>VOFK01003252.1_pt1 | contig 51519 bp, 76 predicted proteins | sample 5384121 | NCBI WGS metagenome assembly VOFK01 (sample SAMN12384730, study PRJNA508395) | human gut metagenome | isolation source: healthy gut J | host: Homo sapiens | reverse complement strand
CTCCAACCGCGCGGCCTCGATGATGTCATTGGGGAAGCTGCGCGCGGCCTGACGGAACAGCATGATCATGAACGGGGTCGAGATGGACGGCAGCACAAAGGCCCCGCCCAGCTGTTGACAAGGCCCCAGCCGGAGATCATCTTGAACAGCGGGATCATGATGGCGACAAACGGCAGCATCATGGCCAGCAGCAGAACGCTCATGAGAATATCCTTCGCCTTATCGTGATAGATTTCAAAACCGTAGCCTGCGATGGAGCAGACCAGCAGTGTGATGAAGGTCATCAAAATCGCATTGCGGAAGGAGTTTGTCATGGCAAGCGCCAGATTCTGGTTGGCGACCAGCGCCTTGAAGTTCTCGATCAGATAGGTGCCGGGGATCAGCTTGCCGCGGATAACATCAATGCTGGGGTTCGTAGCGCCGCACAGCATGTAGTACAGCGGGAACACCGACAGGAAGCTTGCCAAAATCAGGATGGCGTGGGTCAGAATCTTTTTGCCCTTAGTCACGCTTGTCACCTACTTTCATCTGGATCGCGGACAGCACGGCCACCACAACAAGGATAAACACCGACAGGGCCGCCGCATAGTTGAACTTGGGCGTCTCCACAAAGGAGATATTGTAGATATAATGCGTCAGCGTCATGGTCGCCTTGCCGGGGCCGCCCGCCGTCAGGTTGACCGATTCGTCAAACAGCTGCAGCGTGCCGGAGGTGGACATGATGGCGGTCAGCAGAATCGTCGGCTTGAGCAGGGGGATCGTCAGGTGGATGAACTGCTGCAGCGGTGAGGCGCCGTCAATGCGGGCCGCCTCATAGATCGAGTAATCAATGTTCTGCAGGCCGGCCAGATAGAACACCATGTTGTAGCCGTCCAGCGCCAGACCAGCGCAATGACGATGACCCAGCGCGCGGCCCATGCGTTCTGGAACCAATCCACTGTGGGGATGCCCACGGTGGACAGCACCCGGTTGACAAGGCCGTCGTTGGCAAACAGCGACTTGAAGATCATGGAGTAGGAAACCAGCGAGGTCGCACACGGCAGGAAGATCATGGTGCGGTAGATGCCCTTGCCCTTCAGATCGGGGCTGTTGAGCAGCTGCGCCAAAATCAGCGCCAGAATCAGCATGATGGGCACCTGGATCACAAAGTAAAATACCGTGTTGAACAGGCACTGCTGGAAGGTGGCGTCCTTTAAAATGCGCGCGTAGTTTGCAAAACCCGCGGGCTGTACATTGCTGCCCATACCCTTCTGGAACGAGAGGATCAGCGCCTGTACCATGGGATAGAAGCAGAATATAAATATCAGGATCGTAGCAGGCAGCAGAAACGCCCAGCCGATCAGGTTGCGTTTTTGCTCCATATCAAGTCCTTTTTTCTTCATCGTAGTGTCTCCTATTTTGCCACAAAAAGCAAGGGGCGCGGCTTGCAGCGGACGTATCAGATGCAAACCGTGCCCTTGGCAAATTCTCAGTTGTAACCGGACACAGTGTGTGTCATGTTTTGCTTAGCCAGCGATATTGAACTCCACGGTATCCTGAGCGTTCTGCATCTCGCTGTCAATGTCGGCGTTGTTCTGGACGATGTTGGTGACGGCATCGGTCAGGGCGCTGCGCACGTCAGAGTAGTAAGCGCCGCAGTCGAATGCGGGAACCTTGCCTGCAAACTCAACGATGTCCTTGTAAACGGTCTGGCCGCCGTAGAACTCGGAGGGCTGGTTGTAGACGTCGCTCTCGGCAGCGGGCAGGTAGCTGGCGATCGCACCGGCATTGGGCAGCAGATCGTCATACAGCTCGACGCTGGAACCGAAGGTGCTCTTCAGGAAGTCGAAGGCCAGCTCGGTGTTCTTGCAGTTGGAGGAAACGGCCCAGCTTGCGCCGCCGCAGTTTGCGTAGTTGGTGGCACCGTCGATACCGTCCAGCTTGGGCATATTCACGATGGCCCACTTGCCGGACTGATCCGCGGCAGCCTGCACACTGGACATGATCCAGCAGCCGTTGATGACGCCGGCAGCCTTGCCGTCATTCATGGAAGCAATGTACTGATCCCAGTCTGTGTACTCAGCCAGGATGCCCTTATCGACCATGTCCTTGTAGACGGTCAAGGGGACTCTTTCAGCGCGGCATTGTCGGCGATCTTGACCTCGCCGTCCACCACGGGGGAGGCACCGGCAGACTGCATCATCTCGATGATCAGTTCGGAACCGCCGGAGGAGGTCAGCATCGGCACGCCGTTGGCGTCCACGACCTTCTGCGCCTTCTCCTCGAACTCGCTCCAGGTCAGATCCTTGAAGTCGTCAACGGTCAGACCGGCATTCTCGATCATATCGGAACGAACCGCCATGACGGAAGCACCGTTGTCGAAGGGGATGCCGTAGTGGTGGCCGTCCACAGTGGAGTCAGCCAGCTTGCCGCCGGAGAAGTCGTCCCAGTTGAAGCCGCCGTTGTCCAGCTCGGTGTAGATGCCGGGGAAGTTGGCGACCATCTTGTGGAAGGAGTAGTCCTGCATCAGGAAGATGTCGGGCAGGGTGCTGTAGTCCTCGCTGGTGGCAGCGGTGATCAGCTTGGTCTCGATGTCGCTGTAGACATTCTCCTCAATGTTCAGCTTGAAGTTGGGGTGATCCTTCTGGTAGATAGCCTCCGCCTGCTTCAGCGCATAGATGTTGAAGTTCGGGTCCCATGCCCAGACGGTCAGGGGTCTCGTCGCCGTCAGCGGTGGTGTCGGCGGCAGTGGATTCCGCGGTGGACTCGGCGGGCTTGCTCTCAGCGGCAGAGGTGGTTTCGCTGCTGGCGGCACCGCCGCAGCCGACCAGCAGGGATGCTGCCATAGCTGCCGCCATAAGGGCTGCTGCATTCTTCTTTTTCATGGGGGTTTCCTCCTTAAAAATGTTTCTCCATTCTTTGGCTGTATAACGTATGTCCCACGGCGGGGCATAAATTATCGGGTGTTATTCGGCATCGTCTACCCAGCGCATCTCGCGCGGGGCCAGCGTCAGGCTGTCAATCAGATGCCCCTTGATGTACAGGTCTGTCTTTTCCTCGGCATCTGCATTGTTGATGACCGCGATACGCTTCGTTTCGGGGAATACCGTGACCTCGGTGTCCACATTGGTCACATAGTAGTGCTTCATTTCCTCCGGCATACCGGCGGCGTAGTAGATGGCGCGCAGCAAAATGCGGCAGTTCTGCGGGGAGTAGGGCAGCCCGGCAAAGTAAACGCTGTGGCCCTTGCCGTACTCGTTGACGACCAACTGGCTGTACTCGCCGTCCTGCGCCAGGATCTGGTAGTGCTTGCCCTGCGCGTAGATGCGGGTCGTGCCCTCGCCGAAATCAACGGCGGTGTCAATATCCTCAAGGATAAAGTGGTGCGGGTCGCAGGTGTTGTACTTGTCGGTGCTTAACGAGAAGCCCATCTCGCGGTCCACGCCCATCACATCGGACAGCTGGAAGTAACGCCCCTGATGCTGGCAGGCGGTGGGCTCACCCACGCCGATGAAGCCGCCGCCCTCGTCCACAAATTTGCGGATGGCGGTCACGACCTGTTCATCGATCCAGTTTTCGGCACCGCTGAAGGCCGTGTAGGCATCGCCCACATTGATGATAACGCCGATGTCCTCAGGGATGCCGTTGCGGATGTCATCGAAGTCGATGAACTCAACATCGAACGGCATGCCGCTCAGACATTCGAGAACCCCCTCGGCGGAGTAGGTCTCGCGGTGGTAGATAGAGTGGTGGACCTGATTGCTCATCCACTTGCGCAGGCCGCCCCAGCAGTTGAGGATGGCCACCTTGAACGGCGCAACATAGGACTTTGTGCCCTGCATATTTTCGTGGATCTGGCGGAACTCGCTGACCACATTCTGGATCTCGTCAATAAAGCCGGGCCAGTTGCTGGCAAGCTTGAGGTAGCCGCCGTAGCCGATGCGGTCCAGCGGGCTGCGCAAAATCGCGCGGCGTGCCTTCATCCAGTTGGTGCGGGCCTCACCGATCGGGTCGCCGCCCTCGGTGAACACATCGGGGAAGAAGTAGGGCAGCAGACGGCCCTCGGTGTACCTGACGCCCTTGATGTCGGAGATCATCCGCAGCGTAACGCCGCTGCCGACCGAGCCGACCACGGCGTCCAGCCCGATCGAGGCAAAATACTTGCCGTAGGGCTCTGTGCCGATCCAGTGGTCGCCAAGGAACATCATCGCTTCCTTGCCGTAGGAGTGGACGATGTCCACCATCTCTTTGGCAAGAGCGCAAACTTCCTGCTGCTGGAACTCGATGAAGTCGCGGAACTCCTTGCTGGGCACGCGGAACATCGTGTTGTGGTAGCCCTGGTCTACAATGAACTCGGGGCGGAACTTATAGCCTGCCCACTTCTCGAACTTTTCAAGGATGTAGGGGCTGACGCTGGCGCTGTAGCCGAACCACTCGACGAATTTCTCGCGCTTCTGGTCGTCAAAGGTCAGCGTGAACTGGTGGAAGAAGGTCGTGAACCGCACCACATCAATATGGGGGTTCGCTTCGCACCAGCGGCGCAGCTTTTCCTTTTTACATACGCCTGCGTCTTGGGCTGGCGCACATCGTAGGTCAGCTGGTGGGGCGTGTCCTTCCAGTCGTTGGTCAGGAAGTTGTACATGTGTACGGGGTCCCAGATCAGGAACGCCAGAAAGCTGACGGTGTACTCGTGGTAGGGGATGGTCTCGATCTCCACCTCGCCGGCGGCCTCGTCAAAGAACCACTTGTCGGTGGGTACGACCTCACCGGTCGTGCGGTCGATGACCTCCCACCAGCGCTTGGGGTCGTCCAGCGTGTTGACCTTGAGCTGCTGGGTGGAAGCCGTCCATCAGATGAATGCGCAGCTTTGTGCCGCGCGCCGTGTGGCGGTCGCTGATCAGATACTCCTGCTGGACCTCATCGGGGTTTGCCTCGGCCCAGGCGTTGTCCTTGCGGGTCGTATAATAGGTAGCGTACTTTTTGGCGGGGTCCGTCAGCAATTCCTGCGGCATTTCGGTGCCGTCGCAGTCGCGCAGCGCATCCGCGCCCAACAGATTTTTCAGCCGCAGGGTCTCCTCCACTACATCTGCGTCTGTGGGAAGTGTCAATCTTCCAAGCTGCTCCATGTTCCCGTCCCTTTCCGGTCCGCCGTAGGCAGACCATGTTTCATTGACAACATCATACCGGTTTCTTGCGGGCTTGAACAGACCATTTCTTGTTGCGCATTTGTACTATCTTGCTATACTTGTCTGTCTTGCGGGCAACATTCTGCCACGACAAAAATATTGTACAAAAACCAGCTCATTTTCTTGTACAATCTGCTGTTTTCACCGTCTGTTTAGCATGCTAAAGCGCAAAATTGAGCAACAACGCTGTTTTTTTAACAAAACAGCGTTGCAATATTGCGCCATCTGCGCTATAATAGCAGAAAAATCATCCTCCTGCCGTCGCTTTTGTTTGTCGTATCTTGCTTTATCTTTGTATTTTATCTTGCGCGCAGGGTTTTTACCATTTTGTCATCGTTTCAGAAAAGGCGGTATTCCCCATGAACACACGGTATGAGCTGAACATGGATGTTCCCCCGCGGGAGGCCATCCGGCTGATGTATGTCAGCAAAAGCCGCTTCGGCGGCGACTGGAACTCGGTGCCGCACACCCACTCCTGCACCGAGGTTTTCTACTGCGTGGACGGGCGCGGCCAGTTCAATGTCGAGGGCAAGATGCTCGATGTCGCCCCTGATGACATGGTCATCGTAAACCCCGCACGCTGCACACCGAGTTAAGCTATCAGGCCTGTCCGCTTGAGTATATCGTGCTCGGCATCGAGGGGGTCGAGATCCTTTTCAACCAGCGGGATCAGGGGCTACACGATGGTCAAGTGCGGTGCCATGCGCGAGGATATGCTCGGCCTGACCAAGATGCTGCTGCGTGAGATCGACGCGCGCGAGGACGGCTGCGAGATGGTCTGTCAGGACCTGACCGAGGTGCTGCTTGTCAAGCTCGTGCGCACGGCCTCGCTCTCGCTGCGGGTCAGCACCCCGCCGGCCGAAAGCAAGGAGTGCGCCGCCGCCAAGCGCTACATTGACGAAAACTACAGCCGCACCATCACGCTCGACTCGCTGGCCGAGATCGCGCATGTCAACAAATATTACCTCTCCCACTCCTTCAAGCGGGAGTACGGCACCTCCCCCATCGACTACCTGATGAAGCGCCGCATCACCGAGGCAAAAGCCCTGCTGACCAGCACCGATTTCAGCCTGACCCAGATCGCCGAGCAGATCGGCTTCCGCTCGCTGGCCTACTTTTCCAAGTGTTTCCGCAAGGTCGAGGACATCAGCCCCAACGAATACCGCAAAACCGCCGCCCGCAAAGCCCCGCCGGGCAATTTGTAAAGGCGCGCAATCTGCGCCCACAGACAGCGAGAGAAAGCCGCCTGCCATTTTACCACAAAAGCGGAAAACAACGACGCCCGGGCGTCGTTGTTTTCCGCTTTTGTGACCAAAGTTACCAGAATGTTACCGCGTTTGCCTGTCAGACAATTTACAACGCGCCGTCCGAGCGGACGTTGTCGTAGTTCAGCACACCGGCGAAGAATGCCAGTGCCAGACCCTGACCCCAGCCCTGAATCCAGTCGCGGCTGATGGCGCGGTAGCCGTCGGCGTCCTTCATGACCGCCGTGCCGCCCGAGACATTCAGCACACGGCCGTCCGGGCTGACATTGGCCAGCATACCGGGGATGGCCTTGTTGATGTACTTGATGTGCAGGGGGTTTCCCTTGGTGATCATGGCGGCGGCGATACCGGCGCTCGCGCTGACCTCCTCATAGGAGGCGGCATCGTCCACGATCGTGCGCCACAGGCCGTTCTCGGTCTGGTAAAGCTTGAGCGCGGCCAGCTGGTCGTTCAGGCTGCCGACCACATCCAAGAACTTGGGGTAGAGGTAGCACTGCGGCAGCCGCACGCCGACCTGCGCCATCGTGTAGGCCGCCCATGCATTGGCGCGCCCCCACTTGATGCCCGACATATGGTCGCCGGTGATGTTGTTGTAGCCGTGGTAGTACCGCCCGCTCTCGGGGTCCTGCAGGTACTTGATGTGCCAGTAATACTGGTTTCAGCGCATCATCGATCAGGGCCTCGTCCTTCAAAAAAAGCACGCCCATCCGCAGCAGGAAGAAGCCCGCCATAAAGAGCGTGTCTGCCCACGCCTGCTCGGGAAAGTCGTTGTTGACCGAGACGGTGTGCTGCAAAACATGATCCCCGAAGCGCAGCGCTTCTTTTCAGATACTCGACCTTGCTTTTGGCGATGTCCAGATACTTTTCATCGCCGGTATGCTCATACAGGGTGATCAGGCAGTGCCCCATTGAGCAGGTGTTGACCGTCCAGCTCGGCAGGCCCAGCTCGATATACTCGTCCACGCGGTCCTTGACCAGCTGCAGGTAGCGCTCGTTTTTGGTGACCTCATATGCCTCGCAGATGCCGTAGTAGGCCACGCCGCAGGGCCAGTCCCATGTCATGTCCATCCGCATCGTGCGGTCCACGATCTTGTCGATGGTAGCCTCAATTTGGGCCTTGTCAAAAATCAGGTTTGCCATTGCTCTCTCCTTTTTAAATTGCGAATCCGCTTATACCAGCGCCACTGTCTTTCCGGCGGGGATCTCATAGTGGCGGCCGTCCACCTCGACCCAGATGGACTGAGCGTTGGGGTTGCAGACCTTATCGCCCGCGGCGGTGTACTGCAGGCGGGCGGCATCGGCCATGTAGTCCACGATCTCGATGTTGGTGGCGTACCAGGTGTCCTCGCGCCCGCCGGCCAGCTGGCAGAACTGCTCCATCAGGGCCCAGTCCTCCTCGGTGCGGAACTCAAAGCTGTGGCCCCAGACATACATCATGTAGAGATACTGCGTCTTGTACAGCTCTACAAAGCGCTTGCCATCCTCCAGCAGGTTGTGGGTGTGGTGGCAGGTGGCTTTCCATGTCATAAAATCGTGGGGCATCGCAAAGTCGTGGGTGTCACCCACCACGCGGGCGTAGCGGATGCCCAGCGCGGGCAGCAGGGCGGCGATCTCCGGTGTCCAGCTGCCGTTGGGGTAGGCAAGGCCGCGCACGGGGTAGCCCATGACGCCCTCAAGCTGCATACGATCGGCCAGCACCTGCCGGGCGGTCTGATCCAGCGGGCTGCGGGAGATGGTGGGGTGGTGGTAGGTGTGACAGGCGACCTCATGGCCCTTTGTAGCAGCTCGACCCACTCGCTCTCCGGGATGCGCTCGGGGCGGGGCAGGCCGCCGTTCAGGTTAAAGGTGCCCCGGATGCCGTAGCGGTTGAACAGCTCGACAAGGCGGCGGTCCTCCAAACGGCCGTCATCATAGCTCATCGTCAGCACTTTATGCTTGCCGCCGGGGAAACAGGTGTAAATGACCTTCGGTTCGGTGTAGTTCATAAACAAAACCTTCTTTTTTGTCAAAATTTATTTGAAATTCGCCCGCAGCACATCCAGTGCCGGGGTGGTATCCTGCAAAAGCTGCTGCACAAATTCCCGCTGGCGGGGCTTTTGACCCCGGCGAAAAACACCCTGACGCTGACCCTGACCGGCAGCTCCGCCAACCGCTACGGCAAGCACCCGGTGCCCTACGGACTGGATACATAAGCACAGGCCTCGTGCATCAAAAAACGGCGAGGCGTTCACCAAGCGCAGCCTTGGATTTTTCTCCTTCCCTATTGGGACCTTGTTTTGTCGGCCCCTTGTGTTGTCTTTATGATACCGCATCTTTTGCAAAAAGAAAATAGACGCATCTGCTGACCATCAAGTTTGGCCGTTCGGTCACGGTGGACGAGCTGCGGCTGACGCTGCGTGCGGACTTCCCGCACGACAGCTATTGGACGCAGGCGACCGTGGCATTTGATGACGGCAGCCGCGAGGTTTTGCAGCTGACCAAAACCGCCGCGCCACAGGTGTTTGCCATTGCCCCGCGCACCGTGCAGAGCCTGAAGCTGTTTGAACTGAAAAAGGCCGATGATGCGTCGCCGTTCCCGGCACTGACGCAGATCGAAGTCTGGGGAACGGAGGGATAATTCTATGCCGGTACTTTGGGGCGGCAGCAGTACAAAGCTGCCGGGGTGCTGTCCAGTGCATCGGTCAGCTTTGCGCGGCGGTCATCGCCGGGCTCGGTCTGCCGCCGCCAGCTGGGCCAGCTGGCTTTGGATCGAGGTATCCACCGCAATGCTGCGGGTCATCATCAACGCGCTGGACGAAGAAGTCCAGCTCCTGCAGCGATTTCTCGTAGAGCTTTTCCTCAAAGACGGACAACCTGATATGCAGCGCCGCAACCATCAGGGCGCAGCTGAACAGCGTCATCACCGCAAAGATGCTGACAAATTTCTGCGATATAGGCAGGTCAAGAAACCGTTTTTTGAAGCGGGTGAGCATGAGGAGAGAATCCTTTGTACCTAACGGCAGTTGTTGGGGCCGCATGTGCGGCCCGCAAGTGAAAGGCAAACGAGCGTTTGCTGGAAGCTGGGCGGGCCGGGCATGCCCGGCCCCTACATGGGCAGCTGCATCAGAAGCCCCACCGCTGCTCCATCAGCAGCCAGAGGTCGTCATCGCCGGGGTGGGGGCTCGGTGTTCAGGATCAGCATGATGCGGCGCTTCGTCCTCGGGGTCGCCGAACTCGCGCATCCACTCGTAGTAGTGCGGTCCCTCGCCGAGGGTGCGGGCAAAGCTCATCAAGTATCCGCAGACCTGCGCGCTCTGGCGCACATCGGTCTGACATTCGTTGGCATAATAGCCGACCCACTTGCCATGCTCGCGTTCCTGCATGGCGCGGTAGGCCTGCGGATACAGCCGCTTGGCGCAGCCTGCATAGTAAGAAGCAGTGCTGCCAGTCGTCGGCAAAGCCGGCGGTCAGCGCTCGGCAGACAAACGCAGCCCCTGCGCCCACAGGTCGTAGAGCCGCGCCTGCAGCATCACGCTGTCCATAAACAGCACGCGCGGGGCGGCCGGTCAGCTCGGCCAGCACCTTTTCACATTCGCGCCGGTAGGCGGCATAGCTCTGACTGCCTTGTCAAAGACGGCGGCGCAGTGCTGCAGCTGCCCCGCAAGCGGTCGGCTGCTCACACAGCCAGCGCAGATCCTCAGCGGGGGGGCGGCGCGGTCCTTCATGAACTGAGAGATCAGCATACGCGGCACATGGTTGTAGAACTGGTCACCGGCGTGATCGTCCTTATGCGGGCCGTAGGGTACGGCAAACTGTGCATAATCCGCAAGGCACTGTGCGATCTCGCACCGGTGCAAAAGGACCGTAGTAGGCGGCGGTGTAGGCAATGCACTGCTGCCCGGCGTCCACCGTGCCGTCCCGCCAGCAGCGGGCGATCAGATCCAGCAGAATGGCGTGGGGCTTGACATTCGAGCAGTTCACCAGCCAGTAATCATCGGCACCGTGGGCCAGCACATCGCCCAGCTCCTGCGCCACAAATGCTGCCGAGTTGGGCAGCGCCGTGATGTGGCTGGCAGCCTGCAGGTCATAGAAGGATGCGTGATAGTAGATACCGTGGGCGCTTGTATCGCCAAGCGCCGGCAGAGCCGGTACACGGGGGTTGTTGTTTTCCTGGCGGCGGCTGACCATTTTGCCGAAGCCGTTGTCCGCCCAGATCTTGATGACATCGGCGGGCAGGTGCAAAAAGCCGTCCTTGTACAGCTCCATCGTCTCGCCGTAGAGGTTTGTGCAGCAGACGGCCTCGGGGTCGTTGGCCCTGACCAGATCGTACTGCTCTTTTTATTAAGGAAGAAATCAGCGCACCGCGCTTCTCCGGCGTGTCGTACTGGGGGTCATCGTCCCAGAATGGTCGGTCGCCCTGCCCGCGGAAGCCGATGTTCCAGACAACGCGCATATCCTTCTGCGCATCAATGCCCGCCTGCCAGAGCGCACGGAATTTCTCCGGGTACTTGCTGTACATCGGCTCCAGATCGGGGTAGGCCTGCGCGAACATCTCGGCACCCAAAGGCTCGGCGTGGTGGTGGGTGATGATAAGACCCATATCGGCGGCGGTCCGGCGGTAGAGCAGGCCGTTTTTGCCGGTGCCGGGGATTACCATGTTGCCGCCCAGCCGCAGCAGTGCGTCTCAAACGCCATAACAAACGGCAGATTGGCGCGGCGCTCGACTTTCCAGTGGGAGAGCAGCGTCTCGTCGTTGACGAACCAGCCGCGGTAGCGCACCCGGTACGGCTTGGACTCCACGACCGTGCCGGGGTCGATGGTCACGCCCTCCCACACGGTAAAGCTCTGGTCGCACCAGAACCAAAACGGCTGGACGCCGAGATACCGGCGGCTGATCTCAAACAGGCCGTAGACAAAGCCCAGATCATCGGCAGCCGAGAGCAGCAGTGTGTCCGCCCCGGCCGTCAGAACATACTGCTCTGCAGCCAGCGTATCGTTTACATTCAGCAGGACACGCCCGCCGGGGGCCTCGGTCGCGCTGAAAACGCGGTCAAAATCGCGGCGCAGCGCTTTCAGTGCGTACTGCACCGGCTTGGCCGCAGGCGCGGCGGGGAGAACGGTATTTTTGTTCAAAAGCATGGCAATCACCCTATATACAAATGTAGGGGGCGTTTCCCTATCCGCCCGTGCAGCTCTGCCAACGGCACGTGTTGCCCCACGGGCGCATACAGGATGCGCCCCTACATTTTTTTTCTATTTATTGTAACCCTTAATGCCATCTGTGGCAATACCCTCTACCAGATATTTCTGGAACTTGATCAGCATGGATGTGGCTGCCGAGCCGGGCGGCATCGTACAGCGGCACGGCGGCACGGCGGGGAAAACCCAGCCGTCATACACATGGGTGGGCGCGTCCGGCGCGCACCCATAATCCTGATACCAGATGCCCTGTCCATCGTTGTCGATGGGGGCACCGCCTTCACCATAAGCACCGATGGTGATGGGGCAGTTTTCTGCGCCGCTGCATTGCAGCTGCAAAAATATCAATGCGCTGACCGCCCCCCACAACCACCCACACAGTCATAGTTTCCTAATAGCTCTTGGTATGGTATAATGATGTGCTGACCGAAAAGAAATACTACGCAGTCATAGTTCCCTAATAGCTCTTGGTATGGTATAATGTCGGTGCTGTGGCCCGCGCGATGGAGCCGGCCATAGTTCCCTAATAGCTCTTGGTATGGTATAATCGGGCCGTATCGTTCACAACAACAACCCCGGTCATAGTTCCCTAATAGCTCTTGGTATGGTATAATAGGCTATGCAAAAGCGCATCGGATTGCGGTCCGATGCGCTTTTTGTTTAGAAAAAACTCAGCTGCTCACAGGCAAAGGGAGCGTCCTCCGGTTGATAATTTCCCAAAAGAATTTGAATGGACTGGTATTGCTTTTCGGTAACGACAAGCAGACGTATAGAGCCGTTCGGCGGCAGGGAAGCCCGCAGACGTCCCTCGTGCTTTTTCACGGCGTCGTTTCCGTTGCACACCCGCGCATAAACAGAAAATTGCAGTTGTTCCTTTTGGCATCGGATGCGGGCCGGGTTGACAACCATAAGGCAGCGGTAGGACATACGTCACCTCCGTTGGGCGGGGGAAAAGCTGGCGTTTTTCTTTTTTTTACACGGGTATAATTGCCCAGAACATCGACCTGATATTTTTCAACCTTTTTGCAGGGTCTTGAAGCCCAGACTTTCGGCAATATAAGCGTTATCGTGTGTGGTTACGGAAACAGCACCGGTGGAGATGTTGCCGCCCTCAAAATAGGCAAGCACCCGGCGGACGGTCAGCTCTTTTTCCAGCGTGCTGTCCTCGTTGGATGCCTTTAGCTTTATGGGGCGATTGCTTTCTATACAAACCAGATCGTTTTTGCACAGAGAAAACAGGAAATTCTCCTCGGACATTTCTTTCCACTCCGAACAGCTTTTATAAGCAACAACAGCACGGCTCGGCAAAACCGGCTTTACGGTATCTGCCACATAAATCGGCACCCAATAGTAGCCATCCCCGGGGATATAATACACATCGACCCGCACCATGGTATCGTTGTCAGCCACGCCGTTTCCGCCATGAACCGGAACCGTGCTGGTGGCCTTGCTGTAAAGCTTGACCTTGCGTACCTGCGCACCCGGCGTGCCGTCTGCGCGGGGCTTGAAGAATGGCTCGGCAAATGCCTTTTTCCCGTTTCCGCCAAAGGCGATTAGCCGCTCTTTCAGGGCATTGTAGAGCAGGGTGTCACTGCTGGGATTAAAGTAACCGTCAATTTCGCCGTCCTTGTTCAGCTTTAAGTCGGTGATGCTGCGGCGCTGGGTCACATAGGTGTCGTCCAAGCGCCCCTTGATGGTTTCCTTTGTGGGCGGGTCCGGTTGCCTTGTGACGCGGCATACGGGAAACAAACACCGGCTTGATACCCGCTATGTCCACGGTGGTATAATAAACCGGATTGATCGTCAGCAGGTTTTCCTGCGGGCAGGACGACAGGCGCTGCATCAATTCATCCCGAAAACGCGGCCACGGTTCGGGGAAGCGCTCTCCCCGTGCGTGGGAGAGTTCCGTCCGCTGATAAAACCGCGACACCCGTTGGATCATACCGTCCGTCGTGCAGGCGATGACCGCTGCATCCACCGCGGGTGTAAATCGCCGTCTGCGCGCACCTTGGCAATGCCCCAGCGCTTGCGCAGAAACGAAGTGACAGCACCATTTACGGCGACAACCCGCTTTTTGCCTGCCATAGGGTGCGCAGCAAAAGCCAGATGACCGCGGATATAGTTCAGCATAAAGCTGGCGATATACTGGGTATCCTGCAAATTGCGCTGCATAAACCCGCTGCTGTCCTCGGCGCTAAGGTTTTCTTTCAGCAGATTTTGGCGTTTGCGGTAGTTCTTTACGTTGTTTTTTGTGTAAACGATAAAGTTGTCCCGCCTTGTACCCTGCAGATATTGCAGCGGCAGGCGGTTGCCCTTTTGACGATTTTTCTGCGGCAAGCACCAGTACCTTGTTGGTGCGGCAGTCGTCAAAGCTGATGCTGTACGGCACAATGTGATCAACTTCAGCATAGCCGGAAACCGTGATAACGCTTTGCAACTCCAACGGCTGCAAAGAGTAGGCGCAACGTCCGTCCTGCTCTTTCCACAGGCGGTACTTTACAAGATCCTGCCCGGAAATGTTGCGCCCGGGGAAACGCTCGTGCAGATCCCGCATCAGGCGCTCGTTGTCTGCATTGTTTTCCTTCATGGCGTTTTCCAGGTCTGCACGCTCCTGGAAGCTTTTGCTCATCTCCCGCGCCAGTTCCAGATGAATGCTGACGGGACTTTCGCCCTGCTCCCGAATGATGGCGTTCACAACCTTGATGGTCTGTGCCACCGCCCGGCGGACAACCGGACTGGTAATGTCAGAAAATTCCTCCGCTTCAGCAGGTAAAAGTATGGATTTTTCGCCGTGACCGCTGCCTTGAAAATCATACCCGGCATCGCGGCAGGCATCATTGTAATTTTCTCCCTGCTCTAGATACGGGATAAGCTTGCGGCACGCCTTGACCGAAATATGACCGAATTTTGAAAAGCTGGGAAGGGTCAGCAGTGTGTTGATCTCCAGCGGCTCAAAATCCGCCTGCTGCAGCTTTTCCCCGCAGCAAATCCTCGCTTTTATATAGGGTCAGTGCAGTTGCGGCGGCGTCCAGCCGGTCATGACCCACCGTGAGGATATAATCCTTTCGCAGAGTGTTCAGCGCCTTGCGCATTTTGTGATAGCAGGGCAGGGCGGTGATTTTCTCTTTTTTCTCACAGGCATCCGCCGGTTGGTCGGCCCGGTAGCGCACCATATTGAACCGCGCCTGCGGCGGCAAATCCAGCACCTTGCGAATCCGCGCAAAATCCAGTTTGTCGGTTTGGTAGCACAGGGCGAGAAGTTCCTGCCGTTGTGCATGGGTCAGGGGATGACTGTTGCCGCCTTCCTCTATGCGAATATGGTTGAGTTTTTGCAGCAACGTAAAATATTCAAAGGACCAGGTTGCTTTGGCAGCGCGCGGCTCGGCTGTGCCCTCCAATGTGCAGGTACCGACCATCTTTTCAATCATATTGCCGCCATAGGGGCTGTTGCCGCCCGGTCCTTCGTCAAAAGAGCGCTGGCGCGTCAGAATGGTCAGGTATTCAGCCTCTGTTTCCGGGGATGCCCACGCTGCACCGTATTGGCGCTGTGCAGCAAAAAGCTGTGCAACCTCGGATGCAATTTGATCCCGCCTGACGGTGGAAAGATAGTTTTCGGTTTTGTTGCGCTTGTGGGTGGCAAATGCCGGGTCACGGTACATCATTTCCCCCACAGTTCGGTAATGGTTGTCTTTCATGCGCTGCGTGTTGGCGTCAATGGCTTTGCAGCAGCTTTCCGTCTTTTTTGGGCATCGTCCGCCTTGCGGTTGCTGCGAAATCCCCGACGCTGCATCAGGTGCAGCAGGATTCTGGCAAAATCCATGGCGGTTACCGGACCGTCCAAAGCCTGTGCACGCAGCGCGTAAATATCGGGCAGATGCCCTGCCAGCACGGCTTCCTCGACAGCCGCCCTGCCGGGTAAACCGCTTTTTTCCATCAGGGCATACAGATCCGCTTTCCGTAAGCTGCGCCGACGCAGCCTGCGGCGTGTGCTGCGTGCCTCTCTGCGTGAGGCAGCAAGGCTGTCACCGGTTTTGGGCTGCTCCGCCTTATCAAACACGCGGGAGCCGCAGCGAATCAAGCCATAAGGCTCGGCATCCTCGTTTAAGGCTACAACTGCCCAGCCTACGGAGGCAATGCCGATGTCAAGCCCGATTCCATATGCAGTGTTCATACATACACATCCCTTCTTTTGCTCCTATGATACCGCGTGACGAGGCAAAAAGACAATTGACGAACCCGACAAAAGACAAACAAAAAGATGACGCCCTGCCAAACGGCAGGGCGTCAGAGCTTTTACGGTCCTATGACCTTATCATAGTAACCATAATAGTTCTTGGTATGGTATAATAACTATTTACAATATAGCATAGCCAAGCAAAAAAGGCAAGCACTTTTCAATGAAATGCTTTCTCAAAAAGCCCTGTGCCAGTACAAGAACCCGCCCATTCCTACCAAACAGGAACAGATCGTCGTACCTCCAAACAACAGCGTGCTGGTACTCGTCAAGGCGAGCTGACTACACTGACCGCTCCTATTTTTACCTGCCAACTCCGCAAAATTTATCCACAAAAAGCGTCCGGGCGGTTGAAAAATTCAGCCGTCCGGGCGCAGTCGTTTTATCGTTTTGGGGTCATTTTGGGGTCATTTTGGGGTCAAAGTTACCAGATTGTTACCACTTTTTTTGCCATAAGGTAGAAAAAAGTTCGTTGAAACTTGTCGTTTCAACGAACTTTTTGTTGGTTGCGGAGACAGGACTTGAACCTGCGACCTCCGGGTTATGAGAAATTCAAAGTTTATGCGTTGGGATGTTATTTTTTTTGGTTTGGTGGTATTGCGTACCATGGCTCAAAATGGTTTTTGTCCCATGTGTACAAAAAGGGGTACTACATAGTGCCAACCCGTCCCAAGCCCTTTTTGGGGGCAGTTTTGGGGGCAAATTCGTGAGACGGATTCTCTCACACTCCAATCAAATAAATGCGGCAGTTTTGGTCTCATTGAGAAATGCGGGTACTTACATCACAGGGTTTTCGCACAGGAAAAGCCCAATGAACCAGTATATAGGTTTTACTCTCCGGCAAGAAGTTGTATGCAAACCCAACCCGCAACATTCCCGCACACCGCCCCTGTAACCGCGAGAAACGCCCCGGTTTGGGCGCGTTCGCACCGCATCGACGCGATAGCCGTCCCGCCAAAAAATACCGCCCCAAAATCCCCGCTTTCCGGGGATTTTTTATTTTACCACAAAGGCTTTTTACCTGGACTGGATTTCCCCTGTACAGGTAAATCCAACACAAATAAATACTAAATAAATAAAATACTAAGATACAATCGTATCCCATCCGTAAAACTACAAAAAACGGATTTTTTCCACTGGAATCTTGCCGTAATGCGTACAACTTAGCACCGGAGAGTACAACTTACGATTGCACTTTGATTTTTGCCTCTGGTATAATTAAATCAACACGGCTTCCCCGCTTGAATCGCCGCGTCAATCGCGCGGGCAGCCTCTTTACCGGCACCCATCGCCAGAATGACCGTGGCGGCACCGGTGACGGCGTCGCCGCCGGCGTAGACCATCGGGCGGCTCGTCAGGCCGTCGGGGCCGTTGGTGATCAGGCAGCCGTGCTTGTCGGCGTCCAGACCCGGCGTGGTGGAGCGGATCAGCGGGTTGGGGCTGGTACCCAGCGCCATGATCATCGTGTCGACGTCCAGAACGAACTCGCTGCCCTCCTTGACGATGGGGCGGCGGCGGCCGGAGGCGTCCGGCTCACCCAGCTCCATCTCGACGCAGGTCATACCCTTGACCCAGCCGTTCTCGTCGCCCAGCACCTCCGTCGGGTTCGTCAGCGTCTTAAAGACGATGCCCTCCTCCTCGGCGTGCTCGACCTCCTCCTTACGGGCAGGCAGCTCGGCCATGCCGCGGCGGTAGACGATGTAGACATTCTCGGCACCCAGACGCTTGGCGCAGCGGGCAGCGTCCATGGCGACGTTGCCGCCGCCGACGACGGCGACAGACTTGCTCTTCATGATGGGCGTGCGGGAATCCTCCTTGTACGCCTTCATCAGGTTCACGCGGGTCAGGTACTCGTTGGCAGAGTAGACGCCGTTCAGGCTCTCGCCGGGGATGCCCATAAAGCGGGGCAGACCGGCACCGGACGCGACGTAGACGGCCTCGAAGCCGTAGTCGTTCATCAGTTCATCGATGGTCAGCACCTTGCCGATGACCATGTTCGTCTCAATGTCAACACCCAGTTCTTTCAGGCCTTCGACCTCGTGCTGGACGATGTCCTTGGGCAGACGGAACTCGGGGATGCCGTACATCAGAACGCCGCCGGCCACATGCAGGGCCTCGTAGACGGTGACCTTGTAGCCCAGCTTGGCAAGATCACCCGCAACGGTCAGACCGGAGGGACCGGCACCGATGACAGCGACCTTGTGGCCGTTGGGCGCAGGGGGCGGTGGGCTTGGTGTGGACATTGTTGCGGTACCAGTCAGCAACAAAGCGCTCGAGACGGCCGATACCGACAGCCTCGCCCTTGATGCCGCGGACGCACTTGCCCTCGCACTGATGCTCCTGCGGGCAGACACGGCCGCAGACGGCGGGCAGCGCACTGGACTGCGCAATCACGTGGTAGGCGGCCTCAAAGTCGCCCTCGGCCACATGCTTGATGAAGCCGGGAATATCAATTTCAACGGGGCAGCCGCTGCGACAGGGGTGGTTCTTGCACTGCAGGCAGCGCTTGGCCTCGTTCACGGCCATCTCCTCGGTGTAGCCGAGGGCGACCTCTTTAAAGTTTTTGTTGCGGACGTTCGGCTCCTGGCTGGGCATGGGGCACTTTTTCGGGTCCATATTCGGCATGATCACTGCACCTCCTGCTTCAGCAAATTGCACTCGGCCTCGCGGGCGTGTGCCTCAAAGGGCTTGTACATCGTGCCGCGGTGCATAGCCTCGTCAAAATCGACCTCAAAGCCGTCAAAGTCGGGGCCGTCCACACAGGCAAACTTGGTCTGCCCGCCCACGGTCAGGCGGCAGCCGCCGCACATGCCGGTGCCATCGACCATGATGGGGTTCATCGACACAACGGTCTTGACATTGTGCGGTTTGGTCGTTTTTACAACGAATTTCATCATAATGAGCGGTCCGATCGTGATGACCTCGTCAAAGTTTGCGCCCTCGACGATCTTCTTTTCCAGCGGCGCGGTGACAACGCCCTTCTCGCCGTAGGAGCCGTCATCGGTCATAATGATGAACTCATCGCAGCAGGCGCGAAACTCGTCCTCGAGAATGACAAGATCCTTGTTGCGGAAACCGACAATGCCGGTGACCTTGGTGCCCTGCTCATGCAGTGCCTGTGCCACGGGCAGCGCAATGGCGCAGCCCACGCCGCCGCCGACCACGCAGACATTTTTTCAGGCCTTCGATCTCGGTGGCCTTGCCCAAGGGTCCCACAAAGTCGTGCACAGCCTCGCCCTCTTTCAGGGAGTTGAGCTGCATGGTACCTGCGCCGACAACCTGAAAGATGATGGACACGGTGCCTGCCTCGCGGTCAAAGACCTGCGATGGTCAGGGGGATGCGCTCGGAGTCCTCCTTCGCGCGGACAATGATGAACTGGCCGGCCTTTTGCCTTTTTGGCGATGAGCGGCGCATGGATCCAGAGCTCGGTCACGGTGGGGTTCAGCTCCCGCCGTTTGATGATAGTAAACAAAGTTCCCACTCCTTTTAAAAAGCGCAGCTTTTTCACGAAAGCTGCGCTTGCTTTAGTATATGTTGCCGGTTTCGCGGTAGCTGCGCCAGACGTTTTCAAAAAAGTCGTCATCTTCGGGGATGGGGCGCGGGCGCGCCAGCCGGTGCGGCAGGTACCATCCTCGAACCACAGCTCCTGAATCAGCGGGGCTTCGGTTTCGTCCAAGGCAAAGGTGAAGGTATCCGGCAGCTGGGCAAACGGCTTAACGCCGCCCGTCAGGTCGGTGTACAGGGCACTGCCACGGCTTTGCCCGCCGTGGGCGGTATAGTCCTCCATGGCGGTCAGGTAGGCGCGCTGACTCAGCAGCATATCTCGCAGGCGGTAGACCATCGCCAACTCGGCGCGGTCGGCGGCCTTGACGGTCACGCCAAAATTTGCCAGCTGCTTTTCCACAGCCTCGCAATAAGCCTTGATTTGCGCCGGGTCGCGTATGGCGGCACCGCAGCGGCTCATTTCCTCGGCGGCGTGCTGCCAAAGATCGCGCACATTGCCGGTATCGGCGCGGCAGGCGTCAGCCAAGGTGCCCATCTCGGCCAGGGCTGCGGATGCTGCCGCGTCAAAACCGGCAGACGCATCGCCCTGACAGCGGGCGGCGATGTACTGCGCCGCGCGGGTGCTGCCCACCTGCCCGGCGTTCAGCGCCGTGCCGCCCGGGCGGTAGACGCCGTGGCTGGCAGCGGCTTCACCGACCGCGAACAGTCCCTTGACGCTCGTCTGCCACCAGCAGTCAATGCCGATACCGCCGTTGTTATGCTGGGCGCAGAGGGCAATTTCCAGCGGCTGGGTGTACAAATCCACACCCTTATCACGGTAAAAATCGATGGCTGGCTGGTTCATATGCGCCAGCCGCTCGATGGGCGTGCCGAAGCAGGCACCGGCGCGGGTCAGGTACTCGCGCGCCTCGGGCAGCAAGGCGTCATAGCTAAACGCGCCGCCCACCGGGTTTTTGCGGTAATCGAGATAGACTTTGCGTCCTTTGCAGGTTTCCAGATACACCAGAATGTCGATGATGGAGCTGCCGTCGGCAACCTTTGCGCACATCAAACGGCCACTGGTAGCCCTTCAAAAACAACTTGCTGAGCATATCGTGCGCGTCGGTGAAAAAGTCCATCAAAAACTCGCGCTCGTCACTGCCGTCCGCCGCCGTGGAGTAGACTCGCGGCAGCACCTGCATATAGGTGCCGGAGACATTCCAGCGCGGCGCAACGGAGGCAAGCCCGTACTGCCATTCGGTCAGGTTTTTGCCCTTTGCGCCTGCTTCCAGCGCAAGGCCGGTGGCCCCATACTGGCTGAAGGGATAGACGCTGTCGGCGTACATACCAGCTGGGCCGCCGGTAGCCCAGATAACATTTTTGCATCGAATCAGCGTAAAGCGGTCGGCGTCGTTTTGCGCGGTCACATTCAGGCAAAGCAGACCGCAGACCGTACCGCCGTCTGCCAGAATTTTGATGACTTGTGTCTTGTCCAGCATCGGCACACCCTTGGCCTGCACGGCTGCTTCCAGACATTCGGTCATCTGCTTGCTGGTGTGGGGCCGACACTTGTCGCGCGGCGGCGCGGGTCATGGTCGGTTTTGTAGCCGACGTACTCTCCGTAGCGGTTGCGGGGAACGGCACGCCCAGCTCGACCAGCTTCAAGAAGCACTGGGTCGAGAGCGCGGCCTCGCACAGGGCAATATCACCATCCACGCAGCGGCCCGCAAACAGTGTGTCGGCCATCTCGCGCACGCTGTCGGGGTCGCCCGGACAGGGTCAGCTTGTAATAGGTCTGCTTGTCGCTGCCGGTATTGCGGCTGGTGCCGCCGACGCGGTTCTCGGTGACGAGGACGATGTCATGCTGCCCCAGCTGCCACAGGCGGTCGGCGGCGTTGAAGCCCGCTGCGCCGCTGCCCACGATGGCCGTATTGCAGCGGACGACCTTGGCGGTGTAATTTCCGGCGCGGAAAATTTCGTTTTTCCATCTCGTTGCTCCCTTACAGGCGCTGGATATGGAAGCCGCCGTCCACATCGATGTAGTTGCCGGTGGTGTAGCGCAGGCGGGGCTGCACAGCAGGCTGACAGCCCCCCGCCACAGCCTCCGGCGTGCCCCAGCGGGCGATGGGGAAGGTGCCCTTTTCAATCAAGGCATCATACTTGCCCTGCACCTTGCTGGTCATATCGGTGGCGATAACGCCGGGGCGCACCTCGTTGACAAGGATGCCCTCAGCAGCCAGACGGGTCGGCGTAGAGCGTCGTCAGCATCGAGATGCCAGCCTTGGAGACACAGTATTCACCGCGGTTGGTGGAGGACACCACCGAGCTGCAGCTGGACACATTGACGATGACGCCCTTGCGGCCATCGACAGGTTCCTGCGAAATCATCTGCTTGGCCACCAGCTGCGTCAGGAACATATTGCCCTTGGTGTTGATGCCGACAACATAGTCAAAGCTTTCCTCGCTCATATCCAGCAAATCGGCGCGGACTTTGGGAGCAACACCTGCATTATTAACCAGCACATCCACGCGGCCAAAGGCGGCCAGTGCGCCGTCAAGGATCTTCTTGCGGTCGTCGGCGCTGCCGATGTTGGCCTGCACGTAGGCGCAGTCAATGCCCATCGCTTTCAGCTCATCCAGCGCATGCTGGTTTTTCTCCTGTGGGCCGGTGGCGACCATGACGATATTGTATCCATCCAGCCCCAGCTGCTTGGCAATGGCAAAGCCGATGCCGCGGCTGGACCCGGTGACGATGGCAGTTTTTTTTTCATAACCAAATACTCCTATCAGCCGCGGAAGTTCGCAGGCTGCGTTTTCTTGATCTCCAAAAATTCCTTGTAGAACGGCATAAACGTCTTACTGTCGCGGATGACACAGCCCGTGGGCTTGTGAGCGCGGATCAAATCGCCGCACTTGCCGCAGGTCAGGCAGACCCGCTTAGGGTCGATGCGGCCATTTTTAACGATCTCGTTGGCAAAATCCGGGTCAGCAAAGGCCATGCGGCCGAACAGCATACCATCGCACAGGCCCTGCTCGACCGCGCCTGCGCTGAACAGATCAGCATAGGCTCGCAGGTAAGTAGGTGCAGATGCCCAAACCGTCATTTCCGGCACCGCCTTTTTTACTGCGCCAATGCCGTGGATCATGCGGGACAGGCCAACAAACGGATGTTCGTCCGGTTCATACTTGCCAAAGTCGAAGGGGCGGGTCACATGGGTCGTGGCGTAGGGATTGCCCATCGTCAGGTTGACCATATTCAGACCCAGTTCGTTGTGCAAATCGCGCACCAGGCGGATGGGTTCAGTCCAATCGGGCGTCATGCCGCTCTCCGGACTGACACCGAAGCCCCACGGGTAGGCGTAGCCGTCGTAGATGCCGACGCGCGCCGTGACCATAAAGCTGTCGTCCTCGTACACCTTGGCGGCGCGGATGCCGTTTTTCAGCAGACGGAAGCGGTTTTCAAAGCAGCCGCCGTACTCGCCGGGGCGGTTGTAGGCGGATGCCAGCTCTGCCAGCAGGTAGCCGTGGCAGCTCTTGATGTCCACCGCGTCAAAGCCTGCTTCCTTGGCAAGGGCGGCTGCCTCGCCGAACTTTTTCTTCCAGCCCTTTCAGGTAATCGTCCGTCACGATGCAGGAGTCATCCGCGGCGCGGTACTGCTCCAGAATCGGGTGTCGGTAGGCGATCATCGGGGCGGGCTTGTTGCCGGGGTTAGAGTAGCGGCCGCTGTGGTTGGCCTGCATGATCAAATACGGCGCATAGCCGTTGGCCTTGAGGCCCGCCTCCTGACGGCGGTGGTCATCTTTTGAACTCGTCCAATGTGTCGCGGTTCAGCAGCAGCGCGTCTTGGAGGATCGTCCCTCCTCCACAATGGAGATTGCCTCGAACCAGATGACCGAGCTGCCGCCGATAGCCTCGTTGACATAGCGGCGGGTCGTATACTCGGTGGGTGCGCCTTCGGGCGTTGAGTCCGCGCCTCCATGGGCGCGATGCCCAGACGGTTCGGGAAGGTAATAGTACGCACGGTCAGCGGCTGCACCAGCGCGTGGGTGTCGGCTGCAAAGGGCAGGTCAACACCCAGCTCTGCGGCACGCTGCTTGACTTCTTCTAACGATTTATAGTGAAATTTTTTCTTGTGGCATTGTATTACCTCTTTTGTTCTTCGTCCTCATCCGCATGGGTCTTGCGGTAGGCGCTGGGTGTCAGGCTGGTGGACTTTTTTGAACTGGCGGGAAAAATAGGTGAAATCGTCGTACCCGCACTCCGCCGCCACCTGAGTGATGCTCTTGTCCGTCTTGGTCAGCAGCACCTTGGCACGGTTGATGCGCAGGGCGATGGCATAGCCGATCAGGCTGTACCCGGTCTCCTCTTTGAATACATGGGCGATGTAGTTTTTGTTCAGGTACAATTCCGCCGCAATTTTGTCTACGGTGATTTCCTCAGCAAAATGGTGGTTGATATAATTCATGATGTTGTAGGCTACCGTAACGCTGTGGCCTATCTTCTTCATCGTCATAACGTCCGCGCACTCGCGATAAATGGTAATGAACATTCTGCGCAGGTCCGCACCCACATACAGCTCCCAGTATTTTTTCTTGGCGTTGTATTCCCGCTCCATTTCCAGGACGATATCATACAGATAGTTCCAGACCGGCTCCGGCACCGTAAGCAGGTGGGAGAAGTTCGGCGGCCGCTTGATAAAGGCCGCAATGACCTCGGGATATTTTTACCTCATTTCTGAAAAAGTCCGGCTGAACACGGACCATGTAGCGTTCATACGGGTATTCCAGCACTTCCAGATCATGTTCCTCCAGCGTGTTCAGCACAAGTATCCCGCCGCGGCCGGTCTCGTAGGTTTTGCTGCCTACGCGGTAGCGGATACGGCCATTGGTGATGAGCAGCATCTGGTAGACATTTTCGTGGTGGTTTCCCAGCTTGAAGTCGGACGCGTTGTATCTGTGTTCAATCCGGACGTCTTCCATAATTCAGTTCTCCTTGCGTAAAGGGTAGTTTTCCCTATTATACAATATTGAAGAACAAGGTTGCCAGCAAAACATTTGCCAAGATGGCAAAGGGCTGTGCTGCGCCGTAACCGGCGGTGGGTTCCTCAGAGCCGGTGGCACTGATGGCAGCGCCCAGACCCGGGGCGGAGGTGCAGCCGCCGGCGATTGCACCGCTGAGGATGATCCAGTTGATTTTGAATACCTTGTGGCCGACGATAAAGGCGATGAGGACCGCGATGGCCTCGACAAAGACGGCGGCGATGGGCAGCTGCAGGCCGGAGCCCATCAGGGGAGTTGACGACGTCATAGCCGTAACGCAGGCCGACAACGGCCATAAAGAAGGTCAGGCCGGTCTGATACAGGATGCCCAGCGCCTTCTGATCCATGCGGAAGTTGATGGGGCCGATTTTGCCGATGTAGCTGAAAATCAGTGCGGAGACGAGGATGCCGCCCGCAGCGCCGAGGGAGAACTCACCAAAGCCGCCCAAGGGGATTTTGATGTTGCCAATCAGGATACCAATCACAGCGACCAGACCCAGCACCATGAAGTCCAGCGGGCCGTCCTTAATCTTTTTCTCGTTGACAGCGCTCTCCTGCAGCTCTTTTTCGTAGGCTGCCTTTTCAGCGGCCACATCGATGCCGAACAGTTTGGGCAGGGCAGAGATCATCACAACGATGACCAGCACGCCGATGGGGAAGGCCACGGTGTAGCCCAGACTGATGGCGGAGGATGCAGCCTCCAGCGCGTCACCGGCAACGACCTTGCCGACAGCGTCCAGCGCGGTGCCGTAAGCCGGGGTGGAGGTCATAGCACCGGCGAACATACCAATGGTCTCAAACTCGCCGACTGCGGGGCTGTTCTTGAACACGAGATGGTAGGCGACCAGCGCAACGGCCATCGAGATGACCGGGATCATCACACCGATGACGACGAACTTAGCGCCGTATTTTTTAAAGATTGCGCCGATGCTGCCGCCGACCTTCATGCCGATGGAGACAAGGAACAGCATCAGGAAAAATGTAAAGAACAAATTGCTGACAACGCCGGTCTTGAGCACCGAAGCCGCGCTGGCGTAGCCCAGCTCGCCCTCCTGCACACCCTTGGCCCAGACCTGTGCAATATAGCCCAGCACAATGCCGGAGAAGATACCGCCGGAAACGCCCAGCGAGAAGTTGCCGATTTTCACTTTGCCCAGCAGCAGGCCCAGTGCGATAGCGAGAAAAATCAGAAAGAACTGGTTCGTCAGAACCGAAATCAGAGTAGCCATAATATCCCCCTTATACATGGAACAGCCACTGCGCGTTGCCGTGCAGAATGGCTGCCTTATCATCCTCGTTCAAGCCCAGATTGTCAATGCACTTGAGCGTGCGGTCGATGTAGCCCGGCCCCTGCTCGGGGTCAAACGGCATATCGGTCGCAAAAACGATGTGATCCCTGCCGAAGAAATCGATGCCCGCGCGGATGGCGGAGGTCGAACCGAAGGACGCCGTGTCCGCATAGAACTTGCGGATGGTATCGATGGGTGCGCCCTTCATCTTCGTCTTGGTCAGCTCATCGCGCAGTTCGGGCGCGGTGCGGCTGCCGTACATCTTCAGGCCGTTTTCAATGCGGCCTTCCAGCATCGGGATCATAGCGCCGACATGGTGAGTGATGATTTTGATATTGGGGAAATCCTCAAAAATACCGGAGAAGGCAAGGCGCATCATAGCGATCGTAGTCTGATACGGCCAGCCGATGGTGAACCACAGCTCGTACTTGAGCGATCCTCCTTCGGGAATTCCGGCACCATCTGCCCGCCCACCGGGTGGATGAGGATGGGCAGATCGTACTTTTTCGCAGGCCTCGTAGATGGGCCAGTACTTCTCGGTGTCGATGGCCTCGCCGTTCATGTGGGTGTAGATCTGGATGCCCTTGGCACCCATATCCTTGGCGCGCTTGATTTCCTCGACCGAGGCTTTCACATTGTTGAACGGGATGCCGGCAATAAAGCCTTCGTAAAACTGGGGGTTGGCCTCAACGATTTTTTTGATCTCGTTGTTGCCGATGGCAGCCAGACGGGGGGATTTGTCCGGCCCGGCAAAGGTTTCGACCGGCGGGGAAACGATGTTGGGGATCTGCTTGTACCCGGGGAAGGCTTTCAACACCTCGTTGCGGGCGTCCATGTTGGACATGGACGCCACATTGAGCGCCCGGACAAACATATGGGATTTGTTGGGGGCTTCTGCCATGCAGATTTTCGCGTATTCCGGCGGCATCAGATGCCCAAAAACACATCAATCGATTTCATGGGCTTTCCTTTCGTGATTTGGATTATCCTGTATGATTCTGTATTCAGGGGGCGCTCTCCGGATAGCGTCCCCTTTGTTTCTGCATCTTCATCTTATCACAGGAAAGCCCGGGTTCTCTGACTATTCTCTCACAAATTTGTACAATTTTGTAGTCCGTTTCTCCTTTTCTCTCTCCGTTGGCGGAATCCGCCAAAATTTACAGCGCGTTTTCGTGTATTTTTTACAGTATAAAGAGCGGTCTCTGTCTTTGCGGCAGGATTTTTTTGGTTAGCTGTACAAAACAGCACCTTTATGTTTGTGCAGCTTTACAGCGCCGTCCACGCAGGGTTTTGCACCCGGGCGGCGCGGATTGACCTATTCTGCCCCTGTTTTGGACAATTCTGTTTCTTGCAGGGGTCAAGGCTCACCCCAGCTTAATGCCCAGCTCGCCGGGCAAATGCCCAGTGTCTGGCGCAGTCAGCCAGCGTTTCTTCCAGATTTTTGACAAAATAGAAGTGGTCGCCGTCCTGCTCCACCTGCTCGACCAGTTCGGGGCGGATGGGGGTGATGGGGTTCTGCTGCACAAGGCGCACGGCGTGGATATGGGGCAGGTCAGCCTCAACGCCGCAGATGGGCGGCTCGCCGGTGACGGTGGCCGTGATGGCGTCCGCCAGCTTTTGCATATCTCCGCCGGGGTCCACAGCGTCATAGTCAAAGGGCGTGCCATCGGCCATCACGCCATGGAACACCGGCTTTTCCCCAGTGTAGGTGATGGTCGCCTTTTCAAACTCCATCACGCCCACCGGACCCCAGTACTCGGTGCGGATGGGGTGGGCAGTGTAGTACAAAATCGGCGTATCGCCGGCAATTTTGAACCGCAGTGCCGCCACATCGTAGTTTTCCACGTTCGGGTTGCCGCGGTACAGTTCGGCCTGTACGCCGGTGATATCGCAGGCTGTGCGCATCGTCGGCCCCAGTAAAAACGTCAGCATCTGGAAATGGTGGGCGCAGGCGTTGGTAAAGGGGCTGTCAAAGACTTCGCGCCCATGGCAGGTGATGTGCCCGGCCCAGTCGTTGCGGGCGTAGTAGTTTGCGCCGCGGCGGAAACCGTGGTAGACGGCAATGCGCTTGGGTGCGCCGAACCGCCCGGCCAAGATATCCTGCTTCAGAGCCAGCACGTCGCGACGGTAGTCGATCTGGTAGCCGATGGAGAGGAACCGCCCGGCTTTTTGGGCGGCTGTGCGCATCGTCTCGGCCTCCTGGGTAGTCAGGCAGAGGGGCTTCTCGCACAGAACGTTCAGCCCATGCGCCAGACAGAGCAGCACCATATCGGTGTGGAAATGCACCGGTGAGACGAGTACCGCAAGGTCGGCGGTATCGTTCGCAAAAAAGGCTTCGAGACTAGGGTAGATCGGGATACTCTGTTCCCGGATGACGGGTATACGGTCGGCAAGATGAGGGTCGATATCGCAGATGGCCGTCAGGTCCGCGCCGTAATCGCGCTGGGTCATCGTCTCGACATACAGCCGCCCATACCCGCCCGCCCCCACAAGCACAATGCGCAGGCGTTGGTTGGACATAAAAATTCCTCCAGTCATTCACAATTTTACTCGATATGTCTGCACCTCAAACGGCTTGACGTGCAGCTGGGCATCCGCGGCAGCGGCCTCGCCGATAGGGTTTTCCATCAAATCACAGGGTACAAGCGCCTGCACCGGCAGGCCGGATTGGATATGATAGAACGTGTCGGCCTTTTTGCTCTCGTAGACGCGCAGAATGATATCCCCGCTGCTGTCATCGGCGGGCTTGACTGTATCCAAGATAACATTTTTCGCGTCGGTGGTAAAGGCGGAGAATGCGTGCAGCGCACCGCCAAGTTCAACAAACGGTGCATCATTGAACGCTGCCGCCTGCTGCACGATGGGTGCCTCGGCGAAAGACGTGTTCCACGCGGTAAAGCCGTAGCGGAAGGTCTGCTCGCCCTGGTCGGTGCCCATCTCGGGTGAGGCCGCTGCCCGCAGCAGCGTCAGCTCGATGCTGTTCTGCTCCACGCCGACACCGTACTTGCAGTCGTTTACCACCGCGCAGCCGTGGGCGTTGTCGGCCAGAGCTGTGTAGCGGTAGTTGCAGACCTCAAACCGCTGCTGGTCATAGCCGCGGCTGCGGTGGGTCGGGCGCTCGACATAGCCGAACTGAATTTCATGGTACGCATTCTCCGCACGCACATCCACCGGGAACTCAACTTTCAGCAGGCGGTGCAGCTCGTGCCACTGGACGGTGGTATCGAACTCGGCCACCGTGCTGTCTGCGCGCAGCGTGATGGTCTGCGCGATGGTGGAATGGCCGATATTCCCGGTCCATCGCACCGATGCAGCAAAACCGGCGGCCTCTACAATTTCAAATGTTTCCGCCGTGGAGGTGCAGGAATCCTGCTCGCGGTAGTTGCTGTCGATATCCCAGGCATCGAAGATGCGGGGCACATCCTTGTACATCCGCAGTACGTTCATCGGGCGGCCTGCGGTCATCTCGCGGCCATCCAGCGTGTAGCCGGTCACATGCCCCTCGCGGTCCAGCGTCAGCGTCACGCGGTCATTGCACAGGATCGCGCCGTCGGCGGTGGCCGTGGCGGTCACAGCCGCCGGGGCTGTGCCGTTGGCGGCGGGCAGCAGCGTCACCGCGCCGAACGCGGGCAGCGTAATCCGCGCCTTGCCCGCACAGACCGGCACAGTCTCGCCCTCGGCGGTTTTCGCACCGTTGGCAAAAGCGGCGGGCAGGTCGATGATTTCCTCCCGCGCGAAGCCCTGACCGTTAAAGACGGTCACGGCGTTCTCATCGGGCGTCAGCAGAGCGCGGCGGGCGGCGGTGTACAGCGCAGCAGCGTCCTTTGCAGCGCAGCGTGGCGGCGTTTGCCTCGGTGTACACGCGGGCGATGGACGAACCGGGCAGGATATCGTGGAACTGGTGCAACAGCAGAACTTTCCACAGACGCTCGGCCTCGGCGGCGTTGTAGGCATGGCCGCGTTGGGCAGCCAGTGCGCCCCACAGCTCCATGTGGTGAAGCGCGCGCTCGCTGCGGCGGTTGTTTTTCTTCACGGCGGCCTGAGTCGTGTAAGTACCGCGGTGGGCGTTGAAGTACAGCTCGCCGTCCCATGTGTTCTTCGGCCCGCCCTTGGCCTGCAAATCGTCAAAGAAATCCAGCGGCGACATCATCTCGACCCGGGGCATACCCTCCAGATCTTTTTCGCGCAGGGCGTACTCGATGTGGTCCCGGCACGGGCCGCCGCCGCCGTCTCCGTAGCCAAAGGGGATCAGGAAATCTTCCAGATGCCGCTTTTGCACGCGGTTTTTCCAGACGCCGCATAGTTCCTTGGGGTCGGTGCGGTAGGTGTAGTTGGTTGGCAGGAAGGACACGACCTGGCTGCCGTCCATGCCCTTCCAGTTGAAGTAGTGGTAGGGAGAACGGGTCGCCTTCGTTGTAGCTCCAGAAGATTTTCTGCGTGACCAGATACTTTACGCCGCAGCTTGCCAGCAGCTGGGGCAGCACAGCGGAATAGCCGAAGGTATCCGGCAGCCAAAGCATCTTGCTGTCCACGCCGAGCTCTTCTTTATAGAACCGCTTGCCGAGGACCAGCTGCCGCACGAGCGCTTCGCCCGACGGCATATTCGTGTCCGGCTCGACATACATTGCGCCCTCGGCGATCCATCGGCCGTCTTTTACAGCCTGTTTGATGCGAGCATACAGCTCCGGGTAGTGTTCGCGGCACATCTCGTAGGCGGCGGGCTGGCTCTGGATATAGCGGTACTCGGGGTAGCGGTCCAACAGGCGCAGCTGCGCGGCAAAGGTGCGGGCGGTCTTGCGGTGGGTCTCGGCCATCGGCCACAGCCATGCCAGATCAAGGTGAGAGTTACCGATAGCGGCCATCAGCGGCGCGGTGCTGCCGTTGTGGGCCTGCCATCAGCGGGCGCAGGGCAGCGCGGGCTTTGCGGTAGCTCTCGTTCCGGGCGGCGGGCGGCTGCTCAAAGTCCACGATGCGGGTGTATTCTTCGAGGCCATCGGCGATTTTGGCCGCCCGCAGCGAATCCTCGGGGAGTTCGTCTATCAGCATGAACAGGGTGGATACGTCCATCCACAGCTGGTAGGCGTCCTCGTTCCAGACGCCGAAAGTGCTGCGGCCCAACCGGGTGCGGCTACCCTCGGCCTTGGGGTCTCCCAGCGTGCCGGGCAGCACGGGGCCGGTGCAGCAGCCACCCACATCGGGGAAATAGTGTCCGGCGTAGACCTCAAACAGCAGGTCAAACTTCTGCCCCGGTTCAGCGCAGCGGGTCAACACGTTATCGCTGATATAGTGGTGCGGCACGCTGACCCACTCGGCACGACGGGTGCCGAAAAGCCTGTCCGTTGACGAACAGCGTGGCCTCACCGCCCATATCCAGCGACATGGCCACGGCCTTGCCTGCGGTTTCTTCCGGCAGCGTGACCGTAGCGCGCAGCCACAGATATTCCCATGTGTGCCCCCCAGACCGTGCCCACCGGCACAGGCCGGAAGCCGCCGTCCACCGCCTGTTCGGGCGTCAGGTGGTCCATCGTGGTAAAGCCCTCAAAGGCGATTTCCCCCTCTGGGTGGTAGAAGTCCTGCGCCAGCACGCGCTGCCAGTGCGCAATCCGATCCTTATATTCGGAATGAAGTAATTCCATGGTATGCCCCCTCACAAGTTTTGAACAAATGCAATCAAAGTGTTTCATGCTGGAAACCTGATTTGCGTTGTGCTACAATCTAAATGCGCACAGCGCGCCTTGAGTTTAGCATACTCGTCTGCCGGGCAGTGTGCAATTCACAAATCCGTACTTTTTACCGGTAAAATTTCGACTTTTGCGTGGTTTTTTTATGAATTTTCGGGACACACATCGGATTTTTGTACCGAAAAATCAAGTTTTTGACTTGACGCAGGGTGTATGGAAACGGTCACACTTATAAGTATAAATCGACCACTGCAGCGCACAGCGTTCTATAAATACAATAAATATAAAAAAGGAAGTCCTCCATGCGTAAGCTTCAAACGTTCTGGCAGAACCTGCATCTGCGGGCGAAATTTCTGCTGATTTTGCTGGTCGGCATCGTCATCATCGGCGTGGACGCCATTGCGGCGCTGCTGATTCCGCTGCTGCGCCCTACGACGAGCAGCTGTACGAGAGCAGCTCCCAGATGATCTCCCTTTATGCCGAGCAGATCAAGCACGAGATGAAAAACTATGAGGATATCAGCTACCGCATCCTGACGGATTCCTCGCTGCAGGAGAATCTGGCCATCATAAAAGATGCTTCCCCCGGCACGCTGACCTGGATTGAGGCAGAGCGCAACGTCGCCAGCCGCGCGGCGTATTACAGCCTATGGTTCTCCAACACGGTCAGCTTTCAGCTGCGCACATCGCGGGGGGCACCACATACAGCCCACTTTTTTTTCCGGGCGTCCAGCGGCGCGAACGAGCTGACCGAGGAGCGCATGACCGCAGCTGCCTGCCGGCAGGGCCGGTTCATCTGGCTGACCGAGGAGAACGGCGACGCCTCCCGTCTGTTTCTGGTGCGCGAGATCCGCGAGATGGAGAACATAACGCTGGACAACCTCGGCTATATGCTCATCGAGGTGGATTTTCCCTCGTTGGTCGAGCAGTACAGCCAGGCCATGGGCAGTCTGGGCGTAGAGCCGCGCTGTGCGGTCTATAATAAAGGGATCTGCCTGTACGCCAGTGACGATGGCATCCGTGCGCTGGGCATGGGCGAGGACGGCTACACCTATATGAAATCCGATGGCAAGCCGGTTCTCTGCGTGCGGTACACCGCCACCAACGGGCTGAAATATGTGACTTTGGTGGATTACAGCGGCATCCGGGCCACCACACTGGTAGCGGTCAGCGTTACCATCCTTTGCATTCTGGGGGCGGCGCTGCTTTGGTCGTGGCCGTCAGCACCGGGCTAATCAACAGCATCCTGATTCATTTCCAAGTGTTGATGCAGAAATTCGATGCCTTTGCCATCAGCGGCGAGCCGATCTCCACTCAGGAGAGTGCCTGCTACAAAGACCGTTTTGATGAGATCGGCGATTTGCACCGCGGCTTTGACTGGATGACCCGCGAATGGACCCGCGTCAACCATGAAAAAGAAGAACAGCATCATCTTTTGCAGGAAAAGCAGATGCAGCAACTGCGCGCCCAGGTGCGCCCGCACTTCCTATACAATACGCTGGAATCCATCTACTGTCTGGCGCAGAACTCCGGCGACAAGCGCATTGCCGTTATGACCTCGTCACTGGGAAAACTGCTGCGTGCCTCGCTCAACGACAAGCGCGACATCGTCACCGTGCGGGAGGATCTGCAGACCGTGCGCGACTACCTGAGCATTCAGGAGATACGCTACGGCGAGCGTTTGCAGGTGGAGTACGCCGTGGACGATGCCGTCATGCCCTGCCACATCCCGGCCATGACCGTGCAGCCGCTGGTGGAAAACGCCATCCACCACGCCGCCGAGCATATGCTGGACACCTGCATTATCCGCATCAGCGGCAATGTAGTTCCGGACGGCATAGATGTTATCGTGCAGGACAACGGTCCCGGCATCGACGAGGATATCCTGACCAAGCTGGAAAGCGGCGAGGTCCAGCCCGAGGGGCTTGGTATCGGGCTGCGCAACATCCACAAGCGTGTACAGCACACCTTTGGCAAAGAGTACGGCCTGCGCATCCGCTGCGAGGACGGCTGCACGCAGATCATCATCCATCTGCCGGATACAAGGCCGGAGAAGCCTGAAAACACCCCGGGCGGATTCCTCAACGCCCCGCGGTACAGGAGAAAAGAAGGGAGAACGCCGTGTACAAACTGTTATTGGTCGATGATGAACCCATCATACGCGAGGGATTGGAGCGGATGATCGACTGGGAAAAGCTGAGCTTGAAAAATGACAGCCTCCTGCCCGAACGCCATTGCCGCGCTGGACAGCATGACCGATGATATGCCCGATATCCTGCTGACAGACATCCGCCTGCCGGGCATGACCGGGCTGGAACTGGTGCAGCGTGCCGTGGCCCTGCACCCGATGCTGCAATGTATCGTGCTATCGGGGTATGATACCTTCCAGTACGCGCAAGAGGCGCTCAAATACGGTGTCATCGAGTATCTGCTTAAGCCCTGCGATCAGGAGGAATTGGAGAACGCCTTGCGCCGTGCTTGCACGAACATTGACAAAAAAACCGCAAAAAGGTTTTGTATCTCTATGATGAGCGTCGCCAGCGCATCAAATCGCTGGTAGACAGCTTCAATGCCCTGCGGGAGAGCGACCTGAATGCCGACCAGATCAAGCGTCAGGTTGGCGAGCTGGTCAAAACAGTGGAAGACCCCAGCCTTTTGCAGGAAACGCTGATCGCCTTTGTGACCGGCAGCATGGGCAGCGGCCAGACCGAGTGGGGTATGAATGTCATCGCCGACGCACTGCGCGACCGTGAATCGCTGGAAGACCTCATCGTGCGCAGCCTGCTGCGCCTACGCAAGGAGGGCGGTGCTGCCCGCAGCAATGATTTTGTGCAGCAGATGCTTGCCTATATGAACGCCCACTATGCCGACGAGGCGCTGTCCCTGCAATATATTGCCGACAATGTAGTATATATGAACGCCGACTACATCGGCCGCGAGTTCACCCGCTCTGTGGGGCAGAAATTCAGCAGCCAGCTTTTGAGCATCCGCATGGAACACGCCAAGCTGCTGATACGCAGTGATCCCTCGCTGCACAGCTACGAAATCGCCGAGAAAGTCGGTCTGGGCGATAACCCGCACTATTTCAGCCAGCTGTTCCGCAAATACACCGGCATGACTCCCAAGGACTACCGCAAGCAGCTGGACGAGCAGACCGGGCAGGGGTAAACCCGCACCGCCCACCCAAAAAGCCGCCGATTTCCGGCGGTTTTTCTGTTTTTCCGGGTACAACCCGGAAAAACATACCAAAAAATCGAAAAAGTGAATTCAGTTTCGCAAGACTTTTTGGCTATAATGATGACAACAAAAAAGAAACACATGGAGGTGCTTCACATGAAAAAAAACAAGTACTCGCAACCCTATGCGCCGGTATGATGGTCGCCAGCGTTGCCACCGGCTGCGGCTCTGCTGCCGAGTCCGCCGCGGATTCCACCGCAGCTTCCACTGACAGCACAAATGCCAGCACCGAGGCTTCTTCCGCCAGCACGACGGCGGACGGCAAGACCCAGCTGAACATCCTGTGGTGGGGTTCTCAGACCCGCCATGAGCTGACCACCCAGATGCTGGAGAAATTTCAGGAAGAGAACCCCGACATTGAAGTCGTGATGGACTACTCCGACTGGGACGGCTACTGGACCAAGCTGCCCGCTCAGGTCGCCGGCGGCCAGACCCCCGACGTTTTCCAGATGGACTACGCCAAGCTGGCACACAGTACGTTGAAAACGGCGTTATGGCACCGCTGGATGATTACGTTGCCGACGGCAGCCTTGACCTGAGCAACGTTGCCCAGAGCGTCATTGACTCCGGCTCGATCGACGGCAAGCTGTACGCCGTCTCCACCGGCACGAACGCCCCCGTCATGCTGTACCGCAAGGACATTCTGGATGATCTGGGCATCGAGATGCCGATGAACCCGACGATGAGCGAGTATACCGACATTTCCAAGAAAGTCTATGAGGCCACCGGCCTGCGCGATACTTTCGTGACCAGCTGCTCTGCGGATAACCTGCGTTTCCGCCTGCGCAACTACGGCATGAACCTTTACAATGACGATGCCTCTGCTCTGGGCTTCGATGATCCGAAGTACATCGTGGATATGTGGCAGCTGGCACTGGATGCTCAGAACGAGGGCTAGGGTCTGATGATCGGTGAAGAGACCGCCACCACTGCCTTTGACTCGATGGTCATGGACTCTGGAGCCGCTACACCAGAACTCCAATGAGCTGCAGGCTTACCGCGATGCTACCGGCAAGGACATCAGCATGGCCATGATTCCCAACACCGATGACGCCACCGCTTCCGCCACCTATCTGAAGCCCGCCATGTTCTGGTGCGTTGCTGCAGACAGCGATGTCAAGGACGCCGCGGTTCGCTTCATCAACTACTTCGCCAATGACACCAGCTGCTACGATATCGTTGGTATCGAGCGCGCCGTTCCCATCTCCTCTGAGATGCGCGAGTATGTCGCCCCCACTCTGGACGAGGTCGGCAAGCAGGTCGTTGAGTTTGTTGACTACGTCAGCCAGCCCAACATGGCTTCCCCGCTGATGAACCCCGACCCGGCAAAGCACTCCGAGATCTCTGACCTGCTGAGCCAGTACTCCGATCAGGTCCGCTACAGCGAGATCACCGACCTGCAAACCGCTGCCCAGCAGTTCATGGATGAAGCAAACGCGATTCTGGCCAGCGCTGAGTAAGATTTGATTTTTCTTCCTTATCTCCTTCTTCTTTTAAAAGAGTTTTCTTCTCCTTGATCGCGTCGGAGGTCTTCCCCTTCGGCGCGATTCTTTGAATCACCCCACATTTCATGAAAGGAGCCATTGCCATGAAAAAGAAAAAGACGGCTTTTCCCCACAAGCTCGGCAGCTGGCTTGATCGGGACAATGTTGCAGGCTACGTCTTTATTCTCCCCTTTATCATCGGTCTGATCGTGTTCACCGCCATTCCCTTCTTCACCTCGCTGTATCTGGCCTTCACCAACTACAACATCCTGTCCGCCCCCAAGTGGGTGGGCCTTGACAACTTCAAGAAGATGTTCTTGGAGGATGATCTGTTCTGGACGTCCTTCAAAGTCACTTTCAAGTTTGCACTGATTCAGGTGCCCATCAAGCTGACGGTCGCACTGCTCGTTGCGCTGGTGCTGTCCCGCTCTACCCGACTGACCAGCTTCTACCGCGCCGCGTTCTACATTCCCTCCCTGATGGGCGGCAGCGTTGCCATCGCCCTGCTGTGGAAGCAGCTGTTCTCCCCCAAGGGCGTTATCAACCAGATGCTGGGCTTCTTCGGTCTGCCGGACAGCACCGCCTGGCTGGGCAACCCCAAGACCGCGCTGGGCACCCTGATTGCTCTGGGCGTGTGGCAGTTCGGCTCCTCGATGCTGATTTTTTTCTGGCCGCCATCAAGAACATTCCCCAGAGTTACCACGAGGCCGCCATCGTGGACGGTGCCGGCCCTGTGCGCCGCTTCTTCTCCATCACGCTGCCGATGCTGACCCCCATCATCTTCTTCAACCTCATCAATCAGGTCATCGGCGCGTTTCAGGCGTTCAACTCCAGCTACCTCATCACCGGCGGCAAGCCGCTGAACACGACCCTGTACTACGGTGTCTACCTGTACAACAAGGCCTTCAACCAATTTGAGATGGGCTACGGCAGCGCCATGGCATGGTTCATGCTGTTGATCATCGCCTTCTTCACGGCTTTGATCTTCCGCTCCTCCAGCGCGTGGGTCTACTATGAATCGGAAGGACGGTAATTGACTATGTTGATGAAATACATTTCCCCCAGCATGTCTCGCCGGCGTGCGGTCAGTACCACCATCTACCATGTGCTGATGCTGCTTGTCAGCTTCCTGATGCTCTACCCGGTGCTGTGGCTGATTGCCTCGTCCTTCAAGCCCAACGGTGATATCTTTACCACCGCCACCACCCTTATCCCTGACGTGTCCACGCTGGAACACTACATCAAGGGCTGGCAGGGTTTTGGCGGCTACACCTTCACGGTGTTCTTCAAGAACTCGCTGTTCGTTGCCATTCTTTCCGCCATCGGCATGACGATTTCCTCGGCGCTCGTCGCCTTTTGGTCTGGCGCGCATCCGCTTCAAGGGCCGCAACGTCTGGTTCGTGCTGATGATCATTACGATGATGCTGCCCGGTCAGGTCATGATGATCCCCCGCTTTGTCCTGTTCAACAAAATGGGCTGGGTCGGCAGCTATCTGCCGATGATCGTACCGTCTTTCTTTTTGCCAGCGGCTTCAACATCTTCCTCATCATGCAGTTCATCCGCGGCATCCCCCGCGATATGGACGAGGCCGCCAAGATCGACGGCTGCAGCTGGTACGGCGTTTTCTTCCGCATCATCGTCCCGCTGATTGTGCCCTCCCTCGTCACTGTCGGCGTGCTGACCTTCATGTGCAGCTGGGAAGATTTCATGGGTGCGCTGCTCTACTTGAACAAGCCCGCCACTTACACCGTTGCCTACGCTTTGAAGATGTTCAACGACAGCTCGATGTCTGACTACGGCGCAACATTTGCCATGTCCACTGCCTCCCTTGTCCCGGTGCTTGACCCTCTTCTTCTTCTTCCAGAAGAACCTTGTCGAGGGCATCTCCATTCAGGGTCTGAAAGGCTGAGTTTTCCACATTTCAACAAGGAGAATTTGCGTATGTTCTGTATCGACAGACTTCCCGCCATCCCACTGGTGGCGTCTGACCCCTATCTTTCCATCTGGATGCCCGCTGACACGATGACCCAGACCGACACCTGCCATTGGAGCGGCCCGGCCAAGCCCATCCGCGGTGTGCTGACCGTGGGCGGTGCTGCCTGCCGTTTTCTGGGCGAGGGTGCAGAGCCGGAGGCCGCGCTGACCGAACTGAAAGTCACGGCCACCCGCACCCGCTTTGTCAGCGAGTTTGGCGGCGTGCAGCTCGAAACTACCTTTTGCCACCCCGCCCTGCCCGACGATTTGATCTGCTGAGTATGCCCCCTGACACTGGTCACATTCAGCGCCAAGGCCGCCGACGGCAAGGCACACGATGTGCAGGTCAAGCTGCACCTGTCCGACAAGCTTTGCTATGACGGTGAGCTGCGCCCGAATATGATCGACGGCGCGTATACGCTGGGCACAAAGCAGACCGTCTACATCGGTCAGGAGACCCAGAAGCCGCTGAGCCACTCCGCTGACCACATCACGATCGATTGGGGCTTACCTGTACCTGAGCGCCGACGGCGTTGTCAAGGCCGTCGGCGACGGCGTGCAGACCACCTGCAGCCTGACCGTGGGCGGTGCGCCCGCGCAGGCCGTCATCGCCTATGACGATATTGCCTCCATCAACTACTTCGGCGATCTGTGCAAGGCATGGTATCGCCGTGATGGCCGCCAGATCACCGACGCCATCCTTTACGCCCAAAAGCACTTTGATGAGATCCTGCTGCGCTGCGCTGCCATGGATGAGACCGTCAGCAACGATGCCCAGACAGCCGGCGGTCAGGACTACGAGGATATCGTCAACGCCGCCTGGCGGCACACCCTTTGCCGCGCACAAGCTTATCGCCACGCCCAAGGGCGAGATGGCATTCCTCTCCGGAGAACGATTCCAACGGCTGCATCGGCACGGTGGATGTGAGCTACCCTCCATCCCGCTGTTCCTGCACTACTGCCCCGAGCTCGTCAATGCCCTCTGCCGCCCGGTGCTGGAATTTGCCTCAATGCCGGTTTGGGACTGCGATTTTGCCCCGCATGATGTCGGCCGTTACCCGCTGGCCACCGGCCAGGTTTACGCTGCCCGCAAACCCATTGGCCGCACGGCCAGCCACCCACCGTACTACCTGTACCCTGCCGGTACGGATGTGGGATCCGCGCTACCAGATGCCGGTGGAAGAGTGCGGTAATATGCTGATCATGCTGGAGGCCGCCCGCGCCTTTTGGCGCGGACAAGGCACTGGCCGATCAGTACCGCCCGCTGCTGGACAACTGGGTCAAGTATCTGGTACAATATGGTGAGGACCCTGCCGAGCAGCTGTGCACCGATGACTTTGCCGGGCACCTGGCACACAATGTCAATCTGGCCGCCAAGGCCATTGTGGGCGTGGCCTGCTATGCCCGCCTGACCGGCGACGAGAGCTGCACCGCCCAGGCCAAGACGATGGCCGCCCACTTGCTGGAAAAAAATCGGCGATAGGGGCAACACCCCGCTGACACTGGACGGCCAGGGCTGGAGCATGAAGTACAATCTGCTGTGGGACAAGGTGCTGCACCTCGGCCTGTTGCCCGACAGCTTCTACGCTGCCGAGACCGCCAGCTATCTGCCGCGCATCAACACCTACGGCCTGCCGCTGGATTCCCGCGCGGACTACACCAAGTCCGACTGGATCTGCTGGACCGCCCGCATGGCGGATGACCCGGCTGGTGCGTGCCGCGCTGATTGCGCCGGTTGCCAAAGAGCTACACGAGACAACGTCCCGCGTACCGTTCTCTGACTGGTACGACACGAAAACGAATCGGCTCGTGGCCTTTATCGGCCGCAGCGTGCAGGGTGGACTGTTTGCACTGATGCTGTAATTTTCAGCCGCGCAGGGCAGACGTCCCGCGCGGCTGTTCGTGATTTGCAAGCGGCTTTACCCGTAGCGGCGCACCTATGTGTACGCCCGCAGCCCGTTTGCCACGCAAGGCGGGCGCACACGCAGGTGCGCCCCCACATATACCGAAGAGGAGGTTTCCCATGAGAATTTACGCGTTTGCTGATGAAGCATCCCCCGCCATCGACAGCCAGATTGCGGCGATGCGCCGCAATGCGCTGAACGGTCTGGAAATCCGCGGGGTAGACGGCGAGAATGTCTCCGCCATTTCCCTGAAAAAGGCCAAAGAGGTGCGCCGCAAGCTGGACGACGCGGGGCTGTGTATCTGGTCCATCGGCTCGCCCATCGGCAAGATCGATATTGAGACCGGCGATTTTGCCGCCCACCTTGAGCAGCTGCGCCACACGCTGGAAGTTGCCCAGGTGCTGGGCGCAAAGCGGCTGCGGATGTTCTCCTTCTACATCCCCGCAGGCAAGGACCCCGCCGACTACCGCAATAGGGGTCATCGATCAGGTGGGCGAAATGCTCCGCGTGGGCGAGGGCAGCGGCGTGCTGTTCTGCCACGAAAATGAGAAAGGCATCTACGGTGATATCGCCTCCCGCTGCCTTGACCTGCACAAAGCGTTCCCCCAGATGCGCGGCGTGTTCGACCCCGCCAACTATGTGCAGTGCGGTCAGGAGACGTGGAGCGCATGGGAAGAACTGAACCCCTACATTGACTACCTGCATATCAAAGACGCATTGGCCGATGGCAGCGTTGTGCCCGCTGGCAAGGGTCTGGGCAACGTCAAGCGTATTCTGGACGCCTACCGCGCCCAGGGCGGTGAGGACGTGACCGTGGAACCGCACCTGCAAGTGTTTGAGGGACTGAAAGATCTGGAACAGGACGGCAATACCAGCCATGTGGGCGGCTACCGCTATCCCAGCAGCGATGCCGCCTTTGACGCCGCCTGCAACGCCCTGAAGGAGTTTTTGTAACATGGAACTGCACCTGCCGCCGAAACCGCAGCCCGTTGTCGGCCCTGGGGAATTTCAATTTGCCGCCGTGGGGCTGGAACACGGCCACATCTACGGCATGACAAACGGTCTGCTGGAAGCCGGTGCAACACTGACCGCCGTTTGGGATGAAGACCCGGAAAAAGTTGCCGCCTACCGCCGCACTTTTCCTCAGGCGCGGGCAGCGGCCAGCTTGGACGAGCTGCTGGCCGACCCGGATATTCGGCTTATCGCCAGTGCCGCCATCCCCAGCGAGCGCTGCCCCCTTGGCCTGCGGGTGATGGCCGCCGGGAAAGACTATTTTGTTGACAAAGCGCCAATGACGAGCCTGCCCCAGCTGGAAGCAGCCCGCCGCGCTGTGGCCGAGACTGGCCGCAAGTACATGGTCTACTACTCTGAACGGCTGCACAGCGAGGCCGCCACGCTGGCAGACTATCTTATCAAGCAGAACACGATTGGCCGTGTGCTGCACGTTGAGGGCTTCGGCCCACACCGCCTGGGCGGCCCGCGCCCGGCCTGGTTTTACGAGAAAGCGCGGTACGGCGGCATTTTGTGCGATATCGGCAGCCACCAGCTGGAACAGTTTCTCTACTTTGCCGGGGTCGAGAATGTCGACATCACCTTTGCCCGCAAGGCCAACTACGCCCACCCCGCCACGCCGGAGTTTGAGGATTTCGGCGAATGTACCGCCACCGCCGCCAATGGCGTGAGCGGGTATTTTCGGGTAGACTGGTTCACGCCAGACGGCCTGCGCAACTGGGGCGATGGCCGGACGTTCATCACCGGCACAGACGGTTACATCGAGCTGCGCAAGTTCATCGATCTGGCCGCCGGCGAAAAAGCGGGAGAACATGGTCTACTGGGCTAACCGGCAGGGTGAGTTCAGCACGAATGCCACCGGCAAGGTGGGCTGCCCTTTCTTTGGGCGGCTGATCCGCGACTGCATCGACCGCACCGAGACCGCCATGACCCAGGCGCACGCCTTTAGAGCTGCCGAGCTATGCTTGAAAGCCCAGCAGATGGCCGACCAATAAAAAAACACAAATTCCCCTGCACGTTGTCGTGCAGGGGGATTTTGTGTTGTGCGTTATTCCGCGTCGATGACCAATCTGCCCTGCTCATCAAAATGCGCCAGGGAGATAAAGGCGATGCGATCATTGCCGGTGGCCTCGGTGCGGCCATGGTAGCGTTCTCCTTGTTACCAATTCACCTGCCAGCGGCGGCTGTATCGGCCGTCGGGGTGCTCTGCATCGGTCTTGGGCTTGTAGGCGGAGGTCTTGACCCGCTCGGCCAGCAGCTTATCAAACAGCACGGTATCCGGCGGCAGCGGCATGGCGGCGTTGCCGGTCCACTGGGAGAGATAGGCCGCGTTGGAGATGGCCAGCTCTTTCAGGCCGTCCTCGCCGGGACTGAGCAGCGGTGCGCCGTGCAAAATCGCATCCGCGAAGTTCCGCAAAATGCCGATGTGCGCGGATTCGGGCGCATCGGGGGTAAGCTCCTGATAGTCGCAGTCCGGCGTCACAAAGTTGTCGGAGCTGGCAAAGCGGATGGCATCCTCGGGCGTTTTCAACCGCCACCATTTCAGCACACCGTTCTCCAGAACAAGCTTACCCTTTGTGCCGGCAATTTCCAGCCGGTTCGTGCCGGGCATCTCGCCGGTGGAGGTAATGAACACACCAGTCGCACCGTTCGGGTACTTGGCAAAAAATCGTCGCGTCGTCCTCGACCTCTATGTGGTGGTAGCGAGCCACGTCGCAGTAGCCGGTCACGCTCTCAGGCATACCGCAGATCCATTGCCACAGGTCAAGATTGTGGGGTGCTTGGTTCAGCAGCACGCCGCCGCCCTCGCCCGCCCAGGTGGCACGCCACGCGCCGGAATCATAGCAATGCTGGGTGCGATACCAGTTTGTGATGATCCACACCGACCGCTTGAGCTGCCCGAGTTGCCCACCCTGCACGATGGCCCGCGCCTTGGCGAACAGCGGGTTCGTGCGCTGGTTCAGCATCAGGGCAAACACTTTGCCGCTGGCTTTTGCCTGTGCACACAATGCCTGTGCGACCGAAAGGCGGACGTCCAACGGTTTTTCCACCAGCACGTGCAGCCCAGCCGCTAACGCCAGCGAGGGCAATTTTGCTGTGCAGCGGATGGGGTACAGCAACGATGGCCGCCTGCACACCGCCTGCGGCCAACAGTGCGTCCTCGCTGGCATAGCAGGCCACACCGGGCCACGCTTTGGCGGCGTAGGCCAGCCGGGCAGGGTCTGTGTCGCAAACTGCGGCCAGCGCCAGGCCGGGCACACGGTCATCCCACAGGCTTTGGGCGTGTGCCGTGCCCATGTTGCCAATGCCGATGACCGCCGTTTTTACCTTTTCCATTTTATTTTGCCCCGCCGCCGTAGCTGGACGCAGTGTCCATGACCACGTCAGTGTCCTCTTTCAGGCGGGAGTGAGCGCGGCGCTCGTTGAGCAGGTTCAGGAACTTTTTCTCATCGATGGGCAGCGTGACCGTCTCGCCCAGCCAGGACGACAGGTGGATGGCGTTGGAGAGCATCAGACCGTTGATGCCCTCGCGGCCGTCTGCCACCAGCGGTGCGCCGGTCTGGATGTGGGCGGCAAAGGCATTTCAGCACGCCTGCGTGCTGCGGGTTTTCGCCGTCGGTCTCGACCTCGACACGCTCACAGCCGGGCTTCTCAAAGCCCTCCTTGCAGGTGGCGCACCAGATGCGCTCGTCCTCTTTCAGGCGGTCGTAGGTCAGGCCGTTTTCGTCGCAAATCAGGCGGCCTTTCGTGCCGGTGATTTCCAAAGCGATTCGTGCCGGGGGCGTCGGCGGTGGTGGTGATGAACACACCGGTCGCACCGTTGGCAAACTCCATGTAGGCGGTCACATCGTCCTCGACCTCAATGTCGTGCCACTTGCCCTCATGGCAGAAAGAATGCACGCGCACCGGCAGGCCGCACAGCCATTGCAGTAGATCCAGCTGGTGGGGGCACTGGTTCAGCAGCACGCCGCCGCCCTCGCCGTCCCAGGTGGCACGCCATGCGCCGGAATCATAGTAGAAAACTGCGTGCGGTACCAATCGGTGATGATCCAGTTGACGCGCTTGAGCTCACCCAGTTCGCCCGCGTCCAGCATCTCCTTCATCTTGCGGTAGACGCAGTTGGTGCGCTGGTTGAACATCATGCCGAAGGTCAATTCAGGGTGCTTGTCGGCCTCGGCGATCATCTCCCGCACCTGTAAGGTGTAGACGCCCGCGGGCTTCTCGCACATGACGTGCTGCCCGGCGCGGAACGCCTCGATGGCCAGCGTGGGATGCTGGTAGTGCGGCACGGCGATGAGAACCGCGTCGCAGCATTTGGCGGCGATAAGGTCGCTGCCCTCGGTGAAAATGCGGGCATCGGGCAGTTTTTCGGCAGCCCACTGGCGGCGGCTCTCCTTGCGGTCGGCCACGGCCACAATCTCGATATTCGGGCATTTTCCGTCCAGGACATTTTGGATGTGGGCGGAGGCAATGTTGCCCGCGCCGATGATGCCAAGTCGAAGTTTCATTGACAGTTCCTCCTACAATCTTGCCCGGAAAAGGGCACAGCTTTCTAGCTTTGATTGTAGCACGCGCCCCCATCCCCAACTCAATGCAAAAAACCTATGTCTGAAATTTGGACTTTTTCGACAGACGTGAATCCGCAGTGATTCACGCCCGAGGAATGTATGAATTTGTATGCGCGCCATGATAGCCACTGTTTTGGGTAGACGCGTTTTGCTACGCTGTGGCATAAACGATACTTTCCCAATGCTAAGCGCAAACGCATCACTCCAGGTACAAACTCCATGCTGTTTGACCTGATAGGCGGAGTTGATACATGGGCGATTGCGACCCAAAGCATTGCGCACAAGCTGATATGTGCTCTGCAAAAAGTGATGCAGCGTGAAACACAGCGTCCTTTGTATTTTTAGGCACAAGCAGTTGTCGACTTTGGATACCTGATTTCCGCATCAATTACACACGTCGGGATTGTATGGTGCATATACCGAGAATTGTGGATTTTTTTTCCGCCGAGTGAATCAAAAAAACTGATTCACTTTTTCGAGTCAAGATTTTGGGATGAATCTAAACTGATTTCACTCTTGAGAGCATATACGAATTTGTGCGGGTATCGGGTTTGTTTGTCATCGTTTTGGGGTAGACGTGTTTTTGCTAGCATAGCATGTGGTCATCCACATGCACATTTCTGGGGTTTCCCCCAGACCCCGGCAGCGTCCTTGCGTGACGATTGTGACGCTGATGACGCTCGTGACGCTGTTTTTGGGGATATCCCCATACCATATCCCAGATTCAGCGTCATTAGCGTCATCTGCGTCATTCTGATTTTGTGTTTCTCGTAGTATCATTGTTTTTGTTTTCTTCAATGGTAAGCCACAAGCGTCATTTCGCATATCCGTGACGGTGGTGACGATGGTGACGGTCTTTCTTGCATACTCCTCATATCCCATAAACATCGTTACTACCGTCACTTAAAACAGGCAAGCCGTTTTAATCTGCGGCTTGCCTGTTTTATTTTGAGTAATGTGGCAGGGTTTTTGCCCCATTACCTGTTAAAATGGATTTAGATATTTTGTAAAAGTGCAAGGGTTTTTAGCACAATGGGTGATATACTGGTTTTGAAGTGTATTTGGGCATTTAGTCAGATGCGAAATCTTTTAAATATTTTTTTCTTTGCGACGCGACATATTTGACCGTTTCTCAGCGGCGCACCATCAACCGCCTTGCCAAGTACGAAGCCCACGACGGCGAAAACAAAACCGAAATTGTATTTGGCACCCCCAAGACAAAAAACTCCCGCCGTACCATCCCGCTGACCCGCACAATGGCAGACGAGCTTGCCCGCTGGAAACAACAGCAAGCGCAGGATAAGCAGCGGGCAGGGGGATAAGATACACCAACGATGGCTTCATCGTCACCAACGAATTCGGTCACTACTTTGAACAGAAAACTTTCAAGGATTACTACGACCGATTGTTGAATGATGCCGACATCGGACACTTTACCTTCCACGCCCTGCGGTACACCTTCGCCACCCGTGCGCTGGAGCGCGGCATGGACTACAAAACACTGTCGGCCATTCTCGGCCATTACTCCGTAGCATTCACAATGGACACCTATGTCCACAGTATGGACGAACACAAACGGCGCGAAATGGACAAGATGGACGATATGTTCGGGATGCAGTACAGTATCTCGGTTGAAAACCAGCCCGTATCCTGTGCTTTTGCACCTTATCCACGGATGGCTGCACTGCCCATGTTCCCGATTTTCCAAAAATTGAAGTGCAGACCCCACATTGGATGCTGCCCTGCTGGAAGTCAAGCAGCAAATCCAAAAAGCCCTGCGCCAATACAAGAACCCGCCCATTCCCCACCAAACAAGACCAAATCGTAGTGCCAACCAACAGCGTGCTGGTACTCGTCAAAAGCAGGGTAACGCCACTGAATAGTTTTCAACACCCCCAGTGCGTCTGTTGAAATTTCCAGCAGGCGCACTATCTTGTGTTTACTTTTGCGCTTTTATCTGTTATGATTAAAGCGTGAAAGTTAGGTGAAGTGTATGACAAAATTTTTGAACAACTTGATTCCATGCTGGAACAGGGGAACGGCTACATCACGACCCGCGCGGTTACAGCGCAGGGCATCTCAAAGCCCTATTTTTGCCGAATACGCCCGCAGCCGAGAACTGGAGCGTGTCGCGCATGGCGTATACCAATCACGCGATGCATGGCCGGATGATATGTATGTTCTCCACCTGCGCAACAGCAATATCATTTTTTCCCCACCAGTCGGCGTTGGCGCTCCACGGTATGATGGAGCGCGAGCCGCACCACATCTATGTTACGGTCAAACAGGGTTACAACGCCACACATCTGCGCAAGCAGGGCGTGATTGTGCATACAGTTTCCCCGGAGATTTTCACACTGGGGCTGACCTCTGCCTCTACCACTTTTGGCAATACCGTTCCCACTTATGACCGTGAGCGCACACTCTGCGATGTCATTCGCCAGCGGGGTGCTATGGATGTGCAAACCTACCAAACTGCCATCCGCGAGTATATGCTGCACGGTCACAAAAACCTGCCTCATCTCATTCAGTGCAGCCGCGCACTGAAAGTTGAGGATGATGTAAGACGATACTTGAGGTGTTTTTATTATGATCAAGACCTCACGACAGCTGAAGGATAAAATCAAAAATCTGGCGCACGGCGACAGCTTGAAATCGCAGACTCTGCTGCGCACCTACATGATGGAACGCTTTTTTAGAGCGTCTCGCCGCATCCCAGTACAACAGCCATTTTGTACTGAAAGGCGGGATGCTGGTTTCTTCAATGGTCGGCATCCACCAACGTGCCACAATGGATATTGATGCCACCGTAGTCGCCCTGCCGCTGACATTGAGGACGCTACACGGACGATTCAAGAAATCGTCAATATCGACCTGCAGGACGGCGTGGTTTTCAGCATTACCAATGCAGAAAGCATTATGGAAGAACATGACTATCCCGGCTTGCGTTTCACGCTGATTGGTACGCTTGACGGTCTGCGGCAGAAAGTAAAATCGACATATCTACCGGCGATGCCATCACTCCGCAAGCCATTGAATATCGGTATCCGCTTATGTTTGAGAACCGCAGTTTGCAGATTATGAGCTACAATCTCGAAACGCTGCTTGCCGAGAAACTGGAAACCATCATGTACCGTGGCACAAGCAATACACGGATGCGCGATTTTTACGACATTTATATGCTAACTGGGAAACCCGGCATTGCAATCAACGACGCGACCTTGTATCGTGCATTCCTCGCAACCAGCAACACACGCCGCACGACTGGATTTATCCCGCAATTTGCAGCCATCCTTGAATCCGTAGAATCCAATGGCGAAATACAGAAAATTTGGAACAAGTTCTGCAAGGACAACGATTATGTCCTCGAACACGACTGGCACAAAATCATGGCATCCGTAAAAATCATGGAAAACCGGCTAGAGCAGCAGCGAGAACGAGCAAGGCGTTCACACGCACTGGAACGCTGACCGATCCTATATTTACCTGCCAACTCCGCAAAATTTATCCTCAAAAAGCGCCCGGGCGGTTGAAAATTTCAACCGTCCGGGCGCAGTCATTTTGCCGTTTTGGGGTCATTTTGGGGTCAAAGTTACCAGCTCGTTACCACTTTTGTCATAATATAGAAAAAGCTCGTTGAAACTTGTCGTTTCAACGAGCTTTTGTTGGTTGCGGAGACAGGACTTGAACCTGCGACCTCCGGGTTATGAGAAATTCAAAGTTTGTGCGTTATGGTGTTATTTTGTTGGATTTGGTGGTATTGCGTGCCAAGGTTCAGAACGGATTTTGTCCCATGTACACAAAAAGGTGCCATACGGTGATGCACCGTTCCAAACCCTTTTGGGGGGCAGTTTTGGGGGCGAATCGGTGAGATAAATTCTTATCCGCACCACTCAAATAAACGCGCAGTTTTGGTTCCGTTGAGAAATGCAGATACTTACATCGCAGGGTTCTCGCAAGTGAAAAGCCCTACGAACCAGTATATAAGTTTTACTCTCCGGCAAGAAGTTGTACGCAGGCACTACTCCGCGGCACGCCCGCACACCGCCCCCGTCGCCGCGAAAACACGCCTGTTTGGGCGCATTCGCGGTGCATCGGCGTAGTACCCGCTCAGCCAAATACCGCCCAAAATTTTCCGCTTTCCAGAGATTTTTGTTTCACCGCAAAGGCATTTAGAGGGCAGCGTCCTCGCCCCCGTATGCCTTTACATAACATTTAGCCCAACTTAGAAACCACTTTCAGCTGGTATCGCCGCATCTGGGTCAGGTCTTGGGATGTGGGGACTGTGCCGCTCTTGGAACTGAAGGTCGCCGCCTTAGCGAAGTCCCCTTCCAGCATCGTCACGCCCAGTAGAGCACGGCGCATCAGCACCAGGTCGCTAGAATCAATCATCGCATCGCCGTTCAAGTCTCCGTAAACGACGACCGTCATAACCACATCGCCAGCCGCGTTACAGACCTGCGTGCCCGTACCGACATTGCCGTTGGGGGGCCAGGTTCTGCCACAGTCAGGCCGTTCTCACCGCCCAGCGCCGCCAAGAACTGTTCCGGTGTCGTGGCTTCGTTCACGCCGTAGACGGTGTTGTTCTCAACTACATAGCTGTCATCATTGCCCGGCTCTGGGTTAGGTTTAGGATCCGGCACAGGGTCAGGGCTCACTGTGCCAATGTCCAGTTCTGCCAACCCCCACAAACCATCTTTGGACGCTGCGTAATACAGCTTGCCATCGAAAGCCTGGATACCTTTATGCTTTACCGCGTAGTCTTTCACCCAAGTCAATGTATGGTTGGTGCTGTCCAGTTTATACTCATGGATTGCTTGGTTCCACCCCTGATTGTCCGCACCAAACACGTGGTCACCAACAAGGGCACCACCATACATGTACATCTGCGTTTCCATAGAATTGTTGCCATCTGTGCCGTCCCAAAGGTTATCACGCCAACGCATTGTACCATAGCGGGAGAAATACCAATCCCCATCATACAGCTGAATCAGGCTCTTTATACTTAAGGAACCGTTTTCGCTGAATTTTACCCACCAGGCAGTGTCATAGGTCTTATCCACAGCGGCCTCCGCCATATTCACATCAAAGCTATCGTAGAAACCAACGATATCTTTCCCGTCATGCTGGCACTTTTCTGCAAAGTCCTCACTGCTGCGCATAAAATACTCATAGGAGCAAACGCCGTAGTCCAAACAGTCTATCGCTGTATCGTCCCAAGTGCAGTCTACTTCATACCAGTTTCCGTCCACCTGCACCAGATTCCAGGCATGGTTCATCTCTTTCGCTGGAAAGACGAACCGTTGGGATGCCCAGTTCGTTGGCAATACAGGCGAACGCTTTTGTGTAGCCATCGCAGACCGCCACACGATTCATAAACACGCCGTAGGCTGTATAAATCGGACTGTCGGAATCACTTTCCCCGTCGTAAACCTGCATGTCATACTGGGTCGCGGCCACAATCTCATTGTGGAGCAGCATGACCTTTTTCCAAATCAGTTTTTCCCTGCTCTACACGAGCCTTGATGCGCCCGACAAGTTCGTCCATCTTGGCGCAGTCCTCTTCGGGGTAGTACGACAAGATCAGGCTTGCGACCGTGTTTTCGCCTTTATAAAAGGAATACTGTATTCCATTTTTTTTTGACCTTGTAGCCACCGGCCAGCGTGCCGGGCTCACCGGCGAATGCCTTGATCTGGTCGAATGTAATCCCCAGATCGTGAATGTCTACCATCTCCTGTCTCGCTGCGATGGCTTTTGTCACGCGGTCGCACAGTTCGGTGTAATTAGTATCCGTCTCGGCGTAGGTCGCCGCCACGCTGACGCCGCCTTGGCCAGCCAACTTGCTGCGGGCTTTCAACTCCCTGTTCAAAGCCTTCCCGTCCGCCGGGGGGAGCGTCACATACTCCAGTTCAGGTGTTTCCTCGTCCTATGCCGGGGCCATCTCGGCTACATAGACCCCTGAAGCGGTCTCCGGCGTTGCCTGCTCGGCATAGGCCGTGAACATGCTGCCTGCCAACGCCGCCGTCAGTAGGATGCTCAGGGTTTTTGCTACTTTTTTCATTGTCCTCTCAGCACCTCACTTCTTCTTTTTTTGTAACACACAGCGCCCGCAGCCGCAGCGGCGATTACCACAACCACAACCAGTGCCACCGGCAGGGCCGCGTTGCCCTGCTGCGGCACGGTGTCGACAGCGGGCTGAGCCTCTGTGGTCGGTGTGGTGGCAGGCTGTGCGTTCAACACATTCTCGGTCACATCCACTGTGTTGTCCTCGACCTGGTCGTTGCGCACGATCTGCACCTTGTTGCCGTTCGCATCGGTGATAATTTCCGGCGTCGCGGTGGGAGTCGAACCGTTGTCGGATGTGTCACCGTTCTGCCTGGCCTGTTGCTCTTGCAGGCGCTCCGCCATCGTAGCGCTCTCGCTGGCGGCATTGCTGCTCGCCTCGGCCATGGTCTGTTTCTTGCCGTCGGTGGAGACACTGGGCACGGTGGTGGGCACCGGCGGCACAGCCTCGCCTGTCACAGTCATGTCACTGATCGTCAGGTCGATGCCCTGTGTCTCTACCTTGCCCTCCACCGTCACTAAACTGGCGTCGGACTCAATGCAAACCAGAGGCCGGCCGGTGCCGGGCGTGGCGGCAGTCAAGCGATCTTCGCCACCTCACTGCCCGGCTCCACGGGGCTGCCGCCCGCATCATTGTCCAAGTAGAGCACATTCAGCGTTGAGTCGGTGTAGCTGTAGGAGAGTTCATTGCTCACGATGCCGCTGCCACTGTCCACATCATAGACCGCGTAGCCCTCCGGCAGGGTAAATTGCAACGACAGCGCCGCTGTGGGCGTGGCAGCAGAATCGCACCGCAGCGACAATTCCACAATGTTTCCGGCTGTCACCTGCGCGTTATCCGCCGTCAAGCTATACTGCGCCACCTCGGCCGCGCTGGCGGCAAAACCCAGACAAAGTGCGCACAGGGGTGGCCGCCGTAGCGGAGATGAATTGTTTTTCA
>VOFK01000831.1_pt1 | contig 51681 bp, 73 predicted proteins | sample 5384121 | NCBI WGS metagenome assembly VOFK01 (sample SAMN12384730, study PRJNA508395) | human gut metagenome | isolation source: healthy gut J | host: Homo sapiens | reverse complement strand
TCGGTTTGGTGAGGCTGTAGGCCATTTATAAGTTCGGTGAAGCAGGACCGACACTTTCTGTAGCCACTCTTTGGTGGGACGGACAGGCTGATGTTGCTAATGGAGAATATACAAACAACTATTTCCATTTTAAGAGCGGAGAAACCGGACATCATTTTGAAGCAGGATTAGCTTATACACTTCCCATTGAGAAGTTTCCATTGTCTATTGCATGGTATACTATGTTTGCCGGAGCTGACAGAAAGATTAATGATAAAGGTGAAGATAAGCAGGCATATTCTTCTTACGTAGAACTGAATTATCCGTTCAGCGTGAAAGGGGTTGATCTGAATGCTACGTGTGGTATGGTTCCTTATGAGACACCACAGTACTATGTGAATGGTTTTTGCCGTGACGAACCTTGCTTTGAAAGCAACGGAAGCTATCAATTTTAATGATAAATTTTCATTGCCTATATTTGTGCAAGCTATATGGAATCCGCTGTTTGGAGGATGCCCATCTAGTATTTGGCGTAACTTTTTAAGGCCATAAAATAAACTCATGAATTTTTGTGAAACCCGTAGTGATCGTGATGATTACTACGGGTTGGAATGTTTAAAATAACAGATAAAATATGGATGATAGAGAACAAAGTGTACAGCATTTTCTGGATCTGATCAAGAAGTCTCACCGAGGTAAGTTCAAGGTCTACATCGGCATGATAGCCGGTGTAGGTAAGTCATATCGTATGCTTCAGGAGGCCCATGAACTGCTGGAAAATGGTGTGGACGTGAAAATCGGCTATATCGAGACTCATGGACGTGCCGGGACGGAAGCGATGCTACAAGGACTTCCTGTCATTCCGCGACGTAAATCTTCTACAAGGGAAAGGAGTTGGAAGAAATGGATTTGGATGCCATTATCCGTCTTCATCCCGAAATTGTGATAGTGGATGAACTGGCACACACCAATGTGGAAGGAAGTCTGAATGAGAAACGTTGGCAAGATGTAATGACATTGTTGGATGAAGGAATCAATGTGATTTCGGCAATCAATATCCAGCACATCGAAAGCGTGAATGAAGAAGTGCAGGAGATTACGGGAATTGAAGTGAAAGAACGGGTGCCCGACAGTGTGCTTCAGGAAGCGGATGAGGTGGTGAATATTGATTTGACAGCAGAAGAACTAATCACTCGGTTAAAAGCGGGAAAGATTTATCGTCCGGAAAAGATTCAGACTGCGCTCGATAATTTTTTCCGTGCAGAGAATATATTACAATTGCGTGAGTTGGCTCTGAAGGAAGTAGCTCGTAGGGTAGAGAAGAAAGTGGAGAACGAAGTGGTGATGGGTGTTGCAGTCGGCATCAGGCATGAGAAAATTTATGGCTTGTATCAGTAGTCATGAGAAAACACCGCGACGAATTATCCGAAAGGCAGCGCGATTGGCAACGCGATATAATACGACTTTCATTGCTTTGTATGTGCAAACTCCGAGAGAGAGTATGGATAGGATTGATTTGGCCAGGCAGCGTGATCTGTTGAACCATTTTAAATTGGTAACGGAATTGGGGGAGAAGTGTTGCAGGTACAGTCTAGAGATATCTTGGAGAGTATTGTAAAGGCATGTAAAGACAAGCAGATTTCAACAGTTTGTATGGGATCACCTGACTTGAGATTACCGGGAGCCATCTGTTCCGTATTGAAATATAGAAGATTTTTTAAATAATTTGTCGCAAGCTAATGTAGATTTGATTATACTTGCATAATATTAATCCGTATGAACGTTATGAATATTAAAAACGAAACTGATTCTTGGCATTGGGATGTTGGCAGGAATGATTATTTTGTTGGTAACACTTTCTGTAGTTAACCTTTCAGATTTTGACAGCAACGGAACCTGATAGTCCTGCTGCTATGCCTGGGTTAGAGCGAGCTTTATTGTGGATTTCTATCACTGGGGGTATTTGTATATTTACTGGATTGGGTTTGTTGTACTGGCTACCACGTAGTATTAGCAAAACCTGTGAAGGAATTGAAAGAAGGAATTCTTGAAATAGCCAATCATAACTATGAGAAGCGTCTCGACATGAGTGACAATGAAGAGTTCCGTGAAGTGGCTGACAGTTTCAACCGGATGGCGGAGCGTTTGACTGAATATCGTGCCAGTACTTTGTCGGATATTCTTTCTGCTAAAAAGTTTATAGAGGCTATTGTTAATAGTATTGACGATCCGATTATCGGTCTGAATACGGAACGTGAGATTTTGTTTATCAATGATGAAGCCTTAAGTATTCTGAATATGAAACGGGAGAATGTGATTCGTAAATCGGCAGAGGAACTTTCTTTGAAGAATGACCTGCTCCGTCGACTAATTCGTGAGTTGGTGACGCCAAGTGATCAGAAAGAGGCTTTAAAAATTTATGCAGATAATAAGGAAAGTTATTTCAAGGCTTCCTACATTCCGATTAACAATACAGATGCGAAGAAGGATGAATCAAAAAAGTTAGGAGATGTGATTTTATTGAAGAATATAACCGAGTTTAAAGAGCTTGATTCGGCAAAAACTACTTTTATCTCTACGATTTCACATGAACTGAAAACTCCGATCGCTGCTATCATGATGAGTCTTAACCTATTGGAAGATAAACGGGTAGGAGCCTTGAATGATGAGCAGGAGCAACTGTCCAGAAGTATTAAAGAGAATAGTGAGCGTCTACTTAGCATTACGGGTGAATTGCTGAATATGACTCAGGTAGAGGCAGGCAAGCTGCAATTAATGCCGAAGATAACGAAGCCCATTGAACTGATAGAATATGCGATTAAAGCTAATCAGGTACAAGCGGATAAATTCAATATTCAAATTGAAGTGGAATATCCGGAAGAAAAAATCGGCAAACTGTTTGTTGACAGTGAAAAAATAGCATGGTATTGACAAACTTATTGAGTAACGCCATACGTTATTCAAAAGAGAACGGTCGTGTGATTATCGGTGCCAGACAGGACGGAAATATAATCGAATTGTATGTGCAGGATTTTGGAAAAAGGCATTGATCCGCGTTATCATCAAAAAAGTATATTCGATCGTTACTTCCGTGTTCCGGGTACGAAAGTACAAGGTAGTGGTCTGGGATTATCTATTTCCGCGATTTTGTGGAAGCTCATGGTGGTACGTTGACAGTAGAGAGTGAATTGGGTAAGGGTAGCCGGTTTGTGATGCGGTTGAAAAGCGTAGATTTTAAAAGGTTGTATGGAAGAATCAGGTTATTGCTATCCGGCTGCGTACTATGTTGTTTCAGTTCTTTTTGGAATACTATAGTTGTAAGAAAAAACGCTACTCTGTTCTGAAACTTTAGAGAATCAATGCATTATAGTCTCTCTAAAAATCTTTATATTTGCAGACCGTTTGGAAAAATGATAGTGAATAATAACAATACAATAACTTAAAAACAACCAAAATCGGATGAAGCAGGATATGATTGTTATCCTTGACTTGGGTAGTCATGAGAATACGGTGTTGGCTCGCGCCATCCGTGCGTTAGGAGTTTATAGTGAGATTTATCCTCACGATATCACAGTGGAAGAACTGAAAGCATTGCCCAATGTAAAGGGTATTATTATTAATGGTGGACCGAATAATGTAATTGATGGCGTTGCTATTGATGTAAATCCGGCTATCTATACTTTGGGGATTCCTGTCATGGCTGCAGGTGGCACGATAAAGCAACTTGTGAAGTGAAGTTGGCAGAATTTAGCGGATGATATTGTGGCTATAAAGGCTGCAGTAAAGTCTTTTGTTTTCGATACTTGTAAAGCTGAAGCTAACTGGAACATGAAGAACTTTGTCAATGACCAGATAGAATTGATTAAGCGTCAGGTGGGCGATAAGAAAGTATTGTTGGCTCTGTCGGGTGGAGTTGATAGCTCTGTGGTAGCAGCGTTACTTCTGAAGGCAATTGGTAACAATCTGGTTTGCGTACATGTTAATCATGGTTTGATGCGTAAGGGAGAGTCTGAAGACGTTGTCGAGGTGTTCAGTAACCAGTTAAAAGCCAATCTTGTGTATGTAGATGTAACAGATCGTTTCCTGAATAAGTTGGCTGGTGTAGAAGATCCCGAGCAGAAACGTAAAATTATTGGTGGCGAGTTTATTCGTGTGTTCGAAGAAGAAGCGCGTAAGCTGAACGGTATTGATTTCTTAGGTCAGGTACTATTTATCCGGATATTGTGGAAAGTGGAACGAAAACTGCTAAAATGGTGAAATCTCACCATAATGTAGGTGGTTTGCCCGAAGATTTAAAATTCCAACTTGTAGAACCATTGCGCCAATTATTTAAAGATGAAGTTCGTGCTTGTGGCTTGGAGTTAGGTTTACCTTATGAAATGGTTTACCGTCAACCGTTCCCTGGACCTGGTTTGGGTGTACGTTGTTTAGGTGCTATTACACGTGATCGTTTGGAGGCAGTGCGTGAATCCGATGCCATTCTGCGTGAGGAGTTCCAACTTGCCGGACTGGATAAAAAAAGTATGGCAATACTTTACAGTAGTGCCTGATTTTAAATCTGTGGGTGTACGTGATAATGCCCGTTCTTTTGATTGGCCGGTTATTATTCGCGCTGTCAATACGGTGGATGCTATGACGGCTACTATTGAGCCGATTGATTGGCCTATCCTGATGAAGATAACAGACCGTATTCTGAAAGAAGTGAAGAATGTAAATCGCGTTTGTTATGATATGTCGCCGAAACCTAATGCGACTATAGAATGGGAATAGAAAAACTTTTTTAAATGATATTTCGATAGCCTCAATTTTTTGTAAGTTGAGGCTATTTTTATTGTTCAACGTTGGCTTCTGGTAGAAATGCGTAATTGAAGATTTCACAATGATTTCGCGAAGAGATAAAAAGGAAAAAAGGCACCCAGAAGTGGAAGCCTCCCAAATGCCTTATTCTTATCAAGTAGCGGGACCCGCTACAAAACCCAATAAACAAAAGAAAATAAAAAAAGATAGTATATAGCTGATAATCAATGTAAAAATGTTTTTTTGAGTTTTCCTTTTGTTGCCCTTATATTTTCATCTATTTTCGCTCTTTTGGCTACCCTTTGGCTACCCGGATAGAAAATAATATGTATCTTTGCAAATAAAGGAAACTAAAAGCAACTTGAATACTTATAAAAACATGGCAGCAAAGAAAGTGGTAAGGTCTGATAATACTTATATGATAGCACGGACGATACGGATAATCCGAAAATTGGGGGCAAAGATACTCTCTGACGGTCGAGAAAGCTTGTTTCTTGATTATTATTTGGGATATATAATGGTATATGATGAGTCGAAAGATAAGACGGTAGCCAAGAAAGACAGAAAGAGAGAGGCTTTAAAACTTTATCTTTGGCAAGCTCCAAGAACCCCTGCTTGAAAGACAGCAAAATAAAGAAACATTAGAACTGGCAAAAAAGATTCGGTTTGAACGCAGTCAAGAATTGTTAGAAAACATTACCGGATACAGGTTGAGGAAAGAGCGAAAGGTTAATTTTCTTGATTATTTTCAAGCATATAACGACCGATACACAAAGAAAGATGTTCGAATGATGAAAGGTGTATTAACCCGTTTTATTGACTTCCTGAAAATAGAATACCCACAATATAGTACATACATTAAGCCCGAACAAATTACAAAAGACATGGTGTCTCTTTTCGTAGAATACTTGCAGAGTAGGAGCAAGGGCGAGGGCGCATTAGATTATTATAGCAAGTTTAAAAAGGTTATCAATTACGCAGTAGATAACGATGTAATAGCAAAAGAACCCGTGCAAAGGTGTTGTTTGTAAGTGCGATAAACAAGTCTTAAGAAAGGATGTTCTTTTCATTATTGAGGAAATGCAAGCTTTGATAAGTACGCATTATGATAACGAGAATCCCGAAATAAGGCGGGCGTTTATATTCTGTTTATATACGGGTATTCGTTTTTGTGATGTGCAGGATTTGAAATACTCGAATGTGGACTACTCAAATAAAATACTTAGTTTCGAGCAGAATAAAACAAAGGGACATAGTGCAAATAGTGGGGTTGTGATTCCTTTAAATGATGATTTGCTACAGTTGATCGGAGAACCTCATACGGAACAATACGAGCAAGAAACTATTTTCAGATTGCCAAGTGCTACAATGTGCCTTAAAGCGCTAAGGCGTTGGACTAAGCGGGCGGGGATAACCAAACATATAACTTGGCATTGTGCCCGCCATTCCTTTGCGGTGAATATCCTGAATAATGGGGCTAATATTAAAACCGTTGCAAGCTTGTTAGGGCATAGCGGATTAAAACACACGGAGAAATACACGCGCGCCGTTGACAGCTTGAAAGAAGCTGCTATAAATAGTTTACCGAAACTTAAATTGTAATGTTATGCTAGATTCCTATATTAAAATACATGATATAAAGAAGCTGTTAGATGAAACTGTCTCTATAAACGGACTGATTAAGAAAAGCGACTTTCAAAAGGCTATAACTATGATTGAAGAATTTAGAAAGCCGGAAATTAAGCCTAAGAATAGAATAAAGAATAGGTTACATCTTATAAGTATGATCGATAGTTATAAAAAAATATACTAGACAAAAAAGTAAAACCGGAGATAATTATATATATGGAACGCCTTACTAATATGAATTTTAGTAATAGAAGAATAGAATTATTTAAGACTGACCATTGGGGCGAAGGAGATGAAAATGAAAGAATAGACATTAGCGATATTGTGTTAGACGGAAAAGAAATAATGAAAATGCTTAATATATCAAAGCCGACCTATCTTAGATTTGAGAAATTAGGGTTTATTCAAGAAATACAATTTTACGGTAAATCTTTATGTAAGCGGAACGGTTCGCCTATATCGTCATTCTCTTACTTTCTATAAATTAAGTGATATAGCCTCGAATTTATTATCTTTATAATAAGGAACTTACGAAAATAAAATCCCTCAAATCTTTACGGGAATCCCAGATTTGAGACGTTTTTAATGGTTATTGTCTCAAATTTGGGATCATAGTAAAGATTTACACGAAATACACAAAATAGTATCTAACACATTATTTCATTTGTTTTCCTTCCTCTATCTTTGTCATGTAATTACAGCCAAATATAAGGCGTGCACGCCTATTAATGAACCAAAATAAAACATTAGTAGGACATGACGACAGAAGAAAGATTATCAAAATTAGAACAGGCTATTTTATTAGCCGGATTAGGAACAAAGGAAATATTAACCTTTGATGAGGCATGCGTATTTATGGGCGTAACGCGTTCACATCTTTATAAATTAACGTTTGGCGGGAAAAGTAATACACTATAAACCAAACGGGAAAATGATTTATTTCAAACGTGATGAGCTATCCGCGTGGCTTTTACAGAATCGCGTGTCTACATCGGAAGAAATCGCGATGAAGGCGACTACCTACAAATGAATCACCGGGCGAGAGTATAACAACCACACGTATTTTTTTTTATTCAATGGTCGACGGCTTTAAAACAAGTAGTCTAGCCCTTGATGTGCACCAATTAGCCAATAAACTAGGTGTTGATATAAGCCCTAAAAGCGGTTTATATCAACATTGAGGGGCTGATATTTGGTTTCACTGACAGAGTAGACGTAACTACGGGAGAAATCCGCAAATTATGTTTAATTTACAGTAGCCTACATAAGTACGCTAACGGCGGTTTGCATAATGCCGATTCTTTCCGGCTGTCTGACTTGTGCCGTGTATTTACTGAATTGCAAAAAGTCTACGGGATTAATTCCGATATTACGCGGCTTTATAGCGTCGAATTTGGCATAAATTTAAAACTACCCTATGATCCGCAACGAATATTGAAAGCGATAAGAATGTACAAAGGGTTATACATTTACTCCGATAGGAAAGATAGGGTTTATCTATGAAGCCGATTCGTATAAGCTAAAAATATACGATAAGGGAAAACAGTGCGGCGTATCGGGCTTTTGATAGTATTCTACGTATTGAGATAAGCGCAACAAATACATATTTAAAGAAAAAAGCACATCTATACGCCAATGTTGGGATACTTGCTTAGTGTCGATGTTTGGGGAAAGGTTTGAGGCTCTTTGCTCGATACGTTGGAAGATGTTGTAATTGTTGAGGCTGTACCATTGGAAGGATTAAGCAAGAAAGAACGAGATTTATTTGCGTTATTTCTTGGTGATGATTGGCAAGCACTTGACAAGGTTAAACGATGCAGGATGAAAAAGAAGTTTATTGCATTAGCCGAACGGATCAGGAGCTACACAGATAAAAAGAGAATTTAAAAAATCTCATTTCAATAGAATGTAAGTATCTGCGAGACATGGGATAACGAAAAGTGCAACCAAAACGGAGTTTTTGCAAAGGAAAATTTCGATGATAAAGTAAATGAAAGCAACAATATCCAACAGGAACGAAATGCCAAAAGTGCAACCGAAACGGCGTTTTTTGTATGCCTCATCAAATAGTGAAAAGTGCAACCAAAACGGAATTAAGATAAAGGGCGTTTTGGTTGCATTTTCATCACCGGAAAACGAACCACCGCCAAACGCCAACAACCCGCCGTTATTCAATGCGAAAAAGTACGACATCAATTCAAACACCGGAAAATGTAGAGGAAAACCGCCCGATCCGGAAGGATTCGATACAGGATGAGACAACCAAAGATTAATCAAAACGATATATTCACTCAATAAAACACGTTAAAACTATGGATGCAATAAAGAAAGCCGAACGGCGCAAAGCGATGGGAGAAACAAAGAAAGTTCCGGTACGTATCGACCCCAAGCAATGGGAACGACTCGACGAAATCCGCAAAAAGTTCAAGTTTAAAAGCAATTACGAAATCATGCAGTACATTTTATCCTGCTTTCTTCGTGTTGCCGATCCGGACAATGATACGGAGATTGAACCAGTGCCGGAAGAAATCGAAATGATGTTTAGTGATTTGTCCGACTCTGAAAGGCATTTCGAGTATGTGAAGCCGAAACGCTCCATGAATCACGATTCTTTAAACAGCAGTAAACACAATTTAAAATCAAATTAAGATGAACGAGATCACTATTTTCAAAAATGAGAGATTCGGAGAAGTAAGAACCGCAACAAGTGAAAGCGGAGAACCTTTATTTGCGGCTGTAGATGTGGCGCGAGCATTGGGATACGCAAATACTAGGGATGCGATTAGTAAGCATTGCAAGCGAGTGACAAAGCGCGACGGGGTCTCTCGCACAACCAATCAACACGGCGTAGTAACGAATCAGGTAGTAGAAATGTCATTTATCAATGAGGGCGATGTTATTAGATTAATAATGCGATCAAATTACCGCAAAAAAGCGGAAGCCTTTCAAGATTGGGTATGTGAAGAGATATTGCCAAGTATTCGCAAACATGGCGCGTATATGACGCCCGAAAACTGTTGTGCAGATGTTCCAGAATCCGGACGCCCTGATACAGTTACTCACCACCCTAAAGAGCGAGCAGGAACAAAACGCCTTGCTCCGTGCACAAAAAGAGAGGCTAACGCAAAAAAGCTATCGAAGCGATGCAGCCAAAAGCGGAGTATTTCGATACTGTGTTATCTTCGTCGTCTCTGATTACTACCAACACGATAGCCGCAAAGTTGGGAATAAGTGCCCAAAGGTTAAATAAATTCCTGTGTGAATCAGGAATACAGTATAAACAAAAGCGGTTTGTATTTTCTATACTCCGACCTTCGCGGAAAGGGATTAGAAGGTTATCAAACATTTGCCCGCACCGATTCAAGAACAGGTGAAATTAAAACGATAGAGCACATGTATTGGACGGAAAAAAAGGCGTATATTTTATTATTATTAATTTATATCAGGAAACGACATCTAAACTACTGAATTAAAGATGAGTAATGATAAATTTCACTACCCCCCAACGGTCACCCCCCACCCGAAAAAAAATATCCCGCGTGTAAAAATGGGGGTGAAGTGGGTTTCACAGAGTCGCGTCAAAAAATAAAAATCATGCCCCTTGCCATAACTCGAAGCATCCGCACCCGCTTTGTATCGTTCATCACCGAATACGAAGCCATGAGACAACCGAACGCCTCGCCATCTATCGAGTTATCACACAAAGAAAGATAATTCCGCTACGGGCTTGTATTTGCGTAGCAACATGAAGCGAACCGAACCAAACAAGCGAGACAAAGAAAAGTGTATCAGGTCGAAACGTTTTGTTATTTTCCGGCGTGCCCTGATTAAATCCAAAGCAAACCGGGACAAAGCGAGGGACAGCAAGCGGGACAGGTTGCAGCCGTTTTATCCTGCTATTTATCAACATGTTTCCGCTTTAAGATGGAACGTTCCGGGACAGGTCGAGGGACAGGATAAAGAGACAGACAGACACGCAAATCAATCAACTAAGCAAGCAACGGGCGACCGGATAGCTTGCACCAAAGTAGCTTACTACGATTTTTTCGTACTTCGCTACTGACTACCGCAACAACTACCGTAAATTTTACGGTAGATAGTACGCCCGTAATAGTTGCAGCGTCTACTACTGTAAAATTTACAGCCAATCAGATAGCCAATCAGATAGCCAATGTGACAGCCAATCAGACAGCCCAAATTATCCCTTCTTCTTCAATGTTTCATTTATATTTTTGAGGTGATATACAACACTGTTTTTATAGTCATTAGGAGGACTTGAATAATTTTGAGCATCCATTTCCTTAAATGAAAGTTTAAACCTAGAGCGTATTTCTGTTCTAATATATCCTCGCAGATTATATCAAATTCGACATAGGCATCTTCACGCGAAAAGTCAAAACTTCCGCAACTAGTTAAGATGTAATACTGCAATTTGTATTGTGGAGGAAACACATTTATTCCTGACTTAAAAATTCCCCTATTACAAAGTGGATCACCTTTAATCCATTCGAAATCTTTATATATTTCACACTTTACGTTTCTCGCCACTCCTTCACCTATATTAGTAATATAAAAGAATTAGTGTTCCGCTTCCGTGAATTTCTGTTGTAGACAAATACGCCACAATATTAGGAGTTATTTTTTGCAATCGTGTAGCCTTGCTTTCTTTAAGCATTTTATAATTTATCACTGTATAGACCGCCGTACAAATCAACAACATTAAAGGAAGGATTATACTAGCTATGAATTGAGTGTGTGTAGTATCCATGGTATTATAAAAAATTATAGTTCTATTTTGATATTGATATTCTTTCCGCAGTGCGGGCACGTGATTCCGGTTGTGTTGTTCTTTGGTTGGTCGAATAACTCTGTAATGTTCACGCCTAAAGCGGTGGCAATCTTTTCGAGGGTTTCAAGAGTGGGGTTTTTCCATTAATAGCACGGCTTAAACTCTCCCTTTTTCATTTCCATATTATCGGCAAGCTCTTGAATGGTAATTCCTTTCTCCTTGCAAATTTCTTTAACTCTTAGATTCATATTAATGTGATATTAAATGTTACTGGCACAAATATACAACAATGTGTCGTATGTTATCACGAATATCTATATTAAGTAACGTTAAATATCAATTGTTTTCTTTCCTATACTTTTGTAAATGTGATATTAAACGTTACTTTTGCAATATCAAAGTAACATTAAATATCACACAACATGAAAGTCTACAATTTAAGCGAAATAATGAAATCAGCTCACACGATGAGAAAGTTTAGACCGGAAAAGTATCCGACCTTCTCGGAAGCATTGAAAAAGGCTTGGAAAGTTGCGAAGTTCAACAAAGAAATAGCAGACCGTAGAGCCGAAACAATCGCTTATCACGAAGCGAAGAAACAAGAAGCGCAGGAACTAGCCGCCCGTATCGCCCGTATCGAATCAGAGACAGCCGCCCGTATCGCAATGGAAGTAGAAGCTGCAAAGCGTGAACGTGAAGAACGTGCCGCAAAGGTCGAGGCTGAATGTCTAGCATACGGTTACGGTCGCGGCGAGCATTATTCATCTTTTAGCGGATGGGGAAATTATTGCGGTGATTGATTATTAACGAACTAAATACATATTCAAATGAAAGAACTAGAGATCAGTATTAAACAGGATTCGGGTATGTGGCGAATAACAGTTAGTTGCGAGGCGAATCTAGCAAATGCGGGAATTATAAAGAATCTATTCGGGTGCCTACGGGAAGATAACGGCGTAATTCGTTCCGGTCTGCTTACTCCCAATGTAATGAAGTTAATTAGTATACAAGCCGAACTATTAAGTTACTCAATATGAAAGCGATTTATTTACTCGGACTAATAGCGGGCGCGGTCCTGCTATTTGCCACGGAAGCGGAGACAGCCGCACCGAATATAACGGGGCTTACGTTGTGTGTGTAGCCTCATCTTATAAACTCGATTTATTCACATCTAACAAAATATAAAATCATGGAAGAAGTAGTAATTTTGGACGCGGACGGTCGCCCAGTGAAAGGTATGCAACTTGATAGAAACACAATTCATCTAGGCGAAGCAAACGGCGGCTATATGGGTTGTACTAAGGAGAGTGTAATCGAATTACAACAGGAGCGGTTAGAACGTTTCACGAAGAACCGGAAAGCACACCAAAAAGAGTGCATGAGTGCGGCGTGTGACATTACCCCTATTATGTTGGCGGGGTTTGATAATCCATACGACGAAATACACAATCTAATATTACAGGGATATAATAACGTTATAGAGGCGCAAGGTTTGTTTTATCGGGTGGTTAATCAAGATGCAGAGATGAGGCGTTTACGTAGGCGAGTAATCGAGGAAATGACAGCGAAGGAACTTGCGACAGAGTTTATTCTATCATCTGGGAATGTCGAAGCGTTTAGAAAGTTCTGTGAGGAAAGAACCGGAAATACGCCGGGTGATAGAGAGGAAGCGGGAAAGGTTCGGTTATTTGTTCGGTAATATAATAAGGTGGTATATCAAAGTAAGGATAAATTAGTAAGAGGCAACCGGATCGGTGAGCCTCTTTTTTTTTTGCGTCTGTTGGTTGTTCTACAAATAAAAAAACCGCCCAAGAGTAGAAGCCTCCCAAACGGTTATTCTTATATACCAAAAAAGTAGTAGTTATGTTGTTTTTTTGGCTACCCTTTGGCTACCTGTTTAAATGAAAAAACCTCTGTATCAGAGGCTTAACGGGTATCTTTGGTAGCGGGACCCGGGATTGAACCGGGGACCTCATGATTATGAATCATGCGCTCTAACCAGCTGAGCTATCCCGCCATCGTTTCTCGATTGCGGGTGCAAAGATAGATGATTTTTTATAATCTCCAAAACAATTCATAACTTTTTTGTGTTTTTTTTTAAGACGGGGCTTGATTTTCCCTATAAACAGGGAGTTTGAGGTCCCGATAATGAAAAAGAATAATTAATAAAGTGTCTGATTTATGCCACATAATTAGAAAAAAGTATCTATCTTGGCACACGTAAAAACAATTCGAAATTGCTATGAAAAAGGAAAAGATTCATTTGGAGTATTTGTTGAATGCAACATCTAAAAATATTCTTTGGGCAGCTATTAGTACACCGACCGGGTTGGAGGACTGGTTTGCCGACAAAGTTATTTCTGACGATAAAATAGTAGAGTTTCATTGGGGGAAGACAGAACAGAGGAAAGCAGAGATTATTGCAATTCGCTCTTTCTCATTTATCCGGTTCCGTTGGCAGGATGATGAAAACGAGCGCGATTATTTTGAGATCAAGATGACTTATAATGAGCTGACTAGTGACTATGTGCTGGAAATTACTGATTTCGCAGAGCCGGATGAAGTAGATGATATGAAAGAATTGTGGGAGTCGCAAGTAGCTAAATTAAGAAGAACTTGTGGTTTTTAGTTAACTTTCAACTAAAAATTTTCGATGCTCCTTTTTTTGTGCTAATTTTGCATCCTAATTGCACGAACCTATTAAGATGCTACGCATAAAGAAATTAGATATATCCATCGTAAAGAGTTTTTGATGCTCTTTATTGGTACATTCTTCATCTGTCTGTTCATATTCATGATGCAGTTTTTGTGGAGATATGTAGACGAATTAGTCGGAAAGAGGGCTGGATATGAGTGTGATAGCTCAATTCTTCTTTTTATTCCGCATTAACATTAGTGCCGGTATCGTTGCCGTTGGCAATATTGCTGGCTTCCTTAATAACTTTCGGCAACTTTGGCGAGCGTTATGAGTTACTTGCAATGAAAGCTGCGGGTATTTCTTTGCTTAAAATTATGCGCCCGCTGGCTTTCTTTGTTTGCGGACTTGTCGGTGTCTCATTCTATTTCCAAAATGTAGTAGGTCCTATCGCCCAGGCTAAATTGGGAACCCTGATCCTTTCGATGAAACAGAAATCTCCGGAGTTGGACATTCCGGAAGGAGTTTTCTATTCTGAAATCAAGGACTATAATTTAAAGGTAGCTAAGAAGAACCGGAAGACCGGTATGCTATATGATGTGCTGATTTATAGTATGAAAGACGGCTTTGAGAAAGCACGTATTATATATGCTGATTCCGGGCGTTTGGAGATGACCGCGGATAAACAGCATCTTTGGCTGCATTTGTATAGCGGAGATTTATTTGAGAATCTGAAAGCTCAAAGTATGAAATCGGAGAATGTACCTTATCGACGCGAGGAATTCAGGGAAAAACATTCCATTATTGAGTTTAATTCCGATTTCAATATGGTTGACGGTGAGATTATGGGTAAGCAGTCCAGTGCTAAGGATATGGCGCAGTTGCAAAGCTCTATCGACTCAATGACGGTAGTGGGAGATAGTATCGGACGACAGTATTACAGGGAAGTGGCAGAAGGAAATTTCCGTCCTTCTTATGGATTGACAAAAGAAGATACGGTCAAAATAGAAAAGGCGGATATCCATGAATATAATGTGGACAGCCTTTACGAAGTAGCCTCTTTAACGCAGAAACAGAAGGTGCTTTCTTCTGCTGTCAGTCGTGCGGAGAACGTGGCCAACGATCTTGGGTTCAAGAAATTCACGATGGAGAACAATGATTATAGTATTCGAAAACATAAGACGGAATGGCATAAGAAGATAACGATTTCACTTTCTTGTCTGCTGTTCTTCTTTATCGGAGCTCCATTGGGTGGAATCATCCGCAAAGGAGGTTTGGGAATGCCGGTAATTGTATCCGTGTTGGTATTTATTATTTATTATATCATTGATAATACAGGATATAAAATGGCCCGTGACGGTAAGTGGATAGTATGGATGGGAATGTGGACAAGTAGTGCGGTCCTTGCCCCATTAGGAGTTTTCCTTACCTATAAATCGAATAAGGATTCTGTTGTGCTTAATGCAGATGCCTATATCAACTGGTTTAAAAAGATTGTGGGAATTCGTAGTGTGCGCCATATATTTAAGAAAGAAGTGATTATTCATGATCCTGATTACGTACGTCTGACGGGTGATTTGGAACAACTCACAGCAGAGTGCAGAGCGTATGCTGCCAAGAAACGATTGGAAAAAGCACCCAATTACTTTAAATTGTGGATGTCAAGCGAAGATGACAACGAAGTAATGGCTATCAATGAGAAGCTGGAAGCGTTGGTTGAAGAAATGTCCAATACGAAATCTGCCACTTTGATCGGTGCATTAAACAATTATCCGGTTATTTCCGTTTCTGCCCATGTGCGCCCGTTCCATATATATTGGTTGAATTTGGTAGCCGGAGTCATTTTCCCTATCGGTTTATTTTTCTATTTCCGCATCTGGGCGTTCCGCGTTCGTCTGGCTAAGGATATGGAACGGATTATAAAGAACAATGAACAAATTCAATTCATCATACAGAAAATCAATAAATAAGTGTTATGAAAGAGACTATTAAAAATGGATAGAATAGAGGATGCGATTGCCGACTTCAAAGAAGGCAAGTTTGTCATAGTAGTGGATGATGAGGACCGCGAAAATGAAGGCGACTTGATTATTGCCGCTGAAAAGATAACTCCCGAGAAAGTTAATTTCATGTTGAAACATGCACGTGGTGTACTTTGTGCTCCTGTCACTGTGTCTCGTTGTAAAGAGTTGGATTTGCCGCATCAGGTAAGTGACAATACTTCCGTGTTGGGAACTCCTTTTACGGTTACCATTGACAAACTGGAAGGCTGTACAACAGGTGTTTCTGCTTCCGACCGTGCCGCTACTATTCAGGCGTTGGCCGATCCTACTTCTACACCGGCAACCTTCGGTCGTCCCGGACACATCAATCCGTTATATGCACAAGAAAAAGGAGTGCTTCGTCGTGCCGGACATACGGAAGCTACGATTGACATGGCTCGTCTGGCAGGACTTTACCCTGCAGGTGCCTTGATGGAAATCATGAGTGAAGATGGAACAATGGCACGTTTGCCCGAACTCCGTCAGATGGCAGATGAACATGGACTGAAACTGATCTCTATCCATGACCTGATTGTCTATCGTTTGAAACAGGAATCCATTGTGGAAAAAGGAGTGGAAGTAAATATGCCTACTGAACACGGGATGTTCCGTCTGATTCCTTTCCGCCAGAAATCAAACGGATTGGAGCACATGGCTATATTTAAAGGTACGTGGAGTGAAGACGAACCTATCCTTGGTACGTGTTCACTCATCTTGTGCTACCGGTGATATCTTTGGTTCGCAGCGCTGTGACTGTGGCGAACAGTTGCATAAAGCGATGGAAATGATCGAAAAAAAGAAGGAAAAGGTGTAGTGGTTTATCTCAATCAGGAAGGACGTGGCATCGGTCTGATGGAAAAAAATGAAAGCATACAAGCTCCAGGAAGACGGTATGGATACCGTTGATGCGAATATTTGCTTAGGACATCTTGCTGACGAACGTGATTATTGGAGTAGGCGCACAAATCCTTCGTGAACTGGGAGTACACAAAATGAGACTTTTGACAAATAATCCGGTGAAACGTGTTGGTTTGGAAGCCTATGGATTGGAGATTGTAGAAAACGTGCCTGTTGAAACAGTTCCTAATCCGTATAATGAACGATACTTGAGAACAAAGAAAGAAAGAATGGGGCATACTTTACATTTTAATAAGTAAATTGCCAATTTGTTTTCATATATCAAATATTATCGCTTATTTTGCAACGATTTTCACTCAACAACAATAAAATAGATACAAAATGAATCAGTTATCAGACCGTTTGAACAGCTTGTCGCCATCGGCGACGCTTGCCATGTCGCAAAAAGAGCAATGAACTCAAAGCGCAGGGTGTTGATGTTATTAACTTAAGTGTAGGAGAACCGGATTTTAATACTCCTGATCACATCAAAGAAGCTGCGAAAAAAGCCATTGATGATAACTTTTCTCGCTACTCTCCGGTACCGGGTTATCCGGCTTTACGCAATGCGATTGTTGAGAAGCTGAAAAAAGAGAACGGTCTTGAATATACAGCCGCTCAAATTTCGTGTGCGAATGGTGCCAAACAATCTGTTTGCAACACTATCCTGGTTTTGGTAAATCCGGGTGATGAAGTGATTGTACCGGCCCCTTACTGGGTAAGCTATCCGGAAATGGTGAAGATGGCAGAAGGTACCCCGTAATTGTTTCGGCAGGTATCGAACAAGATTTCAAGATTACTCCTGAACAGCTGGAAGCAGCCATCACTCCGAAAACGAAAGCGTTGATTCTTTGTTCCCCGTCCAACCCGACAGGTTCTGTATATACAAAAGAAGAATTGGCCGGACTGTCTGCTGTATTGGCTAAACATCCGCAGGTAATCGTAATCGCTGACGAAATTTACGAACATATCAATTATATCGGTGCACATCAAAGTATCGCTCAATTCCCGGAAATGAAGGAACGTACAGTGATTGTAAACGGTGTATCCAAAGCGTATGCTATGACAGGATGGAGAATCGGTTTTATTGCCGGTCCGGAATGGATTGTAAAAGCTTGCAACAAGTTGCAAGGTCAGTACACTTCAGGTCCTTGCTCTGTTTCTCAAAAAGCTGCTGAAGTGGCATATACAGGAACACAAGAACCGGTAAAAGAAATGCAGAAAGCATTCGAACGTCGTCGTGACCTGATTGTGAAGTTGGCTAAAGAAGTTCCGGGATTTGAAGTAAACGTTCCGCAAGGTGCTTTCTACTTGTTCCCGAAATGCGATACTTTCTTTGGAAAGAGCAACGGCGAACGTAAGATTGCAGATTCGGATGATTTGGCAATGTACTTACTTGAAGAAGCTCACGTGGCTTGTGTAGGTGGTACCTCTTTTGGTGCTCCTGAATGTATCCGCATGAGTTATGCTACAAGCGATGAAAATATCGTAGAGGCTATCCGTCGTATCAAAGAAGCATTAGCTAAGTTGAAATAAGAGTTCACCACAGATTACACGGATGAACACAGATTAAAAAGATTTTTTTATTGTTCAATATATGTTTAAATTGTAATTCCCTTGCTGCAATATGTTGTAGTGAGGGAATTACAATTTAGTTGAATATAAATAACCTGTGTCCATCTGTGTAATCTGTGGTGAAGACAAGAAATAAAAAGGCTGCCTTCCGTAGAAAGCAGCCTGTACATTTTTTGTAGCTTGTATTATTCAGCCGGGTGAATTGCTTCAGACGGACAAACGTCTGCGCAAGTACCACAGTCAGTACATACATCTGGGTTGATAGAATAGATATCACCTTCAGAGATAGCTTCTACCGGACACTCGTCAATGCAAGTTCCGCAAGCAATACAATCGTCACTAATTACGTAAGCCATTTTTCTAAGATTTAAATTATTAGTACTAATTTCTTCGGCAAAAAATAAGGCTTTTATTGATTAGTTGTTATGCTTCGATGATTAAATTGACTTAATTTGTACTGTCTTCTAAATAAGCAACCTCCCTATAATCTGCTATATTTTTCGTATTTTTGCACTCAAATTACTAATATATAGCGATTATGCCTTTAAATTTACCCGATAAACTACCTGCGATAGAGCTTTTGAAGGAAGAAAATATTTTTGTGATCGACACTTCCCGCGCTACGCAGCAAGATATTCGTCCGCTACGGATTGTGATTCTGAACCTGATGCCGTTGAAGATTACAACGGAAACAGACTTGGTGCGCTTACTTTCGAATACACCTCTTCAGGTGGAGATTTCGTTTATGAAGATCAAGAGTCACACGTCAAAGAATACGCCGATAGAACACATGAAAACGTTCTATACGGATTTCGATCAGATGCGTCATGAGAAAGTATGATGGTATGATTATCACCGGAGCTCCTGTAGAACAGATGGACTTCGAAGAAGTGACCTATTGGGATGAGATTACGGAAATCTTTTGATTGGGCACGTACGCATGTCACTTCTACCTTATATATATGTTGGGCAGCGCAGGCCGGATTGTATCATCATTATGGAGTTCCTAAATATCCGTTGGAAGAGAAAATGTTCGGTATCTTTGAGCATCGTGTACTGGAACCTTTCCATTCCATCTTCCGTGGTTTTGACGATTGTTTCTATGTGCCGCATAGCCGTCATACGGAAGTGCGCAGGGAAGATATTCTGAAAGTTCCGGAACTGACGTTGCTTTCCGAATCGAAAGAGGCCGGTGTCTATATGGCAATGGCACGGGGCGGACGTGAGTTCTTTGTCACGGGGCACTCTGAATATTCTCCGCTGACACTGGATACGGAATACCGCCGTGACTTGGATAAAGGCCTGCCAATAGAGATTCCCCGCAATTATTATATAGACGATGATCCTGAAAAAGGTCCGTTGGTACGTTGGCGTGCTCATGCCAATTTGTTGTTCTCCAACTGGTTGAACTACTTTGTTTATCAGGAAACACCTTACAACATCAATGATATTAAATGATAAAGCAGCGTAAAATAGAACTTCTCGCTCCGGCGAAAAACCTGGAATGTGGTATTGAAGCTATCAACCATGGTGCAGATGCTGTATATATCGGTGCTCCGAAATTCGGTGCCCGTGCGGCGGCTGTGAACTCATTGGAAGATATTGAAGCATTGGTGCAACATGCTCATTTGTATAATGCACGTATTTATGTCACGGTCAATACGATTCTGAAAGAAGAGGAGCTGAAAGAGACGGAAGAGATGATTCATGCCCTGTATGGGATAGGTGTGGATGCTCTGATTGTGCAGGACATGGGGATTACGAAGTTGAATCTTCCTCCGATTCCGCTCCATGCCAGTACACAAATGGACAATCGTACACCGGAAAAAGTGAAATTCCTTTGGGAAGCAGGTTTCCGTCAAGTGGTTCTGGCGCGGGAGTTATCGTTGCGTGAAATAAAGAAGATACATGAAACCTGTCCGGAAGTGCCGTTGGAAGTATTTGTACATGGTGCACTTTGTGTCAGTTATAGCGGGCAATGCTATGTTAGTCAAGCCTGTTTCGGTCGTAGTGCCAATCGTGGAGAGTGTGCACAATTCTGCCGTCTGCCTTTTAGTCTGGTAGATGCGGACGGGAAAGTGATTGTCAAAGACAAACATCTGCTTTCCCTGAAAGATATGAATCAAAGCGACGAATTGGAGCAACTACTGGATGCCGGAGCTTCTTCATTTAAAATAGAGGGACGACTGAAAGACGTATCTTACGTGAAGAATGTAACGGCTGCTTATCGTCAGAAGCTGGATGCCATCTTTGCCCGTCGTCCGGAATATGTAAGGGCTTCTTCGGGTACGTGCAATTTCGAGTTTAAGCCACAACTCGATAAGAGTTTCAGTCGTGGATTCACGCATTATTTCCTGAATGGACGTGATAAAGAGATTTTCTCTTTCGACACTCCTAAGTCGCTGGGTGAAGAGATGGGAACCATGAAAGAGGTCCGGGGCAACTATCTGACAGTTGCCGGACTTAAATCCTTTAACAATGGAGACGGTGTTTGCTATATCGACGAACAGGGACGTTTGCAGGGTTTCCGTATCAACCGGGTGGACAGTAACAAACTCTATCCGCAGGAAATGCCCCGTATTAAGCCGCGTACTACACTGTATCGTAATTTCGACCAGAATTTGAACGAATCCTTTCCCGCAAATCTGCCGAAAGGAAAATCGCAGTGAAAATCTTGCTTGCCGACAATAATTTTGGTTTCTCCCTGACATTGACTGATGAAGATGATAATAGCGTCACAATCACCCTCCCTCGTGAGAAAAGAGCCGGCCCGGACTCCGCAGACGGACAATCTGAAAACGCAACTGTCCAAACTGGGGAATACACCTTTTGAAGCAAAAGAAATAGAAATATCCTTTACCGGAAATTGGTTTTTGCCAGCTTCGGTGTTAGCCGATTTCCGCAGACAGGCAATCGACCAATTGATAACTGTCCGTCGAATCAATTATCGTCAGGAATTGGCAGTATGGAAGCCAACGAGTCATGCTTTCCCGCAAACGACATTAACCTATTTGGGGAATGTCATGAATACTCGTGCAGCCTCTTTCTATCAGGAGCATGGGGTTCAACAGGTAGCAGCGTACGAAAAAGAAGCGGTGGAAGATGCGGTACTGATGTTCTGCAAACATTGTTTGCGTTACAGTATGGGCTGGTGTCCTATCCATCAACGGGTCCGTTCGCCTTATAAAGAACCCTATTACCTGGTGTCAAATGACGGCAAACGTTTTCGTCTGGAATTTGATTGTAAGAATTGTCAAATGAAAGTAAAGGCGGCACAATGAGGGTAATTAATCACGGAATCATTCGTCACAGAGGACGTAGAGGAGACAATGTTTCAACTCATCCTTCCGGAACCGCTCGTTTGAACGGTTTGTGGAAGAGAGATGGAAAATTCTTCTTCATGTTCTCTGTGTCTTCTATGTCGTCCGTGTCTTATAGTAACTTTGTGTTCTCTGCATTCTCTATGGTGAAGTCTGTCATGGGCTTGCTATTGTGTCTGTTTTTGCTTTCGTCTTGTTATTATAAAACGCCTGCTTTGGATTCGGAGGAGCTGTCGAAGAAGACGAAAGACTCGTTGACTTACTTGTACGAACGGCATTATACATGGAATACAAACTTGGAAGTAGTCGATGATTCCATCTCTTTGGAGTGTCTTCCGATAAAAGATACTTTTATTCAGTTGAATAAAGGGGATAGGGTAGTGGTGGCAGAGTTTGCGGTTCACCCTGCCGATAGTGTAGACAGTGTTTGGGTGAAGCTGGCTCACACACAGGATGAACAGGGCTGGATACGTGAAAAAGAACTCAAAGAAGTCATTTGCACCGACTGATAGTATTTCGCAGGCTATTCATCTTTTCAGCGATACACATGCCTCTTATTTTGTGGTTATTTTTGCTTTATTTGTTGGAGCTTATTTGTTTCGCGCTTTTCGTCGAAAGCAGTTGCAGATGGTCTATTTTAATGATATTGACAGTGTTTATCCGTTGTTTCTCTGTTTGTTGATGGCTTTCAGTGCAACGATTTACGAATCCATGCAGGTCTTTGTACCGGAAACGTGGGAGCATTTTTATTTCAATCCTACTTTGTCGCCGTTCAAAGTTCCTTTTATTCTCTCTGTCTTCTTGTTGAGTATTTGGCTGTTTTTGATAGTCGCTTTGGCGGTGCTGGATGATTTGTTCCGACAGTTGACTCCCGCTGCAGCTATCTTTTTATCTGCTGGGGTTGATGTCTTGCTGTATTTTCTGCTATTTCTTCTTTATCCTGATGACACATATCTATATCGGTTATCTATTCCTTACCTTTTTTTATTTTGGTTTTTGCGAAGAAAGTCCATCGGAACATTGGGTATAAATATCGTTGCGGACATTGCGGGGAGAAAACTAAAAGAGAAAGGTATATGCCCCCATTGTGGAGCTATCAATGAGTAATTTTATTATCTGTTTTATTCTTGAATAACTTTTCAAATGATGGAAATCAGATCTACCGAAATAAAAAGATCTCCCCTTTAGTGATGGAGATTTATGACTATGCCCGTGCCTTTCATGCGTACAACCGGAAATACTACTCAATGGATTGACGGTTATCCGTCCGAAGCATTGATCTGTCAGGAGATTGAAGACGGTCATAGCTTTGTCTGTACCGGTGAACAAGGAGAAATCTTGGGGAACTTTTTGTTTCATCTTGGGAGAAGATCCTACTTACCAACAAATTTATGAAGGTGCATGGCTCAATGACGAACCTTATGGAGTGATTCACCGGTTGGCAACGAACGGAAAGCAGAAAGGGGTGTCGGAAGCTTGTCTGGACTGGTGTTTCGAACGTTGGCCTAATGTCCGGGTAGATACTCACCGGGATAATAAGGTCATGCAACATATACTGACGAAGTATGGCTTTCAACGTTGCGGCATCATTTATGTAAAGAATGGGACGGAGCGTATTGCTTATCAGATGAAGCGTTTGCATGGTGGGGTGGAGGAATCTGATCGTACTGAAGTATAGGTCAGGTACGTTGGATTATGAACGAAGCAGTCTTAGGTATAAGCAAACTGATAGCAAGCAGTAGGTAAACTAATGCCGAAGCATTGATAAAGTTCCGGTAAGGTGCCGGTATAATTGTATTAAGCCACCGCAGGGAAAACGCATTATAAATCATGTAAAATAAGTTCCCATAAGAATTCATTATCCCACCCTGCTATTAATCTTTTTCTATTGATTGGTATCTCTCTTTTGTTGTTTCTTAATGTAGCCAATGCAATTTTCGCCAGTACGGAGAAGTTTAATGCTGATATATTTCTTCTTCTGGTATTATCTTCATGGAAATTGACATCTAGCTGCCAATGTAGATTATTCTCAATTTCCCAGTGTTCTCTACTATTTTTAAGTATCTTCTGCGCATCAGGTTCCAAGGAAGATATAAAACATCTTTTTTCCACTGTAGTGCCTTTGTTTGTATTTCTGGTATTCTCTATATATCCGAAAGACTGTATATTTTTCCACTTCTTTCTAATATCTGCTCCCAGAAAACCAGGATCGTTGCAGCAATAGCAGATTCTCGACTCATTCCTGCCATGTCCTTCTTCATGCGTCTCATATTTGTCAAATCGTGCTGTTGTACCTTTTGATACAATACTTTCTGTTACTGACAGTACTATTTCCTTTAATTTCGGTTGATTATCTTTCACTATAAAAATGTAGTCACCTTCTCCCTTTATGACTTTCTCTGCAATTGTACGCTGGCATCCTAAAGCGTCAATTGTAATAATACAATCTTTTATACACAACATATCTAATAATTCAGGAATGACAACTATCTCATTTTCCTTTTCCTTTGTGTACATAACTGTCCAAGGGAGATTCCCAGTTCTGTTGCAAATGCACTGATGACATGCAATTTGTACTTTCCCGTATTCGAATCAGGAAGCACTCCTTGTTTACGATGACGCTTGTCCTGTTCGGATTCATAGGCTCCTCGTATGGTTTTACCATCAATGGCTATATGCCCCGAATAACATTTGAGAATGCTTTGGACCCATTGCCTATAAGATTCTTCAAATTTTAAAGGATCTAATGCCGAGAAAAAGCGATTAAATGTATCATGGGAAGGGATACCATTAAAATTGGAAAGCTTGGCTGCAAAAAAAGATTCTTTACTTTTACCAAAGTCTTCTATTGAATTCCAAGTATCAGCGCCACATATAACAGCAGAAATTGCAATAAGAACAATGGTACTGGCCTGATGTTTTTTACAACGGTCTATCCGGTTATCTATCAATATTAATGAATCAGCAAATTCATGTAGGTTGCTGATCTCAATCTTTCTTTTTAGTTTCTTGCTTCATTTTAATTGTGATTTATAATCACGTAAATGTACTCAAATAATATTGTAAATGAAAGATAAATATCTTATTAATAAGATGAAAAGACAATATTGGTGTAAGATAAATGTATAAAAGATTAAGGAAAGAGTATAATGCGTTTTCCCTGTAAGCCACCGCTATCTTTTACCTTCCCACGGCCGTGGTAACTTCTTCCCACAGTCGTGACGAGATCCTCCCACGGCCGTGAAGAGATGCTACCACGGCTGTGGAGAGTTAAGGATAGCGTAGGTCTGGTAAGCATTCGGCCTCGCCCGTATTTCTCTCCAAGCTATAATAAAGTCAAAAGCCAGACGAAGCATGTCTGGCTTTTGACTTTATTTATCTTTCTTGTTTATCCTTTCCAATTAAATGGCAGTAAATCGGCGTAGTCGTTTTTCTTTTCTCTTTCATTCTCCTGTACCCTAATCAACACGTCCTGCATCCATAGTTTTGGGTTCACCTTATTTTCCCTGCAACATCCCATCAGTGAAAAGAATATTGCCGCTGCATGTGCCGCTTCATGTGAACCGGAGAAAAGAGTGTTTTTTCTGTTCAAAGTCAATGGCCTTATAGAGCGCTCCACTGGATTATTGTCAATGCAGAACTGTGCATCGTTGACATATCCGGACAGTTGTTCAAAACGTGTGTACATATAGAATATGGCCTTGGCAATAGGCGATTTCTCAACCGTATGTTCATACTCCTGCCTGCACCATTTTTCCAGTCCTTTGATAATAGGGTACGATTCTTCCCGGCGAAGCCTTACTACAGCTCCGCCTTCCAGATGTCCTATCCTGATTTTTCTCCTCCACAGCATACAGTCTGCCTATTTGTTCAAGTGCATGCCTTGCTCTAGGAGGATCATTTCCTTCCGCTCCCACAAACTTGCGCCTGACGTGTGCCCAGCAGCACAGGTGCAACTTTCCGGGTAGTGTGTCGAACTCATCATATACTGCAAAGCCGTCACTCTGTACCATCCGAACCTGTCCTGCCAGCAGCGTGTCTATTCCGCTGCTGCCACGTCCCTTTGTGATATTCAAAAGAATGGGGTATGGAACCGGGGCAGATAGAAGTTCCACATATAGGGCCCGCGGTGAAGAGCACCGGGCCGGTCGCTTTCAAGTACGGGATGGGGCGTCTCATCGGCCATGACGTAATAGCTGTCCTTGACCAGTTCACGAAGCTCATTATAGATTGGCTCCAGACGCTGTGCGGCAGCCATCATCCAGTTACTTACGGTAGAAGGACTCAGATGGATGCCTTCACGCTCAAAGATGTCCAGTTGTCTGTACAGAGGCAGGTGGTCGTAATATTTGGCGGTAGCAATGTGTGACAGTACACTTTCCGACGCATTGCTGTGGGGATGTGCCATTACGGGCATGGGAGCAGTTTATGATACGACCGTCGGCGAGCCGGTATTTAGGGCGGATGATGCGTCTCACATAGAATCGGGCGGGACTGACGGCATATTGTTCGCTCACTTCCTCTCCCAGCTTCGCCGCTCCCTCCAACGAAAGGCCTTCCGGCATGGGAATGATAATCTCTTCACGGGGAAGGGACGGGTCGATGGGCTTACGGGCGTGGGGAGTAATCTTTTGGTGAAGCCCTTACGGAAACGGTTGTAACCATTCTCCGATTTGGCAGATTTCTCAGCTGTTTTCTGTTCTTCCGCTACCGGGTCATTGACATCGGACGGAGACTCAAAACAGATGCTCAACTGGCCGGCATCTTCGGGAAGATGGCGTTTTTTTCACTGGATTTACCCCATAAACGGCGTGTCAAGTCAGCCAATTTCCATCTCAGGTCGGCAATGACGGCTGTACAGGCTGAGATTTCTTCGACCTGGCGGGAATACTCCCGCAAAGAGGATTCGTATTTTCTCTGAAGTTCTGCATGTTCCTTTTCAAGGCGTTCACGTTCCTTGCGCAGCTCTTCGTACTCTTCCAAAGTAAGGGTAATGACCGGTTCTTTCACTGTATATCCACTTTTTTATTATGTGACAAAGTTATCAAAATAAAAAGCAGAACGGCTTGTAGGACGGGAGATTACTTTTCAACTGTTTTCCGATACTTTTTAACGGTAAGCAGCTCATTCAGGCGATTCCAGAAATTTGAAGAAAATCCCTCTTCCGTTCGTCCTTTTTCAAGAGAAAAAGAGCCGCGATTCAGACGACGGCATTCCAAACGGTATTCGTCGTCGCACCGATAAAGGATATGCAACCTGCTACGGGAGCGGTCAAGAAAAATATGGCAACTCTGCTCTGACACGCAAGAACTCGTGTGCCGGATGACCTCGCCACAAAGACCGTCAATGCCTTTATGGAAATTACAACCTTTGGGGATAAAGGTAATAGGACCAGAAAAAGGACTGCTACGGAAAAGACCAAGGCCTAAAGGGGAGAAGATAGGTCCTGAGGGGAATGGATACCAAGGCTGGAAGCCGAAACTTTATAACGACGACCACCATCAAATATGAAAAGAACCGAATCAAAATGGTTAGACTCGGAAAAAAGGCTACGTAGTTTATCACTTTCGCTAGAAAATACTAATACTGAACACATAATGGATTAAGATTGTAATGAAGACACAAAGGTAGGAAGGAAAAGAAGGGAAACAAACACGCACGTGACCGAATGCTTACTAGGTCTGACAGAACAATACCGATTGGGTAAATTAAGTATAACGGCTTTATAATGCAAACTTCATAGAGACATACGTTCTTCTATCCCGTATTCTATGCTGTTAATCTACAAAGAGACAGGCTGACAATAAAAAGACTAAATAATATCCTTATGAGTAAAAATGATTAGAAGCGGCAGCGAAGATCTACCCCAAATTGCATTGGGCGTCCTTTCTGCATGAAACCTTTGTTCATTGTTTCGAAATAGAAGGCGGCATATTCTTTATTCAAGAAGTTGCGTGCCCAGAAACTAATCATTGCGTCACCGATTTCCAGATTCGTTCTCCAGTTGAGTGTGCCATAGAAAGATTGGCTGACATCGTTTTGTTCAGTCCAGTAGATGCGTCCGGCAGCGTTATAGTTCGCTTGGAACACAACCCGGTCGAAGATAGAGTGCGGACTACAGGTGATGGCATATTCTCCACCGATATTTAAGGTATGCTTGGGGACGAAGGGAACATATTTGCCATTGTAATCCGTAGTTATGGGAGTGCCATCTTTTTTCTCTTCGGTGATTACATAATCAGTAAAGGTGGCATACGTATATCCATAACTGGCATTCAGGCTAAGTTCTTTAGTCACACTGGCACGAAGAAAGCTGCTTCTGCACCATAACTGCGGCTTTTTCCCGCATTGATGGTGATACGTCCCAAACCACTTTCTGCAAATTGGGAGAGTTGTTGGTCGCGGGTATCCATGTAGAATGCTGCGACGTCAGCCCAAAGTCTACCTTCCCATAGAGTAAGATGACTACCTACTTCGTAGTTCCACGAATATTCGGGTTTGTAAGTGGTGGACGCTTTTACATTAATTTCTTTTGCAGGCACCATTTGGTCCATCATTTTAATAATAGTTTCTCCCCATATAGCATCTTGCCCTATTGTCGGACTTTCTTTGATGGCATTCATCATCGAATTTTTTCAATTCAGTTTGTGATAAATCAGAGAACATCTGGATGTTATATCCTCCCGAACGATATCCCCGGGTAACGGTGGCATAAACATTATTTTGATTCTTCCATTCATATTGAATAGCAAATTTGGGTAGAAGTTGTACGTAATCAGTCGAGAGCTTACCTACGAAAGAGGCCGGAGCTTTCATATTCTGATCGGACAGATTTATTTGCGTGGGACCCATTGCCATGTGGAAGTCGAAACCAAAGTCAATAGGAGTGCTAAGAGAATTATACTTCATACTGATTTTTTTTCGTAATCGAGTCGGAGTCCGGCTGTAACGGACAGTCCTTCTATGAACAGATTGTTGAAAGTGGACTGATGATAAAGTGCACCGCTAAGAGTCGGGGTGTCGAAAGTTCCTCCTACGCTTAAGGTCGGGTTGTACACAGTCATTCCCATGGTGGGAGCTCCGGGTTTGGCAGATACTTCTTCAAAAGCTGCATTGGCGTTGTTTTCAATGACCGACTTCACTCCTTCTTCTTTAAACAAAACAGGTCCCGTAGTATGCAGCCATTGATAGAATCCGAAAGCGCCCGTAGCCCACTGCCATCTTTTTCCGGGTTTGGCTTTCAACACAATCTCTTCGGAAATGGTGTTTGCACGTTGCTTTTGCTCAATATTGAAAATATCTCTTTCTGTGAAATCCTGATCGAGAAACATGCGGTCGTTCAGGTGCTGATAACCTGTCACGGCACTTAATATAAAGTTACAGGCTTGGTATTCGATGTTAACACCAGAGTTGAGCAATCCACGGCGGTAACTACTACGGTCGTTATATGAAATCTTACCGATGTAGTCTGCCCGGTCTTCTGTCATTTCTTTACCGTCTTTTTGAGCTTTGGCTATGGCACTGGGGGTAATCCCGGTATAGTAATACGGATACCCACCTTGATCGCTATATTCATAGCTAAGTGCCATATCTATTTTCAGATTCGATCTCGGTAGGTAAATTCCACGAAAACGTCCGCCTCCGGCGTTGCTTTTGTCGACCTTTTCGTTATTTCGTGCAGAATTCTCGAAGAAACCGCCTGCATGCTCGTAAAATCCTCCGGTAGAGAAAAGCGAAGCGATCGGATATGCGGTGATAATGTGTGAATGAAACATTGTAATTATTGTAGGTCGCTGCTCCCATGCGAATATCGGTACCTTGATAAGTGAAAGGAGATTTAGTATGTACTTTGATGAGACCTCCCATTGTGTTACGTCCATAGAGAGTACCTTGCGGACCGCGAAGTATGTCAATACGTTCAATATCGGCATAATTGAAGTCGAAAGCTGATTTGTCGATATAAGGGATATTGTCTACATAAAGTCCTACGGACGGAGTATTGATGCGTGAACCGATTCCACGGATATAAATCGAAGTAGTCAGTTTGGAGCCATAGTCAGGGGATAAACAGGTTGGGGAACAATACCTGTCAGGTTCTTCACGGAATTTTTTACCTGGATTGGCACGCATATTATCTTGTGATAAAACAGTGGCGGCCACCGGTAATTCACGCAACTTACGATTCTCTTTCGGAGTGGCAATCACTACCACTTCTTCGATGTCTACTATTTTTAGTGAGTCTTTAGGGAAATCTTCAGCCCATGCTGTCCCTGTCGTCAGGAGCATAAGGGCAATCATAATCTTCTTTGTCTTCATCTGCTGTTAATTTGTCTGGTGCAAAGTAACGGCAAATATAGACAATGGTCAATCCTCATTTATTAGGATTATGACTTATTTTTTAAGAAGTCAGATTCGGTCCGCTTCTATATACCCGTTCATTACCGCATAAATAGTCAGTCCGGAGACGGACTTGATGCCTAATTTCTCTGTGATATTTTTCTCGGTGAGTGATAACGGTAGTCAGGCTGATATTCAGTTTATCGGCTATTTCTTTATTGATAAATCCTTTGGTTATCAGTACCAGCACTTCTATTTCACGGGAAGATAGAATTTCCTGATGAGGCTGCGTCGGAGGCATGGATGGCATGTCTTTCACCGGATAACCGTTGTGGTGGGCGTGTTGGTGGAGTTTCAATATGTTTTTTACCAACTCTTCCTCGGATTCATGGATGTTGAGTACAGGCACGCCGGACAGTTGGAATTGCGGACTATCGCTTGCCAATACAATTGTTTTTCGTTTCCGGGGGAGAAAGAAAGCATTGTGCTCCACATAAATCTGTGCGGAAATGAAATAATGGGCATACATATCGGGAGTATCGTCCATCAGTTCGCTGAAGTGATGAAAAGTCCGTATGGTTGCCATAGGAATCATTTCCTCCAGGATTCCTTTCAGACCGAGACAGGTCAATGTATTGGCTTCTACAATTGCTATTTCGGGTTGATAATTCATTTTAGTGTAAGTTTAATTAATGATTGAAATAGTTGGCTACTGCTTCTGCACATCGTTCGCCGTCCACCCGGCAGACACAATTCCTCCGGCATAGCCTGCCCCTTCTCCGCACGGAAATAATCCACGAACGGTGACATGTTGCAGAGTATCCTTATCGCGTATGATACGAACGGGAGAAGAAGTTCGTGTTTCCACACCAATCATTACTGCCTCATTAGTCAGGAATCCGTGACTGCTGCGTCCGAATTGTTGGAAACCAAGAGATAACCTTTTGCTAATAAATGATGGCATCCAGAAATGAAGTGGAGACGAAATCAATCCCGGACTATAGGATGACTCGGGCAAATTGTAACTCAATTTCTTGCGGGTAAAATCCAGCATGCGTTGCGCCGGAGCGGTCTGTCGTCTGCCTCCCCCTGCAACCAGCATTGACGTTCCAATTCCTCTTGAAAGTGAAGAACAGATAGTAACTGTGAATTAATCTCTGAAAGTTGTGAACTTTTCAAATTTGGATTCAGTGCCATCAGCTGTTCATCTTGTTGGGCAGCCAATTCTTCATTCCTCATTTTTAATTCTTCATTTCCCAAATCCTCCGGTTGAATTTCCACTACCATTCCCGAATTACTCCACCGTGACCCACGGTTGGCAGGAGACATACCGTTGACTACCACTTGTTCCGGTCCACTGGCGGCAGGGACAATAAAGCCACCGGGACACATACAGAAACTATATACTCCTCTGCCTTCTGCCTGTGTTACAAAACTGTATTCGGCAGCGGGCAGGTATTTGCCCCGTCCATTCTTATTATGGTATTGTATTTGATCGATCAACATTGCCGGATGTTCGAGACGTACCCCGACAGCGATTCCTTTCGCTTCAATCGTCACATGATTCGCAGCCAGCCAACGATATACATCTCTTGCAGAATGTCCGGTTGCCAGTATCACAGGTCCGAGAAAAATCTTTCCTGTATTTGTTTCGATACCTTTGACTTCATCGTTCTCAATAATCAGTGCCTCCATTCGTGTCTGGAAATGTACTTCTCCGCCACACTCGATGATGGTATTCCGCATATTTTCAATCACACGTGGCAACTTGTCTGTTCCGATATGCGGATGCGCATCCACCAATATCGAAGTTGAAGCTCCATGCTGGCAAAATACGTTCAAGATTTTATCCACATTTCCTCTCTTCTTGCTACGGGTATAGAGTTTCCCATCCGAGTAAGCTCCTGCACCTCCTTCTCCGAAACTGTAATTCGATTCCGGGTCAACCGTGTGTTCCCTGCTGATTTGTGCTAGGTCTTTTTTACGTTCGCGCACGTCTTTTCCACGTTCGATGACGATAGGGCGTAACCCAAGTTCAACAAGGCGTAAAGCAGCGAATAATCCGCCGGGACCTGCGCCAACGACAATCACTTGCAGTTTTCCTTCTACATTATTATATATAGTACGTTCGTACTCATCTTCTTGCGGCATTTCCTTGATGTATGCCCTTACCTTCAGATTGACGAAGATAGTCCGCTGGCGTGCATCAATACTCCGTTTCAAGATTCGGGTGGCAGTGATATCACGCAGGTTCAACCCTTTTTCTTTAGAAAGATATTCCTTTAGTTTCTGTTCGTTTGCTGCGATTTCGGGAAGGATGCGGAGTTGGTATTCTTGTGTCATTTAGTTATTATTGATATTGTTTTCGATTATCCAATTAGAAAAACGGGCTATTTATGCATCAGTGTCTTATCCGAATAAAGCCCTGAACGCCTCTTCTACTTTTCTCACCGGTACTAATTCTATCTTCAGTTTTTGGGTATCGATCCCTTGCAAATTATATTTTGGCAACAAGAACCGTTTAAAACCCAATTTCTCGGCTTCACCGATACGTTGCTCGATTCTGTTCACCGGGCGTATCTCTCCCGACAATCCGATTTCTCCCGCCATGCAAACTTCCGGCTCAATGGCTGCATCCATATTGGAAGAAAGGATTGCACTGATAACCGGCAGGTCGATAGCCGGGTCATTCACCTTCAGTCCTCCGGCAATATTCAGGAACACATCTTTCTGTGCCAACTTAAATCCCACCCGCTTTTCGAGAACAGCCAGCAGCATATTCATTCTTCTCAAATCGAAACCGGTTGCCGAACGTTGCGGATTTCCGTAGACTGCAGAGCTTACCAAAGCCTGTGTCTCAATCAAAAATGGGCGAATCCCTCAATGGCGGAGGCAATGGCTACCCCGCTCATCCCTTCATGATCCTGGCTCAGCAATAACTCCGACGGATTACTGACTTGCCGTAATCCATCCTGACGCATTTCATAAATACCCAATTCCGCTGTACTGCCGAAACGATTCTTGATACTACGCAGAATACGATACATATAATGCTGGTCACCCTCAAACTGCAACACCGTGTCTACGATATGTTCCAGAACTTTCGGTCCGGCAATGCTGCCTTCCTTATTAATATGTCCGATCAGCAATACAGGCGTATGTGTTTCTTTCGCAAAACGAAGAATAGACGCCGAACACTCTCTGACTTGCGCTATACTTCCGGGAGACGATTCGATACTTTCGGTGGAAATAGTCTGTATAGAGTCGATAATCACTAAATCGGGATTCGTATTCTTGATATGCACATAAATCTGTTCAAGTGAAGTCTCGCATACGATGAAGCAGTCGCTGGAAACATCAGAAAGACGGTCGGCACGCAGTTTCAGCTGCCGTGCGCTCTCTTCACCGGATACATAAAGAATCTTCTTTGTCCGGCATGTGCAGTACGGTCTGCATGACGAGCGTCGATTTACCGATTCCCGGCTCGCCGCCTATCAGGACAAGAGAACCCTGTGATAAGTCCGCCACCCAATACACGATTCAGTTCTTCATCATGCATATTGATACGTGGCTCGTCGTCTGCCTCTATATCGCTAAGTGCCAGTGGCTTGGGGTTCTGTGTTTCAATGCCCGACACCGGACGGCGGTTAGTAGGTTCTTTCCGTACGATTTCTTCAACATACGTATTCCATTCTCCACACGACGGACATTTACCCACCCATTTCGGTGAATCCTGTCCGCAATTACTGCATACATATACGGTTTTCTCTTTTGCCATCGAAATTCCTTTCTTCTTGTAGGGTACAAAAATAGGGATAATTTATTAGAAATAAGTTATCCCTGCCTAATAGAAATAGATGAAGCCTACAGAGTTATCTCTCCCGCTATCGAACGGTTCATCCGGTCGCGTACCTCATCCGGAGTATATCCATGTCCCAGTAAGAACATTAATTTAGTGACTGCTGATTCTGTTGTACTGTCATATCCGGAGACGACGCCTGCCTGCAACAACTGGTATCCCGTTTCGTAACGTTCCATTTCTACCATTCCTGCGCTGCATTGTGTTACGTTGACAATCACAATTCCACGTTCACTGGCCTGACAGAGCCGGCGTATAAACCATTCCTTTCGGGGAGCATTCCCCGAACCGTATGTTTCGAGCACAACCTGCCTTTAAACCTTCAATCCTCAGAATGGTGGCAATACATTTTCCTGAATGCCCGGAAAGAGCTTCAGTACCACTACATTGGTATCTAGCAGATAATGAGGCTTCAATTCCCGCTCTTCACCATTTACGTGAATCTGCACATTATTATATTTGATATGGATTCCGGCTTCCGCCAATACCGGGTAATTGAAAGAACGGAATGCATTGAAGTTTTCTGCATTCATCTTTGTCGTACGGTTTCCCCGCATCAGGTGATTTTCAAAGAAGATGCATACTTCGGGCACCAGTGCCCTTCCCTTCCTTGTTTTGTGCAATGGCAATCTCGATACTGGTCATCAGATTTTCCTTTCCGTCCGTGCGGAGTACGCCGATGGGAAGCTGAGATCCTGTGAGGATAACCGGTTTATCCAGTCCTTCCAGCATAAAACTTAATGCGGAAGCAGTGTAAGCCATCGTATCCGTTCCGTGCAGGATGACGAAGCCGTGGTAACGGTCGTAGTTTTCATGAATGATGCGTACCAGCTTCCGCCACATATCCGGTTCCATGTCCGAAGAGTCCATTGGTGGATCAAACTGATAGGTGTCAATCGGAAAGTTGAACTTTTGCAGTTCGGGGATATACTTTTTGCAGTTGCTCGAAGTTAAAGTTCTCCAGAGCACCCGTCGCGGCATTCTCGATCATGCCAATTGTTCCACCGGTGTATATTAACAATACGGAAGTATTTAATGGGTTCATAAGCTGATTTTGTGCGATTGTTTTTCGCAAAATATAATAATAGATTTGATAAATAAGTAACAAAATGTCATAAAAGTGAAGGCGAATGACCGGATAAAGCGCAGGCGAAAGATTCTTTTTTATCAGAAAAAAACCGAAAAAAGTGATAGATTGAACGTTTTTATTATTACTTTTGCGACACTTATCAAAAACAATGGTAGAAACAGAGACTATGATGAAGTACTATCCACATACAGTCACATCCATGTGTACCATGACCCTTTGGGGTTAATGGATAGTTTTTGTGTATCTACGTGATTCACGCCTGTGTAAGTAGGCAAAACTCAATTTTAATTTTTTTCGTAAACAACCAATCGTTCTGTAAAAAAGCAAACTGCAGGACATTGCATTTAAATATGTATCTTCATGAAAGTAATGAAATTCGGCGGAACATCCGTAGGTTCCGTGAACAGCATTTTAAGTGTAAAGAGAATTGTAGAGTCGGCCGGCGAGCCGGTAATTGTAGTTGTTTCCGCATTGGGAGGCATCACTGACAAATTGATAAATACATCGAAGATGGCGGCAGTGGGAGATTCAGCCTATGAGGGTGAGTTTCGCGAAATCGTTTACCGTCATGTGGAGATGATTAAGGAGGTGATTCCTGCCGGAGAAAAGCAAGTATCGTTGCAACGTCAGATTGGCGAGCTGCTGAACGAATTGAAGGATATCTTTCAGGGAATTTACCTGATTAAAGACCTTTCCCCGAAAACTTCGGATACAATCGTCAGCTATGGTGAACGCCTTTCATCGATCATCGTCACCGCACTGATTGAGGGAGCAAAATGGTTCGATTCGCGCACTTTTATCAAGACGGAAAGAAAGCATAGCAAGCACACGCTGGATACAGAATTGACTAATAAACTGGTGAAAGAGGCTTTCCAGTCTATTCCTAAAGTAGCGCTGGTGCCGGGATTCATCTCTTCGGATAAAACGACAGGGGATGTAACAAACCTCGGACGTGGTGGCTCGGACTATACGGCTGCCATTATTGCTGCGGCTCTGGATGCGGCAAGTCTGGAAATCTGGACGGATGTAGACGGATTTATGACGGCTGATCCGCGTGTCATTTCGACTGCTTATACGATTACGGAATTGAGTTACGTAGAAGCGACCGAACTTTGTAACTTCGGCGCAAAGGTGGTTTATCCGCCGACTATCTATCCCGTATGTCACAAGAATATTCCTATTATAATAAAGAATACATTCAACCCGGATGGAGTGGGAACGGTTATCAAACAAGAAGTTTCCAACCCGCAGAGCAAGGCTATCAAGGGGATTTCCTCCATCAACGACACAAGTCTGATTACTGTTCAGGGTCTTGGTATGGTAGGTGTGATCGGTGTAAACTACCGCATTTTTTAAAGCATTGGCAAAGAATGGAATCAGCGTGTTCCTCGTTTCGCAGGCTTCATCCGAAAACAGTACTTCTATCGGTGTCCGTAACGCTGATGCCGATCTGGCTTGTGAAGTGCTGAACGAGGAATTTGCGAAAGAAATCGAGATGGGAGAGATTTCTCCGATTCTTGCGGAAAGAAATCTGGCTACTGTTGCTATCGTAGGTGAGAATATGAAACATACACCGGGTATCGCAGGTAAACTTTTCGGTACACTGGGACGTAATGGTATCAACGTTATCGCTTGCGCACAGGGAGCTTCGGAAACTAATATCTCTTTTGTGGTCGATTCCAAATCCTTGCGTAAATCATTGAACGTAATCCACGACTCTTTCTTCCTCTCCGAATATCAGGTACTGAACCTCTTTATCTGCGGTGTCGGTACGGTAGGGGCAGCCTCGTAGAACAGATTCGTTGCCAACAACAGAAACTCATGATGGAAAACGGATTGAAACTCCATGTAGTAGGCATCATTGATGCAGCCAAGGCAATGTTCAGCCGTGAAGGTTTCGACCTCGCCAACTTCCGTGAAGAACTGTTGGAAAAGGGTAAGGACAGCAGCTTGCAAACCATCCGCGACGAGATTATCGGAATGAATATCTTTAATTCTGTATTTGTAGACTGTACGGCCAGCGCTGATATCGCATCGCTTTACAAAGATTTCCTGCAACACAATATCTCTGTGGTAGCAGCCAACAAGATTGCGGCTTCTTCCGCTTATGAAAACTATCGTGAACTGAAAACGATTGCCCGCCAACGGGGTGTGAAGTATCTGTTCGAAACAAACGTAGGTGCAGGTCTTCCGATCATCAATACAATTAATGACCTGATTCATAGCGGTGACAAGATTCTGAAGATTGAAGCGGTGCTTTCCGGTACACTGAACTATATATTTAATAAAATCAGCGCCGATATTCCTTTCAGCCGTACCATCAAAATGGCACAGGAAGAACGCTACTCCGAACCGGACCCGCGTATCGATTTGAGTGGAAAAGACGTCATCCGTAAACTGGTGATTCTGGCACGTGAAGCCGGATACCGTCTGGAACAGGAAGATGTTGAAAAGAACCTCTTTGTCCCGAATGACTTCTTCGAAGGTTCTCTGGAAGATTTCTGGAAACGTGTTCCAAGTCTCGACGCAGACTTTGAAGCCCGTCGCCAGGTATTGGAAAAAGAAAACAAGCACTGGCGTTTCGTCGCCAAACTGGAGAACGGAAAAGCCTCTGTCGGCTTACAGGAAGTAGGCGCCAACCACCCGTTCTACGGCTTGGAAGGCAGCAACAACATTATCCTGCTTACTACAGAACGCTATAAAGAATATCCGATGATGATTCAGGGATACGGCGCCGGAGCCGGAGTAACAGCTGCCGGAGTATTTGCCGACATCATGAGCATCGCAAACGTTTAAACGCCTTAAAAAGAATGAAACAATTTATGCAAACAGCCAATTCTTCATTCATCATATTGGGGAGACGGAATGGCCGACTGGCCAGTGAAGTCATTAGGGGACAAGACGCTCCTGCAATATGCGAAGACGCCATATATGGATCAGTTAGCCCGAATGGGACGTAACGGTCGCCTGATTACTGTGGCGGAAGGTTTCCATCCGGGTAGTGAAGTAGCCAACATGTCTGTGTTGGGATATAATCTGCCGAAAGTATATGAAGGTCGCGGACCGCTGGAAGCTGCCAGTATCGGTGTGGATCTGAAACCGGGCGAGATAGCAATGCGTTGTAACTTGATTTGTGTGGAAGGAGAAATTCTGAAGAATCACTCCTCCGGACATATATCTACGGAAGAAGCAGATGTATTGATTCAATATTTGCAAGAAAAACTGGGCAATGACCGCGTACGCTTTCATACAGGAGTTCAGTACCGTCATCTATTGGTTATCAAGGGAGGAAATAAAGAACTGGACTGTACTCCTCCGCACGATGTTCCTTTGAAACCTTTCCGTCCATTGATGGTGAAACCATTGACTCCGGAAGCACAAGAAACGGCAGACTCTGATTAACGACCTGATTCTGAAATCACAGGAACTGTTGAAGAATCATCCGTTGAACCTGAAACGTATAGCTGAAGGCAAAGATCCCGCCAATAGTATTTGGCCCTGGAGCCCCGGTTACCGTCCGCAGATGCCTACTTTCTCCGAAACTTTCCCGACAAGTAAAGAAAGGTGCGGTGATTTCGGCTGTCGATCTGATAAACGGAATCGGTTATTATGCTGATTTACGTCGCATCGCAGTAGAGGGAGCGACCGGACTTTATAATACGAATTATGAAAACAAAGTGGCTGCTGCATTGGAAGTCTTGAAAACCGATGACTTTGTCTATCTTCATATCGAAGCCAGCGATGAGGCCGGACACGAAGGAGACATCGACTTGAAACTTCTCACTATCGAGAATCTTGATAAACGTGCCGTAGGTCCTATTTATGAAGCAGTGAAAGATTGGGACGAACCGGTAGCCATTGCTGTATTGCCCGATCATCCTACTCCCTGTGAGCTTCGTACTCATACATCTGATCCCATTCCGTTTCTTATCTGGTATCCGGGTATCGAGCCGGACGAAGTGCAGACGTATGATGAAATAGCCGCTTGCAACGGTAGTTACGGACTTCTGAAAGAAGACGAGTTTATAAAAGAATTCATGAAATAAGTCACCACAGATTATGAAATATTATAGTACGAATAAACAAGCACCTGTTGCCTCACTGCAAGAAGCGGTGGTAAAAGGGCTTGCTGCCGACAAAGGGCTGTTTATGCCTATGTCTATCAAACCTCTTCCACAGGACTTTTACGATACGATTGATAGTTTATCCTTTCAGGAAATTGCTTATCGCGTAGCCGATGCTTTCTTCGGTGAGGATATTCCTGCCGATACGCTGAAACAGATTGTATATGATACATTAAGTTTTGATGTACCTTTGGTGAAAGTTGCGGATAACATCTATTCGCTCGAACTTTTCCACGGACCGACGTTAGCATTTAAAGATGTAGGCGGTCGTTTCATGGCGCGCCTTTTTGGGATACTTCATTAAAAAAGAAGGACAAAAGAATGTCAATGTATTGGTAGCTACTTCCGGTGATACGGGAAGTGCTGTTGCCAACGGTTTTCTGGGTGTGGACGGTATTCATGTATATGTGCTCTATCCGAAAGGAAAAGTCAGCGAAATACAGGAAGAAGCAATTCACTACACTGGGACAGAACATCACTGCGCTCGAAGTGGACGGAACATTTGATGATTGTCAGGCATTGGTGAAATCTGCTTTCATGGATAAAGAATTGAATGAACACCTTTCGTTGACTTCTGCCAACTCCATCAATGTAGCCCGTTTCTTGCCGCAGGCATTCTATTATTTCTATGCTTATGCACAATTGAAACGTGCCGGAAAAAGCTGATAATGCTGTAATCTGTGTACCTAGTGGAAACTTCGGAAATATCACCGCCGGATTGTTTGGCAAGAAGATGGGTTTACCCGTGAAGCGTTTCATTGCTGCTAATAACCGCAACGATATTTTCTATCAATATCTGCAGACAGGTAAATATAATTCCCGTCCGTCTATCGCAACGATTGCTAATGCTATGGACGTAGGCGATCCGAGTAACTTTGCCCGCGTACTCGATTTATATAGTGGTTCACATGCTGATATCTCTGCCGAGATTTCAGGAACAACTTATACCGATGAGCAAATCCGCGAAACGGTGAAGGAAACCTGGAAAGAACATCATTATCTCCTTGATCCTCATGGTGCTTGTGGATATCGTGCGTTGGTAGAAGGCTTGAAAGAGGGAGAAACAGGTGTATTCCTTGAAACGGCTCATCCTGCCAAGTTCCTCGAAACAGTGGAAAGCATTATTGGAGAAGCGGTAGAAATCCCTGCCAAATTGCAGGAATTTATGAAAGGCGAGAAAAAAAGCCTTCAAATGACAAAAGACTTTGCGGACTTCAAGAAGTATTTGTTGACGCTTTAATCCTCTTCTTCCTATGAATGAATTTGTGCCACCTTGTTGGCACGGTTGTGCATCGAAGTGTCACGGTCGTGCCAACAAGGTGGCACAATTGTGACAATAGGGTGGCATAAACCGGATAATTGCAATATAGTTTATATAGAAGCTAAGAATACTAAATATTCTCCCGTACAATGAACAGTAAACTCATTTGCTGTTGCTTCATTAAAAGCGTTCCTTGCCACCAATTAGTAAAATCACTAAGAGGATAAACTAATCCCTCTCCTTGCAATCCTTTTCGCTCCGAAATTGAAAATAGAAACTTGTTGCCCCGGATGAGAGGCGAAGGTTTGCGTGTCTTTGGCGGGGATAAACATACCATAATCGGTAATGGTACGTACCTCGATACCATCTTTCATGTAGTCGATCAGCAGACTGATGTTTCCTAACGTATGATCTTCCCGTTTGCCGGTGGCTCCGACGATGGCAATTCTCCGGAATCCTTTCTTTTGCAGGAAATGAACGGCTTTGGTTTGGTCGTTCGTTTCTTGATCCGCTATCTGATGTACAATAGGGGAGAAAAGTTCTTTATATTCCGGGGAAAGAGAATCCCCGTCACCGATAATTACATCGGGGGTATGCCCACGCAGGATATATTCATTGGCAGCCCCGTCACAGCAAACTACAAATTCTGCATTTTCCATCATTTGCAGGGGAAGAGGATGGCTGGGATATTCGCCATTGGCAAGTATCACGGCTTCGGGAGTATAGTGTTCGTTTATCATTGTATGCTCATTAATTTTTTCCATTTGAAGTAGCCAAAGATAGCTATAATGGAGTAAAGTCCGTATAAAGCGGAAGTAAAATAAAGGTCTTTGTAGATATAAAGTCCGCAGCAGACAATATCCACAAAAATCCAGGCAAACCATTGCTCGACGTATTTGCGTGCCAGCATCCACATACCGACAATGCTCAATGCGGTAGTAAAGCTATCTAGCCAGGGAACGTTGCTTTCCGTATATGCTATCAGTATCCATGCAATACCGAGGAAAGAAACGATGAATACCAGAAAAAGAGGTAAGTAACATTTTTCCCGGAGTATGTATGATAGGAAGATCTTTAGGGTGTCACCGGTTGAAGCATCTGCTGTCGACTGTTGACCTTTCTTTTTCCTGTGTCCCCACATCCAAAAGAACCAACCGTAGATGGCAGCTATCAGATAGTAGATATTGATGCCAAAGTCAGCATACAATCCGGCTTTGTAATATACGAAGATGTAGATGGCAGGCATCACAATACCCGCTATCAAAGGTAGATACTTGCCCGGTACTCTAACCAAAAGGTAGACTAGCCCGACAATCGTACCGAATATTTCCAGAAAATTCAATTCCATAACTCTGTGTTATTAAAAGCGGAAAGAAACATGTCCCCATAACGTTTGTTCCTTGCCTGCGCTGCATATCCGGCATAGTTTCTCCGATTTTCCAGCGTATCGGTGTAGTCACTTGATGCCCAGCCGTTGTTTTCATATTTTCATTAAACAGATTGTATACAGTAAATCCTATGGTGACTTCTTTCAGTACTTTCTTGGGACGGAAGCTGTACGCCAGATTGAGGTTACTGACAAAATATTTATCAAGAGTCAATTCTTCTACTTCTGCGTTTGTCATATACTGCTTGCTTACGAACTGCGATTGCAGGGCAGCTTCGAATCCCTTATAATTGAATGAGAAACGATTGTTGAGTAAGAAGTCCGGTGAGAAAGCGATGTGAGTGTCTTTATGCTTTATCTGAATAGTCGGGAGGGAAGTAGAGCTACCGTCGTCATTATAGTGGTAGCCCGGCAGGCTCTCTACGAAATCCTGAATACGGTTTTTGCTCCATGTAGCGTTTATATCCCATTGAAACCATTTACACGGTTTGATTCCCAGCATGATTTCGATTCCCATGCGATAACTGTCCGGTACGTTTTCGGTCAGTGCTTCACCTATATCGTTTAAGGCTCCGGTCAGAACCAGTTGGTCGGTATAGTCCATGTAGTAGAAGTTTGCACCTGCTGTCAGCCATTGGTTGGCAAAGGTATATCCCGCTTCATAGTCGAGCAGCTTTTCTGCTTTGGGGTACGAGTCCGGATCGCCATCCGTATAATTGTTTCTTGTTGGCTCTTTTTGAGCAACCGAGAAAGAGGCATAGACACGATGGTTGGAAGTGATGTTCCAGTTTAATCCTACTTTCGGATTAAAGAAATCGAACTTTTTATCTACTGCCAGTGGACGCAGCGCATTTTTACTCCAGTCATATTTATCATTGTTTCCGTCGATGGTATAGTTGATGTGGCGATACTGGAGATCGGCATAAGCACTTAGTCCTCTAGTAAGATCGTAGTTCGCTTTCAGATAAATATTTCCATCGGTCTTCTTGGATTTGTTGCGGTAATATTCATGGTCGGGAGATAGAGAACCTACGTAGTTTTTCACCCATGGGAACTCTTCCGAAGTTATTGCCCCGGTATTGATTCAAACCACCTCCCCAGAGACGCATTTAGCCTGTTAGCCGTGTAATTGAGAGAAAAACGCCGCCGCCGAATTTGTTGTCCATCTTCTTTTGACGGACTAAATCGCTTTTTAGATACTTCGGTTCCATCTATTGTAAATGGTTTTAAACCATATTCTATCAGGTATCTGCCGTCTTTGTACTCTTCGTAATAACCGTCACCTTTGGTATAATGTAAAGGCAACGTTCAGATTCCAGGCTGTCGAGAAAGTATGATTGAAGAGAAGCTGATAATTCTTTTTTGCAGGTAATTATCTGTTTGGTCGTCATAATAATGTTTTTTTTTGCCGTTGGCATCAGTGTACATTTCCCCGCAAGGATTGTAGCGTCTGCCGAATTTTTCCATTTGCTCTTTTGTTGCGTATCCCCAAGCATGATATGTTTTTTCTTTTCCGGCAAATGCAATCAGTTTCACAGAGGTGTTTTCTGCAAAAATAACCTCCTTGCAGGTAGTAAGAGTTCAAGTCCACCGAAGCACGGTCTATGTATCCGTCCGTACCGATATTGGAAAGGCGGGCGTCAAACGTCCAGTGGTTATTGAGTAGGCCGGTTCCCACTTTCACTGTTTCCTTGTGCGTGTTGAACGAACCGTATGAACCATTGAATTCGGCGTATGGTTCCATAGATGCACCTTCGGTTTGCATATTGACACTGGCTCCGAAAGCACCTGCTCCGTTCGTCGATGTACCTGCTCCGCGCTGCACCTGCATATCTTTTACGGAAGAAGAAAAGTCGGGCATATTCACCCAGAACAGGTTATGGCTTTCGGCATCGTTCATCGGTATGCCGTTTACCGTGATGTTGATTCGTGTGCCATCGGTTCCACGTACGCGAAGTGTCGTATAGCCGATACCAGCTCCTGCATCCGATGTGGTCAGTGTGGAAGGAGTCATACTTAGCAGATAGGGGATATCCTGTCCGAAGTTTACCTTTTTGAGTTCTGCTTTGCCTATATTGGTGAATGCCACGGGAGTTTTGGCTGTGGCACGTGTGGACACTACCTGCACCTCTTGCAGGTTTACTACTCTCATACTATCCTTTGCACTCGTCTGTGCATGAACAGTGATACCTGCGCCCAATAAGGCGACGGCCATCCATACAATTCTTTTCATTTTTGCTTACTAATTAGTTCTCTACGCCGGCATTACCCGGATCAGATTCTATGGGTATGTTCTCAGCCTGTCATGTTAGGGCACCCCTACCAGTGAATCGGTGACAAAAATACTGCTTTTGCAGGAGGAAAGCAAAAAAAACTTTTTAGATTCACTAAAAACAATATAACTTTGTAAATTGTTGAAATAACAAAACTGCATTTATTCACTTAATATATATTTAATTATGCTACTATTATTGCAAGCCAACACAAGCTGCGGACTCTGTGCAAGTGGCTGCAGACGAATTAATGAAAGAGGCGATTGCCAATGCTGACGGATTGGATAAGCTTTCGCTGATTACTCAACAATTGATAGACTTCGGTATTCGTGCCGGAGAACGTATATTGATTGCGGTCCTTGTCTTTGTCGTCGGACGTTTCCTCATCTCGCTGCTCAACAAATTCATCAGGCGTCTGATGGATAAACGAAAAGTAATGTAAGTATCAAAACTTTCGTTAGAAGTCTGGTCAATATTCTGTTGACAATCCTGTTAATCATTTCTGTTGTCGGTGCCTTGGGAGTTGAGACAACTTCATTTGCGGCTTTATTGGCTTCCGCCGGTGTCGCTGTCGGTATGGCTTTATCCGGTAATCTGCAAAACTTTGCCGGTGGACTGGTTATTCTTTTGTTCAAACCTTATAAAGTTGGCGATTGGATAGAAACACAGCAGGGATCAGCCGGTACAGTAAAAAAGAAATTCAGATATTCCATACCATCCTTACTACTGGGGATAATAAACTGATTTATATACCGAATGGTTCATTAAGTAGTGGAGTAGTGATTAATTACAGTCACCAGGAAACCCGCCGTGTAGAATGGATTATTGGTATAGATTATGGGGAAGATTACAATAAGGTTCAGCAGATGTTCGTGATATTCTGGCTGAAGATAAACGTATCTGAATGAACCTGCTCCGTTTATAGCTCTTCATGCGCTAGATGCCAGCAGTGTGAATGTGGTGGTACGTGTATGGGTAAATAAAGACATTATTGGGGTGTTTATTTCGATACCAATAAAGCTATTTACGAAACCTTCAATGAAAAAGGTATCAACTTCCCTTTCCCACAGCTTACTGTGCATCAGGGAAATTGATTGTTATACTCTGATAATTCAAAAATAAGGGAGTTGTACTTAACGTGCAACTCCCTTATTTTTTGGAAAACTTGTCTGGTGTGATTGAATAAATTTCTTTCTTTTATTTATTATGCCGAAATCTTCGGCTAGTTCATATCTATCTTCTTTGATCCCCAGTACATGATTAATTTTTTCTCCTTTTTTCTCGAGATCTTTTAAAGTAGTTTTTTTCCACAACCTGATAGAGATCGAAGTTCGTAGTTGAGCCAGCGGCTAAATCGAGTGATTCCACCATCTTTTCTACAGCTTGATGGATTTTCTCTGCGTCTATCAGATGCAGTTCGTTGCTGTGTATTAAATATTTTTCCATGACTGCAATGTTTTTTAATGTTATATAGGTATAACATCTTGCAGTCATGGAAAGTTCAATGATTGAATGTTAGATTTTGGTAAGTGCCTGATCCAAATCAGCAATTAGGTCATCGATATGTTCTGTTCCAATGGATAGACGTACGGTGCCCGGATAAATTTCCTGTTCGGCTAGCTCCTGTGCATTGAGCTGTGAATGGGTAGTGCTTGCCGGGTGGATCACCAATGATTTCACATCGGCAACATTGGCAAGCAGGAGAAAATCTCCAGGCTGTCGATGAAGCGGTGTGCCTCTTCTTGTCCGCCTTTTACCTCGAAAGTAAAGATAGAACCGGCACCGTTCGGGAAATAACGTTGATACAGTGCATGGTCGGGATGGTTGGATAATGACGGGTGATTCACTTTCTTCACTTTCGGATGATTGTTTAAAAATTCACTACCTTCAATGCATTTTCTACATGGCGTTCTACGCGCAAGGAAAGAGTTTCCAGACCTTGTAGCAGGATAAAAGCGTTGAATGGGCTGATGGTAGCTCCTGTGTCGCGCAGCAAAATGGCACGGATGCGGATTGCGTAGGCAGCCGGACCGGCTGCATCGACGAAGCGTACGCCATGATAGCATGGATCAGGTTCGGTTAGTTGTGGAAATTTGCCGGAAGCTACCCAGTCGAATTTGCCCGAATCTACAATGACTCCTCCTAATGACGAACCGTGTCCGCCAATGAATTTTGTTGCGGAATGTACTACGATATCTGCTCCGTGGTTCGATAGGGCGGATTAAATACGGGGTACCAAATGTGTTGTCAATAATCAAAGGTATTTTGTGGCGGTGGGCTATTTCAGCTACTGCCTCTATATCAATGCTATTTGAGTTCGGATTTCCCAATGTCTCGATAAATACGGCTTTCGTATTTTCCTGAATGGCTTTTTCAAAATTCGGTAAATCACTTGGATCAACGAATGTTGTTGTGATGCCATAACTGGGTAAGGTATGAGCCAGTAAGTTATAGCTTCCTCCATAAATAGTTTTGGCGGCCACAATATGGTCGCCTGTACGAGTGATGTTCTCGAAAGCATAAGTGATAGCAGCGGCACCCGAAGCAACTGCCAGCCCCTGCTACTCCTCCTTCAAGAGCGGCTACGCGTTGTTCAAAAACTCCTTGAGTGGAGTTGGTCAGACGACCGTAGATGTTTCCCGGGTCCTGCAGGCCGAAACGTGCGGCTGCGTGAGCGGGGTTGTGAAATACATAAGAAGTAGTCTGATAAATAGGTACTGCACGGGCATCTGTTGCCGGATCTGCTTGTTCTTGTCCTACATGAACTTGTAAAGTCTCGAAATGTAAATTCTTTGTTGCCATAATCGTATATTTTTTAAGTTTAATATTCTTTCTTTATTTTCTTGCAAAGTTATTGGATGAAGATATATCGAACAATATATATCTAAAATATAGAAAATAATGCTATTTTTTGTGCCGTTATATGGAATAATGTACCTGCGCTTATTCCTGAAATCACCTTTTAGAAGAATATTTTTCTTATGGATACTTTTGATAAGCTGGATAAAGTAGATTTGCAAATACTCCGTACTTTGCAAGAGAATGCCCGATTGACAACGAAAAAGAGTTGGCTGCACGGGTGAGCCTTTCTTCAACTCCTGTTTTTGAACGCCTTAAACGGTTGGAGAATGGAGGTTATATAAAGAAGTATATTGCCGTATTGGATGCGGAGAAACTGAATCAGGGATTTGTCGTGTTTTGCAGTGTGAAGCTTAGACGTCTGAACAGGGATATAGCAGCCGAGTTTACACGGATTATACAGGATATTCCCGAGGTGACCGAATGCTATAATATATCGGGCAGCTATGATTACTTGCTGAAGATTCATGCTCCCAATATGAAATACTATCAGGAGTTTATTCTGAATGTGTTGGGAACGATTGATAGCTTGGGATCACTGGAAAGTACATTTGTGATGGCAGAAGTGAAGCATCAATATGGAATACATATTTAGTTCGTTGTGTGATAGTCTGAAATTTATCTTGTATATTTGCTATGTAATATAAATCCTCTTCTGCTGACACAATGAATTCAAAAATATATCCTCGCACCAATGATTTCCAGACTGTTTATCTGAATACAGTGATTAAAATCCTGCCATTATGGTAGGTGATTATACAATATACAATGACTTTGTAAATGATCCGTTCTTTTTGAGAAGAACAATGTCTTATATCATTATCCGATTAATAAAGACCGTTTGATAATAGGAAAATTCTGTTCCATTGCTTGTGGAGCCAAATTTCTTTTTTTGGCTTTCAGCGCAAACCACACATTGAATTCTTTATCCAATTATACGTTTCCTATCTTTTTTTGAGGAATGGAATTTAGATAAGGGAGATGTAACTTCTGCCTGGGATAATAAAGGGGATATAGTAATAGGTAATGATGTCTGGATTGGATATGAAGCTGTTATCATGGCAGGAGTTCATATCGGAGATGGAGCGTTATTGCGTCGCGGGCAGTGGTTACTAAAGATGTTCCTCCTTATACGATAGTAGGTGGGACACCAAAGCCAAAGAAATTCGGAAGCGTTTTGATGAGAATACGATTGTTCAATACGAAATTAAAAATGGTGGATTGAGTATTGAGAAGATATCCGAATGTATACCTTATATTATAGGTGGAAAAAGATTGAAAAAAGAAAAAAGATAAATATCACATCATAAACATGAAGAAATTAATTATTGTATTTGTTCTTTTTATTATCAGCACTCTCTTGTTTCTCACAAATAAAGAGTTTTTCGACTTGCCTTTTGATGCTTCAAAAAACAGAGGATACTGCCAGCTGTTCATCAAAGTGAATTCGAAAACAAAGTCATTATATTTTAGCCACGGCTACGATGGAAATAAAAATAATAAGTCAATCAGACTTATGCCTATCTAACACGATTCCTTTCCCAGAAAAGCTTTTTATGTAATAAGTATACAACATGAATTGGCAGATGATCCTCTTTTTTGGCATGGAAGGTAATTTCATGGAAACACGCATGCCAAGTTGGGAAAGGGGAGGTGGCAAATATTCTTTTTACTTATTCAGGAATTTAAGAAATTGAAGCCACAATTAGGAAATGGAATGACTTTTATATTGATAGGACATTCCAATGGCGGAGATATGACCATGTTATTTATTTGCTACCCGATATCCGCGGTTGATAAATAAAGAAGAAGCCATATCTATGGATCATCGCAGAATGATAATGCCTAGAAATACGGAATCACTCGACTTTATACCGTTAAGAAGGATGCGATTATGATGCGGATTCAGGAGTATTACCCACTGAAAGGAGCAGGAACAATTCCGGATGAAGGTTGTGAAATGGACGGAATAATAGTAATATGGGGGGAATGGAACGGAAGAACAACACAACCTTATCAATCAGTATATCTATGGATTTCTTACACGGAGATAACTGATGTATTATATTTATTTTATCCAATGGTTTTAAATCGGAAGCCTGTTTTTCTTATAACTTTGCAACTGATTTTTAGAAAAAGAAGTTTGGGATGATAAATAAATATGAAGAAACTGGGGACAAGGCGCATGTTACCGCTTGTTTTTAAGATGGCACTTCCGGCTGTGGCAGCGCAATTTGTTAATTTGCTTTATAGCATGGTCGACCGTATTTATATTGGTCATATCCCTGGGATTGGTACGGATGCATTGGCGGGTGTAGGAGTAACGACTTCTCTTGTTATACTGATTTCTTCTTTTTCAGCGATAGTAGGAGGTGGGGGTGCGCCGTTAGCGGCTATCGCACTCGGACAGGGGATCGTTCACGTGCCGGAAAAATTCTGGGTAATGGTTTTATCCTGCTGATACTATTCACCTTTGTTTACTACTCTCATCGCATATACTTTTATGGAGCCTATTCTCCTTTTTACAGGAGCTTCTGAAAACACATTGGAGTATGCAGTCAACTATCTTTCTATCTATTTATTAGAACTATCTTCGTAGAAATATCCACAGGATTAAATTCTTTTTATCAATGCACAAGGGCGTCCTGCCATCGCTATGTACTCGGTAATAGGAGCACTGTTGAATATCGTCCTCGACCCGATTTTCATTTTTGGCTCGATATGGGAGTAAAAGGTGCAGCTCTGGCTACAGTGCTTTCACCAGGCATGTAGTGCAGTGTGGGTTTTAACTTTCCTTTTCTCCCGGCACGCCTCTCTCCTTTAGAAAAACGTTATATGGCGTTGAACCGGAAATAATACTTTCTATATTTGCTTTGGGCGTATCACCGTTTATTATGGCGAAGTACCGAAAGCTTTGGTTGGCTTTGTTCTGAACAGCAGCCTGAAAGATTTTGATATTTATGTCAGCGCATTGACCATCTTGCAAAGTGCGATGCAATTTGCAAGTGTCCCATTAACAGGATTTGCGCAAGGGTTCGTTCCTATTGTGAGTTATAATTATGGGCACGGCGACAAACAACGTGTCAAAGACTGTTTCCGTGTCGCATTGATAACCATGTTCTCATTCAACTTACTGCTGATGTTGTTTATGATTCTTTTCCCCTCAACAGTAGCTTCCGCCTTTACAGTGATGAAAGATTGATAGAAACAGTCCGCTGGCAATGCCTGTTTTTCTTGGGTGGTATGACTATTTTCGGATTGCAACGAGCCTGCCAAAAAATATGTTTGTAGCCTTGGGACAAGCAAAAATTTCTATTTTTCATAGCCTTGTTGCGCAAAAAGCAATCTTATTGATCCCATTGGCATTAATATTGCCACATTTTATGGGAGTAGCCGGTGTATATGCGGCTGAAGCAATATCCGATGCGACAGCAGCAATTTGTTGTACTTTTGTTGTTCTTCTGGCAGTTCCCCAAAATATTGGGAAAAATCCAAAGGGAGCACTTTGCACATAAGCTAAATTTCCTGATGTTTATCCATAAATAGAACTAATTATGTAACGGCTTACGTATTTTTGCGAAAAAATGTTTGTTCATATTATAAAAAAGCTAATATATTTGCGTAATCAATTACGTATTTAGTGACGCAACTAATAAAAACATGGACTTTTTTTAATCAGACAGGCAAATTAGCCATCGGTAGCAGATTACGCATGTTGACCGATAAAATAACAGTAGATGCAGCCGCCATCTATAAAATGTTTGGAGTAGACCTCAAACCGAAATGGTTTCCTGTATTTTTGTATTATCACGTGGGGAGGCAAAAACCATTACGTCCATAGCCAAAGAGATTGGTCATTCTCATCCTTCCGTGAGTAATATTATTAAAGAAATGGTAGCTAAAGGATTAGTGAAGGAGACAAAGGACAAATCCGACGGGAGAAGAAACATGGTCATGTTATCTGCCAAAAAGAAAAAAAGAATGTCCGACTCTTTTTCGGAACAGTGTATAGATGTTACGGCAGCTATTGAGCAAATCACGCAGCAGACCCGGAATGACCTTTGGGAGGCTATCGAAGAATGGGAGAATCTTTTGTTGGATAAATCCCTGTTGGAGCGGGTGAAGGAAGCGAAAAAGGAACGAGAGAGTAAGGACATCAAAATAGTTCCTTTATGAACCTCATATCAATCTGCCTTCCGGACCCTTAACGAAGAGTGGATAACTGCTTATTTTCGGATGGAAGAGGCCGATTACAAGGCTTTTGGATCATCCAAAGGAATATATTCTGGATAAGGGAGGAGCTATTTTGGTGGCTTCTTTATAAAGATGAGCCGGTCGGTGTATGTGCTTTGTGTAAGATGGATCATCCGCTTTATGATTATGAGTTAGCCAAACTGGCTGTCAGCCCATGTGTTCAGGGCAAGTGGTATTGGAGCATTGCTTTATGGTGAAGCAGTTAAAATAAAGCGAAGGAGCTAAGTGGGTAAAAGAATCTTTATAGAGAGCAAATACGCGCCTGAAACTTTGGCTATCCATATTTACTGCAAGTTGGGTCAAGGAACTTCCTCGTGAATATCATACGCTTCTATGAAAGAGGAGACATACAGGATGGAATTAATGATTGAAGAGTGAAAACAGGATGGTGAATTTATTATTATGGGCGCATTGCCCCTTCATTCCAGTTCCTCATAAATGTTGATAAAAGCGTAATGCCTTATTATTTCAAATGGGGTGACTCCCTGACATTCTATTCTCAACACTTTTTCCCCAGTCCTCCATACTACATTCCATTTTTGTAGATTAAGCGCCTACGCAACTGAAACGAAGA
>VOFK01000284.1_pt1 | contig 51689 bp, 53 predicted proteins | sample 5384121 | NCBI WGS metagenome assembly VOFK01 (sample SAMN12384730, study PRJNA508395) | human gut metagenome | isolation source: healthy gut J | host: Homo sapiens | reverse complement strand
TCACAACTGACATATCCGAACTCATCACAGATGACCAGATCGTATTTTTCAAACCTTAATTGTATGTCCTCAGTGTCTTTGCTGATTTAGCCTCCCTTATCTGGGTAAGGGACCGGCACTGAAGTAAACAATACGGTAAAGTCCTGTTGGCAGGCCTTTATTCCCAAAAGCCGTAGCAATATGCGTCTTTCCCGTTCCCGGATTTCCATACAGGACCAGGTTTCTTCCCTGTCTGATGAAGTCCAGTGTTTCCAATTCAGGTAATATTACCTGTGCCTCTTTGGGCATGTCTTCCATAACAAAAAGCTCATGCAGATACTTCATTTGTGGAAATCCGCAGATCTTATCCTTGATCTTCTTCTACACTCCCTTCTCCTGGCGCTTTCCTTTCCAAGCAATTCCGTCAAGAACTGCAGATGGTTCCAGTTTTCTTCAGCTGCCAATGAAAGGGTGCATTCCAGTTCCTCTTTAAAGGACAGAAGCTTCAGTTCTGCAGCATAGTCATAAATGGTTTCTTTTTCTGATTTCATATATTATAAACTTAAATGGTTGGTATTATATCATGCACTTCATTGTATCCTGTCATGAGCGCCGTGATGCCTTCAAAAAGCATATCCACAGCTTCTCTTTCTATATTCTCCTGTTGTGCCGGGAGAACAGGCGGTTCCATGGTTTCTTCTGTTTCTCCCTGTACGCTACCATGCAGCATGGCCTTTACCTGGTCCGGAGATATCTTTCTGACACCACGTCCGGTCAGCTCCTTGCATGCCGTGACAATGTCCGTTCCGGAAAATCCATTTTTCGGGCATAGTCCAGCAACAGAACAAACGTCCTGTTGTCCTCCTTGAAATGGATGTCATACAGCCTTCTCAGTTCTTCCGGTGCTCTTTGCCAAACCACAGAGTGGGGCAATGCCCCCCCGTTTACGGGAAAGTGTACGCAAATAGTGCTCCAGCTTGATGCACCAGTCTCCACCGCAATAACTGCGTTGATGAGAGGCCACTTTCTCCTTCCGTGCAGGATGACGATTTTTTTTTTCACTATAAACCTTGACATGTACTTTTTTCTCCCACAAGAGAATCAGGTACGGAATAATAATGAACATTTTTCATGCTGATAGTTGACCATTTATCCACAATGTACTCATAGACCTCAAAACAGCCCAGATTACCGGGAAAAGGCTTCAGCGATGACAGGTCAGCTTCCAGACGTGATGTTTTCTCCGCTGTTGAAAGACTGCCTTGCTCGTTGTTGACCTGCATACATACCGGTTTAAATGCTCCTGGGCAGAATGTATATCACCAAAATGGTCTGTCAGGCAGAAAGCTTTCCTTCTGACATATTCCACGCTGCGCTCCACATGTCCTTTCCCCCATCCGGCCCGTACATTACAGAAACGGTACTCAAAACAATAGAAACCGGACATCTTCATCAAAAAGCTTCTGTAGGTTTCTTATCACCACCGACAAAGCTCTTGACGGCTACACGCATATTGTCATAGACCATCATGGCGGGGACACCATGTATATCCCTGAAAAAGTTACGGTGGGATTCCATGAAGGCAAGCGTATTCTGATGCCTGAAAAGATAGGCGGTATCTGCCATTGCTATGCCCGAAAGTGAATACGGCCAGATAAAACTTGGTTTTGACGCCGTCAATAAAAAGAAGAACTTCACCCCAGTCAAACTCGGCAATGCATCCAGGCTCATAGAACAACCGGATAAAGGCTTCGCTCTTTTTCTTCTCTTTGTATGACTCTATATTTTTTATATAACTGCATACTGTGGCGTAACTGATGGTGTATCCTTGAGATAACAGAAACTGGTGGATATCCTTTTTTCAACATGCGCTGTTTGCGAAGTCCGGTAGCTATCTTAACGGCATTCTTCTTCAGGCAAAATCCTATCTTATCCTTAATCTCTTGTGTGAGCCGGCGAGGACGGCGTCTGGAACTGTCATACCTGGGCTGGATGGTAAGCAAATCACTCAAAGCCTCTTCCGGATTGTCCGTGCGGATGGCTGATTCGTACTCTGAAAGAATATTGTCAACGGTATGACGGCTGACATGAAGTTCACGAGAGATACGCCGTTTGCTATAACCGCATACTCTATACATGTGTATTATTGATTGTCTTTCTACCATAGTCTTCATTTTACCTTTTGCATTTGGATTATACAAAGGTCATTATACTTATCCTATGGTGGCGCAATTTTCAACTGGAATATTGGCGCAATTTTCAATTAGTATCTACAGGCATAACCTTTAGGGGTACATTCTAAAAGGTGAAGATTTAACCTTTTTATTATTTCTTAACACTCAAAGAGCGGTGGTAGAGGGTATTTTCCCTCTTTTCGGTACTTTATTGATGGTTCGATGTTCCCATCTTTCCACATTGCTTGGCTCGTTCGCACAAGCCACTACAAAGGTACTACAATTTCCAATAAAGGCAAGAGGACAGCAATTCAAATCTATTATTTTTGAGGGAGTGAAATCTGCCGCTTGCCAAATTTCTCTCTGTCGAAAATAATAGTCCTCTGAAAAGAATGAAAACAGCATTGATAAAATTGCCTTATTAAGGGGGGGCTATGCTGTTTTATGCTATTATTTCGTCAGTCGTTTATCTCCGTTGCCGGATGCAGTTTTCAGCCAAGCCGATGAATAAGAAAAGGTTTTGGAGCTGTTTACTCTCCAACGGAGGACGAAACTGCTCCAAATGGTTTACCGCTTGAACTTTTCGTTTTCTAAAAGAGGTTTGGCAACCTTTGCATCCGACAAAAGGAGATAAATGACCAGATATATAACAGTAGTATTACATTAAGGTAAAGAACAACCATGATATAGTATTATTGCAATTTAACTATTTAAAGTTTGTTTATAATCAAATCATTTAAAGATTTTTGTCCTTCTATGATTTTTTGTATTTGATAAATGTCGTAATTAAATAAAAAATATCACGCATAATGACTTTTTCTTTTTTCTAAATTTCTTCAAATGACAAATTATTGTTACCTTTGTAATGTAATGTAGTTAATGGTTGCGCTTATAAAGTCCTTGGAAAGGATTTATGTATAAAAGAGGTAGATGTTTACTCTGTTCTTGCTTGGATTATCAGCATCACTGATATGAAATAACAAAAAAAATATACAATGGCTAAGCGGACGGACAGGCAGGGAAATAGTACAGATTCCCAATCCCCCTCTTTATAATACATTGCGTATAAGATTTATTAACTGTCTGGTCTGGGGAATCTACAGAGATTTAACGAATCAAGATGGGAAGAGTCAGTCTTTGTCTTGTCATAATGTTCTTCATCTGTAGTGCTCAAAAAATTGATGCACAAGTACAGAATATCAGAGAGAAACAAGATACCATTTCGGCGACTAAATCATTAGAGCATATCAGGCCCGAGAATATCAAGAAGGGACCATTGAATAATGCTTTGGATGTATTGAGTGGTCAGTCTGCCGGTGTGAACGTCACCACTAATGGGACTGACAGGCTCGCTATGCTGAATAGTATCCGTGTGCGTGGTACCACATCCATTATGGGTGGCAATGACCCGTTAGTAATTATTGAACGGAGTGACATCTGACATCGCTACGCTATCTACCATATATCCCGCAGACATCGAGAGTTTCACTATTTTGAAGAATGCTACCGAAACGGCAATGTACGGTTCCCGTGGTGCTTCAGGTGTAATTGAGATTAAGACCAAGAAAGGAACGGGGCGAGGTTTCGAAATATCATATGATGGCAACTACGGATTCGAGTCAATGTATAAACATCTGCAAATGCTCAACGGCCCGGAGTATATAGCTACAGCAGAGGCACTTGGATTAGATTACAATAATGGTGGCTACAACACCAATTTTCACGATGTAATTACTCGTACGGGCTTGATACATCAGCATCACTTGGCTTTTAGCGGTGGTTCGGAAAACTCAAACTATCGAGCATCGTTCGGTTTTATGGATCATAATACAATTGTCAAAGTTAACGATTACCGAAATTTAGTGGTAAAACTTGATGCTACACAAAAAGGCTTTCGATGGTCGCTTAGTTGGCGATTTTGGTGTGTATATGGCTACTCGTCAAAGATACACGACATTTTCGATACACGAATGCTGTTTTACTCGGCAGCTGCACAGAATCCTACATATCCAGCAGGAACTGATGTTAATGGCAACTGGGTGAAGAACTCGGCTGCATCACACATCAACCACCCCGAGCACTCCTCTATGAGAAAAATGACTCCGAAGAACGGAATTTCAATACACATTTGGGGCTGAAATTTAATATCCTTGACAATTTGATGTTGTCGGCTTTCGGCTCTTATTCATATTCATCTACGGGAAATGCTCAATTTTGTCCTACATGGGTGTGGGCGCAAGGCAATGTTTATCGTGGAGAGTTCAAGGGTGAAGACTACTTTACAAATGTGTCCCTCTCATATAACAATGCTTGGGGAGACTCACACCTTGATGCTGTTGTTGGCGCAGAATATCTTAAACAGGTAAGGACTGGTTTATGGGTGCAGGCAAAAGGAATAACAACAAATGATTTCTCCTATAATAACATCGGAGCAACATCATCGCGTCCTTTCGGTGGTACGAGCAGTAGCTATGAAGACCCGTCACTTGCTTCAATAATGGGTAGTGTCACATATAGTTACAAGGATAGATATTCTATTGCGGCAAAGCACTCCGTGGAGATGGCTCTTCAATGGTAAGCGATAACAATACTTTCGGATTCTTCCCATCAGTATCACTGGGTTGGGATGTAAAAAAAGAAGGCTTCCTCTCTGATACTGACTTTATAACAATGTTGAAACTAAGAACCGGATATGGTCGGTCAGGAAATCTTGGAGGTATAACATCCTATACAACACTTAATACCGTAAAGGAGAATGGTATCGTATCCATCAACGGTGCACCTACCGTAACAATGGGAAGTATACGCAACACGAATCCGGACCTTAAGTGGGAGACTCGTTCAACATTTAATATCGGTTTTGACTTAGGTATATGGGATAATCGGTTGATGCTTACCTCGGAATTATATTACTCAAAGACAACGGATAATGCTCTATGAGTATGATGTTCCCGTTCCGACCTTTGCGTTCGATAAACTGATGGCAAATATCGGCTCGATGTCTAACCAGGGGTGTCGAACTAGGAATCTCGGTAGTTCCCATTCAACGAAAGGATATGGAGATGAATATCAACTTCAATATGTCCTACCAGAAGAATAAGTTACTTTCGCTTAGTGGAGAGTATAATGGTATGCATATGACAGCTTCAGATATTACTCCGATTGGCTCGCTTTATGGTGCAGGTCAGAACGGTGGAGACAATAATGTAGTATATCAGATTGTAGGTCAGCCATTGGGGGTATTCTATCTACCTCACTGCAAAGGGCTTAAAGAAAATGAACTTGGTGGCTACAGTTACGATATTGAAGATTTGAATGATGATGGCGAGATTGATTTTAGCGATGGCGGAGACAGGTATATAGCAGGTCAGGCAACCCCCAAGGTAACTATTGGATCAAACATCAGTTTCCGTTACAAGTCCTTTGATTATTGCCATGCAGATAAATGGTGCTTTCGGTCATAAGATATTCAATGGCACGGGGCTTGGCTTATACCAATATGTCTATATTCCCTGACTACAATGTATTGAAGGGTGCTCCTGAAAAAAATATTATTGATCAGAATGTTTCAGACTATTGGTTGGAAAAAGGTGACTATGTAAATATTGAACATATTACCATAGGCTACAATATTCCAATGAAATCCAAGGCTGTGAAGTCATTGCGTCTTTCGGCAGGCATTAGCAACCTTGCAACAATCACAGGCTATAGCGGTCTTACTCAATGATAAACAGTTATGTAGTAAGCAACACTTTGGGCATTGACGACAAACGCACCTATCCTTTATATCGTACCTATTCGTTAGGTCTTAGTATTCAATTCTAACCGCTTACAGTTATGAAAAGATATATAAACATATTGATGGTTGCTTTGGCAACGATGATGACCTCTTGTCTTACTGAAGACCCTAGAGATCAACTTTATGAAGAAGACATTTACAACAATGCCAACAACATATATATTAATGCAGTGGCTGTGCTCTACAATTACATTGGTGGCAGTGCAGACAGTGAGGGTTTACAGGGGACCTGTCGTGGGATTTATGACTATAACACACTTACTACAGACGAAGCCATGATACCTATTCGTGGTGGCGACTGGTACGATGGAGGTTTGTGGACGAATATGTATCAGCATAAGTGGAGTCCTAATGATTTACCACTCTACAATACTTGGAAATACCTCTACAAGGTTGTTGTGTTATCGAACAAATCTCTGCATATCATCGATAAGTATAGCCATAACCTATCTGAGGAGCAGAGAGTGGCCTACGAAGCTGAGGTGCGAGCTCTGAGAGCACTTTTCTACTACTACATTATGGATATGTATGGCAGAGTGCCCATCGTAACATCCTATGAACAACCGCAGGATGAAGTTGTGCAGAGCGAGCGTAGCGAGGTTTTCCGTTTTATCGTGAATGAGTTGCAGGGAGGTTGCCGAGTTGTTGCCAAATGAGCGTAGTAATAAGATGGGTAACTACTATGGTCGTATAACAACACCTGTAGCTAATTTCCTTTTGGCTAAGTTGGCTCTTAATGCCGAGATATATTGTGATGATAATTGGACTGATGGCGTTCCACGGAACGGTAAAGAGATATTTTTCACCGTCGATGGTGAGAAACTCAACGCTTGGCAGACCTGTATCAAATATTGCAATAAACTTGCCGAGGTAGGTTATCGGTTGGAGGACGATTATAGCTATAATTTCTCTGTGCATAACGAGAACTCCAACGAAAACATATTCACCATTCCGTTGGATAAGAACCTCTATGCTGCGCAGTTCTGGTATCTCTTCCGATCACGACACTACAACCATGGCGGTGCGTTGGGTGGCTCATCGGAAAATGGTACCAGTGCCAATATCTCAACAGTCTTAGCCAACGGATACGGCACAGATGATGTAGATGCTCGCTTTGAAAAGAACTTCTATGCCGGCATCGTAGAGGTTGATGGAAAGCCTGTAATGATGGACAATGGACAGCAGTTGGAGTATTTCCCATTGGAGCTAAAGTTGAATCTTACGGGAAGCTCCTATGTCAAGACAGCTGGTGCTCGTATGGCAAAATATGAGGTTGATAGGACCTCACATTCCGACGGTAGACAACCGGATAACGACATCGTGCTATTCCGCTATGCCGATGCTCTCCTGATGAAGTCCGAGGCAAAGGTACGTAATGGTGAGGATGGCTCGTTGGAGTTGAACGAAGTCCGAGGTCGTGTTGGTATGCCATATCGAGAAGCTACGCTTGAGAACATATTGAAAGAGCGTTTGTTGGAGTTAGTATGGGAAGGCTGGCGACGACAAGATATGGTGCGTTTTGGAGTTTATCACAAATCATACGATCAGCGAGTCCAACTGGCTGATGAGAAAAATGGGTATACCACAGTTTTTCCTATTCCACAAAAAAGTATAGACTTGAACCCAAATATAATCCGCAAATCCAAATTTCCGCAGAATCCGAAACGAAGCGTTCGATTTTCAGGGAAAAGGACAAAACGAAGCGTTCAAAAAAGGAAAGCGCGCAACACTCAAAAAGCCGAAACAAAAGTTTTGTAATGACCTCTGTTTCGGCTTTATAATTTCATAAAAAATGGCTTTATAACGGCATTAAAATAAGGCTCAAAAGTTTGGCCTTCTACTTGAAAAATTGTATCTTTGTTCAGTGCTAAGCAGCTGTTTTATGAACTAATTTTTCCTGTTTCTTATACAGCATCATGTCTGTATATTCGGCAGAATAATTCATGTGGGCATTGAATTCCTTTTTGTACAACCCTCAAAAGGATTGCCAATGGTTTTGTTTGCTCCAATCCATTCACACAGTTCAAGTATGGAGGATTTATTGGATGTGAAATAAACGAAGGAATGCTTTTCGAGTATCTTTAAAACATCCAAATAATCAGACAAGCGCCAATACATATTGTACGTACCAACATCAGTGGAAAGATAAGGCGGATCAATTAAAAAGACGACTCCGGGAACATCCTTATATTGGTTGAATACTGCTTTGTAGTCGCATGATACAATTTCAAGCCCTTTTAAGTAGTCAGAAGACTCCGGATAACCGGTCTTGCGAATGTTGTTATAAAGGACTTCCTTGCGCATTTCGGCTACAGACAATTTATACTTCATGGAGAACATAAGTGAGGATGATAAGGTTATAAAATCCACGTACCCAACATTTAGTTCTTCTTCCTCGATACGTTTAAAAATGCGTTCTCTAAGTTCCCCTTTAATTGGTTTATGTTTGGGTATCGAATTACCCACCAGCTCCCTAATATCGGCAAGCAGTTTATTTGTCTGTGGGATATTTTTCAGTCTGAACCGGTAGTTGTCGAAGTCATTGTAGACAACAGTAGCATCGGGCTTGCTTCTTTTGGCTATATGCGAAAGAAGTCCGGAACCGCCAAACAAGTCCACAAACACGGTATCTTCAGGGAACTGTTCCAAAACTTTAATAAACTCTTTAGCAAACATTCTTTTTTGGCCTACAAATGGCAGTGGTGCAGATAAATTCATATTCTTCATACGTTCAAGTCAAATTTAATGTTTTCAACTCCGGATAACAGTTCCAGAGTCCGGTCAATGTTATTTTCATATATATGCACATTTCCAAGGTCAAGGGTTATGGACTTCAGGGGAAGCTCCACCTGCCTTGCCATCAGATAAAGATGATAAATATCAGCCGGAAGCCCAAGGTTCGCATCAGAACTACGCTGATATGCAGATAGCACCAATTCTCCCTCATCAATTTGGAACTGCACAAGACTCAGGCAGGGTGCCTGGTTGCTTTCCACCCCGGTTTCTCCAAGAAACAGGACATAATTCTTGCTGTTGCGCTTTTCCCGGTTAATCCTGGTTATGAGGGGTGGAAGCTTTTCAAAGTAAGTTGGATAGCTGTTTACAAGGGTATGGCCGCAATAATCCCACCAGGTAATCCCTGCCTCTTTGTATTTTTCCACATCCCGGACTCCTTGCATAAACAGTTTCAATTCCTCTTTCAGCTTTTTCCTGGCTATCCCGTGGCTTTCAAATATGTCAAGTAAATCAGCGGGGGTTAGCATGAGCCTTTCGTTTAATAGATACTTGATACGCCCTTTCCTATTGGTCTGGATTTTGCCCGTTTGGAGTATCTTGTCTAATGTCTGGTAATACTTATTCATGAGCTTTATTTTTGGTTGTACAAAGGTAGCTCTACCGGACAACACAAGGCATCCCCGGCACATCAATCACACTGCACCGAGCGTGCAGTGCTTTCCAAACCGTTTGATAACATCATACACCTTACGTTCGCTTACCGAATATTTATTTGCCAAAAACGCCACTGCATAAGTGGTCTTTTCACCTTGTTTTTTCATGACCTCATACTCCGTATATAAGTCTATGAATCGAAGGTCATCCTGCTTGCCGCCCAAACTTATAAGCATTTCAAGCGGTTCTCTGTTAAATTTAAGTGCTTCAAACAATGTCATATCCAATCATTTTTGTACTTTTGCAATGCCAATCATTTATTTAATGCGTAAAAACGCCACGAGAGTGCGGCAGAGGGCATTGCCCCCGGTCGCGCACTCTCGTGGCGTTTTGTGTTAATAAATGATTGGCGTCTATATTAACAGGCCGGGGGCTTTTTTTATCCCTCCCCCGAAGGGATTGTCAATCACTCAATCCGATATAATTCCAAATTGAACTTGTCCTTTTTTTCCCAGCCTTCAGCCAGAACTGTCTGAATGAATCCTACTGCTTTTGTATAGAAATCTTTCAGTTCTTCTAACTGAGTAAAAGTATGGTATTCCGGTTGTTCATCCGAACCAAACTTAAACGTCACTGGCAGGGTTTCTCCGCCCGTCTGAACGGCCAAATCGTATGCTGCCTTATAGTTGTACTGGTTCTCCACAGAAAGCCATACATGGGCACCATTATAGGCGAATCCGGATAGGATAGCCGCATCAGTCTGGCTGTTATACCAGGACATAACCAATGTGTGGATTTCCTCATCAGTAGGCTTATGCCCGAACTCCTCTTCCATGTAGGAGGCAGAGCCGTTCTCTTTTTCCTGCACATCCCATCGGATGCGCCATTTGTCTTTAACCGGGTTCGTGCATTCCATCAGCGAAACCCCGGAACTTCCTTCAACTCTTCTCATGTAAACACGTATTTGGTTCTACCTTTGCCGAATGTCTCTGTCTTGATGGTCGTTTCAAACGGGAAACCATCCGGCATTTCCTTTACTTGTGCGAGAATATTCTTCATTTCCTCGCTGTTGGTGAAGAACTTCTTTGCCTCGCCGTTCACTTCGATGGCCACAATACAGCGGTCTTCTCCCTGCTCGGTTTTGATACCGGTCTCAAAGTCCTTCACTACAATGGGTAAGTTTACCAGTTCCCGGATGCTTACCACCACTCCGGGGAATCGCTTTTTACCGTCTTCCGGCTTGTAAGCGACATTCAAGTCTTTAAAACTTCTCATTTCTTTGCCTGTTAATTTTTTAAACAACTTATTACAGTCGGCGTGCTTCGTCATGCCGTAGAAACTGGCAATCAGTTCCCGCCGTCTTTTTCTCGATTTTACCTCGTGCATTTTCCGGGCAAACTTCTGTTTGATGCGTTTCCGCAATCTTACATAGTCGGGACGGATAACATAGCCAAGGAAATCAATGCCTTCTTCTACAGGGAACACCCGTTCATTCGGCTTTATTTCCAAGTCTATTTTTCCCATTTGCCCGTGAACAGCATCACGAATCTTCCACAATTCCGCTTTCGTTTTACCGAGTACCAGTCCGTCATCGCAATAGCGATAGTAATAACGAACCCTGTACTTATCCTTCAGATAGTGGTCTAAAAATACAGACAGAAGCAGATTTCCTGCCCCTTGTGAACTGCGCAGTCCGAAACTGATACCTTCTGGCAGCAGCTTAACAAACCGCTCCAACAAGACCAACAGCCTTTTGTCCTTGAACACCCTCCGGAAGCACCACATAACAAAGTCCTGCCGCGCATTGTCGTAAAACCTCCGGATGTCAAATTTGTATGCGTAAAGCGTGCCTTCCGGATCTTTTTGCAAATCGGTACGTATGCAGTTCATCAGATCATGAGTACCGCGCCTTTTGATGCTTGCACCGGTTGTCCGGATATAACGTTTTTGCAGGTGGCGGTCCACCACATTCATGATGGCAAACACAGCGATGCGGTCTTTCATGGACAGGATCTGCAAAATACGTTTTTTACCGTATTCTTCAATTTCCCTCTCATGGTAGCCGCCCAGCCGGAATGAGCCGTCCGCAATGGAAGCCGTCAGTTCGGTGATAATCTTCTCCCTATGGGCAAGCAGGAATCGTCCCTGCCTTGACCTCTTACGATCGGTTCCGCGAAGTACCGAATCGAATGCCTCCGACATATTGGAGTATTCGATGATTTCCTCGATAATATATCCTTCCCTGCGCATAAGCTATTGGTTAATAAACATGGAAGATGAGGGCCTTCCTTTCCCCGGGTCTGACTTCTTCGAACTGATAACAGCCTACCAAACTCCACCCGACGCGTGATTTTTCAGCTTTCCACCTTTTCTGGTGCTGTTGCTGTGGCTTGCTCCCCTCGGCACCGCTTCGGGGACACGTCCCCGCTGCTGTACGCCGATTTGTTAGATTTCCAGACGCGAGCCGACATTCGCATTCGTATTCGAAGCATCGTTATTCGCATTCGCATTCGACACACCGCCATTCGCATTCGCATTGTTGTACCCGCGATAGACCACACGGACTATTGGGGAACTCTACCGCTTGCAAAGTTACTGATTTAACAGGCAAAACAGATAAACGAATTACACTATCATCCAAAATAAAACGGATATACTGCCACCCGCGACGGTGAGCCCCCAATCAATCCAGTCCCAAAAGAGTAAACAGGATGCAATGGCCGCAGCATAAAAGGCCGTCCAAGGAGTAAATCCCAATAGACCTACCATCAAACCACCGATAAGATGCTTGTAACGGTTACTCATTTTTAAAAATGCGATAATCTTTTTCATATACCTCAAAATTCTATTTTTTCGACCGGCTTCGCCGGTATTTGAATACCTTTTAAATGGAATTCGGAAACCATCCGAATCCCGTTCTTTCGTTTTAGTCGCTTCGCTCCACGCTTTGGCGCTTTGCGCTTACGCCACCTCGCGTATCGCCTTGTACGCTGCCACGCTTTGCGCCCGGACGATTTTGCCGCGGAAGGCCAGACGCGAGCCGATATCGCACGCGTATACGAAGCATCGTAATGCGCATTCGCATACGACACACCGCCAACCGCGTTACGCACTGTTGAACCCGCGATAGACCACACGGACTGTGGCGGTGCTTATCCAGTACATTATCGGAATAGTAGGTAGAAGATGATCCGTTCAGATTACCTACCGGAACCAGGTCCATATACTTGCCATGCGCCACGCCTGTTATCCACTGACCGCTGTCCTTCTTGCCCTGTACCATACGGATACTGCCGTCAGGCATCCAAATGCGCCATTTGCCCTGGTTGCCGCTGTCATTCGGCAGGTCCACACCGTCCATCATGTCATACTTGTTGCCGTAGATGTCCTCGTAACCGATACAGCAGATGTTGTTCACCTGCACAACCATTGCCTGACCGTACTCGTCCCGGCTCTTATACCAGGCATACTGGTGAACCAGATTTTCAATCAATGAATTCGTGATCTTGTTATCAATAGCGTACGCTTCGTCATAGCCGATAGTGTCTGTCATTCCGCGGTCGGACGTACCGCCAGTTATCCGGTTATAACTATGTTGTCCGGCACCGCACTGTTCCTGCATGTCACGACGACCGTAACGCGCATAGCTCAGGTTCGCAATACGGCTGTGCATCAGTGCATCTATCTGCTGCATACCACGCTGCTGGCTGTTGTAGTGGAAGTCTGTCCACGTCATACTGCCGGCAGTATAATTGCCGGTTATACACGCACGAAGCTTACTGCCCATTACTGAACTGCCCACAACGGCACACAGATGCTCATCGTTAGCGACCCAATCAGGCTCCATATCCTCGATCTTGTCCGAGTTTGAAAGCACCACGCAGTCGAACTCCGCCGTATTCAGGATGGAGAAGTGCAGGGCCGTCGCACGTTCCGGAACGTCTACTATCAGATACATGCCCGCCTCGAATCGCAGGCCGATGGTAGGAACTACGATACTCTTCAGCACATTGCCGTCCGTATCCGTGAAGATGCTGCCGATAAGCCCGGTACCGGGAACGCTCGGGAAGCGCACACGCTTGTAGCCGGACACGTCCACCTTACATACCGAATAAGACTTGTCCGTGGTATAGGATTCCTTCAGCGTGGGCTTACCGCTCATGATCTTCCGTTCACCCAGCCAGCCGCCCTGTGTCTCCTTGATAGCATCCAGCGTCAGTACCGTCGAGTCCGGAACCGGGGGCATTTCGTCTTTAGGATAGCTGCTGTAGCAGGAATATTTTTTGTTATTAAGGTAGTCATTGACACCCTGCTCCAGAAGAAAGGCTCGAACATCATCCAGTCACCCTCGCTCCCGTCAAGCTTCGCCACCGTGCAGTCGTTCATATCTTCCGCATCGGCATAGAAGTTCGAGCTTTCGTCATGCAGGGGGAAATAGGTCATCTCCCCGTCCGGGTTGTTCACCTCCACCTGCTGTCCGGCTACCGTCTCCTTACGGCTCGTAGGCATCTTGGTTACTTTGGCCAATACGCGGTGACGCAACTTGAAAATGGCATTCACATGCCCGCTCATTTTGTACGCATTCCCGAACTTGTATCCGGTCTTGTTGTCCAGGTTTGAAATATTGGCATCGTCGGCCACGCTGTCGTCAAACTCGATCATCGTATAGGGCGGCTGCTTGATGGTCAGTTCCGGATAACGGGCGGCATACTTCTCCAGTTCCTCATCAGCCAGATACTTCGTCAGGGTCAGCTTGCCCCTCAGTCCCGAATGCCGGTCATCCACGGCACCCGTCTGCGTATACGTTCCGTAGTCGTAATACTTCTTCAGCAGGGTTCCGTCATCTTCCCGGTCTATCTCCAGCACGAAGCGCTCCAGCTTGCCGCTGCCGTTCAGTTTGGCCTGGTGCAGGCGTTCCAGCATGGCGAACCCGTCGATGCCGGGGCAGTTGGTGTAGCGGTAGCCCCGCACATTATTGATGCCTTCCAGTATCAGGCCACTGTCGGACAGCTTGGTCAGATATTCCAGAAACAGTTCCTCAATCGTGTCCGGCAGGCATAACTGCACAACGGGCGCACCGGTGGCCAGCTTCACGCGGGTCAGTCCCGTACCTCTTACGTCCAGTTTCTTCAGTCGTCCCTGCCAGCTCAAATCCAGGGTGGCCACGTTTCCGTTGTCCCCGTTCCGGGCCAACCGGTTATTCCGCATGTTCACTTCTTCCAGAAGCAGCATCCCGTTGGTCGAGGCCATGAACGAACCGTTCCGGTAACCGCTGGCTTTCTCCACGCTCATGTCGAGTTTTACCAGTGAGGTCAGCAGACCGAAGTTGAAGCCGATTGCGAACGCATCCTCGTGCCATACCAGCTCCTTGATTTTGGCTGCACCGATTATCTTCAGCGGGTCGTTCTCACCGAAGGCACGGGTCAGCTGCAACGAGTGGAGAACGTCCGCATCCACCACGCCGCTGTCGGCCTGCACGCCGTTGCTGGTAGATAGCTGCACACGGTACGGGATAGTCAGCCGGTACTGCATCGGTTTCAATTTGTATGCCTTGTCCAGCGATGCCGTACTCTGGTAGAACTGTGCACCCAACGTAGAGACATAACCGTACTCCACCTGCTTCAGGTCATACCTGCGCTGGATGAAGTAGTTCCGGTGCGCCTTTAACGAACCCTTCAGACCGTAGATCTGCGGGTAGGTCTGTTTCGCGCCGTCTGCACCCACCGGCATCTCGTTCAGGAACGGGTAGATGTATTTGAAGATGCCGGACTTGTTATAGAGGCGCGAGCACCACTTCTTCATCTGTTCGGTATCGAAGTGGTCAACGGCCTTCTGGATGCTGAAGGCGCTCATGAAGCTTGCGCCTCCGTTCCATCCGCTCACCATAATCTCCACAATCATGTCCCAGCAGTTGGCCACAATCAAGTTCCACAGCCACGAGTTGTGTCCCTGCATCACGTAGGCACCGTCGCGCTTCGTCTGGCGGTTGTCGTCATACTTCCCGGTCAGGAACGACTTGTTGTCAGAACCCAACTGGCAGTCGCCGTCATAATAGTCAATCGACCACTTCACACCGTCCCATGTGCGGATAAGCATGTTCTTCGCAAGCTGGTCCACGCCGAGGTTGAACTGCACGTACAGATAGTAGGCAATCAGGTGGGGAAGGTCGAAATACTTCCCGGCCTCTTTCCTGAACGTTTCGCTCTGCCATTTGGCGGTAGGGAACTTGTCACCGTCGTCCTCATAGTCCACCCCCTCGAACGAATGGGATTCCGTGCTGTAGGCCATGTTCCTGCCCGCAGGCGTTTCCTTCACACACCGGTAAACGAAACTCATCATGCGGTCGGTGGCCTTGTACATGCGGTCGTACTTGTCATCCGTACCCAAATGGTCTTTCAGGTTCGGTTCTTCCTCTGCGTCACCGCCTCCGTCCGTCCAGAAGGTATCTTTCGGATGATTAAATTCCAGTCCTCCGTCAAAGTTGTAGTCCATAAAATCTTTATGGTCCGGTTCGGTGCTCGGCAACCAGTGGAACAGGCACAGCGGATTCGAGTTGTTCAAGGTTTCAAAGCAAATAGGCAGGTACTGCTTATGCCCCTGCTCATCGGCTTCCAGGTAGTTTAGCGTGTCACCCTCTCCCCATTTTTCTCCGCCGATGGTCTCATCCTGCCCGAATATGGGGTAACTGTCGCTCTTCTCGTTGTTCATGTTATACTGGCCGTAATAAATCAGGTCTTCGTCGGCACTCTTCGCTACGAACAGGTCGCACGGCAAGCCGTCGATAGCCGAACGGTAATCATTCTCCAGCCCATGGTCTTTGGCGTAACGCTGGGCAGGCGTAAGCAATCCCATCTCTTTCAGTCCGTCATTGATAAGCTTCGCACCTCCGGTATTGGTGGTCATGGACGAGTCCGAGAAGTCACATTTGGAACATGCCAGCTTTGCGCCTACGGAGTTCCTGCGCAACTTGAAGAGATTTTTCTTGCCGGTAGTTACCACCGGATTCTTCTGCCTGCCGTTTCCGTCAATCTCCCCGTAGCTCAATGTAACCGTCCATCCACTTGCTGTCTTCTGGAAGTAGAAGCGGAAATTCTTTCTGGCATAGTTCACGGAAGAAGTACCCTGAATACGGACATATACGTTGGTAAGGATAAAGTCAAGCGTCCTGTCCTCTCCGTTATAGAAACGGACCTCCCTTACCAGCTTGTTGGCCTTTTTGTCGTTCAGCTGGGCCAGTGCATCCACCACGTTCAGCGTGTCGCTCTCGCTCGGAACCTCACTGCCCACGCTACCCGTGCCTATCAGTACCAGGATCGAGTTCCGGCGCTTCTTCATCAGCCCCATCAGCTTCTCCATGCTCACCGTGTCTCCTTCGTTCAGCACGCGGTTGTCCTCATCCAGCGAACGCACACCCGGTTCCCCGTCGGCATCCTCCAGGTGGTTGCGGTCCACGATGTAGTTGTTCAGCACCTCGTCCGAGGTCAGCGCCTTGTTATAGATGCGCACGCTCTTCACGTTCAGGTCGGCACCCGCCGACTTGAACTCCAGCTGGCTCTGGATATTGAAGTTCACCTTGTCCAGCCACTTCGAGGCAGCCGATTCCTCACCGTTCACATAGAAACCGATGAGCGTCCGCTGTTCGTTCGTCTGCACATTGGGATAGAATACGTAGGTAATGCGGATGTTCGTGCCAGGCTGGAACTTCGTACCCACCGAGTCCTCATAGCGCAGCACCTGTCCGGCATCCATCGCCTCGGTCACCACACCGGTCAGGAACTTGGCCTCTTCCGGGGTCACAATCAGCCCGTACCGGTTCCCGTTGTCCAGCTGTCCCAGGCAGGTGATCAGTTCCGCGTTCGTGTCCGTCACGTTGGCCGTGCTGTATTCTATCTCCAGCGTCATGCCCACATCGCGTATGGCAAACCCTTCGGGCTTCTCCGCCTCGTTGAAGGGACGGTAACCGCCGTCAGCCGTCAAGGTCATGCCTGCACCACCGGACAGCAGCAGGCGGTCCTTGTGCCAGCCGCTACCGGCACCGTATTCGTTCACGCTCCACAGCACGTCCCGGAACTCCATGCGCTTGTCACCGCTCACCCAGCTTGCCGGGTTGTTTTCCGTGTTGCTTCGCCCGAAGGCATCGAACGTGCACACGGCATCCGGGGCCAGGGTGGCTTCAATGTCGGGGTGCGATGTGGTGTTCACCTGCACCTCAAGCACGGCATCGCCGCACGACACACGATAGTCCAGCGGTTCCACGTTCACGTTCGTCCGTCCGTAGCTGCCGGTCTCACCGCGTTGGAGCAGGTCTTCCTTCACAACGCTGTCCCCATTCATCACCTTCACACGTGCCGTGTACGCATCACGCTCGTAACCGGCATACGTGAAGTTCCAGGCAGTGAACTGCTCGGCCTCCAGCTCCGGATGTTTCCAGTCACGCTGGAACCCCGCTGCCCGGTGGCTGAACATCATGCCGGCATACGCTGTCACACCTCCGCCTGCCTTCAGCAGCGTAATGTAATGCACCCGGCTCACCACACCGGAGTTCTCATGCTGCGCGTAGGCTTCCACCACGTTCGTACCCTCCTGCATCTGTGACAGGGGAACGGTCACGTTCTTCTGCTGCACACCGCTGCCGGCCGAAAGGCCGAGGGTATAGGGCTGCCCGCCGTTGATACGGTAATAGATGTTCTTTTCACCGCTCGTACCCTTGGCAGTAAAGGGGATGTTCACATCATTTTTATATCCCCCGTCGGCCAGTCCGTTACCCACCGAATAAGTGGTACTTAATTCCATAGCCACCATTGTTACCCGGGCTGTGGCGGTTTTCATCAGCGTGCCGCCCTGGTAGGTACACTGCGCTTCAACCTGCACCGTATAGGTCGTGGCATCCTTCAGGTAGGGCGATGCGTCAAAGGTATAACCCTGCCCGGCGGTAACACCCGCAAACTCCGCATCCTGGAATTCGGTAATCACCGTGGAGCCGCGTTTAACAACCACTTTCGCCTTCAGGTCGCTGTAACCGTCAACCTCCGCACCACCGGCAGTACCGACGCTTACCGCATATTTTACCACGAACCCGGTACCGAGTGCCAGGTACTGGGAGGAGGGAAGCCCCGCACCGCTGCTGTCAGTCAGGTCAATGTTCACCACCACCTTGTCGTCGTCGGTGTACTTTGAAAAGCGGACTTCCTTCGAACTTTCACCGCCCTTGTTATCTTTCTGTTTCACGGTCATCACGTACTGGGTGCCGTCCTCGCTGTCCTGCACATCCACGTCCGTTACCGTGCCAACCAGCGCATCGAACACCGCTCCGGATGTAGGGGCTTTCGTTTCCCCGCTCACCAGTTCCTCGGTAGGCGTGGCTTTCTCGTCAATGCTCTTCACGTAATTTTCCACCAGGCGGCCGCTTACGGGCAGCCCGCCGGTTGCGGCGTCACCGCTCCAGTCCGTATGCTGCATGTCCAGCCCGTCCTGGTCATATACCTTCTTTGCCATAATATATCGCTTTAGTCATTATTCATTTGTTTCTTCGCCACCCGTCGGTCCGGCTCCACGGCTTGTCGCCTCTCCAGAACCCGCTGCCGAAACAGCTGCTTATGGCAGACCACACCAGCCTCGCTCCGGCATAGACGGCCGATAGGGAACGTTTCCCCACATACACAGCCGTTATTTCCTTACCGCCTATTGCTATCATCGTCACTCCTCCTCATAAATCAGATACAGCGTATTCGCATCCTTGTCCTGTAGTGCTTCGTAAGTTTCCTCGCTCATCACCGCATGGCGATAGGCCAGAAGTTTCAGAACGCCTCCCGTTCCGGTATATACGGCATCGCCAAGCAGGTAAAGCTTGTCCGGCAGTATGGCTGTCCGGTCCGCATCCATGAACATACCGGCAGGGGGGTACACCCGCTACATCCCAGTCCCCGTAAAGGGTGGAGTCCATATAATAGGCGAACTTCCCGGCATCCGCCACATACACCACGCTGCCGCCCGGCTTGGTACCCTTGTCAGGTAAAACGTTTCCTGTTTCCATCCATGAGGAAAAGCGTGCAGTAGCCCCGCCGACAGCTGCTGTCGTAGTCTGTTCCACCTTGACTGCGGCATTTTCTGCCTTGGTTGCCGCTTCGTTGGCCTTGGCAGCGGCTTCCGTGGCGGCCTGCGTCTTTTCCTCCAGTCCGGCTACAGCCCCTTCCGCCTTCTTGGCGGCAGCCTCGGCACGGGCGGCGGCATCGCTCGCAGGTTTCCCAATCAGTTCCAGGGGGACGTTCACCATCTTGCCGTCTTTCTCACCGGGCAGTGATTTCACACCGCTCAGCGAGGTGACAGTTTCCAGATCCTCCACACCGGTAGAAGATTGGAGTACACGGTCCAGCACTTCCTGGACCAGTTCTTCTTGTGTCATTTCTGCCATAAGCCTATCCCTCTATCAGTTTTACAACTTGTGAATAGCACCCCGGAGTAAGCCCGGAAACCGCTTCCTTTATCAATACCGCGTCTTCCGCCGTTATATCAATTTCCCCGTCGGCATCCATTATCTGTATGCACAGGCGGTATGCCCGTAATTTCTTGTCGGCATCCGTCTGATGGTTGCCACTCGGGCGGATCCCCGTCCCGTTGAACAGGCATTGCGCTACAATACGGCCGACAATTTGCATCTCACCATTGATCTGCAACGGCAGGCCGTCAAAATCCTTGAAACTGTCATAAAAATTCACTTTCATATCTCAACCGAATTTGTTATATGTGTGTCATGCCCACTACAATGCCGTTAACCACCTCAAGATTGTAGTTCGTGGACATGCCGAATTCACCTTTTATAGTCCATCTAAAATTTCCGCTCACCCCTTTCCTGTATGTGTAAGTACCGTCACTGCCAAGCGTCCAGCCCGTGCCGTAATTGTTCGAAAGCATATCATTACTGTACACGGCACCGTTCACATGGACGCCGCCGTCAAAATATCCGGCATAGGTGTTGGCACTTATCGGATAGGTCAGCCCATCCGATTTGCTGGAGGCATAGATGGCGGCACCGCCCATATTGGAACCGACGGCCTTCACTCCGAACCGCCCCTGGGTGGCCGCGTTGAAAGCCACATCCACGATGCCTTCCATATCTGACTGCGACACGCCGAGTTTCAGGCTGCGCGAATCATTGCCGAAATAGTCACCGGCTTTCCAGTACAACCGCCCGTCGTCAAGTGTAAAGCCACCGATCTTACCGTCATCGGCATATATGGTTCCGTAAACCTTGGCATTCCGGGTTTCGATGCTTCCATCCTTGAGTATTTTGAAATATCCGTTGGCAGTGACCGACCCCTCCAGTATAATCTCGTCACCGGTAAGCTTTATCTTGCTGACGCTCCCACCGTCCGCCCCGGTCCCTTCCACGCTCACACCGATAAGGGCCACCTTGCCGGTGCTGTCCTGCGCGTACAGGCCGGAACCCTCCGGCTTGATCACCAGCCCGGTCTCTTTCAGCGCCTCACCGTCCTTGTCGAACACGGCGGCCGAAATCTTCACCAGCCGCTCGCTCTGCTCGAACAGCGTGCGGTACTTATAGGCCAGTGCGTCCGCCTTGTTGGTGCTGAACACCAGCAGCGAAATGTAAATCACGCCCGTAAACGACAGCTTGAAGTCGCCCGTACCGTTCCAAAGACCGTCCAGCGTGAACATCTTTTCGCCGCCAACGGACAGGTCTTCTTCATGGCCGAACATGTTGAAGTTCTCGAAACCGGTCTTGTCAGCACCCACAAATTCTATCTTCAACCGGCCGGGCTTGATTACCCGGTAGCTGAAAGACAGATACACCACGCCGGGCATCCGTTCGCCCTGGCTGTTCGTCTGCCGGTACTCCGGTACCAGCCGGAAGTCCTCCAGTTTCTGCATGATATAACTGTTCCGGATATAGGCATAAGGCACCTTGCCGTCGGTCCGTATCTCGGCATGTCCGTCCGGCTTCGTTCCGTAAGGACCGCCGTTCGCCCAGATCCAACGTCCACCCAGGGTGAACAGCGTAGCCTTGCTGCCCGTCTTCCATTTGTCCATGCCGTCGGCAAAACTGCTGTTGTCCAGATAGCTCTGGTCTTCGCGTATTTCCTTGCGCAAGCTTTCCACAGCTGAATGGATTTTGCCTTCGGTTATCTCAAACCGCGTCAGGATGTCCTCGCCGGTCATCAGCACAAACGTACCCTTCAGCCACACGTTGTCAGCATACAGGCCGTTGCCGTGTGGCTGGTTGTCTGCCGGGAAAGCGTCGCTCTTGATGCCGTCCAGCTTACCCAGCCGACAGCGCAGGCATCCGTTGAAGTTCTTGGTTTTCACACCGTCCAGGATGTCGATACGGGGCTGCCCGTCCTCCGTGGCCGCAATGGATATAAGGTTCTGCCGGAGCGGGTTTTCCGTGTTGCCCATCAGCACGCACTCATCGCCTGCCTCCGGCTTCACCCCGCCAAACTCGCTCACCGGAACCATCACCCCGCCGGCTATCACCGAGGCCACTTCAACCCAGTAGGATTTCAGCTTTGCCCCGCCTGTAACGGCACAGCGCATCAGGTCATGAGCCACAAAGCCCGATTCCTGCTCAAACAGGATGCGGTAGTTGTCACCCTGCTTCACCACGTCCTTGATCTTGCCGTTAGCGGCCGACACCACCAGCTGGCCGCACACGCTGCGCACCTGCTCAATCAGCAGTTCCAGCGCCACCAGGCTCTGCCGGGCAGTCACTTTGTCCACCGTCAGGTTCGTCAGTCCGGTCAGCTGGTCAATCCACAGCTGCCAGCCCTCACCGGTCAGCCCGTCCACAAACTCCGTGCTGCGCAGCAGTTCGCGGATCACGGCAGTCAGGTACTCGGCATTGCCCTCACCGTCCACGCTGCCACAGGGCTTGCCGCCGGCAGCCTCGCCAAAGGTCACGCCCTTCAGAAAGCGGATGGGCTCTTTGGCTGTGTCCGGCTGGTTCTTGCTCAGGAACTCTTTCTGGCTGCGCCGGGCGGAAAACAGGTTATTGTCCGTGGGCAGCGTCTTGTCCCAGCTTCGTATGATGTCCGGAAGGGCAGCGCCTTCCGTCTTTGATTTCGTATAGCTTTTCAGCGCACCGATGCTGTCCGCCACCTTGTCGAACTTGCCCACCTGCAGCGCATCGCTTATCTCGATGTCCATCTGCCCGGGTTCGTTCACCTTGCGGCTGATCTTGGTGATACGGCTCTGACGGTAGCCTTTTTCCGGGAAATACTTCCGGCTCTCCAGCTTCACCCGTCTGCCCACAAACAGGTCGATGCCGTGCTCCTCGATGTACACCGGGTCTGTCGGGGCTTTGTAGGCGGCAATGTCCAGCCAGTGGTCCCGCTTGTACTCCTCAACCGCTGCCGCAAATTCCTCTTCGGCCAGCCGGTAATACTCATCCGGCATCCGGATATTCCAAAGTATATAGGTGTCGCCTGCTCGGGGCACCAGCTTGCCGCCCGGCAGCTGGGTGTCGTCATCGTAGGGCCAGATGGTAATCAGTTCAAATTCCCTCGCCGCACTGTCGTAGTTCACCTCAAAGTAGTGGTCATCGCTTTCTCCCAGTCCGTCCAGGTCGCCCGTCTGGAACGACACGCGTTTGGTCTCGCCGGCCAGCTCGTACAGGTTGGGGTCAAAGTTCAGCCCCCCGTCCCGGAAGTAATAGATGGTGAATTTCTTCCCCTCATCGTCCGTCACCTCCTCACTGCGTACCGAGCTCACCGTACCGACCCGACGGGGGAAGATGCCGCTGAAGGCATCCTGCTCGTAATGGTCATAGATGCCGTATTCCTCCACGCCCTGCTCGATGTACTTCTTTCCGCCGGGAAGCATCAGACGGGGGCTGCCATATTTCTCCGCATCGATGTTGCGGGTCGAACCTACCGGGAACAGGCGGGTGTAAAACTTGGCCGTGTTGCTCGTGTCTCTTTCCAGCGAGGTCAGCCCCTTCCCATAGCCAAGGGTGATTTCTTCCCCGTGCTCGCAGCGGCACACGTTCACCGTCTGCCCCTCAATCCACCATTCCACCTTGCCGCCGGCTTTTTCGGCAATGGCTTTCAGTGCTTCGTCGCAGTACATACCCTCGTAGTCTATCGTGATCAGCTCCGCACCTTCCACCGTACCCACCTTCCAGTCAGTAATGTGGCCCATGCCGTCATTGATTGCCTTCACCACCATGGCCACATGCTCACGGGGCGTGGCCGTCAGGGTAAACAGGGGGTTCGTATCCCCGTCCGTCGTCTCCAGCACCAGGAACCGCTTGATCAGGCTCTCCACGCCGTACAGCTTCAGGTCATACTCCCACTCGCCCTCGTTCACCTGCTTCGGCGTGTAGCGTTCCGTCAGCCAGTACCGTTCGCCCAGATAGTCCGTGTAGTCGTTCACGTCCAGGACGATATGTTCGTAATGGGAGAAGGAAAGGGAAAGCACATTGTCTCCCTGAACCTCCTTCTGCTGGGTGGAGCTGTCATCCGGAGCGATGTCCGCACGTTTATTGCCGTTTCTGTCATATATGGTCAGCATGTCCGTAATCCTTTTAAATATCGTTTGAACTGCGTTTGAATGTCGTTAAATCACCGGTACCGGCTCGCGGAACTTCACTTTGAACTTCCCGGCATGCACGCCTTCCTTCCACAGGTAGGTCAGCGGGGTGAACTTCGTGCAGTCCGCATATTTGACACGAAGGGTCAGGTCAAGCTGGGGGAAAGAAATATCGAGCCATCCGTTCCGGCCTTTCTTCAGGAAATTCACGAAAGCAAAATACTGCTTCATCCATCCCGACTGTGTCCGGGCGTACAGGGCAAAGTGCAGCGTCACGTCGCGCGCCTCGTTCCTCGGGGTAAGCACGGCGCTGTATTTTTCCCGTGCTCCTCCCGTATGTCCACGGCCGTGTCCTTTTTCGCCTTGCTCGGGGTCAGGATGGCCGTCAGGTTCTCCATGCCGCCGCGCCGCTCCTCCACCAGGAACACGCCGTATTCCGTCCAGATGTCCGTGCCGTTCACCAGCACCAGTCCGCTCAGTATATTTGCCATATCACTTCACTTTTTTAGTCCGTCACGTATCATTTTTCTTTATCACTTCCTTCAGTTCGCCCAGATGTCCGGCGCTCACACCGGTGTTCTCGGCTATCCGGGCCAGGTGGCCTTCGGCCGTGTCCATCTTCTCCGACACGCTTTCCAGCCGGTCGTCCATGCTGCTCCAGTGCTGCAGCCCGCCGGTGAACATGCCCTCCAGCTTCGTGCCCTGGTCCTGCGTCATGGCCGTAAAGCCCCCGGCTTTCGCACTTTGACTGGTGCCGCCGGCTTCGGTCTTGTCGTAGCCCGTGGCGGCAGCCAGGTTGTCACGCAGCGCAAGGGCTTCATCCATATACTGCATGTACTCTTCCATCAGCGCGTTCCGTTCCGCCTCGGTCAGTTCGTTGTCCTCCATGGCCTTGCCGAACTTCTCCCACCAGCCTTTCAGTTTTTCGCTGTACATCTCACCGATCTTGTTGCTCAGCATTGCGCGCATGAAGTACTCGGATATATCCTCCGCCGCATCCTTGGCACCGTACTTCATGTTCATCAGGTTGTCGATGAAGCTGCTGTACATACCGTCGAATGAAATACCGGTCAGACCTTCATACAACTGGTCGGTCAGTTCCTCCAGCTTGCCGGCCTGGTCTATGTAGTCATCCAGCTTCTCGGTCAGCCGCCCGCCGTAGCCGCCCTTGCCGGTATTCTGTATCTGCGTCCACATATCCACATTCGAACGCAATGCCTTCATTTCTTCCGGGCTCAGGCTCCACAGGTTCCCGTCCCACTGGCGACCGATCTGTCCGCTCAGTTTGTCTATCTGTGCCTGGTTGAAACCACTCCAGTAGTAGTTCCAACTGTGGTGACTTCCGCTGTAGCGTGCCTGTTCCTTCGCTATCTGCAAATAGTTTGTATTCGTCTCCTGCTGATATTTGTACGCATCCCGGTAAGCTTCAACAGATTTAGTCCCCTTGCTTGCCTTGATGGTATCGGTCAGGTCCTCGATGGAAGTCTGCAGTTTCTCGTTCCGGTCTGTAAGGCGGTCTATTGCCGCCTGCACTTCCCCTGGCGTTCCCGCCGATGCCGAACAGCTTGTTGAAACCTCCGAAAGACACCGTGTTCAGTAGTCCGCCAATACCTTTCACAAGGGAGCCGCCTATCTGTTTGAACATGTCCCCGCTGAGGATATTGTCGAGTATCCCGGTTATCGCACTGAAGATGGTATCTATCAATGATGAGATAACCGGACCTATACCGTCTTTCAGCAAATCCAGTATGGAGAGAATGGCCGATATGATCTGCCCGATGACTCCGGCACTTGACAGGGTCTCGGACATCCGGCTGATGGCATCACCGACCTTGCCCCCGATATTCAGTTTTGACAGCCCGGTAAGCATATTCTGGATTCCTTCAAATGATCCCTGTAAGGTTCCGCTTGCAAAGCCGTGCAATCCGTCGGATACCATGTTCAACCCGTCAACCGTGTCCTGGGAAGCACTTTTCACCTCCCCGGCAAGCGCCTTCATTTCAGAGGTGGCGTTCAGGTATTCTTCGTCAGCTGAAGCGCTGGACGATTGGGCCGTTTGAAGAGCGATTTGGGTACGCTCTATTTCTGCCTGGTTGCCGCTTTCAAGTGCCTTGTTGTAATCGGTCTGCGCCGTTTTCAACCGGATGAATGCCGCTTCCTGCTGCAGTTCCGCATTTTGCACGCGTGTTACGGCATCCCCCAAAGCGTGCATCTGCGTTTGCAGCCGGGCAAAATCCAATGTTCCGTTGCCACCGGGAAGCATACTTTGAATACGTTCAATGGCATCGTAGACGACCTGCTGGTCTGCTGCTCCCGTTTTTTTGAACTCATCCGTCTTGACATACTGTTTAAGCTCGCCAAGCAGGTTCTTCATCTGGTCTGCAAGCAGGCCTGTCAAATCCCCGAATGCTGCTCCCCAGTCTATCTTTTGGGTCAGAGCTTCCATATCCACTTTATGCACAGCCGCATCACGCTGTTTCTCCAAAGTCAGCCTTTCACCCAGGGACTGTGCCTTGCGGATTTTCTCCGCATATTCTTCAGCGATGGCCAGTTTCTGCTGCTGGAAGGTCCCGTATTCCTTCAGATAGTCACGCATGGCTTCCGCCTCTTCCCTGTACACGTCCGCCTCCGCTTTTTTCCTTGACTCGGTGTTTGAGGCACGGGCTTTTTCGAGTGCATCCTGTTGCTCCCGGGTAAGTCCGTTATCTCCGGTGGATATGCCGGCTTCCTTGTTCTCACGCTTCCAGTCGGCTTCCTGCCGGTTGATCTCTTCTTTCCGGGCATTATAGTCATATTCGATTTGTGCCAGTTTCTTTTCGGTACCGGCTTGCATGCGGTCTATCTCTTCCTTCCGGTTCTCGGCCTGCAGGGCGGCAAGATCCTGCGCCAGTCTGCGCTCTGTGGCAAGCCGTTGTTTGGCTTCCGCTTCCGGATTCTTTCCGGGCTGTTTGGGGTCGGCATGTCCGCCGATATTTCCTTTCTTGGCGGCTTCGGCTGCTTTTTTTGCCTCTTCCCTGGCTTTTGCCAAATAAGCTTCACGCTTCGCCTCTGCCTCCTTGATTTTCGTATTTTTGTTAGCCTCATTCTCCTTGTCCACTTCCGCATCCATTTCTTGTGGGGTAAGCCCGACACGATGGGCTCCCATTTTGGCCATAAAGCGGAAAAATCCGCCATGTGCGCCTTCCACTTCGTCCGGATTCTGGGCTTTGGTTTTATTCACCTCCTCATCCGCTTCTGCGGCTTTGTTCACCAGACTCTGTACATTGGCCTGATGAAGCAATACCTGTACATAGTCCTCGCTCTTTTGGATAAGGGTATCATACCACTCGGAAAGTGTTTTATAATACCCGAAAGATTCCCCGTACTTGCGGTTCAGTTCCTCCACCTTAGCCTTTTCCTGTTCCTTGCTTCCGGTGAAGTTCTTTATTTCATCGATAACTGATTTGAGCTCGAAACGGGTACGCACCATCTGGGCGCGGCCGCTCTTTTCTATCTCGGTCATTTCCTTCAGCGAGATGTTGAATTCGTCCACACCCTTTTTGGCACTGAACAAATCCTTCGTCCATTCCCAGATTTCGTCACCGTACATCACAAGCAGCATGATGCCGGTGGTGAGAGCCGTCTGCCAGGAAAAGAGGGAGGAGAGTACCTGTTTCCATACCGGCGTGCCTTTCTTGCCCGACTTTTGCAACTCGTCGTATTCTTTCCGGGCACGGGCAAGTTCGTCCGTAAAAATCGGCAGGTTATTGGATATGGCCAGGAAGAACATCTGCGGTCCCATGGCCAAAGAGGGCATTTCACGCGCCATCTGCTGGATACTGTTGTGAAGCCCGTTGAACTGCCGCTGTGCATTGGGAATATCCGGAGGCGTAACCTGTACGGATTCAGACTCCTCCTGCAACTGCTTCAACTTGCCGCGCAATTCCTCAAGCTGCTTCTCCAGTGCATGGATCTGTGCGATATTGGCACTCTGGTCCAGGTTGGGCGAAGCTGTTTCCCCGGCAAGGCGCAGCCTTTCCAGTTCAGCCTCCAGCAGCCTGACGGTATTACGCAGTTCCAGTGCCTCGCGCTCGGCCTTGTTCATGCCGGGCGTGAGGTTGTCCTTCATCAAAAATTCAACTTCTACAGGTTTGCTCATTCCAGTTTGCTTTGAAAAAATCCTACTATATCGTTCGCTTCATCCTCGGCGCTGCGCTCCGGTTTGGAATCATCGTTTCCGCCGCCTTGCCTTTTCCGCACATACCGCGGCGCGTCGCTCAGCATCAGTATCAGCGTCTGCCAGTTCACACCGTTCAGTATGTAGTCCACACTCCAGCCCGTTGCCGATGCTATCTGCCACACGAAACCGAAAGGGCTATGGGAACCTTCGTACCGGGTTCTTAACTCCCCTTCCTTGCCTGGCTCAGTCTCGGCTTCATCGGGTTCGCCCGCGCTGCCGAGCTGATAATACGCATAAAATCCTTCGTGCCCATCAGACGCTCGAATGTCCGGAACATAGCCGTCAGATAGCGCCACTCCACAAAGTTCCGCAGCACCCACGCCGTCAGACCGATGCCCACGTGCTGCGGCACATAGCCCCGGTATACCGTATAGGCCAGCAGACGGCTTACAGCCTTACCGTATTCCGCCACGAAGGCCAGTTCCTCGGCCTTGTCCTTCGGTTGCCAGTCAGGCTTGACACCCATCTTCAGGTATTCCCGCGCCAGCAGGATCTGACCCCACAGTCTCGGACGCTTCATCGTCACACGTACCTCCAGCGGGCGTTTCAGCCAGGGAAGCTTCCACCTTTTAAGAGGAACGGACACGCCGCTGTCAAGCAGCGCGTCCGCACACTCCATCTCTATCAGTTGTTTCAGCCGGTCATCCATACGTTAGCCCTCCTTACCCGGGACCGCTTCACTTTGGACCGATGCTGCGGCCGCGGCTCCCGCTGCCGGCAGCTTGTGCTGGCTCCATTCTTCGGGCAGGGCATCCGCATTGAACACACCGTAGGGCTGCGAACCGTCCTCCGGCATAGCCACCTCAAGGGTGCATTCTATCTTGGCCGTTTCCGTAAGCGTCAGCTTGCCGCCCAGGTTGGAAAGCAACGTACCGTTCGGTATCAGCACGCTCTGTCCGGACACCAGGGAAAGCTCCCACGGCCCCTGCATCAGGATGGCGGCCTGCGGGGCGGTCCAGCCCACAGGATTCTTCTTCTCGCTGTCATCTTTCTTGTAGTGCAGCGAGCCGCCCAGCAAGGCATGCAGGTTCTTGTAGTCCATCTGGATTACGTTAAATGTAGGGGCAATGCTGCCGTTGCTCTGCGGGATAATCAGCACCGGGGCTCCCGGCACCTGTTCAGCCTCGATCTTCGCGGCTTCGGGTTTCTGGCCGCCCAGGTCAAACGAACCTTTCTCTATATAGCCTACCACAAAGTCCTTGTATTTCACGGCACCGATGCCGTACATAAAATTCTTGTTCATCGTTTATAAAGTTTGATGGTTAATAACACACCGGCCAACAAGCCGGCCAATATACCTGTAACAAACACCCGTATCCGGTTCGGAGGGCGTTTTTCCTCCGTTTGAACGTCATTTGAAATTTCGCTCTTGGTCTCGCTGCGGATACGTGTCAGTTCCGACTCATACCACAGCACCAGCCGTTGCAAGCTGTCACAGGTGGCCGTCACGACAAGGGTGTCGCCGCGTAGCGCCACACCGGCTCCGGCACGCCCTTCCTTGCCATGGAAAGAGGCATTCGGGGGAAGTGAAAGAAGGTCAACAACCGGTATTTTCAGCTTCATCACTGATTCCGGAATGCCCGCCATCAACAGCCCCGCGGATGCGTTTCTTTGACTGTCCGCGTTTTGGACGGACCGGGTCGACCGGCTCGTCCGATCCAGGGTTCTGGATGTCCCGCAGCTCATAAAGCACAGGACAATCAGAACGGTACTCGCAATCATTGGCACCGTCAATTGCCTTGCGAAGACGTGCCATTTCCCTTCTTGTCGCATTCAGTTCTTTTTTTAACGGTTCTACAATATTTTCTATCAGGATATGCGTGGCCTTGTCCACGTTGTCGATACGTACCGTCTCGGCGGCGGCGTTCGCCTTCCTGACAGTAGGCCTGATCGTTATCAGGGCCGTCAGGGCGGTAGCAAGACCGCCGCCCAGAACAAGGTTAAGTATCTCACTCAAGTCCATGCACAAATCCTCCCTGAAAAAAATGCCTATTTACCTCCTGCCTTTTTGGCAAACAGGCCGATAATCCACTGTACGAAACCCGTATCGGCAATGCCGTTCGCCACAAGGGAGGACCCGAGGCCGTACAGAAGTGCGATATACCATTCCACATCCGCCACAAAACCCGCGTCAAGCCACCACAGGAGCATCACGGCAACAATACCGGTAAGCCAGCTCACAAGCTGCGTCCAGATACCTGACATCTTGGGAAAAAGTTTCTTGATACCTTCCACCAGAAGGACAATACCGCCGGCAAAGCCGGCAAAGGTCGCGATTATCGCGTCATAATCCGTTTCCGGAGTCAATCCGTCCTGAGCGAAAGCCACGGATACGAATCCGAGCATCAATGCAAAAAAGAATAAAAGTCGTTTCATCTGTCTTTTGATTTATTGGTTTATACCTATTGATTCAAGCCATTCCTGAACATCGAAACTGGGACAGGCTTTAGCCGCCAGTTCGTTATGACCCACAATGCGAACATCCGGGAATCTACGGTGGAAGTCCTTCACATACTTATCCAGCGCTTTCTTCTGACAAGCCGTGCGAGTGTCTTTCGGGGTCTTCCCGTCTCCGGCCACTCCCCCGGCATATACTATATGACGGCTCACACTGTTGTAACCTGTGGCTCCGTTGGTCACTTCCCAAGGATCTACCTGCGCATCCTCGTTGTTGTCCACAAGACGTTCCACGCCCCCGTTCAGGTGAAACAGGTCGGTATAGCCCACCTGCTTCCAGCCTCTTCCTCCCCGGCACACCGGAGAAGTATGCCATTTGCGGATGTCCGCCGAAGACACCTCACGCCCCTCCGGGGTGGCCGTGCAGTGAATTACCAGATACTTCAACTTTCCCATGCCTACGCCTCCTGTTTTGCCTGACTGACGGTTATCTTCACGGTCTTGGCCTTGTCGGAGTCCAGCGTCAGGGTGACAGCCCCGCTCTTGTCCTTGCCCGTCGTATTGGCTGCGGCGGAGATACGGATACCGTTATCCGTCGGGGACACGGTAAAGCCCGCAGGGGATGCGCTCACGCTGTACTCGCCGGAGGCGGTCACGACAATATCCTGACTGCCGCCTTCCGGCTTGATAGTCACCTCCGTCGGATCGGCGGACAATGTCTTCTCCGCAGGCTTGAATACCGGGGACTTGCGGGTATCCAGAACCACGAACTCCTCGCCGAATGCGATATTCGTATCCGCCTTCATCAGGAGCTTGAAAAAATAAAGCTCGCTGGAGTTCATCCACTTGTCGATCTGAATTACCTCCTCGTCATCCTGGAGGTTCACACCGGCGAACAGGTTGCCGTCAGCCGACGGGGAACAGATGGTGGCCACAATCAGGTCATCGGGCCAGGAGTTCAGCGTCTCGATGGTGATGCCTTTGTAACGCTTCTTGTTCAGGTCGGTCTCGCTCGCATTCTTGTATTCGCGTTCGGTCAGTTCGTTGTCATACTTGTCGAAGTCATCGATGCTCATCAGGATACGCAGGTTCGGATTCTCACGCAACGCTTTGGGGACAGCTGCACGTACCGCCTTCAGTTTGGCAAGCATGCTGGACGTGTCGGAAGGTGCGGACACGACAACAACCTCCGTATCCCTGGCAGCCTGTGTCAGGATGCCGTCAAAAAGGTGGTCGTCATCATCGCCGAACTCACCGTTGATATAATGCCATCCGAGCTCGAACTTCACACTTTTACTGAGTTCGTCAAGCAGAGTGTTCTGCGCTTCAGGCGGAAGCTCGGAGAACACGAGGTTGCCCTTCGGTTGCCACTTGCGCCAGATATGTTCGAACGCGCGCGGGTTGAAGGTGGTGAACGCCATGAAGTCCTCGGGGTCAAGGGATTTCTCCGAATAGTTGAAATTACCTTTCGAGTCCTCCAGTGTAGGGTTCTCCTTACGTTTCTGCAACATCCTGCCGGTCTTGATACGCGGCAGACTGATTTTCTTCTCCACTCCGGGAATAACCATGATCAGTCCTTTTTCGACAAGGTCATTTCCGGTGGTGGCAAGGGTCAGGATCTTTTCCAGCACCTCGCCGTTGTAATTGGTGTTTCTTACTACTATTGCCATAGTCCGGTTCTATTATTTACGGTTCAACTTTTCCTGAATTTCACGCATGCGCTTGTTCCACGGACCCTCATTATCCGGTTCCGTGCGCACATCAGTCATGACCCTGCGTTTGGGAGAAAGCTTCTCCAGGGCCTTTTCACCGTTTTCACGGTCCTTCGCCAGCAGGTTCTCATAAATCGGGCGGGTGGAGGCATCAATACGCCCGTCCTTCTCGGCGGCGTCCAGCAGTTGCTTGCGCGCGGCGGCATCATCCGCCTCCGCCTTGTCCTGGAACACCTTCAGCTCACCCTTAAGGCGGTCGACTTCCGCATTCAGGGAGGGCACTTTGCCGGCTTCCGTCTCCAGAAGCCCGATTTCACGGAGGAAATCATCGTCCGTCGCACAATTCGTGAAGCGAGGACGTTTCTTGAGTTCGTCTAAATTCATGTCATTCTCGTTTTGTGGCTGTTGCAGCCGGTTATTGAATATTTGGAATACCTGTTCGGGAGTACTGTCCTCAGGTACCGGGTCAGCGTCATAAATACCGTCAATGAGCCCAAGCGCCAGCGCTTCATCGGCACGAAGCCAGTGGTCTTTGCCGTCAAAATACAACGAGCGGATTTCCTCCTTGTCCTTTCCCATGCGGGCGGCATACATCTCGCAAAGGGTATCCTCCAGCGATTCGATCTCGCGGATGCACCCTCGCATCTCCTCCTTGTTGCCGTAACAGCCTCCCTGGACACTGTGAAGCATCAGACGGGCATAACGGCTCATCTGCACGGGCTTGCCGCAAAGGGCGATGACGGAGGCCATGCTGGCGGCGATTCCGTCCACGTAAATGGTAATGTCGGCCTTGCTGTTCTTCAAGGCATTGAAAATGGCGATGCCCGAATAAACCTCGCCGCCGTTGCTGTTGATGCGCACGTCCACCTTCCCGGTCAGGGCTTCCGCTTCCAGAAGCTCACGGGCGATATCACCGCTGCGCACACCATCGCCATACTCGCCGATGTCACCATAAAGAAGGATGCAGCAGGCATCGGTCCCGGGTATCATATTGAAAAATCTACTCATGTCACTATCGTTTTGGCAGGGCCTTCCCTGCAAAGTTTACGGTGCGAAATTAGGGGGATTAAAAGCCTTTTTCAAACCGCGTTTTCATCATGGAGACTTTAAAAGATTGCCATGACGATTTAAAATGTCATCATGCGGAGCGTATTTTTTTTCGCTCCTTTTCCTTATCAATTTTGCACGTAAAAAAGGAGGTAATATGGCCGAACTTACAAACGAACAGAAAAAGGCATGGGCGAAAACGCTCTACACCCGAGAGACGCTCACGCAGGCGGAAATAGCCGAGCGTGTGGGAGTCTCGCGGGTGACGGTGAACAACTGGATAGGCAAAGGAAACTGGGAGCAGCTGAAGGCTTCCATAACCATCACACGGGAGGAGCAGCTGAAGAACCTGTACCGGCAGCTGGCGGAACTCAACAACGCCATCATGGGAAAACCGGAAGGGGAACGGTTCCCGAACGCCGCGGAAGCGGACACCATTTCCAAGCTGTCGAACGCCATCAAGAAACTGGAAACAGAAGTGGGGCTGGCGGACATCATCTCTGTATTCTCCGACCTGCTCAAATGGGTGCGGACCTACGATTCCACGCAGGCGAAGGAGATCACCCCGCTTCTGGACGCGTTTGTCAAATCAAAATTATCCTGATATGGCAAAAAAAAGACTCACAACACAGGACAGGCTCGCGCTGGACAACTGGAACGAGCTGGTGGCATCCGTGCGAGAACATTCGGACATCAACCCCACGGACACGGAAACGGAAATCAGACAGAGGCGGGAAAGGCTGGAGAAGAACGATGAGGAGTGGTTCAAATACTACTTCGCCATGTATTGCACATGCGAGTCCGCCGCCTTCCACAAGAAAGCCACCGGGCGGATGATGAGGAACAGCCGCTGGTACGAGGTAAGGGCCTGGTCACGCGAGCTGGCGAAATCCGCACGCTCCATGATGGAGATCTCCAAACTGGCACTGACAAAAAAAATACGCAACGTGCTGCTGATCTCCAACTCGGCAGACAATGCGGAAAGGCTACTGCTGCCGTTCATGGCGAACTTCGAAGAGAACCAGCGGATCATACAGGACTACGGACAGCAGAAAAAACCGGGAGCGTGGGAAACCGGGGAATTCACCTGCATGTGCGGGTGCTCCTTCCGCGCCATCGGAGCCGGGCAGTCACCGCGCGGTACGCGTAACAAGAACTTCCGCCCGGACTTCATCCTGGTGGACGATATAGACACCGACGAGGAGTGCCGGAATCCGGAACGAATCAAAACCAAATGGAAATGGCTCGAGGAGGCACTGATACCGACCATGTCCGTATCGGGAAACTACCGCATCCTGTTCAACGGGAACATCATCGCGCCGGACTGCTGCATCAAAAGGGCCATCGAAAAGGCCACCGAACTGAAGGCGAAAGGAATCGGGCACGTGGATATCATCAACATCCGGGGAAAGGACGGGCTGTCCGTATGGCCCGAAAAGAACTCCGAGGAGGATATAGACCTCTTCCTTTCACTGGTGAGCGCGGCGGCGGCACAGAAAGAGTTCTTCAACAACCCGGTAGTGGACGGCGGCGTGTTCGCGGAGATCACCTATGGGAAAGTACCCGCACTTCCCAAGTTCAAGTTCCTGGTGATATACGGGGACCCCGCACCGGGAGAGAACAAGACGAAAAAAAGTTCCACCAAAACGGTGTGCCTGCTCGGAAAACTCGCGGGAAGGCTTTATCTGATAAAAACGTTCCTGGACAGGGGGCTGAACGCGGAATTTGTAGAGTGGTACATCAAGCTGCTGGAGTTCGTGGGCGGGAAAACCACCGTGTACTGTTACATGGAGAACAACAAGTTACAGGATCCTTTTTCCAGCAGGTATTCCAGCCCATCGTGCGGCGGATACGCAGGGAAAGAAAAATATCACTGTACATCACCGGAGACGAGGAGAAGAAAACCGACAAGGCCACACGTATCGAGGCGAACCTGGAACCGCTCAACCGGGAGGGGAACCTGATACTCAACGAGGCTGAAAAGGACAACCCGCACATGAAACGGATGGCGGAACAGTTCAAGCTGTTCAACCTGCAACTGACCTATCCGGCAGACGGACCCGACTGCGTGGAGGGAGGGAACAGAATTATAGACCGCAAGGCCAGACAGTCGGAAAAGCCCGTCATTGTCACAAGGAAAAGCACGCGGTCACAAAACAAGTACAGAGTGTAAACTTCAATACCTATCATTATGAGCAAATTTATAGAACTTTCAGACTACGACGCGAGCATGCACCGGGACATACTGGAGGCCACCACGAGGAAGGACGACGCCATCGTGGAGATATGCGAGGACCGCGCCATCGAAGAGATGCGGTGTTACCTCTCCAAGCGCTATGACTGTGACAGGATATTCACCCAGACCGGAGACGGACGGAGCCAGCTCGTACTGATGATGGCCATAGACATAGCCATCTACCACATCGTCAGCATACACAACCCGCAGAACATAAGGGGAATCCGCAAGGAACGCTACGAGAGGGCCGTCGAATGGCTCAAGGCGGTGGCGGCCAAGGAGATATCCGTGGACGGGCTACCACTGCTGCCCGAAAAGACAAGGGCGGCAAAATCAAATTTCCTTATCAAAAGCAACCGTAAACGTGTAAACCACTGGTAACATGAGCAAAAGACAGAAAAGGGCCGGAAAAATAACCAAAAGCGGAAACCTGCCGAGGCCCGGGCAGAAAGGACCCGCAACCATCATACTGACACAGCCCAAACGCTTCGGCATAGACATAGCGGATTATATGCTGGCCATACGGGCCTTCGAGAACGTGGATTACTCCAGAAGGTTCAAATTATACGACCTGTATGAGGACATTCTCATGGACACGCACCTGACAAGTGTCATCGAGAAACGGAAAAACGCCGTGCTATCCTCCGTCATCGAGTTCAAACGTAACGGAAAGCCGGACAAGGCGGTAAACGAACAGATACGCTCCCCGTGGTTCCGGCGCCTCATAGGCGACATCCTGGACGCGAAATTCTGGGGGTTCACGCTCGTACAGTTCTACCGCAAGGGGGAATGGGTAAACTATGACCGGATACCGCGCAAGCATGTGGATCCGGTGCGCAAGCTCATACTGCACGCCACCAGACGGACACCACCGGAACATCCTGGGACGAATACCCCGACCTGCTGTTCATCGGGGAGCCGGAAGATCTCGGGATGCTCGCAAAGGCGGCCGTATGGGTGATATACAAGCGGAACGACGTGGCGGACTGGGCGCAGTTCGCCGAAGTGTTCGGCGCACCCATCAGGGAGTACACGTATCCCACGGATGACGACGAGGCACGGCAGAGGGCGCTGAACGATGCGGACAGCACCGGAAGCCTGTCGGTTTTCGTGCACGCGGAGGATACGGTGCTCAAGCTCGTGGAAGCCGCGAACAAGACAGGGAGCGCGGACCTCTACGACAAGCTCTGCGAGCGCTGCAACAACGAAATCTCAAAGCTGTTCCTCGGAAACACGCTCACCACCGAAGCATCCGACAAGGGCACACAGGCATTGGGAACAGTACACAAGGACGTGGAGGAGAAAGTGACGCTCTCCGACAGGCAGGACATCCTCGACGTGCTCAACTATGACATGGCCGACATATTCGCAATGCTCGGAATAGACACCACAGGCGGGGAGTTCTGCTATCCGGAAAAGAAGCTTATCGAACCGGAGAAAAAGATGTCCATCCTCACACAGCTGCGCACGAACTTCAACCTGCCGGTAGGGGACGACTACCTCTACGAGGAATTCGGGATCGAGAAACCGGCAAACTACAACAAACTAAAAAAACGTCAGGAGGAGAAAGCGGCGGAAATCGAGGCGGCGAAGGTCCGAGAGACTGAAAAGGCGGAAGAGGATGAACCGGATCCGAAAGAAGAACCGGAACCGGAAAAGCACGGTAAAGGAACACCCAAAGAAAAGAAAAACGCCCTTAAAAACGCGTACAACTGGCTGAAACGTTTTTTTCGGGAAAGCCCCGGGGAGAGACGGGGCAGCTTTAGAATGGTGATGAACGACCTCTACAGAATGGAGGACAAACAGGTGGAAACTTTATTCTCGTTCGATGAAGAGGTACTGAAGAAAGCCCTGAAGAACATCTACAGCAAAGACTTCCACCCCCTGACGGAAATCGAGGAGAACCTGTTCGAAGCCACATGGGAAACAATGAACAACGCCACGGACAAAGGGTTTGGGACACGGAAACCCGATGATCCGGATTATGACTTCTACCGGGAAATCCGAATGAACAACGCCGTGTTCGCGGCTTTCAAGGTACACCGGGCACAAAACGACATGGCAGCGCTACTGCTGGACGAAAACGGCAAATTAAGGCCGTTTGAACAGTGGCTGAAACTCGTCATGCCCATAGCAGACCACCAAATGGTAGACTGGATGCGTACCGAATACGACACGGCAGTCATACGGGCACATCAGGCGGCCGACTGGAGACAGTTCGAGCGGGAGAAGGATATCCTGCCGAACCTCAAATGGATGCCGTCCACATCCGTACACCCGGGAGCGGACCACAGAATATTCTGGGGGAACCATACGCCCGTCGATGATCCGTTCTGGAACGAGCACAGACCGGGGGACCGGTGGAACTGCAAGTGTACACTCTCATCAACGGATGAAGCGCCGACAGCAGTACCGGACGAAAACGGGCAGAACAAGGCACATGACGGTCTGGAAAACAATCCGGGAAAAGACGGCAAACTGTTTTCAGACAAACACCCCTACGTTACTGAAGCGCATCCGGGAGCAAGAAAAGCCGTGGACGCACTGACCAGACGCATCAACGAGATGATAGCCGAAATGCCGGACAACCTGACACTGGAGGAAAAAACCGACATCGCCCGCAACAATCTCAAGATAGAAAAGGCACTCGGTGTTACCAAAGGCAAGCCGATGACATACGAACAGGCGAACAAGGGAAAGGAGAACCCGAAATTCGGAAAAGAGGAAGGATACCGCGTGAATTGCCAGACCTGCACCGTGACACACATGCTCAGAAGGTTGGGGTTTGACATCGAGGCAAAACCCAACATCAGACAAAGCGCATACAATGAAATGGCAAAACAAGGTATCACATGGGAAGAACGTTTCCTGAACCGGGACGGAACAAAGCCGGATTATGACTATACCTATAAATGGCAGGTCAGAAAGGGATATCAAGTAATGAATGCAAACCGGCTGAAGGAATACTTCAGGGAAAAATTCAGAGAGGATGGAATATACGAGATATATTGTGCCTGGAAAGGCGGCTCCGCACACGTGTTCTGCGCGGAGGTGACTGAAGGAAAGACAAGATTCTTCGACCCGCAAACCGGAAAGGATGATGCAAGCAATTACATACAGAGCATGAAAGCGGGCCGTGTGGGAGTGATAAGAATAGACAACAAACTGGTAAATCCCAAAATCATGGGACTATTCATCACCAAATAAACGGGAAGAAAGTGCCAGCCCCTCCTCACCGTCCACCAGACGGCAGGACTGACCGTCGAACAGAATAAAGGCGGGAAGACCGACAGGCAACTCAAAACCTCCCCGTCAACACAGCCAACGGAATAGATGCTTCCTTCAGGGGAGACTGGCTGATAAAACAACGGAGTTATAACCGCTACTGTTTGCTAATTCTGACACTTGTTCGGGTATTTCCATAACTCAAAAAGGCACATAAAAAACGCCTTGTTTGCAAAAGTATAAAATTATTTTTTAAACTCTATAATTTATGGACATAAAAAGAATATTCAAGGCTGATAAATGCCAAACGGAAAGAACTGGATCGTCTAATAAAACGAAAGATGCCGGTTATCGCCGGACGAATGGCAAAAAAGACCATTTCCAGGACAATTTCCGCCGGGAAGGTTTCGTAAACGGAGGATTGCACCCGTGGCCGAAAGCGAAAAGGCTGTCATCTGGAAGGACGGATGCGGCCGGGAACTACGGGACGCTGCTCTCCGGGAGGAACCACCTCTTCAGCTCCGTCAAGTACATGCCGGGAGAATACCGAGTGAGGGTGGCAAACGAACTCGTCTATGCGCCGGTCAATAACTGGGGAGGAGAAGTTCATCCGACTGTTACGCCCGCTCCAAATGCGGCGTTTTGCATGGGCGAAGTATTACCAGGCTTCAGGCAAGGCTAAAAAAGCCGCCACGGGCAAAAGAAAAGGCAAAAAGAAGAGTTCTGCCGCAAACAATGAACCACAGGAAAATCAGGAAGCGCTGAAATGGAAAAGGCTGGCGCTGACCAAAAAGAAAAAGCTCCGGATAAAAATACCGCAACGCCAGTTTATCGGGGAAAGCCGGGAACTGTCCGAAAAGATAGACCGTAAAATGGAGAATGAAATCAGAAACATTTTAAACTTATAAACACATGGAAGAAATATTCATCGCAATCATGGAACGCATCGCCCAAAAGATGCCGGAGCTCTCATACATTGACGAGGATTACGGACAGCTTGAAGCAGGAGCGGAAGAGGACCACTATCCGGTAACCTTCCCCTGCGTGCTTGTCGGGAACGCCGAATCGGACTGGAATGACCTCGGTTACGGGGTACAGAAAAGCGAGTCACTCATCACCATACGACTGGCCATTGACTGCTACGATGACACCCACTACACCTCCGGAACCTATGACAAGGTAAGGGAACGGCAGCTGAAGGCCAAAGAGCTGTACAAAGCCTTGCAGGAGTTCCAGTGCACGGAAGAGACCAGCCCGCTGGTCAGGGTAAAGAGCCGGGACTATTCGCTGCCGGGAAACATCAAGGTGTACGAGACGGTTTATTCTTTCACGCTGCATGACGAGTCGGCCATGCAGTAAGGGGAAGGTTCATTCCCCCGTGAACAGGGAAAGCTGGACGGCTGTCAGGCGGGGTTTCTTAACCTTTGGGACGGGCTTCACCTCCAAGTCCTTCAGCTCCCGGCACTTGCACCGGATAATGGACATGATCCGCTCCTCGGAAATGAAAAACTCCTGGCGGGACAACACTTTCAGGGCATCATCAAAACGCAGGCGCTGCACCTCCGTCCAGTAATAGTAACGGCGGCACAGGGCTTCATCACGGAGTTCTATCAGTTTTTTGTCTCGTCCTTTAGCCATAAGTTCAGGTATATGCTGCAAAATTAGGCATTTAACCGGGGATGTTAATAAAAAAACGCCGCATCGTGTATGAATGCGGCGTTTTTCTGTTTAGAGTGTGAACAAAATCACATGGTCATCAGTTCGGTGTCATCCTCACCCGGAACAAACGGCTCGATGCGGGTGATCACCTTGCTCTGTACCTTCACCCGCCCGCTGCCATTACAGACCGGACATTTTGCGGATAAAGGAGCTCCTCCCCTGGTCCAGGTAAAAAGATACGTCCCTTGCCTTCACAACGCTTGCAGGCCATGACGTGCGGCGCGATGTTCTTCGTCTTCTCCATGACTACAACCGGCAGAATGAGGGTTCGATACGGTGCCAGACACCGTTTTCGTCACGTTTGTGGAAATAGTAGTTCACCGCGGTCTTGTACACCACGTTGCTCTCACGGAAGAGGTCCATGATCTCCGTGTACTCGCTGTCGAAACGGTCCTCGAGCTCGTACAGCTTACTCACGGACTTGTAGTCCAGATCGCCCTGGCGGTTGCGCTCGATCATGGTCATGCCGAGCTGGTACATCGGGTCGTCGGTACCCAGCTCGCGCCCCATGGCGTAGCGCTTCAGGTAATCCACCAGGCGTTCGGCGGCAAGGTCGGCACGCTCGTCGAAACTCTTCACCTTGTTGCTCCTCACCTCCAGCTTCATGTCACCGTCCACGATGGTGAAGCTCGCCTGCTCGTCCTTACGCAGCTGGCCGTATTCACGCATCACCGCACGGAAGGCGGCGGCCTCTTTCTCCACCCAGTCGCGGAACGCCTTCACGTCATCCACAACCGGGGCAGCCGGTTCTTCACTTCAAGCATGAACTGCGCACGGAGGCCCTCATAGGCATCGCGCCGGTTACGCTTGCTTTCCTTCTCTTCCTGCTGGAGCTGTTTCAAAAAGCTCCTTCCTGTCCTGGGCGGACAGGCTTTTTAATTGTTCTTTCAAATCCCATAGCTAAAAAAATTAAATGGTTGCTATTGTTGTTTATTCTCACGTTTACGGCGGATGGCACGCAGCTTCACCTGCAACGTGTCCAACGCCTCACAGTCAAGTTCACGGAACTCCTTGCCGGCGATACGGCTGTCCCGGCAGAAGGCGTTCACCCGGTCCCAGTCGGCCGTATCGATACCCAGCAGCTGCATCTGGTGCAGTACCGCGGAACGCTTCTGACGGAGAATCTTCCGGAGCTGTTCCTGATAAGTGGGCGGTACCAGCTTCTGCATGGCGGACACGGCGGCACTGTATTCCTTCAGTGTCATGTCACGCAGACTCGTGGTACGTCCCTCCGTGTACTGGGAAACGATGCTTTCCTTCAGTGCGTCACGATCCGATGTCGGAAGGCGGTTCAAAAGGCTGTAAAACGCCGCATAATTCTCGGGTTTATTTAACTGCTTGCGGCTGTTGATGTCTATCTGCATGGCTATACTGTTTTTTTGTTTATTTTAAGGTCATTGATTTCCTTAATCACTCTCTTTACTCTGATAGTACACAAATAATCAAGAAGATGCTCTTTTTCATTTTTTGTACACTTATACTGGTCGAAAAATTCAAGTATGCCCATTCTATTCAGATTTTCATTAACTCAAACTATTCATACCACATCAGCACAACTCTATGATTTCACCCACGGCAGAGCGTAGAAGAGTACGCAAAACCGAAGGGTTTCCGCTATCATAGATGACTTCCACACAACACTCATGGCGTGCGTTACGTGACACAACCAGCTCGCAAGTCATATTCTCACAGAGCCATTTTTCCACTACTTTACGGACACCAACTGCGGTGACCACAATTACCATTTTTTTACTCATAATATTGACCGTGCTGTATGTTATTCAACTCTTATCCTCCCGGTGTACTGGTTTCCCCGAAACTTCATCCCCTTGGTGAAGCCGCCCGGATATCCCAGTTCCTTGCTTCTCGCGTTTGCCAGCAACAAATGTTCCCGGCTAAGGGAGGCTACAAAACCTTTGTCCTTTTCCAGTCCCATCTCTCGGGCCTTCCGGGTGACGCTGCGTTCGGAAACACCGAGCATTTCAGCCAGCTCCCGGTTGAGGGTATTGTGATAGTGGCGACGCATGATGGAAAGCATATTACCGTTCCAAAAGATACGGGTGGAATATCCCTTATGCTCGACGAGCCGTCCCAGTGTCCGGTGCATGAAAGTACCGTCAGCAACCTTCCGGTGCTTGCGGTACTGTTCACGCTTGTACACCAGCACACATTCATGACACCAGGAACTCCGTCCCCCATTCTTCAACGGATAGAACTCACGCATCCACAACTTTCGGCCGCAATGCGGACAGACACGTTTACGTTTCTGCTTGTTGTTATTTTCACTCATAGCTGTTTATGCTGCATTCATCAGTTCATATTCAAATTTTCACCGAACGGAATAGTATTAATGTCAGCCTTTCTCGTGTAGGCCTGCATAAGTCCCACGGAAAGCAGCATATAGACATTCTTATTCGCTTTGACAACCCCGGAAATAGAGCCGACAATATGTTCAGTCTTGCCGGTAATGATTGAGCCGGCTATCTGCTCAAGCCCGTCTGGATGGTCCTCACTGGCCGCAACGCTCATAAAGGCACTAAGATCGTTTTCCTTACAAAAGTTATCCACGTATTGGCAGAGTTCCTTTACTGCCTCTTTCTGTTTTTCTGTAATCATTTCTGTTAAATTTTAATGGTTAATAATTATATGTTGAAATCGCGAAATCTCTTTTTTGATACTGGCTGTACATAGTTTCCTCCCAATCCGTCTCTTCCTCCTCCGGAAGGTCATCCTCATCAAGTTCTACCTCCTTACGGTAAATCAGATACCGTGCCTCCAGAAAGAAGAGGACCACGCGGCGCAGGAACTCACGGGCGGAGGCGATGCCGTGCTTTTCCATGAAGGAGGCGATACGGTCCGGACCGATAGTGTTCGTGCGGATGCTCACCAGACACTGCCGGCGGAAGTCCTTCAGCGTGCTGCCCCTCACCTCGAACACGCGGTCAGCGATACGGCCGAGACTCTCCGGAATATGGTATCCGGAACCTTCGTCATCCGTTCCCACCAGCAGTTCAGCAGCAGCCGTCAGCATACCCTCCACGCTCATGCGCTGGGCAGCGGCCGTCTCCTTCAGGAACACGTACTGGTAATTGCTCACGTAGGTATGTATGAGGTAGCCTTCAGGACGGCGGAACACCTCTTCGGAGGCAAGCTCCATCGAAAGGTTGTTCAATGTCACACCGGCACCGCAGCAGAAGGCGCACACCAGGCGGACGACAAGACGCTGGCGGTTGCCCCAGCCGCCAGCGATGATGGCACGCTGCAGGCTGCCGGCAACGGCCGGATCCATCTCGAAGAACAGCACCGACTTCTCCTGACGGCGGAAGAAGAACGACATGTCCGGAATACGATCCATGCAGAGGAGGATGCGCCGGGTGGCCGTGGAGACCCTGCCACCATCCGTCATGCGGATGTAGGACTTCACCAAGTGGTTCATCACTACCGTCATGTCGGAAAAATGATAGTCGGCAACCTTCCCGCGGAACAGTTCATGAAGCAGAACGGGCAGCTTCACAACGTAGTTGTAATACTCCTTTCTCATGGCTTACTTGCTTGAAGGTTTCCAGTCCACTGTTATAATCGCATCCAGCTCACCGCTGCCGCCACACACCGGGCAGGATACATGCACGTCCTCGCGGCTGCCCTCTTCCGTTCCCCAGAACCAGCCGTTGCCCTTGCAGTAACCACACTTGTGGCCGGTACTGACGAAGTTCTCACGGTTAGGCCCCTTACACATATAGGCGGGAGGACAAATCTCCAGCTGTTTCTTTATCCTGCTCATGCCTGGCCTCCTTTCTGTTTCGGTCCCGCCACATTCCAATAGTCATAGGCGCCCTTCTCCCAGATTGTGTATTCACCAGTGGCCCCCTGATAACGTCCCTTACTGAAGGCGACGTAGCCCTCCACCCATATCTTCAGGTCGGCATCATACATCACGCTCGTGGCCGCATCACCTTTAGGATTCTTGCCACGGGCATGGCTGATGAAAACAAACAGCTTGTCCGGAAACTCCTCCTTCAGCTGGATATAGTCACGATACGTCATCTGTGTGTATTGGAAGCTGTCAATGATCACGATGTTGAAACTCTTATGACGCCGGAGCCTGATCTTCAAGGTGGGGATGTCCTCCTTGATGAACGCCAAATGGCGGCTTACCTCGGCCATACCAAAGCGCCGCAGGTTATTCTGGACTGTCAGAGAAGTTCCTTCCTCCAGGGAGTTGAACGCCACACGGTCATACTTGCAAAGTTCCTTGCAGAGCTGCATCACGAAAGAGGTCTTGCCGTTACCGCTGTTGCCCCACACGAACCAGCAGCCCCGGACTTCCGGAGTGTCGAAGGCATCCTTCCATTTCCCTTCGAAAGGGAATACGTCATACTTCTTGTTCAGGATGTCCCTGACATTCAAGGCACGTCTCATACCCGCTTTTTTATTATCCTTTTTCTCTTCTTCCATAGTCAGAACAGTGTTAGTTGTCGGATATTGTCAATTCGGTCAAGTACGGCCTGCCGTGCGGCACCCCGCAGTTTCTCGTGGCAGAGCATCCTGCCGAGTGCCCACAGAAGGGCATTCTCACGGGTGGCAAACTGTCCCCATTTACGTCCCGGGTTGAAACCACCGCCGGAACCGCCCACCTCCATGTGAACGCCGGCAACCCACCAGCCGTCCTGCTGTCCCACAAGGGCGTCCAGGTAGTCGTGACCATTCCGGTAAACGGCCACCGTCTCGTATTCCCTCAAGACTGGGTAATCGCTCCAGGGAGCGGGAAGCTGCTCGCGACCGTCGATCTTTAAGTATTCAAATTTGTTTTCCATATCCTTAAAATTACGTTTGAACGGTATTTGAACGGGGGTCATTCCCCCACCATGCGTTTCACCTTGTGAATGGACTTCCTCACACGCCGCAAATCAAAGTCACATGTCGAAGCCTCCTTTATCACCTTATCGATGTCTTTCTTGTCAGTCACACCGTTGGCGGAACAGATCGCAAACACGTCGTTCACGTCCGTAGGCTCCAGCTCATAAAATTTCCGTCCGATACGGCTGTAGAACTCCTTGTAGCCGGGCTTCTGGTACCGCAGGCCGTTGCTGATGCGCTTGGCAATATAATCGGTACTCAAGAACACGACACCGCATTTCTCCTCCAGCTTGTTGTACAGGCTGATGAAATAGTGGAACACCGGTTCGGTCAGTTTGTCCGCCTCGTCGAACACCAGCAGGGGCGCGTCCATCTGGATGATGTCATCCAATATAAGCCCCCACACCTCACGGATATTATACCCTTCGGTCCGGATTCCGACCGTACGGGCGATCTCGCGGACAAAGTCACCTTTCTTCATGTCCTCGGAGCAGAGGATATAGAAAACCTCCTTATGCTCCTGGAGGTAAACACGGGCGGTGGTACTCTTGCCACAACCGGCCTCGCCGGTCACCCAGGTAACATTGCGCCAGCGCTGCGCGTCGGAGAGTACAGCCGTGATCTCCTGGTAAGCACCGGTCTCCACGATCTGCCAGCCGGTAGCGCTTACACCACCGACCTGCGAGGCGACATTACGGAACATCTCGTCGCTGATATTCTCATAACGGCCGTTCAGGATATTGCTAACAGTACCTACACTAACCCCCTTCAGGCTGCCAGCAGCCTTCGTCTGGCTCGGGTATTTCGCCACGTAAGCCCGGAGGCTCTCACTGATGGCGTCCTTTTCTTTCATTGTAATTTCCATAATCAATATTTTTTATCTTGTTATAAATCTGTTCCTTATAATTTCCCGACCACCTTGCGGATGCTCACTTCCTTCTTCTCAAAGCTGTCCCATGTCACGTTGCTGATGACTTTCATGTCTCGGCCGATGGAAGGACAGGGCCGGCTGGCTGTATTTTTTGTGCGACGGTCAATCTGGCGTTGCGCCTCCTTTCCGAGACCTTTCAGGTCAGGGGTACGCAGACCGTTCTGTTCCGGTGCGACACCATGTTCGTACTCGATGTCCTTGGCAACGACCTGGCGGTTTATACGCTCGTTGATGACGGCCTCCTGCTGGGCGCGGATGAAACGTTTCTCGGCTTCCGTCTGCTCCTGCTGGGCACGGTGGATCATCAGCGGGAACGAAGCCACACACTCAAAGCGCATCGCTCCGCCCTTATCCTTGTACAGCAGACGTACGCTGCTCATGTCATAAGGATCGTACTGGACATAGAACTTCTTGTAGGTGTTACGCCGGCGCCATTCCAGATCAGGCTCACCGGGGGCGGAGAAAACCTCGTAAGGGTATTTCTTTCCCTGTACCGTGATCTCGATACCGTTGGCGGTGAACAGCGACGGTTTCTCGGTCGTGTACCAGAACATCTCCACCATATCCGACACACTTACCGCATCGGTAGCCTCGTTCACGCTGGTATTGTACATTTCCATACGAGAGATGCCGGTGACCGGATGCTTCATTGAGTTCCACTGCTCACGGGAAGCGGCATACTGCTCCTTCAGCTCCTCCAGTGTGGGGAGGGAGTCGATGTTCGCGTTGATGAATTCCAGATTCGGACGGCTTGTATCTCTCTTTGCCGTAATATTCTGCCCGGTGAAACCGAAACGTTTCTTCAATACCTGGCTCTGGAAGCGGTAGAAAATGTTCTCAATCGTCTTAGATTCGCCATTATACGGGGCTGTCGGGCGGTGGATACGGCTGATCTTCGAGAAAAGGCCCAGCGCCGCGTTCTTCTTATGACCGCCCTGGTTATCGCACACGATCTCGTAGGGTTTGTGCCGGCTCGTCTGGATAGCCATGCGGAAAGCATGGTACTGGGCGATATAGTCCTCATTGTCGCTAATGTAATAACCGAGCAGAACTTCACTATAGGCATCCACCACCTCATACACGCTTGTAGTGCACTTATTTCCGTTCTCATCACGATAGTAGAGGTTCAACTTCGTACCGTCACCATACCAGAGGCTGTCACGACGGCCCGGAAGGATGGTCCGGTGCTTGCGGTCATAACGCTGGTGTGCCTTCATTTCCCCATAAACGGCATCGTACCACAGTGGTTCGACACGCGGGCTGTTGAACCATTCGCGGAGGCTGCGGGGACTCTTCAGGGGTTTCCAACCACGTTCCGGAGCGACACGGTTGTACTCCTCGAAGATCTCCATATCAGTATAAACCGGAACGCGGCTACGTTTCAATGCAACAAGGTAACGTCCACCGTCCTCCTCGATCTTCAGCGTGTTGCTGTTGCCGTATTTACCGCTCACAAGCACACCGTAGTTATCAGGACGAAACTTGTTTATCAGGGCTTTCAACCGGCCCACACTGCCCGGAAGACTATGCCCGTACACCGGACGCCATTCCTCACTCGTGACAAGCAGAAGCTCCCAAAGGTTACGGCGGAAACCGGTCAGCTTGTTATTGGATGAACTCAAGCGTTTGAACTCTTCCATCAGCGCGTTCAGTACCGAGGCATTCCAGGTGTATTCCTTCTTCACATCCACGGGAAGGGCGACCAGCTCACCGTTCTTGTCGTAGCGGTACTCCTCAAAAAATCTCTCGGCCTTCTCGTCTTTCTTCACTATGTTACGAATCATTTCTCTCGCATCTGTTGCTCGGGCTCGCCATGGCGAGCAACCCAGCGTTGCTTATACTTCTCGGGAAAAGAGGAATAGGAATACAGGGCTACATTGCCCTCGCCACCGCCACGGTTGACACTTTCGATGTTACCGCGACGGACATTCTGGTATAAAGTTATATACTTCATCACCGGGTCATCTCCTGAAGTAAGCTCTTCGCAAGTCACACACAATATGTTGTTATAGTATTCCATCTTCCGTTCTTTTATCACTCCTCTAAACCACTCAAGGGGACATGCCTCTTTATCAGTCTCGCTGAAGCCCCGAAGTTCAACACTACGAGAAGCTCCGGCAGTGGGTGGTCGAAGACCACGGAAAGCAGGATCCCGAAACTCAGACAGAAGTAAAGCGCACAAAGGCGCTGTTTCCGGTTCAGACGGACAAACCAGCGCAGCTGGTCACCGAACAGTGTCATCAGGTCTCTTTTCATCGTCGTCTTTCTTTTGAGAGTTATCACCTACCTTGGTACCACCACGCTCGATAGCGAGCTTGCGGATGGAACGGGCCAACTTGCTGTTCTTGCGAAATGCAAGGGAATGGGAAACCATTTCCCGGGAACAACCCAGCAAACCGGCTATCTTACCCACCTCGCTGTATTCTACCACTATTCGTTCTTTCATAATTCGCTGATATGTTAAATTATTGTAGCGGGCAGTCGCGGACTCGAACCGCGGACCATGACCTCTCCCTTGCGGGAGTTTGGTGTGTTCTACCAACTGAACTAACCGCCCAGGAAAACTTATCGGAGTTCTTGTATGGCATCCTCCGGGAACACATATCACAGTCCAAACCTGGCCATCTTTCATATAATCAACATTATATTCACGACCGAAAGTACAAATGTTGTAATCCCAATCACGGATTATACCATCAATGATCTCACCGTTTCTCTTGGTGATTCTCACACTTTGTCCCTTTTTAAATTTTGCTTCCATTCTATCCTCGTTTTAAGTATATTAATATTAATCACATCCAACACGTTAGATGTTCTTAGGCTATTCACGATAAGGGTGGCTAAAACGATACTGTTTTCTGCCATCCACTTCTTCGCCTTGCCTAACAGCCACTTCCTTATTGTACCCATCCGGAATAAAAGCTCCCAGATCATTATAACTCCCGTCTGTCAATTCAAAATAGTACCGTTTCATAACTTTCTATTTTTTCTTCTTTTTTATTTCTCATTGTCAAAACAGGAACGGCAATAAGCCAACCCGCACTCGTTCTCACAGACCACGATACCGGTCAACGCATCAATCTGGTAGGCGAAAATATTTTCGTCATCATTCAACTCTTTAAACAGCAAACAGGTCCATTTCTGCCCAAAACAATGAATAAAATGAAAGATTTTCTTCTTTTATAAAGCTCATTGCCACCTCAAGCCTTTTTTTTTGTTTTTGTTCAAAACACGCTGCAAATATAGGTTGCTCCATACTACAAAATAAAATAGCGTAATTTTTTATAGCTTTATCAAGATTATGGATGAGTTTCAGATTTATACAAGTTCTTGACGAATTAAAAGAGAAGGGCATAATAACAGATTATGTTCAGGCTGCGAATGATTTAGGAACAAATAAAGCAGGTATCAGTGATATAAAAAGCGGAAGAAAGAAATTATCAATAGAGCTTCTCGCCGCCTGAAATTATCAACGAAATATAGAATGGATTATAATGGGAGAGGGGGATGCATTTGTCACCTCTAAAACTAATAATTCCAGCAATCCAAGTTCTGAAACTTCATTTTTATAGAGAAAATAGCCCAACAAGCAGAGGAAATAGGAATACTTAAACAAACAATCGTGCAACTCAAACAGGAAAGCGGGGCGTGTTTCAGGTGCGGAGAGTTCAACACTTGCAGGCGCGGTAAAATGCGTTTTATGGGGTAAAGGGGGCAAAAAGAATTAAAATATTGATTTATAGCACAATATCTTAAATTATAGGGGAGTAATAAATATTATCAATGTATTGTTTACTCCCTCAAATAGTTTAAAAACAAGCAAAAACAAATCCTATTTATATTGTATAGATAGGTAAATCGCTAAAAAATAACCCCAAAATGTAAACCCAAGTGTAAACCCTACTAAACCGTTTCGTTTTTGCAACGGGAAAAATGTAAACCCAAGTTGTAAACCCAAGTGTAAACCCTTTCCATTTTTCCACCCGTTCAAACCGTTCAAATGAGTAGCAGCTTCTTTCAGATGTACTACTTGAAAAGGATACCACCCAAAAGACATAAAAAAAGCCGCAAAAAGCGGCTTTATAGACGTTCTAAGGCCGTTTTAGACCTTTCTGGTAGTCTTTATCAAGTGCGACTGGATAATCATCGCACGTTTCGTGTATTTCACGGCTCCATCGGTCAAACCGGCATGTAACAGGCTGCTCTTGGTGATACCGACCTCACTCTCCGTCAAAGTATCAAATATGGCGGAAATACTGCCGAAATAGAGGTTCTTTTTCTCATAAATCAGGTGTACATGGATAACTTTAGTCATAGTATATTGCATTTATTTTGCTGCAAATATACCAAATATCATCTATATGGAATAATTTTAATAAAATAAAATAGGGAAGTGCGTCAGGCACTCCCCCACTCCACTTGCATAAACCGATCCGTTTGACTATCTTTGTATATGAGAGCTGATCTGGAAAGGTTCATGGAGAATAACCGATGAACAAACCCGAAATCTCCCCTATCCCACCTTCAATGTAAAGCATTTCATTTGAACGGCGTTCAAACGAGGCTAAATTGTAAGCCCAATGTAAAGCGATGTAAACGTTTCGTTTTTCCAAGTCACTCTCCCCTACTTCATCATAACACTTTGACAGCCAAAAGCAATCAGTCATTTTCAAGCCGACCACATATTGGACACGCTTTCGTTTTTCCTTAATGGCAGGCGACTTATTTCTCGTTTGAGAAATCAAAACATCCTGTTGACGCGCTCAATGCCGGCAGCCAGCATATCTATCTCCTCCTTGGTATTATACAAACCGAAAGAAGCACGCACGGTTCCTTCAATCCCCATACGAATCATCAAAGGCTGAGCACAATGATGCCCGGTACGGCAATGCCCAGACGGTCAAGCAACGTACCCATATCCAAATGATGAATATTTCTACCAAGAAAGAAATGACACTGCTCTTATGCTCAGCCTCTCCGAAGATACGCATCCCGTTTATTTCTTTCAGACGCTGCATGGCATATAGGGTCAGTTCATGCTCATGGGCGGCAATGTTCTCCATACCAATGGCAGATACATAATCCAACGCTTTTGCCAAGGCGGTAGTACCGATATAATCGGGAGTTCCCGCTTCAAACTTAAACGGCAATTCATTAAAAGTCGTTTTCTCGAAGCTGACATTCTGTATCATCTCCTTTCTCCCCCCCGGTGGAAGCTTATCCAGCCACTCTTCCTTTCCATAAAGCACCCCCACACCGGTAGGACCATATATCTTATGTCCGCTGAAAGCAAAAAAGTCGGCATCCAAATCCTGTACATCCACTTTCATGTGAGGAACACTCTGCGCCCCGTCAATCAAAACGGGAACACCGTGTGCATGGGCAGTCGCAATCATCTCTTTCGCCGGATTGACAGTGCCCAACACATTACTTACATGAGCGAAACTCACCAGCTTGGTCCGT
>VOFK01003372.1_pt1 | contig 51879 bp, 62 predicted proteins | sample 5384121 | NCBI WGS metagenome assembly VOFK01 (sample SAMN12384730, study PRJNA508395) | human gut metagenome | isolation source: healthy gut J | host: Homo sapiens | reverse complement strand
ACGCACGCCTAGGCTTCTCCGCACCAGACGCTGCAGGCGCAGGATGACCAATAAACAAAGAGCCGCCCGAAACGATGTAATAGCGGGGACTTTCAAAGTCCCTCGCTATTGCTGTGAATCGCTCATTTGTGGCAGAAATGGTATGGCCGAAGCCGGGCATCATGAATGAAGGGTGATGTCGCTCGAAATATACGCAATGAAATAAGCGCGGTTCAGCAGGAATTGCTATTGAAGTTGGAAATAAAATCAATCGCCATGCTAGAATATGCACCAAAACAAGATTCCGAGGCCTGCTGAAAACAGGATCATCAGAATTGGCGATGGAGCTGTTTTTCTGATTTTTTTACAAATCAGATGCGTTGCTCCGAGCATGGCAAATACTGCGATAGAGCGCAAATCGGGCGCAAATCCGGCCTGTAAATCTGTGAGGCCAAACAGCGTAGACAGCGCCATGCTGAGCGCGGTCGCAAGGATCATCGCTACAACGCACGGACGAACTCCCGATAAAAAGGCGTTGACGGGTGCATATTTTATCAGATTCTTTAGTGCGGATGCAATTAAGAGAATAATCAAAAATGACGGCAACACCACGCCCAGCGTTGCAACAAATGAACCGAGGATTCCGCCCTGTGTTGAGCCGATAAAGGTTGCCATATTCACGGCAAGGGGTCCCGGTGTGGATTCAGATACGGCAATAAAATTCAGAAACTCGTTCTCTGTCAGCCAGCCGTTGGAAAGCACCCTTTCGCGTACCAGCGAAACCATTCCATAGCCGCCGCCGAAAGACAAGGCACCGATCATCAAAAAGTTCAGAAAGAGACGCAGGTATATCATGACGTTTTCCCATCTCCTTTCCGGATTTTTCGCAGAAAGAAAACAACAAGCCCGACCGCGCCGCAGATCAGGATGTAAAACACAGAGGAAAACGAAACTGCTGTGATCGAGCAGCAGAGCATGGAAGCCATGACCAACGTGAGAAGCGTCAAGTTTAGTGCGTTTTTGTCAATACTTTTAAGCATTTTCAGCCCTGCGGTAAGGATCAGATAGATCACACATACCTGAATCCCGCGGAATGCGCAGGAAACCCAGCGCAAACTGAGAAACTGATCAAAGAACAGCGAGATACCATAAATTACAAAGAAAGATGGAATGCAGACAGCAAGTGTGGACATGGCTGCACCCGCAAATCCTGCAATTTTGTAACCAATGTAAGTCGCACTGTTGATGGCGACTGGTCCTGGCGTGGATTCGGCTACCGCAACCATGTCCAGAAACTCGCTTTTTTCAAGCCATTTTTTCTTTTCAACGAACTCATTTTCAAGCAGCGCAATCATAGCGTATCCGCCGCCAAAGGTGAACGCACCGATTTTTAAGAATGTGATAAATAAAGAGCAAATTAGTTTCATGCCTGTATATCCTGCCTTCTGCGAATAATACCTACAAGTAAAACACCCAATAGAACCAGGCAGCCAGACAACACCTGCGACACGCGGACACCTGGCATCAGATAGAGACTGTCCGTACGAAGTCCCTCTACAAAGCAGCGTATCACGCCATAGCCGATCATGTAAAACGGAAGCAGATATCCCTTTTTTCTGAAATGCGGATAGGAGATCAGCATGGCAATCAGCAGCAGTGTATTCAGTGCAGATTCGTAGAAGAACGTCGCCTGATGCCACTGCCCGAGTACGGAAAGAATTGAGATCTGGATTTGTGATCAGATTTCCGTAAGCCTCCTGATTCACAAAATTCCCCCAACGCCCGATGGCTTGTCCAAGAACAAGGCTGGGAATCAGCGTATCTGCAAGCGACCAGAAGGAAAGCTTTTTGACCTTGCAGTAAATCAGTACAACAGCAACACCGCCGAGGATGCCTCCATAAATGGCAAGCCCGCCCTTATTGATTTGAAAAACGGAGAGAAGGTTATCCTTGTACTGCTCCCACTCAAAAAGCACATAGTATGCTCTGGCACAGAGAATACACACGGGAATCAGCCAAAGCATGAGATTATATAAGTGATCCGGTTCAACTCCGGTTTTTTGCACCGGCGAAGTGCCAGCATAAATCCGAGAATCATGCCGAATGTGATGATGATACCGTACCATGCGATGTTCAGCCCTTCTATGCCAAACAGGTTTTCAACAGCATCATGATTCATAGATTTTTTGAAAGCCTTCCTGCTATTCGACGCGGAGCATCCGATAGCCGATGCCGATGTGCGTTTGTATGTATTGCTGCCCATCTTTCCCGCTTTCCAGCTTTTTGCGCAGGGTTGCCATGAATACCCGCAGAGAAGCAATATCATTTTCCCAACTGCTGCCCCAGATCTGTTGCGTGATGTAGGTGTGTGTCAGAACCTTACCAACATTTTTGGAGAGCAGGCACAACAGTTTGTATTCGATGGGCGTTAAGTGCAGTTCTGCACCGCCAAGATATGCGCAGCCTGCCGCATAGTCGATTTTCAGCGCACCGTTCGTAAAAATCGGAGATTCCTGCGCTGCGTCTGTTTTCATCAGCGACAGTCTCCGCTGCGTCACTCGCAGCCGTGCCAACAGTTCATCCACGGAAAAGGGCTTCGTCAGGTAATCGTCCGCCCCGGCATCCAGCGCCACGATTTTATCAGAATCCTCTGTCCTGGCGCTGATTACAATGATCGGCATATTCGACCACGAACGGATTTTTCGGATGATCTCCACGCCATCCATATCTGGAAGTCCCAAATCAAGCAGCACAATATCCGGATTATGGGACAGCGCCTCCATCACGGCGCTTGCGCCGTTTTGCGCAGAAAGATACCTGTATTCGTGAGTTTTCAGCGTCGTAGTGATCAGATTGCGCACAGGGGTATCATCTTCTACAACGAGGATAAGCGGCTTATTCATTCAAGTTCACCTCACTAAGTGGTAATGTAAAGGAAAAGATGCAGCCATGCGGCGAATTGTCTTTCAGCGTCATTTCGCCATGATGTGCATGAAGAATGGCTTGACAGAGCGTAAGCCCAAGTCCAGCTTCGGCGGCTGTCGCCAATCGGATTTCCCCCGGTAAAGAACATTTCAAAAACACGTTCCTTCAGTTCATCTGGAATACCGGGACCGTTATCGCTGACGCATATTTCGGCCATATTTTCTCGTGGGATTGCCGTGATCCGGATGTTCGAGCCAGCCGGAGTATATTTGACTGCATTGTTCACCAGATTGATAAGCACCTGCACGATGAGTCCCGCATCCACCCGCACCAGCAGCGGCACGTCTCCGCAATCCACCGTGATGTGATGTTCTGTCGCTCTTCGGTCGATATGCCGTAGCGCTTCCGACACAATATCGTCCACGACCTGATCGGAAAGGCGCAGCTTGACGCTGCCGTCCGCGATTTTCGTAATGGAAAGTAAGTTCTCAACCAGTCCCGTCAGCCATTGTGCATCGTCATAAATGTCCGTAAAAATCTGTTTCCGCGTTTGTTCATCCAGCACGTCATAGCTGTGCAGCAGCGTATCCGCGTTGCCGGAAATGGAGGTCAGCGGGGTCCTCAGGTCATGAGAAATTGAACGCAAAAGATTAGCACGAAGCTGCTCGTTCTTTGCAAGGACGGCGGCTTTTTCCTTTTCTTCGGCATTGCGTAGGCTTTCCAGCGCCAGAGCGCACTCTCCGAGAATGGAGAACAGAACGCTGGATGTAAATGCGTCAGGCTGCGTTTGCTTCTCCATCGGAATCCCGACAACGCCGAAAACCTGCTGCCCGGTACGAATGGCAAGATACAGCCGTTTTGCCTTTGGAAAGTTTTGCGTCGTTGCGCCAGCACGCTTTCCGGTTCTGCCAGACCCAGTCGATCACATCCTGTTCCTGGTCTGTGTCCGGGACGCTATATGGACTGCTTCCGTCAGCCGGGTAAATGATCCCTTGGGACAGTACGCCGCTCTGCACTGGATAAATCAGAACGTCCCGCTGCATGAGCTTCTGTATCTGCGTTGCGGTCATCTGATAGACCTCATCCGGCGTTTCCGCCTTTTGAAGCTGCCTGTTCATATCAAAAAGGAGCTTTGTGCGATAAGCATCCCGCGCGGATAGCTGTGCATGGGCTTTGAGCTTTGCGGCAAGCGTACCGGTCAAAAGCGCCGCTGCAAACATGACGGCAAAGGTTATTGGGTATTTACTGCCATAGGCTGCCAAAGACAGCCGGGGTTCTGTCAGAAAATAATTGAACAAGATGACACTCAAAAAGGCGGACAGCACACCGCAGGTATATCCGCTGGTAAAAGCGGAGGTCAGAAGCACACCCAGCAGATAAACCATGATGATATTGGCATCCGCAAAGCCAAGCCGCAGAAACAACCATCCGATGATCGTAGCGGCTGCCAGAATCCCGATGGTCAGAAGCAGTTCCCATGCGGTCGGAAACGCCGGACGGATGGTAAGCAGCCGTTTCCTGCGGTAGCTCTTATAGGCTTCCACATCCGGAATGATATGAATGTCTACCTCCGGTGCAAGCGTAATGAGCCGTTCTGTCAGCGTCGGTTCACTCCAGAAATGCCGCCGCTGCACGCCGCTGCGCCCAATCACAATTTTGGTCACATCGGAGAGCCGCGCATATTCCGCGATCTGTGTTGCTGCATCTTCTCCATGCGTTGTGATGATCTCTGCGCCGAACTGCTGCGCAAGGCGCATATTTGCCTGCAAGCGAACGGTATCTTCTGCGTTCATATCAGCGTCTCCGGGTGTCTGCACATAAAGCGCGGTAAGGCTGCCACTAAATGCCTGTGCCATTTTCCCTGCCATTCGTACAATGCGTTCATTGGATGGAGACGAGGACAGGCACACAAGAATATGCTCTTTTGGCAGTTCGCTTCCTTTGTTCTGCACATTTTCACCACCCCTCTTAAACAATATTATAGCATCAAAATGTGAAGGTTTCTACTGCGCCCAATCGGATTCGTTGTTTGGAAATGAAATTTGCTCTGAATCATAGATCACGATTTCTACATGGGCATGACTGCTGCGAAACCGGGAAAGCGTTTCCTCAAGTTCGTCAGGAGGAATATTTCCGACCAGATGCACGCACGGCTCAGGCTGCTGTTGTTCGGGCGCTTCCTCGATTCGCTTCTGATTTTCATCCAGAAAGCGATCCAGCCGCTTCATCAAATACCAGCTGAACAGGAACGCCAAAGCCGTTCCAACAATCAAAATGACATCCCGCACGTCAACTCACCGTCCGTTCAGATTCGGAAGCACTTTTGCAGCGCTTTGTATTCGCCCAACGCTAAAATCGTTATTTCCCCGGACAGCACCGTATCCGGTGTAATTGATACGTCGGTTTTTCCCGAATGCTTGATGCCAAGAATGTTGATTCCAAACTTTCTGCGGATATTCAGTTCGCCAATGCTTTTCCCGACCCAGCCTTCCGGCACTTCCACCTCAAAAATGGCGTGCTGCTCGTCGATCTCTATGTAGTCGAAGATATGGTCGGCAGTGTATCGGATCGCTGCCCATTTTGCCACCTGCTTTTCCGGGTAGACCACATGGTCTGCTCCGTTGCGAAGCAGAAACTTTGCCTGCACATCACGCTCGGCACGCGACACCACACACTTCGCCCCAAGCTCCTTCAAAAGCGACGTCGTTTCCAGCGAATTCTGAAAGCTGCCGCCAATGGTCACGATGCAGACATCAAAATTTCCGATGCCAAGAGAGCGAAGAAACTCTGCGTTTGTACTGTCGCCAATTTGTGCGTTGGTGACATATGGAAGCACATCACTGATTCGTTCCTCGTTTGTATCGACCGCCATGACCTGATGCCCCAGCTGAGAAAGCTGTATTGCGATATGCCGTCCGAAGCGGCCTGTGCCAATCAATAAAATGTTTTTCATGTGTAAAGACTCCTTATCCAATCATTATTTTTTCCTGCGGCAGCTTTGCGCCGTTTATTTTTTTGCCGGAAAATGCCGCATAAATGAGCGTAAGACCGCCGACTCTGCCCAGATACATGAGCATGATCAGCACTATTTGCGATGGAATGCGCAGCTGCGGTGTAATACCAAGTGTCAATCCCACTGTCCCGACCGCCGATGCCGTTTCATACAGGCAGGCAGACAGCGGAAGATTCTCGTATGCGCTGATAAAGACCGCACCGCCAAAGAACAGCACCAGATACATCGTCAGAATGGTCGCGGCGGTCTTGACGGAGCTGCAATCGACTCTGCGTCCGAAAAACTGAGCGCTCTCCCGCTGACGGAAGGTTGCGGCAGTATTAGCAAGCAGGACTGCCAGTGTCGTTGTTTTTATTCCGCCTGCTGTAGAACCCGGAGAACCGCCAATGAGCATCAGAAAGGATCATTATGCCCTGCGACGCACCGGACATCGCGGATAGATTTACCGTGTTGAAGCCCGCTGTCCTCGGCGTGACGGACTGAAAAAAGGATGCCAGCAGCCGGTTTCCAGCGGAGAGCGCAGAAAAGTCTGAAAAGAAGAAAAACACAGCAGGCAGAAAAATCAAAAGACCTGTCGTGACGAGAATCACCTTGCTCTGCATTCGGTAGCGATGAAGCTGCCACTTGTTTTCGCAGATGTCATCCCATGTCAGAAAGCCAATGCCGCCAACCACGATCAGCAGCATAATCGTGATATTGATTACCGGACTGCCAGCATAGCCGGTAAGAGATGGATAGAGATTGCTTTCTGTCCCAAGAATGTCAAACCCGGCGTTGCAAAAAGCAGATATGGAATGGAATACCGCCATCCAGACGCCGCGCCATCCATAGTTACGGCAGAACACCGGCAGCATGGCAAGCGCGCCCAGCAGCTCAATCAGAAACGTCCCTCGCAGGATGAAGCGTGTCAGACGGACGATTCCGCCGACCTTTGGCGCAGAAATTGCATCTTGCATGGTGCTGCGCTGCATCAGGGAGATTTTTCGTCCGGACAACAGCGCAAACGATGCTGCTACGGTTACGACACCAAGACCACCAATTTGGATCAGCGCCAGAATAACCGCCTGCCCAAAGGTTGACCAGTAGCTGCCTGTATCCTGCACCACAAGCCCTGTGACGCAGACGGCAGAGGTCGCGGTAAACAGCGTTTCATTGAATGGAGTTACATTCCCTCCAGTCGTGGAGATCGGTAGCATCAGCAGCAGTGCTCCGAGCAGAATGACCCCGGCAAACCCTAATGTGATAATTTGAAAAGACGAAAGGCGGCGCTTTCGTCGAATAATCTCTTCCGGCATAAAGGCAGCTCCTTATTTCTGTGATACTCATATTATACAGTTGGAGATTTTAAGAGCGGATAAGGGACATTTGCGGCGTATTAAGATTGAATAAAGATGAGGAGATTGCTTGTGCAGATTGGGCAAGGCGAAAGTCTTGTCCATTTTTTTGTGTCCGGCTTTGCCAAATCGCCCACACCAGACTGTAGTAGTGGTAAAAAGCGGACAGGACGGTTTATCACAAACGCTTTATTTGCAGAAGTGGCCAAAAAGCGCTTTTGAAATTGTAGTAAGGGTATCTTCAAACGAGGGTGCTTCCGGCAAGACTGCCCCGAAGCGAGAGTGTACCGCAAGTTCCCTCCATTGGGCGCATGGTTGACCGCGAAGCAAAACGCGCCGAGGGCAAGGGCATCGGCTATGACCGCTGGGCGTCGATGCACAACCTCAAGGCGTGGTCGAAAACCTTCATGTACTTGCAGGAGCATGACCTTCTATCGCCGGATAAGCTGAGCGCCGCCGTGGATGCTGCCGGTGCGGAAGACACGGGAAGCACGCAGCCGCTATGACGCTGCCGCTGCCAAAGGTGACAGATAAAAAGGCAATGCTGGAAGCGATGGACAATTACCGCAAGACCTATCCCGTCATCAAGGAGTATCGTGCGATCCGAAAAGAAAAGGACAAGCAGAAATTCCATGCCGCGCATGAAGCGGATTTTATCATCAACGACGCTGCCAAGCGTCAGCTCGACAAGCTGGGCGCACCCAAGCAGCTTCCGAAACGCAAAGAGGTCGTTGCGGAAATTCAATCTCTCATTTCAGAGAAAAACGAGAGCTACAACGATTACCGCGAGAAAAGCGACCGGCTGCATGAGCTGATGAACATGCAGCGCAACTATCAGATGGCGATGCAGCCGCAGCAGCCGAAATACGGACGGAAACATGAGACAGAGCTATAAAAAGCAAAATGCCGCACAGGTTTCCCCATGCGGCACAATGCTCATTTCCCGAACAGATCGCTGTGCGTTTCGGTTCTGGAAAGTGTCAGCACCAGAACATCGCCCTCAATGCGGTAGATCAGAAGCCAGTCGGGCTGAATGTGGCACTCCCGGTGTCCACGCCAGTTGCCGGTCAGGTCATGATCTCTGTTCTCAGGCGGCAGCGTGCTTCCCATTGCAAGCGTTTCAATCACGGTTTCAAGAAGCTCGATTTGCAGTCCGCGCTTGATTGCCAGCTTGTAATCCTTCTTGAACGCCGTGGTCGGCTTGACGGTCAGCTTTGTCTTTCTCACTTTTTCAGATCGGCAAAAAGCTCGTCAAGGTCGTTATAGCCCTTTACAGACGGGGTCTTTCACAATCCTTTCCGCTTCCAGCATGGCGGCAATCGTCTCCTTGTTGGGCTGATTGATGGAGATTTCAAACGGAATCCCGCCCTCCCGGATCGATTGGCGCACGAAAATATTGAAAGCCGTTGTGAGATTCATGCCAAGCTCCGAAAACAAAGCGTCAGCCTGTGCTTTCAGGTCGCTGTCCATTCGGATGCTGATGTTTGTTGTAGTTCCAGCCATGGAATCATCCCCTTTCTACTGGCACTATCATTATACGCTATCTGCACGAGAAATACAATACAGCGCACGAAAAAGATACAATTTGTTTTCAAATCCAGAAATGGAGCAAATGCCCCCTCCCGAAAGCACACAGAACGCGCCGAAGGGACTTACCCATACCGCAATACCGCCCGTTCCTTAAATGGGGCGCACAGGGCGAAAAGAACCCGAAAATGATACCGAGATTTACAGTTTGACCGTCTGCCGGAGCGTAACGCTTTGGCGACAGATAGGAGCGTGAAAATGCCGAGAATGAGCAAGCAGCGGCGGCTGGAATGGTCGTTCTTCCTCGTCCACCGAAACCGCATTTCCTACAATCCCCTTTGCTGTGGCTGCATCCACGGCTGCAAGCAGAGCTTCCGGGCAATCGTTGTTCTTTGTCCGCATTACTGGTCAAAACGCTGGAAACCGCCCGACTGAGGGCTGTCACGATTCGTTATACCCCTGATTCCCGCGAAGGAGGTGACATTCCATCACCGAGTACATGAGAGCGGATACCCGGCTGCCGCCGTATCTGCCATATCCCCGTTTTCTGCTGCAAGCAGACCTGACCCAAACGGCAAAGCTGCTGTACGCGCTGCTGCTTGACCGGGCGACGCTCTCACAGGCAAACGGCTGGCTGGACGAGGGAGGCAGGATTTACCTTGTGTTCCCCATAGAGAAAATTGCCGCTGCGCTGGACAGAAGCTCCATGACCGTGAAAACCGCTCTTTCCGAGCTGGAGGACGCTGGGCTGATCGAGCGGCGCAGAAGTGGCTTTTCCAAGCCGAACCGCATCTATGTGAAGCTGCCGTCAGACGGACAGAAAACTTTCAAACGACAGACAGAAATCCATCTCCATTGGGACAGAAAACTGTCCGACTAAAGAAAATTGTCCCTATGATGGAAAGAAAAACTGTCCCCTAACAACCTGAATCAGAACCACATGAGTAGAGAGAGTGAAGCACCCGCCGCATACGGGCGATACAAAAATGTTTTTCTGCTTGACACCGAACACGCTGAGCTGCTGCGGGATTATCCCGACAGGCTGGACAGGCTCATTTCCGAGCTGTCCTCCTACATGGAATCCACGGGCAGAAGCTATCAGAATCACGCTGCCACCATCAGACGGTGGGCAGAGAACGATAAAACAAAGGGTGTCCCAAAACAGGGCATCCCCGACTACACCTGCAAGAAGGGAGAAAGCCTATGAACGATTTCACCGATATTGTTTCCAAAGTGATGGAAGTCAGACCCGACGATGGCGATTACACCGGAGAGGACGGCTTGCTGTACTGCGGCAAGTGCCACACGCCGAAGGAAGCCTATTTTGAAGATGGTCGCGCCGCCCTGTTTGGACGTGACTGGCATCCCACGAACTGCGCCTGTCAGCAAAAACGCTATGAGGAAAAGCGGTGGGCAGACCAGCAGCGCAAGCACGAGGACACCGTAAAGGAGCTGAAAAAGGACTGCTTTGACACGCCGAAGCTGCGGGAATGGTGCTTTGAGAAGGACAACGGCGCGAATCCGCAGATGAAGCACGCGAGATTTTACGCCGATCATTTTGACAAAATGCAAGCTGAGAATATCGGCTATCTGCTCTGGGGCAGTGTTGGGACGGGCAAGAGCTTTTTCGCCGCCTGCATCGCCAATGCCCTGATGGAGAAAGAAATCCCCGTCCGCATGACGAACTTTGCCGCCGTTCTCAATGACCCGTCCGGTAGCTTTGAGGGCAGAAACCAATACATCGCCCGCCTGTGCCGCTATCCGCTGCTGATTCTGGACGATTTCGGCATGGAGCGCGGCACGGAATACGGATTGGACCAGGTCTACAACGTGATAGATAGCCGCTACCGCAGCGGCAAGCCCCTGATCGTCACAACCAATCTGAGCCTTGACGAGTTGCAGCATCCGCAGGACACACCCCACGCCCGAATTTATGACCGGCTGCTGGAAATGTGCGCCCCGATCCTGTTCACCGGGACAAACTTCCGCAGACAGACCGCACAAAAGTAAGCTGGATAAATTAAAAGCGATGATAAAGGAGAAGGAGTGCCTATGAACAATACCGCCACCGCGACCGCAAAGAAACCGTGCGCCGTTCCGCACCCGCCGCTCCTTCCTCTGCTGGAAGGATGACCCGCAGGGTGGGCAACACCACCTACCACGTGACGCTGCATTTCAAAGAAAACGGCAAGGAGGATATGAATGATAAAATCAAGCGGCTGATCAAAATGGGCTGCGAAGGTTGAGAAAGTGAGTAATTACGATGAAAACCCGGAAAAGTTACCATTGTCCGCTTTACTGCGGCAGGAAAATCGGCTATACTGTAATTGCCACAAATGAGCTGACTGTCTGAAAGAGGTATCGTTATGAACAACAGACAGTCACAAGAAAAAATCACCGCCATCTATTGCCGCCTAAGCCGCGACGATGATCTTGCCGGGGACAGTAATTCCATCATCCATCAGAAGGATATGCTCACGCGCTATGCCCGTGAACGAAATTTTCCGAATGTATCGGTTTATTCTGACGACGGTTGGAGCGGTACGAATTTTGAGCGTCCAGGCTGGAAACGCCTGGTTGCCGACATTGAAGCCGGTAAGGTGGGCATTGTCCTTGTAAAAGACCTCAGTCGCGTGGGTCGTGATTAGCTCCGTGTGGGCTTCTATACGGAGGTCACCTTCCCGCAGAACGGCGTTCGCTTCATTGCCGTCAATAACGGCGTGGACAGCGCCAATCAGTCCGAGAATGATTTCGCGCCGTTTCTCAATATCATGAATGTTTTGTTTTGCTTTTCAACGGTATTTGCCAACGACATAAAAGCGCACAGCATAGCAAAAGCACCTGTAACTGTCTCGCTACGAGAGCGGCGGTTACAAGTGCTTTTTCTTTTTCGGTGTTGTTTATAGCCTGTTGCGCTGCAACTGTGAGAGAACGCATGAGAGCGGGCGAGATTTACCAAAGCAATCAAGACACCTTGCGCCGTGACTGGTATTTCAAATACTGGTGCTTTTCCACCAGCCTATCCACTTCCTCAATACCTTTCTGCTTAAAGGTGAGCGTACCGTCTGGATTGACGGTAATGCTTTCCAATCCCGCAATCTTTTCTTCTCTGCTAATCGTCTTGAACTCCTTGCGCCAAATCTCCCTTTGCTCCTGCAAATATGCAATCGTTTCGTCTACCGCTGCAATATCCGCCTGTATTTCCTCATTGGGCGGGATAGCTGCTTTATGGCGTATTGCAGCCGTTCTTCCTCGGCTTTGAGCGGCTCGGCTTTCTCGTCCAACTGCTCCTTTGCTGAACATATTAGACAGGTAGAGGTCTAACAGCTTGTCCTTTGCGTGATAATCTCTGCAAGCTGCTCTTTCATATAGCTTACTTCATCGGCTGTTTGCTTGTCAATCTGACTTTCCAGCGCCGCCCGAATACCCTCTAATTCCTCTATGCCAGTATGAAAGCGAATGAAAAGGCTGTTGCCGAATGCGCGGCTTTGCAGCATACGGTTTATCTTTGTTTCAGACACGTTCGGATTGTTGCAGAGCATGACCCTGTTGCCGTCCTTATCCCGCTTCATCGTGCGCTTGGTCTTACAGGCGTATGTCCGCACTCTGCCGCCCGCAGACTTGATATAATCGCTGCCAGATGAAAAAAGTAGTGTGCGCCGCAGCAGCCGCATACCAATTTACCCGCAAAGTCCGTCTTGCCTGTATAGATACCCTTGCGCTCTTGGTGCTGCACCTTGCTTTCAAGTACGCTCTGCGCTTTCTCAAAGGTTTCCACATCAATAATGGCAGGTACTTTGTCCGTTTCAAATATCACGGCATTTCCTGTTTCTCTTGTGGGGTGCTTCTCAAAAATTGCGCCATTGGTGAACTTGTTCCGCACCCCCCTCGCCCCGTATAGGTTTCATTCCGCAGCATGATTAAAAGGCTTCTGCCGCTGAACGGCTTACCCTGTCTTGTGAATATGCCGTGTTCGGTCAAATACTCGCCGATGCGCTGAACGCCCATATTCTTGTTCGCATACAGGTCAAATATCAGCCGCACGATCTCTGCTTCGTCCTCCCGCACTTCCAGCCTGTTTTCGGGCTTTGGATAGTATTTGTAGCCGTAAATGCCGTTGTGAGAATGAATGTTGCCCCGCTTGATGCCCTCTTTAATGCCAAACCTCACTCTCTCGCTTTTTCTCTGCTTTCGCCCTCTGCGATTGCCAAATAGATGTTTACAATGATATTTTTCGTCATTGTTTTCCGTTGACACGCCAGACGAAACAAAGTCCACAAACACACCGTTTTTCTTTAAGGTCTTTAGCAGCATACCATCTACAACGCAGGATATGACGTTGACCAGGTAGATTTAGCCGCCGGGATCGTGTATCTGACAAAAGCCGCATAATTGAACGAACACCCCGCACCGTGCGTTTACAGAACGCATGGTGCGGGGTGTTTTTGTGTTTTCAGCGGTTTTAGGCGGGATATTCGATGCCCTGCACACAGGACGCACCTTTGCACTTCACGAAATCGGACGATAACCAACCAAACCGTAAAGGGTCACGAGGAGCCGCGCACCGGCTGCACGATACCGTGAATCGCGGAATGGCGCAATCCATACGCGCAGACGACAGATACTTCACGAATCCGGCAAGCATTGATTTTTCTCACCTGATTTCGAGCCATTTTTGCCCGAAAACCTCTGTGAATCCGGCTCGTTCGTAAAGTGTTTACATTTTCATTTGAAAAACCGTCTTGACAATATTCATCGGAGGGGCGGCTTTTTCAAAATGCCTTCCCTATGAGGGAAGGTGGCACGGCGAAGCCGTGACGGATGAGGTGGGGCAGTTTGTCTACACAGCGTTGTCCACTCATCAGTCGCCTCCGGCGACAGCTTCCCCTCATAGATGCGAATCAATAGTAGAAACCGAAAAAAGATGACAAAAGGCGCAAGAAGAGAGATAGTAAGGTGTGAACAAACTGATCGAACTCTATTGCGCGATTTGCCATCACAGTCAGGATAGCAGAATCGCGGAGAAAATGCAACACGGAAGCAACAATAAGTCCGCCCAATTTACAGACGTGGAGTTGATGACCGCATACTTATGGGGCGCGCAGCAGGGCTTATTGACGCGGAAGAGTATCTACAATTTCATCAGAACATACCATCTGGGCGAGTTCCCAGAAGCTGCCCAGCTATCAGGCGTTCTGCCGCCGGCTGAACCGGCTGGCAGAAGCCTTTGCCGCGCTGGCCGAGGTTCTGTTTGAGCAAAAGCTTGCCAGCAGCGAGCCGACGCACGGGTATGTGCTGGATTCCTGCCCGGTCATGGTGTCTGTCGGTTCCCGGTCAAATACTGCGAAAACGGCGCGAAATCTCTGCAATTTAACGAGAAATCCCTCGAAAAACCTGTGGTACCACGGCGTCAAGCTGCATGTTTTTGCCCAACTGCGGCCGCATCAGCTTCCCATCCCCTGCGCCGTACAGATCAGCAAAGCCAGTCTCTGCGACCTGTGGGCTGCAAAGCAGATCGATCTGGACTGCGCACCGGTCACAGACGGCCGGCTCTATGCAGATCGTGCCTATATCGACGCAGAATGGAGATCCCATCTGCAAACCGAGCGGAACGTCGCGCTCATCACGCCGCGAAAGCGGAAAAAGTACGATGTTCTTGTTTCTGAAGATGCCGTGTCCACCCGCATCAGTGCCCTGCGGCAGCCGATTGAGGTCTTTTTCAACTGGCTGCAGGCCAAAACGCACATCCAGTCTGCTTCGCACGTCCGTTCCTGCGCCGGTCTGCTCTTCCACATCTTCTCCTCCCTCGCTTTCGCCGCCCTCCTCTTGCGGTTCAACTATTGATTCGCATCTGGGGAAGCTGTTTGGTGCATGCAAATACAGAAACCTAATGCAAAAAGGTGCAGACCGGCAAATCCGGCCTGCACCTTCTATTGATGGCAAATATTCTACGGTAACTAGCTGCAAATCTGGACCCACCGTATCAGGCGGCGCGTAGCAAGACACCCATAAAGTGACCACTGAGTGGAACGACGCCTGAAATATTGGGGCTCGCCTGAATTCAGAGGCAGAATGCACCCCGCATCCCCCAGCGCCCTTTTCTTCCCTATCTTTTCTCTTGCGAGAGAGAAAAGATAGGGCCGCGAGGCGCGTCAGAAATGACCACGGCGGAACGAGCCGCCGCAAGCGGCGTCTCTTATCCTCTGTGCTCATTTCTTCCTTTCCAAACCGCAAACTGAATTTGCGGTTTGGGTTTTTTCTATGCAAATCTGCGACAACCTCTCAGTCTCGGCTGCGCCGAAGCCAGCTCCCCTGGGAGGGGGAGCCTTTTCCGCCCTTTGTACGCAAGGGCGCTTATTGTCCGGCAGTGGTGGTGCCGCGGAGGGGGTTTTTGGTGGCGGGGGAGTCGGCGGAGCCGGGCTGGTACCATTTTTGTTCTGGCCGAAGATCAGCACCGGCGTGCCGTCTTCGATGTTGTTGAAGATCTTTACCATCGCCGCCTCGGGATGTTGATGCAGCCGTGCGAGCCGTTGAAAATGTACTGGTCGCCGCCGAAGACGCTGCGCCAGGACGCGTCGTGCAGGCCGATGGAATCGCCGATGACGCTGACCCAGTATTTAACAAATACCTCGTAATCCGCGCCCGTCAGCGTGCAGTTCGTCTGCTTGTTGTGCGCCTCGTACAAGCCGATCGGCGTGCGGTGGCTGCCGACCATGCCGGTGACGATGTTGGTGTTCACGATCACGGTCCCGTTTTTTGATGAATGTCAGCTGCTGGTTGTCCAGATCGACCTCGACATGCGTCAGCGAAATATCAAACGGCGCGCCCCAGCGGTAACACATCAGCCCCGCGGTGATCGTGCAGGGCTCCATGGCACAGATGGCCTGCAGCAGCAGCTTTTTTGACGCCCGCCTCGTCGATGCGGTAGTCGCAGGGGATAAAGTCGATGGGGGTGACGCCCTTGACGTAGGAATCAAAGCGGTAGGGCGTGTTGTATGTACCGTACTGCCCGGCCCAGCCGGAGACGAGCGCGTCCAGTTCGTCCGTCCGCACCGTCCCGTCCGCCGCGACGAACGCCCGCAGCGCCTCCCGCTGAGCGTTTCTGTGCCGGATTCAAACTGCACCGTGATCTCCAGCTCCGCGCAGGCGCTGCGCCAGGCCGCGGCGTCCAGCGTGACCGTCCCGTCCTTGACATGCACCGGGCTCTTGCGGAACGAGGCCTCGAGCGTCCGGGCGGCGTCCTGTTCGATGGCGCCGCGCGCAGTAAGACCTGCGAGCAGCGTGCCGCTGCCGTCCGCGGACGGGCACTGCAGCGCCAGCCACGTCATAAGCGCCAGATCTCCGCGCGTGAACGTGCCGCCGAACAGCGCGCGGCTGTAAAAGCCGCAGGCTTCGGCGAAGTCTTCGGTCTCGGCCCAGGCAAAGTCCGCGCCGTCCTGATAGCCCAGCGCGCGCAGCAGAAACAGCGCATAGTCCCGCGCGCGGCAGGGGGCGTCCGCACCGTAGCGCGTCTCGCTCACGCCGCGGACGAGCCCCTCGCTGTACAGCCACGCCAGATACGGCGCGGCCCAGCCGGACACGTCTTCAAACGGGTGGGCGATCAGCCCTGCTTCATATAGTGAGAGCGCTTCCTCCTCCACGCCGTACAGGCGCACGAGCATGACGGCGGCCTCGCTGCGCTTCGGGGCGCGGTCGAGCTCAAAGCCCGTGTCGGTCCCGCGGAAGACGTCGATGGCGGAAAGCTCCTCCGCGCGCAGCTTTGCGGGGAGACAGCGAGCGCCTGCGTGCACAGGCACGCGCAGAGCAAACATAACAGCAGCAAAGATTCGATCCGTCGTTTCATGGCAGACTCCTTCAGGTGTTTTCTAAGGCAGCACCACACAATTCGGCAAGCAGATTCGGCGAGAGATTTTTCGCCAAGCCAAGATTTGAAAAGCGCAGGAATACTGTATGTACCCGCAAGGGGCATGCCGCATCCGTAAGGCTCCTTCGTCGCCAACGGCTGCGCAATATTTCAAGCTTTTCAAACCGCAGGATTGGCGGAAAAGATCCGCCGAAGCGCGCAGACGCAATTGTGCGGTGCTGCCCTGTCATTATACCAAACGTGCCCGCGCCGGACAAGATTCAGTGTGTCTGGGCGGTGAGGAATTTTTTGGTGAGCTTGCGGTCGACAAGGAAGTAGCAGACCATGATGGCCGCGCCGGTCAGCGCCCACGTGATGGGGTAGACGAGCATCAGCACGCGGTAATCCGGCCAGATGCGGCAGACCGTGAAGACCCAGATGAGCCGCAGCACGCATGTGCCCAGCACCGTCAGCACGGCCGGGGCCAGCGAATGCCCGATGCCGCGCAGCGCGGCCCCGCCAACCTCATACAGCGGCACAAGGAAGTAAAACGGCAGGAGCGTGCACATGCGGATGTAGGCGAATTCGGCGACGTCGGCCTCGGCGGTAAAGAAGCGGACGAACAGCTCCTTGCCGAACACGAAGCCCAGCCCCATCACCTCCGCGCACACCAGCGACAGCAGCATCGTCTGCCGGAAGATCTTCCGGCAGCGGTCATACTGCCCGGCGCCGAAGTTCTGGCTGGAGAAGGTCACGGCCGCCTGCCCGAAGGCGACGACGGGGAAATAGGCGAAAAATTCATAGTTGAGGGCCGCGGACGAACCGGCCACGGCTGCCGTGCCGAACGAGTTGAGCGTCGACTGGATGCACACGTTGGAGAAGGTGAAGACCGTGCTCTGCAGGCCGGCCGGCAGGCCGATGGCGAGCATCCGGCCGAGCAGCGCCCGGTCCATCCGCAGCGCGCGCAGCGACAGGCGGATCTCGCTCTTCTCCCGGCAGAGCATCCACACGACCACCACGCAGCTGACGACGTTGGACAAGACCGTCGCGATCGCGACGCCGTCGACGTCCATGCCGCACACGGCGACGAGGAAAATATTGAGTCCCGCGTTCAGAACGCCGGACACCGTCAGGCAGATGAGCGGCCGCTTCGTATCGCCGACGCTGCGCAAAATCGCCGCGCCGAAGTTATACACCATGATGAACGGCATTCCGGCAAAATAGATGAGCAGGTACAAGACCGCCTTGCCCAGCACGCTCTCAGGCGTCTGGATGAGCTCCAGGATCGGCCGCGCGGCCACGAACCCCACAAGCATCATTACAAAGCCGCTGATGAGCGCGATCAGCATCGCGGTATGCACGGAGGCCTGGACCTTCTCCTTATCCCGCTGGCCGATGTACGTCGCGATGACGACGTTCGCGCCCACGGAGATGCCGAGGAACAGATTGAGGAACATGTTGATGACGGCCGACGTGCAGCCCACGGCGGCCTGGTCCTGGCTGGTGGCGAACTGGCCGAGGACGGCGATGTCGACGGCGTTGAACAGCTGCTGCAGGATGCTGCTGAGCGCCAGCGGCAGCGCGAACAGGATCAGTTTCCCGAGAAGCGGCCCGTGCAGCATGTCGACCTGATCATGTTTGCCTTTGCTCATAAAAAGATACCCTCTTGACGATCATTTTTGCGCGACTATCATACGCTCCCGCCGCGGGGAATGCAAGAGGCGGAAACGGAAAAAGAAGCTTGAGTTCAGCCGCCAAATCTGGTAAAATAGCAGGAAATCGGACCGAACGGAGGCATATTTATGGACGCGGTGACCCTGCGGCATGTGGACAAGGCTTATACATCCTACAGTACGGAGATCGTCATCACCGGCGAGCAGCGGCAAAGCCGCACGCGGCAGGTGCTGAAGGACCTCTCGGTGACGTTCGCCGCCGGGCAGCTCACGGTCATCGTCGGCCGCAGCGGCTGCGGCAAGAGCACCCTCCTGAAGCTGCTGGCCGGGAAGGAACAGCCGGACGCCGGCGAGATCAGCATCCCGCAGGGCTGGCACAGCGCCATGCTGAGCCCCGACCCCTATGTCATCACCTGGACGAACGTGCAGCGCAACGTCGCCATGGCCTGCGGCGTCGGCAAGACGCCGGAGGAGCGGTATGAAAAGGCCGCGGACTTCGTCCGTCTGGTCGGGCTGGAGGACTATGCCGACCTCACGCCCATGGAGCTTTCGACCGGCATGAAGCAGCGGCTCGGCCTTGCGCGCATCCTTGCCAGCCAGGCGCAGCTGCTTTTGATGGACGAGCCGTTCGCCTCGCTCGATTTTCTGACCCGCGGCGAGCTGCAGACGCAGCTGCTGGCCATCCAGCAGAAGCTCCCGCGCACCATCGTACTGGTCACGCACCAGCTCGAAGAGGCGCTGCTGCTGGGCCAGCGGATCCTCGTCATGCACCCGGACAGCACGCTCCGCTCCTTTGACCTGACCGGCTTTGCCTATCCCCGCGACCCCGAATCGCCCGCCCTGCGCGAGCTCAAACGGGAGATCACCGACGAATGCAGAAAGCCTTCTGCCGAATAACGACGAAAAGCCGCCCATTTGGGCGGCTTTTTTGCGCGAAACCGACCTTATTCGTACTCCACGCCGTCGTGCTTGTGAACGCCGGTGACGGAGAATTCGACCCACTCGGAGAGGTTCACGGCGTGATCGCCGATGCGTTCAAAATACTTGGCGATCATCAGAAGATCCAGCGCGACCTCGCCCTGCCCGGGCTCGCGGGCGATGGCGGCGATGAGCGCCTGCTTGACGGCGGTGAAGTCCTCGTCGACCAGATCGTCCTGCCCGGCGACGGAGCGGGCCAGATACACGTCGCGGCGCACGAACGCGTCGACGCTCTGCGTGACCATGGAGCTGGCCTGCTGCGCCATGCGGCAGACGAGTGTGCAGTCAAAGGTGTTGTGGCTGAGGAAGAAGGGGATGATCTCCGCGATGTCCGCGGCCTGATCGCCGATGCGCTCCATGTCGGTGATCATCTTGAGCGCGGCGGAGATCTGCCGCAGATCGCGGGCGACGGGCTGCTGCTGCAGAAGCAGCTTCAGGCACAGGGCCTCGATCGTGCGCTCCTGCTCGTTCGTCTGCTCCTCGAGCTGCCCCACGGGGGCCGCGAGCGCCACGTCCTGCTGCTCCAGGGCCTGTGCGGCCAGGCCGATGGCCTGCGCGCAGGTCGCGCCCATCTCGGTCAGCTCCTGGTTGAGGGCGGCGAGCTGCTGGTCAAATTTACTTCTCATTAGCCAAACCTCCCGGTAATGTAATCCTCGGTGCGCTTCTGCTTCGGCTGGTAGAACAGCTTCTGCGTGTCATCGTATTCGATGAGCTCGCCGAGCAGGAAAAACGCCGTTTTATCCGAAATGCGCAGCGCCTGCTGCATGTTGTGAGTGACGATGATGATGGTGTACTGCTCCTTGAGGTTCGTGGCGAGCTCCTCGATCTTGGAGGTCGAGATGGGGTCGAGCGCGCTCGTCGGCTCGTCCATCAAAAGGACCTGCGGCTGCACAGCCAGCGCCCGCGCGATGCACAGCCGCTGCTGCTGGCCGCCGGAGAGGCCGAGGGCGCTCTTTTTCAGCCGGTCCTTGACCTCGTCCCAGATCGCCGCGCCGCGCAGCGACTGCTCGACGATCTCGTCGAGCTCGTCCTTCCTGCGCACGCCGTGCGTCCGGGGGCCGTAGGCGATGTTGTCATAGATGCTCATGGGGAAGGGATTCGGCTTCTGGAAAACCATGCCGATCTGCCGCCGCAGCTCGTTGACGTCGACCTGCGGGGCGAAGATATTCTGCCCATTGTATTGGACCTCGCCCTCGATGCGCACGCCCGGCACGAGATCGTTCATGCGGTCGAGCGTCTTGAGGAACGTCGATTTGCCGCAGCCGGAGGGGCCGATGAGGGCCGTGATGCTTTTTTCCGGGATGTCCATGGACACGCCCTTGAGTGCCTGCGTCTGGCCGTACCAGAGCCGCAGGTCTTTCACCGTGATGATATCGTTCATACGTGATTTCCTTTCAATACCGGCTCGAAGGCCAGGCCGTACCAGTGCCACGGCTGGCGCTTGACCGTTTCGTGGATGCAGCGGTCGCAGAAGTCCGCGGCGCTGTCCAGCGCGTCCATCGGCGCTTTTCCGCACAGCAGCTCGCCGCACAGGGCGCTTGTAAACACGTCACCCGCGCCGTGCAGCGTCAGCTCGACAAAGGGCCGCAGCACGAGGCGGATGCTGCCGTCCAGCCGCGCGAGATAGCCGATGCCGGTCTCGGTGCGGACGCTGGTGAGAATGGTGTTTTTGACCTGCTGCGCGTAGAGAAGCGTCTCGTCCGCGCTGGAGCAGGCGAGGCCCGAGAGCAGCGCCGCCTCCGTCCGGTTGGGCGTGATCACGTCCGCCAGACTGCACAGCTCCCGCATGGCGTCGACATGCGCGTCGGTAAAGCCGCTATAGAGCCTTCCGTGGTCGCCCAGCACCGGGTCGACCACGACGAGCGTCTGGTCGCCGGCGAAGCTGCGGATGAACTCCGCCGCGAGCCGGATCTGCTCCGGCGAGCAGCAGTAGCCGGTGGCGATGCAGTCAAACTGCACGCCGACCTGCTTCCAGTGCGCGGCAAACGCGCGCATGGCTTCGGTCGTGTCCTGCACGACGTAGCCGGTGAAGCCGCCCGTGTGCGTCGAGAGAAGGGCCGTCGGCAGCGGGACGGTCTCGATCCCGTAGCTGGACAGGATCGGCATCGAGACGCTCAAAGAGCACTTGCCGAAGCAGGACAGATCGTTGATGAGCGCGGCCCGCTTCAGGCCGCAGGGATTGACTGCCTTCATGCCTGGCTCCGTTTCTGGATCTGTCTGCCGACGATCCCGGCCGCGAGGTTGATGAGCAGGGTGAGGATCATAAGGATGGCCGCGATGGCGAAGGCTACGTCAAACTCGCCCTCCTCCTTTGCATAGGCGTACAGGGCGACGGTCAGCGTCGCGCCGGGGCTGGCAAGGCCTACGATAAATTTATTGAGCGTGTGCGCGAAGCCCGCGGTGAACAGAAGCGCGGCGGACTCGCCGAGGATGCGCCCGGCCGAAAGAATGCAGCCGGTCACGATCCCGTCGATGCAGCCCGGCAGCACGACCGTGCGCACCACGCGCCATTTGCCCGCGCCGAGGCCGAACGCGCCCTCGCGGTAGCTCTGCGGGACGGTCCGCAGGCTTTCCTGCGTCGTGCGCAGGACGGTCGGCAGGTTCATGATCACGAGCGTCAGCGCGCCCGCGAGCAGGGAGGTCTGCATCCCCAGAAATTCACAGAAAAACAGCATGCCGACCAGACCGTAGATGATGGACGGGATGCCCGAGAGCGTCTCGGCGGCGTATTCGATGGCCGCGACGAGCTTTTTGTTCTGCGCGTACTCCGTGAGATACACGGCCGCGCCCACGCCGAGCGGCAGGACGATGAGCAGCGAAGCGAGCAGGATCTGCACCGTGTTGCAGATATCCGGCAGAATGCCGATCGTGCCGGAGACGTAGCTCGGCTTCGTCGAGAGCAGGTGCCACGTGACATACGGCAGGCCCTTGCTGAGCACGTACACGATCATGAACACGACCAGCGCGGCCGTCAATACGGCGGCCAGCACCAGCAGCACGCGCATGATGGTGACATAGATCCGCCGGGAAGCGGAGAGTCGATTCGTCAGCATACGGTCACTCCTTTCTGCGCTTCAGGAAGAAGTTGAGCGCAGCGTTGATGAGCATGATGAACACATAGAGGACCAGCGCGATGGAAAACAGCGCCTGCCGCTGCAGGCCGGAGGCGTAGGACATCTCGCTCGCCACGGCTGTGGTGAGAAAGCGCACGCTCTCAAACAGCGACGGCATGTTCGGCGCGTTGCCCGAGACCATCATGACGGCCATGGCCTCGCCGATGGCCCGGCCGACGCCGAGCACGACGGCGGCCGCGATGCCGCTCTTGGCCGCCGGGGCCGACACGCGGAACCAGGTCTCGACCGGCGTCGCGCCGAGGGCCAGAGATGCGTCTTCATACTCCTTCGGCACGGCGTCAAGCGCGTTGACGGAGACCTTGATGATGGACGGCAGGATCATGATGGCAAGAACGATGATGGCCGCGAGCAGGCTCGCGCCGTCCGGCACGTGAAACAGCTTCCGGATCCCCGGCACCAGCACCAGCATGCCGACAAGGCCATAGACGACCGACGGGATGCCCGCGAGCAGGCTGACCGCGGATTCCATGACGGTGCGGAGCTTTTTGGGCGCCATTTTCGAAAGGAACACGGCCGTCAGAAACCCGACCGGCACGCCGATCAGGATCGCGCCGCAGGTGCCGTAGACGCTCGTAAGGATGAAGGGGAGAATGCCGAATTTCGCTTCCGCCGCCGTCGAGGCCCATTCGCTGCCGAACAGGAACTTGCCGAGCCCGATCTTCGAGATGGCGGGCAGGCCGGAAACGATCAGATATACAGTGATCAGCAGCACGCAGCCGACCGTGATGAGTCCTAAGAAGAGGAAGACGCCGTGTACGACGTCTTCCATTGTCTGTTTCTTCTTCATATCAGCCGTTCACCGGAACTGCGCCGGCGGTCGTGATGTACTGGGCAGCTTCCGCGCTCAGGGCGAAGTCGAAGAACTTCTGGGCGTTGTCGGAGAGCGTTTCGCCGGTCTTGGTCACGAGGACGAACGGACGCTGGATGACGTAGCTGCCGTCCTTGACGGTCTCTTCCGTGGGAGCCACGCCGCCGACCGTCAGAGCCTTGACGGTATCCTTGAGGGCTGCGAGGGAAGCATAGCCGATGGCATCCGGGTTCTGGGAGACAGTCGTGATGACGTCGCCGGTGGAGGTCAGCTCCTGACGGTACTGGCAGGCATCCTTGGTGCCGGTGATGGATTCGAGCCGTCGCGCGTGCCGGAACCGGCTTCGCGGCCGATGAGGACGATCTCGGCGTCATTGCCGCCGACCTCGGACCAGTTGGTGATCTTGCCGGTGTAGATGTCGGCGATCTGCTCGACGGTCAGATCGGAGACGGGGTTTTCGGGGTTCACGATCATGGCGATGCCGTCAAGGGCAACGACGGTCTCGGTCAGGGTGGCCTTCTCATCGTCCTTCAGCGCGCGGCTGGACAGGCCGATGTCGCAGCGGCCTTCGGAGACGGCCTGGATGCCGGAGCCGGAGCCGGTGGGATTATAGGTGACGTTGATGCCTTCCTTTTCGGTGAAAGCTTCGCCGAGCGTGCCGATGACCTTCTCCATGGAGGTCGAGCCGTCGGTCGTGACGGGGGAGGTATCCTTCTTGGCGCAGCCGGCGAGCGTCAGCGCGGCAAGGGCAATTACAAGTACAGTGGTGAGAACTTTGGTCATCTTCTTCATTTTGATGATCTCCTTTCAATTGATTCGACATCTTGTCTACGTGCATCAAGATACTGCTATGACCTAAAATGTGAAAGCAGATTTCGGTAAAACTTTGGTCAAATCTTTCGGGGAATGTAAAAAGAAAATAAAAAGCCGCCGCGCCTTCCAAAGGGAAGGAGCGGCGGCAGAATGCCGGGAAATGGGCTCATTTGCCCTGATAGTCACGCAGACCGGCCCGGCCCTCCTCGGTGACGGGGCGGATCCAGCGCATGCGCTTGAAGTGGAGCAGGCAGAGGATGCTCTTCGGGATGTCCTCACCCAGATACGCGAAGATCACGACGCCGATAAACGGCAGCTGCAGCACGCGCGCAGCCAGCAGCGTCAGCGGGATCGACACGCACCAGAGACTTCCGAGGTCGAACAGCATGCCCGTCAGCGTATCGCCGCCGGAGCGGAACACGCCCACGACCTGCACGTAGGAGATGTTGCGGAAGCAGTATTCCAGCGAGCAGAAGATCGTCACGGCGTAGGCAGTCGAGATCGTCGTGGCCGAAAGATTGTCGCCCGCGGCGAACAGCGACACGAGCGGGTGCCGCGCCGCGATCATGGACAGACCCACGATGAGGCCCATCAGCGGCACCAGCACGGAAAACCGCCGCGCGTCGGCGACGCCGCGCCGGATCTTGCCCTGCCCGATGGATTTGCCGACCATGATGACGCACGCGCCGCCAAGGCCGACGAAGAAGGCGAAGGCCAGTTCCGAAAACGTCTTGAAGATGGTCATGCCCGCGTAATATTCATAGCCCATGTTGGCGTAGATGCGGTTGAGCGTCAGCATGCCGAGGGCCCACAGTCCCTCGTTCGACATGACGGGCAGCGCCCGCGTGCAGAACTCGCCCAGTTGCTTCCAGCTGAACGCGAACAGCTCCCGCACGGGTCCGATGAGTATGTTTTTCTCAAACACGGAAAACAGCAGGATCAGCACCGGCCCCAGCCACGACGAGATGCACGTCGCGATCGCCGCGCCCTGCACGCCGAGCTCCGGCAGGCCGAACGCGCCGAAGATCAGGCCGTAGTCGGCAAACGCGTTGGCAATGGTCGTGACGATGGAGACATAGAGCGGCAGCCGGACGCGCTCGGTCCCGCGCAGGACGTTGGACAGCAGATACGTCAGCGCGACGGCCGGATACGAGAAGCAGACGATCCGCAGATACCGGCAGCCCGCGTCCAACACGCCCGGGTCCTGATTAAAAAGTCCCACGACCCATGCCGGGGCCGCCAGCGCGACGGCCAGAAACAGCAGCGACACGAACAGCGAGAACACCAGCCCCAGCCCCATGACGCGCCGGATCCCCTTGTGATCCTTGACTCCCCAGTACTGCGAGATGAATACGCTCATGCCAGAGCACAGGCCGAAGTTCAGCAGGTTGCACAGCCAGCCCCACTGCGCGGCCATGCCGACGGCCGAGAGCGTCACGTCGCCGAGCCGCGAGACCATCATCGTATCGACCAGCTGGAACGAGCTCGTCAGCACGTTCTGCAGCGCCACCGGCAGCGCCAGCCGCGCGGTCACGCGCCAGAAGGGCTTATCGCCCAGATAATCAGTCAGTTTCATAGAAAAAATACTCCAAGGCAAAAATATGGGGATGCCGCCCCAAGGCGGTATCCCCACGAAGTTTTTCGATTGGTCGCGTGAGAGACCTTTTCGCCGGAACCGGCCTCGACGGAACGAGCCCGGTCCCTCCTCTCAAAACACAAGCTGAACTTGCGTTTTGGATTTATTGCGCCCGCAGGCGCACGCTGCAAATTTCAAAAATCCGATTCAGCCATCACCAACAATGGCGTGCTCTTTCGGCAGTCATTCATCGATCGGCAAAAGGGACGGCGTAAAAGTGTGTCTGTCCATTGAGCAGATACGTGATGGCGGTTTTTGAGTAATCAGCGTCCTTTTCTTCCATATCTTTTCCCACGCACGGGAAAAGATATGGCCGTCGGAGACATAGGGAAGTCACAAATCTGCGACAGCAATCCCTCAGTCACCTTCGGTGACAGCAATCCCTCAGTCACCTTCGGTGACAGCAATCCCTCAGTCACCTTCGGTGACAGCTCCCTTAACACAAGGGAGCCATCGGTATATGTAAGACTTGCCCGATCAGGCCATGCCAGCCGTGATGATGGCCATCTTGTAGACCTCGTCGGCATTGCAGCCGCGGGAGAGGTCGTTGATGGGCGCGTTCAGACCCTGCAGGATGGGGCCGTAGGCCTCAAAACCGCCGAGCCGCTGGGCGATCTTGTAGCCGATGTTGCCGGCTTCGATGCACGGGAAGATGAAGGTGTTGGCGTAGCCCGCGACCTTGCTGCCCGGGAACTTCAGCTGACCGACGACCGGGGAGACCGCCGCGTCGAACTGCATTTCGCCGTCGATGGCCATCTCGGGCGCGAGCTTCTGCGCTTCGATGGTGGCGTCGTGGCTGAGCTGGACGGTGCCGCCCTTGCCGGAGCCCTTGGTGGAGAAGGACAGCAGCGCGACCTTCGGGTCGATGCCGAAGAACTCTGCCGTGCGGGCGGACTCGACGGCGACTTCCGCCAGCTTCTGGGCTGCGGTGAAGGTCACGGCGCCGGTCGCCTTGTCAACGGTGTCCTGATAGTCGATGTTGATGGCGCAGTCGCCCATGCAGTACTTCTCGTCGTTGCCGTCCTTGTCCTTGCGGAAGAGGATGAAGGAGGAGGAGACGAGGTGCGCGCCCTTCTTCGTCTTGACCAGCTGCAGAGCCGGACGGACGGTATCGGCGGTGGAGTAGGTCGCGCCGCCGAGCAGCGCGTCGGCCTTGCCCATCTTGACGAGCATGGTGCCGAAATAGTTGCCCTTGGCCAGCGCGGCGCGGCAGTCTTCCTCAGACATCTTGCCCTTGCGCAGCTCGACCATCTTTGCGACCATCTCATCCATACCGGCGTAGGTGGCCGGGTCGATGATCTCGGCCTTGGCGATGTCGAAGCCGCCCTTGGCTGCGGCAGCCTTGACCTCGTCGACATTGCCGATGAGGATGACGTCCATCAGATCGTCCTTGATCAGGCGGTCGGCCGCTTCGAGGATGCGGGCGTCGGGGCCTTCGGTGAAGACGATGGTGCGGCGGGTCGCCTTGAGGGCGCTGATCAGTTTTGTAAACATGGTGTGTTACCTCCATTTTGCGGAAATCCCGCAATTATCTAGTCTCCATTATACAACGCAGCTCTGCGCAAGACAACACCCCCGGCGGAAAAAACGAAAGTTTTTTGCCGGAGGCGCGCAGAGAAGGACGGTTTACGGAAGAATTTCATCAAAGGTCTCGCCGAACAGCCCCTGCGCATAGGCGCGGAGCCGGGTGCAGTAGCTGTCGTAAGCATCAAGCAGTTTTTCGCCCTCCGGCGTCAAAGTCGCACCTCCTCCGTGTTTTCCGCCGGTTGTGGAATCGAGCAGCTTGAAGCCCAGCGACAGCTGGGCGTTTTTGAGGATGGTCCATGCTTTCGAATAGGCCATGCCGATCGACATGGCCGCCGCGCGCAGCGAGTGCAGCTCGCGGACTCTGCGCAGCAGCACGGCTACGCCGGGGCCGAAGCATTTGTCCTCGCCGAAGATCCGAATCGTCAGGACAGGCCGAAAGTTATTTTCCATGTCTGAATTTTACCATGTTCGGTTCGGGATTGTCAACATTCTTCCGATATTCTTGACGAAGAACCGCGCGGGTGTTATCTTAAGAAAGGAAACAGAAGGGAGGTATGCGCCGTGAACTTGTCGGAAGCGCTGCAGATAAGACCCGGTGTGACGGCCATCATCGGCGGCGGCGGAAAGACCACGCTCATGGAGCGGCTCGCGCATGAGCTTTCTGGGAAGGCCCGCGTCATCGTCTGCACCACGACGCATATCTACCCCGAAAAGACCATGCCCTGCCTCGTCTCGCCGGCGCAGGCGGAGATCGCCGCGGCGCTGGAGAAAAGCCCCTGCATCTGTGGGCGCGTGGTCGGAAAACGGGAAATTCGGCCCGCCGGAGCTGCCGGTCGGGACGCTGGCCCGGCTGGCGGACTACGTGATCGTCGAGGCCGACGGGGCCAAGCGGCTGCCGTTGAAGGCGCATGCGGCCCACGAGCCTGTCATCCCGCCGGAGGCGAACCAGACCATTCTGGTCGTCGGCGCATCCGGCTTCGGACGGCCGATGTGTGAGACAGTCCACCGCGCGCCGCTTGCCGCGCAGGCCCTCGGCGTGCCGGAGGATACGGTCGTGACGCCGGCGCTCTGGGCGCGGTTTTTGGAGCATGAGCACCTGCATACCCGTGTGCTCGTCAATCAGGCTGATCTGCCGCAGGGCAGGGAGCTTGCCCGACGGCTGGCGGCGGGACTTTGCTGCCCGGTCTGCGCGGCGGCATTACAGAAGGAGTGGATCGAATGCTTGTCCTGATCCGGGGTGCGGGCGATCTTGCCACGGGCATCGCCCTGCGGCTGTTCCGGTCGCACCTGCGTGTGGTCATGACCGACCTGCCGCAGCCGACGGCTATCCGCCGCACGGTCTGCTTTTCGCAGGCGATCTTATATGGAAGCTATCAGGTCGAGGACGTGACGGCGGAGCGGGCGGAGACGGAAGCCGACGTTCGCCGCATCCTCTCAGCCGGACAGATCCCCGTGCTCGCCGACCCCAGGGCCGTCTGCCGCGCGTGGCTGCGGCCGGACGTGGTGGTCGACGCGATCCTCGCAAAAAGAATCTCGGCACCGCGATCACCGACGCGCCGCTCGTCATCGGCGTCGGCCCCGGCTTCTGCGCGGGGAAGGACTGCCACGCGGTCATCGAGACCATGCGCGGCCATACCCTCGGCCGCGTCATCCGCACGGGCGAGCCTATCCCGAACACGAATATCCCCGGCCTCATCGGCGGCTTCACCGGCGAGCGCGTGCTGCGCGCGCCGGACGACGGGATCTTCCATCAGCTCGCCGATATCGGCGCACGCGTGCAGGCGGGCGATGTGGTCGGCGAGGTGAACGGCAAGCCGATGGCCTGCACGATCGCGGGCGTCATCCGCGGGATGCTGGCCGACGGGACGCCGGTCTATAAGGGCATGAAATCCGGCGATGTCGACCCGCGCGGCGAGCTTTCCTACTGCTATACCGCCTCGGACAAGGCCATCGCCATCGGCGGCGGCGTGCTGCAGGCGATCCTCGAATATACGGGCGTTCTTTCGAATGTCACGGGTCAAAATGCATGGGAGGTATAATATAGAATGAAAGATGAGATCAAGCTGACAAAGCTTGCCAAGTGCGCCGGCTGCGGCGCGAAGGTCGGCGCGGGGATCCTTGCGCAGCTGCTGGGCGATATCCGCGTGCACAGCGACCCCAATCTGCTCGTCGGCTTCGACAAGAGCGACGACGCGTCCGTTTACAAGGTCTCGGACGAGCTTGCACTCGTGCAGACCGTCGATTTCTTCCCGCCCATCGCCGATGATCCCTACGTCTTCGGCCAGATCGCCGCGACGAACGCCCTTTCCGACGTCTACGCCATGGGCGGCGAGCCAAAGCTCTGCCTCAATATCATGGCCGTGCCGGAGTCCATGCCGAAGCAGACCGTCCATGAGATCCTGCGCGGCGGCTACGACAAGGTCTATGAGGCCGGGGCGCTCATCACCGGCGGCCACTCGATCTATGACGACGAGCCGAAATACGGCCTGGCCGTGACCGGCTTCATCCATCCCGACAGGATCCTCACGAACTCCGGCGCGAAGCCCGGCGACGTGCTGTTCCTCACCAAGCCCCTCGGCATCGGCATCCTCACCACGGCGCAGAAGGCGGAGCTTCTGTCCGAGGACGGCAAACAGCTTGCCCAGCGGCTCATGACGACGCTCAACAAATCCGCGCGCGACGCCATGGTGCCCTTCCGCGTCCACGCCTGCACGGACGTGACGGGCTTCTCCTTCCTCGGCCACGCGTCCGAGATGGCGGTCGGCAGCGACGTGCAGCTAAGAATCGACACGGCGGCCATCGACCTCATCCCCGAGGCGCTGGACTTTGCCCGCATGGGCATCCTTCCCGCCGGCATGTACCGCAACCGCACGTTTGCCGAGCCCATGGTCGACGCCGGCAGCGTGGAGCTGGCCGTGCAGGATATACTCTACGACCCGCAGACCGCGGGCGGTCTGCTCATCGCCTGTGACCCGGCCGACGCGGACGCGCTGTTCGCCGCGCTCAAGGATGCGGTCCCCAGCGCGCAGCGCGTGGGCACGGTGCAGCCCTACGCGGGCGGCGCAAGAATTTATCTGAAGTGAGGGGCAGCTTATGAATCGCTATGTTCTGATCCCGGAGGATACCCTCCGCATCCTCCCGCCCGAAGACGGCGCGGGCGCAGCCATCGAGATCTTCTGCTCGCGCACGGTCATTTATTTTGAGATCGCGCAGCTCCGCGAGGTCTGCCTGCTGCACCATGTGCGCGCAGACCGGGAGCTGGTCGACGCGCTCTGCTTCACCGCGGCCGACCGGCTGCTGGAGCAGCCGCAGGAGGTGCTCATCCCGACGAACCGCCCGGATTACGCGGCCTTCCTCGCAGATCTCCGGCATTATGCGCCGCCAACGCTCGATTTTTCCAAAGAGGCGGACGATATCGCGCCGAGCTGCGACCACAACGGGCACCATTTCGAATAAAAGCCGCAAAAGCTGCGCATCCTGAAAGAAAACAGGAGGTGCAGCATGAAAAAACGGAAAAAAGACCGCGCGGACGCGGTGCAGAGAATCATGGACACGCCGCCCAGCTTCACAGACCCCCAAGGCAGCTGGACCGGTCTGCCCGCCGACGAACACGAGACCCCCGTCCAGGACGCCGACGACCTCTAAGCCTCCGGAGACCCCGGCTCCCCTCCCAGGGGCCGATTCCCCCTATCAGGGGGAAATGTCCCGAAGGGACAAAAGGGGTAGGGATGCTGGCTCGGCGCAGCCGAGACTGAGAGGTTGCTGCAAATTTGCATAGAAAAACCCAAACCGCAAATTCAGTTTGCGGTTTGGAAAGGAAGAAACGAGCACAGAGGATAAGAGACGTTGCTTGCGGCGGCTCGTTCCGTCGTGGTCATTTCTGACGCGCCTCCGGCGGCCCCTTCTTTTCCGTCTTGCCGGAAAAGAAGGGGGAGAAAAGGGACGCTGGGTTACGTTTGGTGCATTCTGCCTCTGAATTTAGGCGGGAATCTATCTTTTAGGCGTCGTTCCACTCGATAGTCACCCTACGAGTTTCTGACTACGCGCCGCCTGATACGGGGGTATCGGATTTGCAGCTAGTTTCCGTAGAATATTTGCTATCAATAGAAGGTGCAGTCTGAATTTGTCAGGCTGCACCTTTTTGCGGGAAGGTTTTCTTTGTTTGCTTCGCCCCTGCAGGATGCACGCCCAATGGCTTCCCTTATGAGGGGAAGCTGTCGCCGGAGGCGACTGATGAGGTGGACTGCGGCGCGTAGACGCAAGTGTCCCACCTCATCCGTCACGGCTTTGCCGTGCCTTCCCCTCATAGGGGAAGGCGCTGCGCTGCATCCACGCGACCTTGCGGATCTGCTCGTCGAAGCCGGTCAGGGCGGCGAAGGGGGCGAACTGGGCGGCGCGGTCGCGGCGGCGCATGGGGGCGTGCGACGGCGACGGCGGGCGCGGCAGATCCAGCATATCCTGATAACGGTCCAACATAACCGCCTCCTTCCGGTAACAGGATACCACGAAGGAGGCGGCTGCGTCAAGAAATATTCGAATATTTGTTTGATATTAAAATTTTCCAGCGATCTCGCGCTTCTCTGCCTCCGGCAAAAACGCCGCGTCCAGCGCATAGCGGGCCATGGTCCGCAGGTCTTCTCCGGTGAAGCCCATCTGCGTCACGCAGCGGCGGTATTCGTCCTCCAGCGTGACGGCGGCGAGCGTCATATTGTCCGTGCTGATGGTCACGCGCAGACCGGCGTCCAGCAGCCGCTTGGCCGGATGCAGGGCGTAGGAGGCTGGGTCTTGCACTGGATGTTGCTCGTCGGGCAGATCTCCAGCGTCACGCCCTGCCGGATCGCCCGCGGCCAGAGCGACGGATCGTCATAGATGTGATGCCCGTGCCCGATGCGCTTCGCACCGAAGTCCAGCGCGGCCCGGACCGTCTCCGGCCCCTGCGAATCTCCCGCGTGACAGGTGAACGGCAGCGAGAGCTCGCGCGCGAGATCAAAAATGGGGTGGAAGTTCTCGAGCGGCACGATCCCCTCCGCGCCCGCAAGATCCAGCCCCACGACGCCGGAGCCGAGATACTGCCGCGTCAGGCGGACCGTCTGCAGATTTTCCTGCATGTTGACCGTCTCCGGCCCGATGCACATGCAGCAGAGCAGGATCCCGCAGCGGTAGTCCGGGAACGCGCGCAGCGCCCGCGCCCGCCCGGCCAGCACGGCCTCGATCGCGTCCTGCTGGCAAAGCGCCTGCCGCGTATGCAGCTGCGGGGCGAAGCGGACCTCGTCATAGACATGCCCCTGCCGGGCCAGCGTGCGCAGCACGTCAAAGGTGATGCGCTCGATGGACGGCGCATCCTGCATGAGCTGCAGCGGCAGCTCAAAGCGGGCCAGGTACGTATGACGTCGCGGCAGTCCGCCGTCCGGACGAGCCAGGTCCGGAAGTCCTCCAGCGTATCGGCCGGCAGCGCGAGGCCCTTCTCCTGCGCCATGCGCCACATCGTTTCCGGCGGCACCGCGCCGTCCAGGTGCAGGTGCAGCTCGATCTTCGGGATCTGTGTCAGCTCCATATGCTCCACTCCATTCTGTTGTTATATAAAACCATTGTAAGCTGTCCATGTACGATTCGTCAAGCGGCAAAGATCCCGGCGCGGCCAGAGGCTGCGCCGGGATCTGGACAGTTATTCGCTTTTCTGCGGCTGCGATTCGCCCGCGGGCTTGCGGCTGCCGCCGCGGCGTCTGCGTCGGCGCTTGGCCTGGGCGTCGGCGACTTCCGGCTTGTCTGGGCGCGGCTGCTGCTGCGCGACGGGCTTGCGGGGCTGAGCGTCGGGCTTTTCGCCCTGCGGGGCGCGGTCCTTCTTCGGGCGCTCGCGGCGGGGCTGGGGCTCGGCGCGGGGCGCGTCCTTGGGCGCGGCAGCGGCTTCGGCGGCCGGGCGGTCGGCGGCGGGCTTATTGCGGCGTCCGCCGCGGCGTCTGCGGCGGCCGGCAGATTTGGCGGCGTCTGCCGCGGGCTGCGCGGCGGCGTCCTCCGCCGGGGTCTCCGGCTCCGGGCTGATGACGGCGACGGCGTCGGAGTAGATGACCTCCGGCAGCTCCTCGAAGAACGCCTCCTTCTTCTTCTGTGCCGGCCGCGGCCGGGAGGAGATGGGCGCGAGATCCTTCGGGATGGGCGGGTCGTTCTTGCGGGCCTTGCCGTTGCGGATGATATAGATGTCGGTGTTCTTATAGCTGCCGATCGTCTCCGGATGGTCCTCCATGCGGACCTTGACGCTCTGGCGCAGCAGGTTCACCTCGATGACGGTGCCGCGGCCGTCGGGCGTATCGACGAAGGATTCCGCCTTCGGCGCGGTCTTGATGAGGTCCTCATAGGCCTCCTGCTCGTATTTGAGGCAGCACATGAGCCGCCCGCAGGTGCCGGAGATCTTGGTGGGGTTCAGACTGAGGTTCTGCGTCTTGGCCATCTTGATGGAGACGGGCTGGAAATCGTCGAGGAATTCCTTGCAGCAGAACGGACGGCCGCACACGCCGAGTCCGCCGACCATCTTGGCCTTATCGCGCACGCCGATCTGCCGGAGCTCGATGCGCGTGCGGAAGGCGGACGCCAGATCCTTGACCAGCTCGCGGAAGTCCACGCGGCCCTCGGCCGTGAAGAAGAACAGGATCTTGCTGCCGTCAAACGCGCATTCTGCCGAGACGAGCTGCATGTCGAGCTTGTGCGAGAGAATCTTCTGCTGGCAGACGTCAAAGGCCTTTTTCTCTTTTTCCTGATTTTCCGCGTTGATGCGCTCGTCGTGTTCCGTCGCCGCGCGCAAAACCTTCCGCAGCGGCAAGACGAGCTCGCGCGGCCGGACCGCGTGGTTCCCGGCGGCGCAGATGCCGAATTCGTCGCCGCGGGCCGTGTCGATGATGACATGGTCGCCCGCCGCGAGCGTCAGCCCGTTCGGGTCAAAGAAGTAGGATTTCGCATTGTTGCGGAAGCGGATGTCCACGACTGTGACGGGCGCGGGCTCTGCCGGAGCCTCGGGCTGGAGAGCGGCAGCCTCCGGGGCGGGCTGCTCTGTGGCGGGCGCTTCCGGGGCGGAGGGGATGGATGTATCTTCCACGGGCCGGACGGCCTGCGGCTCCGGATCTGCGGCAGGCGCAGCCTGCTCCAGAACGGTATCGGGGTTCATTTCTTGCATGGTATTCTCCAATCTGCCGCAAAAGCGGCAAGGTAAAATCAGCGGCAGCAGCGCACGATCTGCCGAAGTGTGCAGACGTAATTGTGCAGGGGTGCCAAAGCTCAGCGCAGCTTCATGGCCAGATAGCCGATCACCGCGCCGGCGGACGCGTTGGCCGCCAAATCGTCGATGGCCGTCTGCAGACTGTCGGCCGCCTGTACGAGCTCCGTGCCGGAGCGGCTGGCGACGAGCTGCGCGGCGCTCTGGTCCGCGGCGTCAAAGCCGCCGCGCTGCGCCAGCGCGCTGCAGAAGCAGGTGCGCAGCTGCTGCAGAAGCGGCAGAAGCTGCTCGCGTTTGTATTTTTCCATCGGCAGAAGCACGCGCAGCATATCCATCCGGTCGCGCGCGGCATAGGCCGCGGCCAGCCGCTGCACGGCAGGGAATTCATCCTCGCCCTGCAGGAGCGCCAGCGCCTGCCCGAGAAAGCCGCCCGCGCGCAGATACGCCGCCCGGAGAAGCTGCTCCGGTTTGTAGGCGCCTGCTGCCGCAGAAACGGCAGCGCCGTCTGCTCGTCCACGGGGCCGAGCTGCAGCTCCGCGCAGCGGCTGCGGATGGTCGGCAGCAGCCGCTCAGCATTGGTCGAGAGGATCAGGAACGCGCCGTAGTCCGGCGGCTCCTCGAGAATTTTGAGCAGGGCGTTCTGCGCGCTCTCGTTCATGTCCTGGCCGCGGGGGATCACGTAGATCTTCCGCCGGCCCTCGTTGGGACGGATGAACATATCGCTGCGGGCCGCACGGATGGGATCGACCGTCATGGCCTTGTGGTCGGGATCGTCGACGGTGATCACGTCCGGGTGGATCCCGGCCAGCGCCTTCCGGCAGCCCGGGCACACGCCGCAGGGGACGGCCGCGCCGTCCTTTTCACATTCCATCGCCGCGCACAGGATCCGCGCGAGCGTATGCTTCCCGGACCCGGCAGGGCCGCAGAGCAGATAGCTGTGCGCCACCCGCCCGCTGGCAAATGCGCCGGAAAGCCGCCGCTTGATCGCGTCGTTGCCCAGAAAGCCGGTAAAGTCCATGATCCTGCGTTCCTTTCTCGGAAGATACTTCGCCTCAATATCATAGTATAACAGATTTTTTTTCGCTTCGCCACATTTTTTTCTGTACGCAGAAAAAACAGGCAGGGCCGTGCGCGCCGGTCCTGCCTGTTTTGCTTTAAGGAACCTCTGAATAAATCGTCTGCGGCTGTGAGCGGATCTTTTCCGCCCACTCTTCGGTATCGAAAACGGAAAATACATACAGGATTCCTCCGCTTTTGGTACCTCGATTGGACGAAAAATCTCTCTCACGCACAGTTCTTGCCGATTGAATCAGAGCTTCCTTAGCTCTCCATCTGCCGGCCGAGAAATCCGGCGACGGTCTGCACGAGCTTCTGCTCGGCCTCGTCGAGCGCGGGCGCGCCGTCCTCGGTCAGAAGCAGCACGCAGCCCATCAGATCGCCCTCGGCCACGATCGGCGCCGCCGCGCCGACGCGGTAGCGCTCCGCGCCGTCCGTCGGGCGGACCGGCAGATCGCCGTCCTGATAGCGGTAGCTGCGCCGCAGCTCCATCAGCTGCTCCAGCTCCTGCGAGCAGCGCTTGTCCAGAAGCTCCCGCTTCTGCACGCCGTGCACGGCGATGATCGCGTCCCGGTCGCACACCGCCGCGATATACCCCGTGTTTTTCCCGATCGACTCGCAGATCTGCCCCGCAAAATCCCCTAGATCCCCCATCGGCGAATACTTCTTAAAGATCACCTCGCCGTCCTTCTCCGTATAGATCTCCAACGGGTCGCCGCTGCTGATAACACTGACACGGAAAACCTTGTCCTCGTGGTTTTTGGAGGACTGGATCAGCGTCGTTTCGATATTTTCCGTGCCTAACTTAAAATTGCGGCGTCCTCCGTTTCTGCGGGGAGGGTTCCGCAGCGCAGCAGCGTGTCGATGTCGGATTGAAGCCTGATTTCCAAGTGATCTTCAAAGACGAGAATCTTGTCAATCAGCAGCTCCAGATCATTTCGTTCCAGCTTATCCTTTTCCAGAATGTCGCGGAACACGTCGATGGCGGTCTTTGCCACGCGGTTCACCTGAATGATGGTGTTGCGCTTGTCGGACAGCAGGTCGATCTGGTGGTGGATGCCGTCGATCTTCTTCTGGAGGTCTGCTTCCATCTCGTCATACAGCGCCTCGATGGAGGCTTCCTGCTCCGGCTTTTTCATAATCTCCCGGATGCGCTGGCGCTTCGTGACCTTCAATTCCTCGGTGAGATCGGCCAGCACCGCGGCCAGATTGTCGGCAGACTGCTCCGTTTCCGCCACCTGCTCGTTCTCGCGCTTCAGCTCCTCGTTGAGCTGTTCCAACATGGCGGCAGAACTGCCCGCCAGCTTCCGCACATAGCTTTTCAGCAGCTCGTCCAGCCGGTCAACGCGGATATGGTGGCTGGTGCAGCCCTTGAGGCCGCGCCGGTGATACGTCCCGCAGGTGTAGGCGGGGGCCAAATCGCTGCGGCTCATGGCAAACATCGGGCTGCCGCAGTCGCCGCACTGCAAAAAGCCGGAGTACACATTGTCGTTGATCTTGACGCCGCGATAGTTATTGCGGCTGCGCTTTTCCCGCAGAGCGCTGGTGATGGCGAAGGTGCGGTAGTCGATGATGGCCTGATGGTGGTTCTCGATGACAATATGCTCGTCGTCGTTGCGCTTGATCTCCTTGCCGTTGATCTTGGCGCGGGTGTACTTGCCCTGCCGGAGCGTGCCGATATAAAAATCGTTGTCCAGAATGCCCTGCACCGTGGCGATGGCCCAGGCGTTTTTGGCTTCCCGTTTCGTTTTCTTGCCCGCCGCCTCCTTGCGCATCCGCTCGGACATGCGCGGCGTGGGAACGCCTTGATCGGTGAGATAGTTGGCGATTTTCTTGTAGCCCCAACCGGCGTTGCTGTAAAGGTCAAAAATCCTGCGGACGGTCTCGGCTTCCGTGGGGATGATCTCAAACTGCTTGTCCTCGGTTACGAGATAGCCGTAGGGTGCGGCGCAGATCCACTCGCCGTCGTTCTGCCGCCGCTTGATGACGTTGCGCACCTTGCGGGAGGTGTCCGTGACGGGCATCTCGTTCACGAGAAACTGGAACTGGATTTTCAGCCAATCGTCGTCATTGGGGAAGTCCACGCCGTCTCCGATGGAGACGATCCGGACGCCCGCGTCGCGCAGGTCCTCCAGCTCTACCAGTCCGCGCGAGTTGCGGCGGGAAAAGCGGGAGAAATCCTTGACGATGAGAATGTCGTACTTGTGGCTCATCAGCCCCCGGCGCATCTCCTGATACCCCTCGCGCTGCTCGAACGTGTAGCCGGAGCGGTCGCGGTCCTCAAAAAACGTCAGCGTGCTGCCGGGGAAGTGGGTTTTTACATAGTCCTCGATGATGGCCTTCTGGTTCTCAATCGAGATGTTCTTTTGATCCTGCTCATCATCCACAGAAATACGGGCATAGCCCGCGATGTCAAATGTTTCAATCATGGTCATTCACCCTTGAGATATTTTTCCGTCTGCCGGTCAAACTCGGAGATGTATTCGGCGTCCTGCTTTTTGCGAAACTCCTCGTAGATCGCACCGACCTTTTTCGCTGCCGCTTCCCGCGAGATGTGGCCCTTGCCGTCCAGCACCTTTCGGCGGTTGTTGGTCAGGAAACGGTCGGTTTCGTTCAGCCAATCCTGCATACTCATCAGCTGCTCGTCCTCTGCCATCAGCTCGGCGTAGTCGATGAACATGGTCACCAGCCGGTTCAGACGGGACAGCTCCTTTTCGTTCAGATAGTTTTTCGCCACCAGCGTGTCGCTTTTGAGAATCTTTCCATCCGGCGCGCCCTTCCATGTGGTAAGCCCCATCGTGGGACTATCCAGCGTGGCTCGCTCGGAAATCAGCTCCGCGGCAGTCTTGCCGGTGACGGCATAATGCAGCTTGTTTTGTACGAAGGCATAGAAGGCCTTTGTCGTCTCACTATTTTTGTCGTAATCATAGCTGCATTGCTCGAAGACATCGGCTATTTTTTGATAGGCGCGGCGCTCGCTGGCGCGAATTTCCCGGATGCGCTCCAGCAGCTCGTCAAAGTAATCCTTGCCGAACGGACGGCCGTTCTTCATCAGCTCGTCGTTGAGCACAAAGCCCTTCTGGATGTACTCCTTCAGCGTCTTTGTCGCCCACTGGCGGAAGCGTGTGGCCTTTTTGGAGTTCACACGGTAGCCCACGGCGATGATGGCGTCGAGGTTATAAAAATTGGTGGGCTTCGTAGAAAATTCGGAAATTCCGAATTTTCTCATACAGGAGTCTTTGACCAGTTCCTCCTCCTCGAAGATGTGCGATAGATGCTCACTGATATTGGACTTACTGGAGTCAAACAATTCTGCCATGCCAACCTGAGTCAGCCAGAATGTCTCATCCATAAATACAACGTTTACAAATTCTTTTCCGTTTTCATCGCTGTACAGGAGAATTTCACTGTGCTCCATCATTTCATGTTCCATTTGCGTTTCCCTCCGTTTCTCTGGCGGCAAGCATGAACCACACATATCTTTTGATAAACATGCTATTTAGATAATATTGTACATGATGTTTTCAAGCTTTGCAAGGGCAAAAAAGAAAAGGGCGGAAGAGATTTCTCTCTTCCGCCCGAGGTTTATCGCTCCATGCCCACGGCGCGCTGCTTTTTCGCCTGCTGCACGGCCTTTTCGGCGCTGCGGCGGCGGTTGAAGAGCAGCAGATCCCGCGTGTTCTCGTAAAGATCGCCCTTGCCGGACTCGAACACGGCGACCATGTATTTCTTCGTCTTATACTTGGCGTAAATCTCTTTCAGCCCCTCCCGCAGGACGGGGTCAATTTTTTCTGCATTCGTCAGCCAGATTTCAACAAGCTTCTGATCGTCCCTGACGTTCATCTCCAAATAGAACCAGCCTCCTTTAACATCCTTAGTTTCCTCATCTTTCCTGCGGCTTATGCGCGGCCACCTGTTTTGCCGCCTGCAAAATCTCCGACGGGATGCCGTCCACCATGCGGTGCAGCTCGTCCAGCTCCCGGAGTTTTTCGTTGATCTCCAGTTTTTTCAGAACGCTTTCCTTGGACGATGCGCCCAGCTGCTTCTCCAGCGCCGCATTTTCGGCGGTCAGCTCCCTGTAGGCCGCATCATACTTCCTGAGCTTTGTCCGCATGGCCTCCGCGCCGGGAACGTACTTGCCCAGCAGCGCTTCCAGCTCGTCCAGCTTGGCCTTTTTGTTGAACGGATTGGTGTCGTTCAGAATCGCCATGATCTGCTCCTTCATCCGGTTCAGATGGACAGCCTCCTTGAACAGCCGCGGCGGGATGTGGTTGCGCCCGGTTTCGCTGGCGCTTTCGCCCCGCTCCAGATTGGGATATTTTTTGACCATGTGCTCCCAGAACCTGTCCTGCCACTGTGTCAGCTTTTTCTTGTTGCCGACGATTTCCTTGGCGGAGAGCCGCCCGTCCGCCGTCAGCGGGACAAGCAAAGGTGCATATGGGGCGTTTTCTCGTCCATATGCACCACGGCGGATATGATCGTTTTCGGGTCTTGATGCTCTTGGATAAAGCCCAGCGCCTCCTGAAAATAGGTTTTGACCTCACTTTTCTTCTTGCCCTTGAAAAATTCCGGGCTGGCCGTCACCAGCGCCTCCACCACGCGCACGCTGTCCGACCGCGTGCGACAGCCAGCTTCCGCGATCTGCTTTTCCGCTTCTGCTCGGTACTTGCGCTCCGGTGATACCAGATGAAAATTGAGGTGGCTACGGGACGTGTCCACGTCGGGATTGCTGGCGTATTTCTCCTTGGTGCGTTCGTTGTGGGCTTCAATGTGACCGATTTCCGGCCCCTTGTACTTGGCAAAGCGGAGAATGGCGTACTGTGCTTTCATCGGCGCGCCCCTCGCTTCACCCACACGATGTCGCAGTCCAGCACGTCGGCAAGCTCCACGACCTCCTTGTAGCGGATGCTCTCCCGCTGCAATTTGGCGGACAAATTGGAAACGCTGTCGCTCCAATCGTATTCGTCAGCCAGCCGGTCAACGACCTCCTGCATCGTAAAACCGGCGCGGACGATCTGCGATTTGATCTCATTTCTGATGCTCATAAAAACCTCCTGTTTTTTTCGTGGTGAAAACAGCGAAGCGGGTTTCTGTTTCCGAAAACCTGCTTCGCTGTTTGGTGTAATATTCTGTTTTTCCAAAATCCGCCGGAAACGCGGCGGTCGATGCCATCTTCGTAAGTGAGGGGTATCGACTTTACGAAACCGTGTGGCATTTCATAAAACCGTGCATATGCACACTTTTTCGTAATGCCGGTACGCTGTTCCGAGCAGCGCGTTTTCGTGAAATGGTTTCGTTTCCGCGCAAATTTCTTTCCGGTTCTTATCACTCTTGAAAATACCCTCTCCTTTTCAGCTCCTTCAAATCAAAAATCACATCTTCGACACGGAGCTTGGCGAGCGCGCTGAGTTCGTAAATGTCGTAGGCGTTATCGATGAAAAGCAGCGTCATCAGCAGCTTCTGCGTGCAGGTCAGGTCGCTGTCGTACAAGTGAAACAGCGGCAGTTCCTTATAATAAATTCTTCCCATTGCATCCTCCTTCACGGCTGAACTTGAAAACATCTATCCCATCCATCCCATCCATCCGGGGTTTTTGGGGATGCTTGGGATGGATGGGATGGAGAATTTCGTGTCTGATCTCATAAAACCGGCGGCGCGACCAGCGCCTCGATGCCCCAGAAGCCGTTGACCCGCTTGCCGAGGGCGTTCTGGATGTGATTGTCGTGCTCCAGGCCGAACTCATCGGCGTGCTTTTTGAGCGTCATGCTCACCGTCCGCGCGGAGCGCGGCTTGTAGGCGTTGTCGCTGCACCACAGGCAATAGATGCCGTACAGCGCGGCGGACGGGATGGCGCTGTCGGCCTTCAGGCGGATGTAGCCCTCGGAGCGCAGGAACAGCAGCACATTGTCGGCCTCGCGGCGCGCGTCCTCGCGGTTTGCTTTCGTCTGCGCGCTCTCTGTGAAGCGGAAGTTATTACTTTGCAAGCGGCGCAGACCTTCGAGACACCAGAGGAAGATGCCCTCGATCTCGCCGCAGAGCTTGTCCGCGAGAAAGGGGTCGTCCTCGCGGTTCGGCAGCCTTTTCTTCACCGGCAAAATGAGCTGGCGGCGGTAAAAGCCGTCCGAATGGTCATAGAGGGATTCCAGATCGCCATTGGAAAACGCCAGAAACCGGACGTACATCTTGCCCTGATAGCTCTGCTCGCCCTTGCGCTCCAAGTCCATCGGCATTTCGGCGGTGATGAGGGACTTGAGATAGTGCGTGGATTGCAGCGCCTCCAGCTTCATGTCATCGTCCACCATCAGCAGCTCGTGCTCCAGATCGGCCCGGGCGAAGGGGCTGCGCTCCACCTTGGCGATGCTGCCGTTTTTCAGGTTGCTGCCGAGCAGCTTCTGCATCACCACGCCGATGCGGCTCTTGCCCTCGCCGCCGTTGCCCTTGAGCAGCATCATGACCTGCCCGCGGTTTGTCGGAATCAGGCAGTAGCCGAGGTATTCCTGCAAGGTCAAAATGTCCTCCGGTTCCAGCAGGTCAGACAAAACCGCAGCCATGTCACCGGCTGCGGCGCGCTGGGGTCATAGTTGACCGGCAGGCGGTTGCGGCAGAATTCCTTCTCGGCTTGGAACGCGCCGCTGAGAAACAGCGTGCCGTTGGCAACGTGGATGCGATCCTCCTGAATGGGCAGCTCCGGCGTGTAGGCCTCCAGCCTGAGCGTTTCCAGCAGGGTGGTGGCGCGGCGAGCCGTGCCGCTGGTGAAATGCGGGCGCAGCATCTCATAAATCTGCTTGCGAATGCCCTCTTCGTCAGCAACGCGGCCCTCCACCGTGAAAAAGCTGCCGTCCACGCAGACCATCGGGTGCGCCGATAGAAAGTCCTCGCAGAACAGGACTTCGTTGAAGTGCTTATCCTGCATCCAGCGCGGCGGTTCATTTCGTTCCATGTGCGTCCTCCCTGATCTGCCGGTTCCGCGCCTCCATCCGCATGAGCCGCTCGTCCTTCTGCAAGTCGGCCACCACCTCGGCGCGCTCCTGCGGCGTGCCGCAGGCCAGAATGTCCAGCATATTCCCGATGCGCTCGAGCATATGGCAGGCCTCCGCATAGCGCGGGTCGATGGCGTCCTCCGGCGATTGCGGGGCACAGTGCTCCTTCCAGTCCTGCAAGATTTGCAGATAGTCCCCCAGCACGCGGAAGCAGCGCCGTTCGGCTTCCGCCTGCGATTTCCCGCGCTGTAGCTTTGCGAGAATGGACGGCTTCTGCCCGGTGATGCCGAAATCTGCCGCCAGCTTCTTCGCCGCGTCATAGCCGCTCAGGCTGAACAGCCTTGCCGCAAGGTCGATCACATCGCCGCTTGCCCCGCAGCCGAAGCAGTAGAAGTAATCCTCGTTCAGCTTCATGCTGGGCGTGCGGTCGGCGTGAAATGGGCAGCAGACCATGCTGCCTTGCTGGATCGGCAGCCCGTACCGTTCCGCCGCCATGCGCGGAGTGACGGCGGCTTTCACGGCTTCAAATAGGTTCATAGGCAATTTCTCCTTTCAGATTTTTGCGACAAATTTCCTTTGTCACCTGAATATACGGAGAAATCTGCGTAGACCGGCGAAATCCAGCGCATGTTCAAGAAAACAAAAAGCCCTCCTGAAATCTTGCAGAAATGCAAGCAGGAGGGCGAGAAAAATGATAATGAGTGAAATGTGTCAAAAAGTATCTCTTGGATATAAAACATTTGTTCTATACTTTGCGGAAATTATATGCTATACTTGAAAATATCATGCAGCATATTTGTAAGAGATTTTGCCGGAAAAGGAGGCGTTTACAGCAATGGATCAGGTATATCTCCCCGGAAAAATCCGTAACCGTATCCAAGATCTGATGAAGTCCCGGAAGGTCACGCAGGCAGAGCTGGCCGCGAAAATTGGCTGCTCGGAAAGTGCGCTGAGCCGCTTCATCAGCGGCAAAACGGATAAGTTGGGCGACGAGAGCATCATCCGCATCGCCCGCGCGTTTGATGTGTCCACCGACTTCCTCTTGGGCGAGGTGGATGAGCCGGATCGCAAAAACTACGACATCTCAGAGCTGGGTCTTTCGGTTGAAGCGGCGCGGAATCTCTACACGCAGAAGGTCAACCCCAAAATCGTCAGCTACCTTCTGGAAAATCCACAGTTTGCCGATACCACATACCAGATCGCCCGATATCTGGACAACGAGCTGACCTCCGGATTTGCCGCGCAGAATCAGCTTTATTCGATGGTTTCGTCCATGCTGGACACAGTGCCGCATGCCGCGGATGAAGTCAAAAGCCTACGGACGCCAATCGATCAGGCGGATTTGAGCTCCATTCAGAACTCCTTTATGAAGGCTGTCCGCGCCGTGAAAAAGGAAGCCGAGGCAGAGATGCCGCCCACGCGCCAGCTTACGGCGCAGGCGATGAAGAGCATCTATGCGGAGTTGACCAAGGGCGGTCAAAAACTGAACCGGAAAATCACGAAGGAGCAGGTTGCAGACGCGGTGGCAGCCTCCGTTTCCCATCTGCCCGGTGTTGACACGGCATAGGTCAGGAAGTTGTTCCTCTCCATGACCGGAACGGCGGCAAGCGATGAATCCGAACAGCATGACCAATGAGCGGCTTTGCGCTCTGGCTCAGAAGGGCGATGAGGCCGCGCGGGAGATTCTTGTTGAAAAGAATATGGGTTTCATCGTTCAGACGGCTGACCTCATATACCGAAGTTCGTCGCTGGAGGGCAGTGACCTGAACATCGACATGGATGATCTGGTGCAGGAGGGCAGCATCGGTCTGCTGCGTGCGGTTGACGGCTTTGATCCGGCGCGGAAGCTCAAGTTCCTGACCTATGCCGCACCTGCCATCAAGAACGCCATGCTCGACCTCGTACATACAGCGCAGATGTCTTTCGAGCATCGCATGGCAACTGTAAAAGTGAAAGACGGTGTGGAAGGCCTTGGCCTTGCGCGAGTGTACCTCGATGAGATTCTACCCAGCGATGAGCGGCTGCTGCGGATTGAGGCGATTGCCGATCCGTATGCCCTGCCTCCGGAGGAGGCTTTCATCAAAGCGGAAACCCTGTGGGAGCTTTACGCGGCACTGGACAAGCTGGAGCCGCGGGAGCAGACATATTTGCTGTACCGTTTTGGCTTCACGGACGATATCGAGCACACGCTGATCGGTGCGGCGATACATTTTCAGCTGAGCGAGAACCGGACAAAGCTGCTGGAGGAACAGTCGCTGGATACGCTTCGGAAGGAGATGCCGTAAGACAAAGGATCGTCGCTGCGGCGGGACGGGGGCTTTATATACCTCTGCTTCCTTTTCCGGCCAGTCGGATTTTGCTTCTCAAAAATCCTGCGTTTGTACTGTATCTCACATCACAAAATCCGCCTGTCCTACTGCCGCGAAAAAGCGTTTGTCGCCACACTCTGCTGCACCGCAGAGTATGGCGCCACCCCCTGTTCCGCGTCAGCCGGAAGCAAAGGTATAACACACTAGACTTTGCAAAGCAAAATCGTGTGCCAACAGGGATGCTGCGCGCCCTATTGGAAACCCAGCGGCAAAGGGGATTTTCCCCTCTGAACTCCCAATATTTTCTTCGCAGACGGGTACCCAAACTGTAAAAACGCAGTTTGGAAAACCTGCTCAGAAAATGCAAAAGGAAGTCCGTACCGATGAGTGGCGGACTTCCTTTTTTGCTGACAATCTGAAATCGTTACGATATAGCTTTCGATTGTCAGCGCCTGCGAGGGGACATGATGCATAGCTGACGACAGCCAAATTCTAATTTTATCATTAATGCAAAAATGAGAAAATTGATATTGACAGCGATGTAATTCAAGGATATACTATAATTGCATCATTCGATGAGATTTGATGAAATTAAAATCCAAATGAGGACATTGCATGAGAACTTTCAACTTTAAAACAGAATACAACAAGCTACTGACGCCGGAGGTCGTGGCCTACCTGACGCAGATCCACGAGTACAAGGGGCAGCAGAATCTCTTTATCGAGGCAAAAGCGGATGCGCTGTCCAATCTCTTGGAGGTTGCGAAGATCCAGAGCACCGAAGCGTCCAACCGTATCGAGGGCATCATCACAACAGACAACCGCCTGAAAAAGATCGTCCGCGAAAAGACCATGCCCCAGACCCGCAGCGAAAAAGAGATTGCCGGATACCGTGACGTGCTGGCGACGATTCACGAGAGCCATGACTATATCCCGCCAAAGCCATCTATCATTTTGCAGCTTCACCGGGATCTGTACAAGTACAGCGGTAAGTCCATCGGCGGCTGCTTCAAAAATTCGGATAACGTGATTGCCGAAGAACTGCCGGACGGCCGGAAGATCGTCCGGTTTGAGCCTGTCTCTGCGTGGGAAACGCCGGGGGCGATGGCAGCACTTTGCGACGCCTTCCAGACGGCCGCACAGGACGCCGAGCTTGACCCGCTGCTGCTGATCCCGATTTTTATTCTGGACTTTCTCTGCATCCATCCCTTCAATGACGGCAACGGCCGCATGAGCAGGCTCCTGACGCTGCTGCTTTTGTACCGCTCCGGCTATCTTGTCGGCAAATATATCAGTATTGAGAAGCTGATCTCCGATACCAAGGAAACCTATTACGAGACTCTGCAAGCCAGCTCCTATAACTGGCATGAGGGAACCAACGACTATGCGCCCTTCGTTACCTATATGCTGGGCGTTCTGGCGGCGGCTTACCGGGATTTTGAAAGCCGGGTTGAGCTGCTGACTACCAAGGGACTTTCCAAGCCCGACCGGGTGCGCGAGATCATCAAGAACCACCTCGGCAAGATCACCAAGAGCGAGATCATGGCCAAATGCCCGGATATCAGCCAGATCACCGTCCAGCGCGCGCTGGCGGAGCTGCTGAAAAGCGGCGAGATCACCAAGCTCAGCGGCGGACGGTATACGGCGTATGTCTGGAGCGGAGAGGAAACGCTATGATGAGAAAGTCATGGACGAAGTGGATATTAACTGCTGTTATAGCACTGGCACTAATTGTTGGTGTTCCGATCATAATCAACGAGTGCTACAAAACAAACAGCGGATACATGACAATGTGGGGAGCAGCAGATGCGCTTGCCTATTATGGGACGATCTTAGGAGCGCTGGTGGCGGTTGCAACTGTAGTTGTGACAATTCTTTTTACCTATAAACAGATTCAACGCGATAGCTTCGTGAAAAGTGAAAACGAAAAATGGGCAAAGATTGAGGAAATATTTGCGATGGCGCTTGATACAATCAATCCTATCCGTCCTATGACCGAGGCTATGGACACTGGTATGAAGAATCCGGGTGCTGCAATTACAACTTTCCAAAAGTATCAAATGGCTTGCAAAATTGCACCGGATCAACTAATTGCTTTCTTGAATGGTGCTGACTACCCAAAAGTTAAGACGCTGCTCGAACGCGCAAATCAAACAACAGAAGAATTTTCTCATATCTGCGATGAGGAAATAGCAATATACGAAAGATTGTTGGATTTCTCCGGCAGACAGACCGCAGAGAGAACAGTTGAAATGGAAGCAGCGCACCCAGCCTCTTTTCCTGAGGATACACTTACTTTCTGTCGAACAATCATTGATAAGACAAACGGAATAACACTCGATGCGCTTACAAAAGAACTGGCTGCCTCTAATGAAAAAATGGTTTCCGCATATGAGACAAAATATAGAGATCTTCTTCAACTTAAAGGGCAGACTTTTGAGGTAATTAACGCAGAGATACAGAAAAAGGCAGATAGCATTCTGCTTTTTGGAGGAAACTTCTATGCCGACACTTGAATGGATTGGAAAAAACAAGGTAATCAATCACCATCAGGACGTGCCGTTTCGGGTGTTGGAGCGCAAGTATAGCTTTGATGAAAACGGACAGCACAACGAAGATAACGGCAGCGAAAACATGATCATCCGGGGCGATAATCTGGAAGCCCTGAAGCGCTGCTGCCCCGGTATGAGGGGCGCGTCAAGTGCATTTACATCGATCCGCCCTACAACACCGGCAACGAGGGCTGGGTCTACAACGATAATGTCAATGACCCGAAGATCAAAAAGTGGCTGGGCGAGGTTGTCGGCAAAGAGGGAGAGGATTTGACCCGCCACGACAAGTGGCTGTGCATGATGTACCCGCGCTTGAAGCTGCTGCAAAAGCTGCTGGCGGACGATGGTGTTATTTTCATCAGCATTGATGATACTGAATTTCACCATTTGCGTTTGATATGCGATGAGATTTTCGGAAATTTTGCAGAAGCGGTCGTGTGGCAAAAGCGAACATCTCCTGACGCAAGAAAGATACTTAGTAGTGGGCATGAGTATGTACTAATATACACCAAAAACCCAGATCAAAACTTGGGGCTTAGACGACTTCCCTTAGAGCGCAAAGATATTGAGGCATATACCAATCCGGACGATGATCCGAGAGGACCGTGGATTTCTTCGCCTTTTACTGCGCCGGGTTACCGCCCAAATCAAATGTATCCAATAATTACGCCATCCGGGAAAAGTGTAGTACCGCCCAAAGGTCGCTGTTGGAGTAACATTGAAGAGGTATATCGACGCCTGCGTTCAGAAGGACGAATGTGGTTTGGTGCGGATGGGAACGGAGTACCTCGCAGAAAAACGTATCTTTCTGAACGGGAAGGACGAGGTATATGGACTTGGTGGACAAATTCAGAAGTTGGCTATACGCAGATGGCAACCCAAGAGTTAGCGGCTATTCTTGGAAAAGCTGTATTTGACTATCCTAAACCCGTAAGTTTAATTAGTCGCATAATTCAAATGGCATCCTCGGATGGCGATATTATCCTCGATTCCTTCGCCGGTTCCGGCACCACCGCCCATGCTGTCCTCAACATGAACAAGGCGGACGGCGGACACCGCAAGTTCATCCTTGTCGAGATGATGGACTATGCCGACAGCATCACCGCCGAGCGCGTGAAGCGCGTGATCCGTGGCTACGGCGAGGGCAAGAACGCCGTGGAGGGTACGGGCGGCAATTTCAGCTTCTACGATCTGGGCGAACCGCTGCTGCACGGTGATGTGCTCAACGAAAATGTGGGTGTGGAAAAGATCCGGGAGTATGTGTACTTTACAGATACGAAAGCCTCTCTGCCGGAATCGCACCCGGACGAACCGTATTTTATGGGTGTCCACATTGGCAGCGCTTATTATTTCTATTATGAAAAGCAAGCTGTTACTACGCTGAACCGGGAGTTCCTGCATACGGTCAAAACCAAGGCAGACTCTTATGTGATCTACGCTGACCTTTGTACGCTCAGTGAGACAGAACTGGAAAAATACCATATCACGTTCAAGAAAATCCCCCGCGATATTACGAAACTGTAAGGAGGTCATGTGATGGAACTTAACAACTATCAAAAGCAAGTCATGCGTGACCTCTCCGCATACTTGGACTGCGTCAACCGTGGAACCAATCTGTTTTCCGCGTGGCGGGAATACTGGTTTTCCAAGGATGTGGCCGTTGGCCTCGGCGGGGTACCGTCCTATAATAACTCTATTGAACGTGCGCCCCATGTTTGCATGAAGGTGCCCACCGGCGGCGGCAAGACGTTTATGGCCTGCGCTTCCGTTCGGCGGATTTTTGACGCCTTGCCCACCGGAAAGCCGCAGGTGGTGGTGTGGCTGGTCCCCAGCGATTCCATCCTGACACAGACCATCCGCACGCTATCCGATGTGGATCACCCTTACCGGCAGAGACTGGATCAGGATTTTGCCGGGCGTGTCGGCGTGTACACCAAGGAAATGCTGCTGAACGGGCAGAACTTTTCACCGGATACAGTGCGGGAAATGCTGACGGTCTGCGTGATGAGCTATGGCTCGCTGCGCATTGACAGCCGGAAGAAAGATGTCCGCAAGGTCTATCAGGAAAACGGCAATCTGTTCCGCTTTGCAGAGTATTTCAAAGATACGGATGCACTGCTGGCCGATACGCCGGATACGGCGCTGATTCAGGTGCTGCGCCATCTGGAGCCTATCGTTGTTGTGGACGAAAGCCACAATGCAGAATCGAAGTTCAGCACGGAGATGCTGAATAATCTAAATCCGTCCTTCGTACTCGATCTGACGGCAACGCCGCGAAAAAACAGCAACATTATCTCCTATGTGGACGCCCGTGAGCTGAAGAAGGAGCACATGGTAAAGCTCCCCGTAGTGGTATATAACCGCACCACCCGGCAGAGTGTCATTCAGGATGCCATCCAGCTGAGAGGAAGCATTGAGCAGGAAGCTATTGCCGCAGAAGCAGTTGGCGGGAAGTATATTCGGCCCATTGTACTGTTTCAGGCACAGCAGCGCACTGGGGACAACAGTGATACGTTTGATAAAATCAAGGCGATGCTGGTAGGCATGGGCATTCCGAAAAACCAGATAGCGGTGAAAACATCTGATGTGGATGACCTCAAGGGACAGAACTTGATGAGCAGGGATTGTGAAATCCGATACATCATCACCGTCAACGCGCTGAAAGAGGGCTGGGACTGCCCCTTTGCCTACATATTGGCGTCACTGGCCAACCGCACCTCCACTGTGGATGTGGAGCAGATTTTGGGACGCATTCTGCGTCAGCCCTACGCGATGCAGCACAGCTCGCCGCTTCTGAACACCTCCTATGTGCTAACAAACTCCGTGGACTTCCACACTACCTTGGAGAAAATCGTGGTCGGTTTGAATAAAGCAGGCTTCAGCCGTAAGGATTATCGTATCGGTGAAGCGATGGAAGAACCGCAGGCTGTGACTCAACCGGAAGCAGAGCAGACGAAAATTCCATTTGCGCCGCAAGCCACTGAGGCCGATGCCTTTGACGATGTAAATGTACAGGAAGTGAAAACGGCGCTGGAAAGCACGGCGCAGGGAAGCGCTGCGATTTCTGCAATGGTTCGGGAAGCAACGGTGCAGGCGGAAAGCTACACGGCGGCGGCCAACGAAGCGGATGACGGATTTATGGGAGGTGAGCTGGGAGATATGCTGATACAAAATAGGGTACAGCCCTATCTTGCTGAAGAGGTATCCGCATTGCGGATTCCGCAGTTTTTCCTTCGTTCCGTTCCGGATTTATTTGGCGATGAATTTGAACTGCTGGAGAAAGAGAACCTTTCGGAAGGATTTTCTCTGGCCGGGCAGGATGCACAGGTTAGCTTTGAGCTGGCCACCGGTGAAATGTACCGCGTTGATGTGGAGGATCACGGCGAGGCAGTGCCTAAGTACAAGCGTGCGGACAGTGAGCTGAGTGAATACATCCGCAATCGTATGGCACAGCTTCCGCCAGAACAGAAAATTCAAAGCTGCACCACGATGCTATGCGCTCAGATCAATCGGAACAATCGATATGCAGCATCGGAGATCAACGACTATGTGCGCAGAATCGTTGGCGGTATGACGCAGGATGAGCTGGCAGCTATGGAAACGGCCATCCCGACATATGCCGCTAAAATTTCCCAGAAGATTGAGGGGCTGGAAGACGCATATCGGGAAGAGCAGTTCATTCGCTGGCTGGATGCAGGTAAGATTGTGTGCCGTGAAAGCTATGCACTGCCGTCTGTGATTACACCTGCCGTCACAACGGATGCTATTCCAAAGTCTCTGTACGAGGCTGAGAAAGATGATATGAATCCGGAAGAGCACGAGCTGATCGACGCCGTAGTAGCCCTCGACAATGTCAAATGGTGGCACCGAATCATTGAGAAGAAGGGCTTCCGGCTGAATGGCTTTATCAACCATTATCCTGACTTCATGGTAATGACCAAGTCCGGAAAGCTGGTGCTGATTGAGTATAAAGGTGATGACCGGGATAACAGCAACAGCGCCCGCAAGCTGAAGCTTGGCCGCAAATGGCAGGCGCAGTGTGGGCAGGAGTACCGGTATTTTATGGTGTTCAAAAACCGCGATTTCGGCATTGATGGCGCATATACGCTGGATCGGTTTGTTGGGATTATGCGGGAGCTATAAATTCTGATTTCATAGAAGCCGAAAGTAATGGAGTGATACTTTGCACTGTTCGGAAGGAGAAAATTAAATGAAACAATTTCTATACCTAGATACAGATATTGTTAATTCTATTATTGCACAATCAGAAAAAGGTCTTATACAAGAACAATCCGAAGAAAATGGAAGCGACAAGAAAAAAGGCACGCATATTAGTGGGAGTATGGAAGGCTCAGGGACAGCAGGAGGTTCTTTTCTTAAATTAGCAAAAGCTGAAGCTAACCTTTCTTTATCTGGAGAATTGGGGAAAGAATACGTTTCTTCAACAACATCTAGGGAGATTATATCCAAAGTTCTTCATGACGCAGCATTTGATATCGCATATGGTTATATTAAGCCACAGAAACTTTCTGTAGGGAAAAAAATGACTCGGGTGAGTATGGGGATTATGTAGAATTAACCCGCGTTT
>VOFK01000149.1_pt1 | contig 52000 bp, 60 predicted proteins | sample 5384121 | NCBI WGS metagenome assembly VOFK01 (sample SAMN12384730, study PRJNA508395) | human gut metagenome | isolation source: healthy gut J | host: Homo sapiens | reverse complement strand
ACGGTAGAGTTCCTCGCCATTCGCGCCAATGCCCACGTGTAGGCGACATTCGGTAGGCCTGACATTCCACGTCACGTCAACTTCCGTGGCGGTAATAACCCTGGCTGCGCAAGACGGAGAGCGTGCTCAAATTGGGCAAAGTCATCCACGGTCACGTCAATCCCGTGGCGGTGCAATAACTCGAGCTGCGCATAGCCCCCAGACGGGGGTGCTGTTAACCAACGTGCCATCGCAATCGAAAATAAAAGCAACCTTGGGAGCGGCGGTATGGGACATATACGAACCTTTCGATGTCAAATGGTAAACAACCTGCTAAAAACGTTTTACCAAACGTCAGCTAACATTTTTGAAACCCTAATTGGTAAAACTGTCAAAGAGTTTTACCACGGCAATTCTGCCAGTGGTATAAACATGTCGCTTACCGATTAAACGCCCCGCAAATCCGCTTTCGTCCATAAAACTAACGTACAGGTGTTATCGTAGTTTCTGCCGAAAGTTCCACCGAGCACGCGAGGTGGAACGAATCATATAACTTCGTCCCTTCGATTCGTGCAGCCTTTGGACCTTTTTCGCATCTAGTCACCAAGGCAACACGCTGCCGCGTCATGATGGGATCAAACGTGAGCGATACAAAGCTAAAGCCAACGGCTAAAAAAGCCCGCAACCCGCAAACCGGCTCCCGCACGCACCGGAGCTCTCCAAGGACGATGTCTACCTGTTTGGCATTGGAATGTGGGAGCGCAGCTGGGGAAAAAAGATGGGCGCGCATCCCGACACGCAGCAGCACGCGCGGCTGGCGCTTTTTGCGTTTGGGCGCCCGACGTAAAGAGCGTCCATGTCATTGGCGAATTTAACGACTGGGATGAGCAATGCCAACCCGCTGGTGCCCATGCATACGAGCGCTATTTGGGAAGGCTTTATTCCTGGCGCCGAGCAGGGCCAGCTCTATAAGTATCTCATCGAGACCAACGAGGGCGAGAAGCTCTACAAGGCCGATCCATACGCCTTCAAGGCCGAGTGCCCTCCGGGTACCGCCAGCGTGCTGTGGACCCTCGACGGCTATAAGTGGAACGACGCCGCGTGGCTCAAGCGCCGCGCCCGGCCACAACCACATGTCGCAGCCCCTCAACATCTACGAGGTACATATTGGATCGTGGAAGCGCCACGGCGACGCGCCGCAGGGCGAGCCGGACGAGTACGGCAACTACCCCGGCCCCATGGACCCCTTCCCCGCGCAGCGCGGCGAGTTCTACACCTACGACGACCTGTCGGTGGAGCTCGTAGACTACGTGCGCGACATGGGCTACACGCATATCGAGGTCATGCCGCTCATGGAGCATCCTTTCGACGGCTCCTGGGGCTACCAGACGACCGGCTACTACGCCGCCACCTCGCGCTACGGCAACCCGCAGCAGCTCATGCACTTTATCGATGCGTGCCACGAGGCTGGCATCGGCGTGATCATGGACTGGGTACCCGGCGGTTTTTGCGCCGACTCCACGGCCTTGCCACTTTTAACGGTCACATGCTGTTTGAGCATGAGATTCACCCCAACTGGGGCACGCACAAGTTCGACTTCGCCCGTGGCGAGGTCCGATCCTTCCTGGTCTCCAACGTGCTGTACTGGCTCGAGAACTTCCACGTGGACGGTATTCGCATGGACGGCGTGTCCAGTATGCTGTACCTCAACTTTGGCATCGACGATCCCGGCCAAAAAAAAGTTCAACAAGTACGGTACCGAGGAGGACCCGGACGCCAGCGCGTTTATCCGTCAGGTCAACTGCGCCGTAGAGGCGCACTACCCCGACGTGATGATGATGGCCGAGGAGTCCACCGCGTGGCCGCTCGTGACTTATCCGCCGCAGGACGGCGGCCTGGGCTTCCACTACAAGTGGGACATGGGTTGGATGAACGACACCCTGCACTACATGCAGACCGATTTTCCGTGGCGCCCCGGCAACCACGGCCTGCTCACGTTCTCCATCATGTACGCCTTTACCGAGAACTTTATTTGCCCGCTGAGCCACGACGAGGTCGTGCACGGCAAGTGCTCGCTGATCGGCCGCATGCCGGGCGACTGGTGGCGCCAGTTTGCCGGCCTGCGCACGCTGGCCTTCTACCAGATGACGCACCCCGGTGCCAAGCTCAACTTTATGGGCAACGAGATCGGCCAGTTTATTGAGTGGCGCTACTACGAGTCCATTCAGTGGTTCCTGACCGAGGAGTACGAGACCCACCGTCATCATCAGGCGTTCATCAAGGCGCTCAACCACCTGTACACCGCCGAGCCCGCCCTGTACGAGCGCGGCTACACCGACGACGGCTTTACCTGGATCGACGCGGACAACTCCAAGCAGTCCATCGTGAGCTTTTGTGCGTCAGGGCGAGGACGTCGATGACGATCTGGTGATCCTGATCACCCGGCAAGCTACGAGAGCTTCCGCGTGGGCGTGCCGCGCGAGGGTGACTGGGAGGTCATCTTCGATTCCGACCGTCCCGAGTTCGGGGGCAGCGGATACGCCGGTGAGGAGCCCTACACCTGCTCGAGCGAGCCCTATCCCGGAACGGGGCAGATGGACTCTATTGAGATTAAGGTGCCGGACTGGCCGGCGTGGTGCTTTTAAGCGCCGTGGTCCCAGCAGCCATAAGCCCGCCGGTGGTCGAGGAGCCCAAGAAGGCGACCCGCAAGCGCCTCGTCCTCGGTAAAAGCCCAAGCCCGCGGCTGCTAAAGAAGACTCCAGCTAAGGCGAAGGCTGCCAAGCCCCGCTGCCAAGCTTCCGGCCAAGTCCACTAAAAAAAAGGCAGCCACCAAAAAGGCTGCTCCCAAGGCCAAGGCAGCTGTTGTTAAAAGGCTCCTGCCAAGAAAAAGCGTAACAAAAGCCGTTACAGCTGTAACCCGCCCCCAGGCGTAGGATACAAGTCATAACCGTTCCGGGAGAAACATCCTCGGGGAAAGGAACGTATGAATAAGATCTTCGACAAGCAGGAGTTTACCGAGCTCTATCGCGATGCCGTCATGAGCATCAGCGGCAAAGAGCGTCGAGGCCGCCAGCGACCTTGACCGCTTTAACGCCGGCCAAGCTCGTGGCCGAGAAGCGCCCGCACCGTTGCCACCAAGAGTGACGCCCGCGCCACCGCCGAGGGGCAAAAAGCGCGTGTACTACTTCTCGATCGAGTTTTTGATCGTCGCCTGCTCGACAACTACCTGCTCAACTTTGGCGTACGCGATATGGTCGCCGAGGCGCTCGACGACATGGGCTTTTGACCTGTCTGTCATCGAGAACCAAGAGCCCGATCCGGCGCTGGGCAACGGTGGCTTTGGGTCGACTGGCCGCATGCTTCACGGATTCCATGGCAGCCGAGGGGCATTGCCGGCTACGGCAACGGCATGCGCTACCGCTACGGCCTGTTTAAGCAGGAGATCGTCAACGGCAGCCAGGTTGAGGCCACCGACGAGTGGCTCACCCACAGGTATATCCTGGGAGGTCCGTCGTCAGGATAAGGCCGGCCGTGACTATTAAGTTTGGTGGCCGCGTCGAGGCTTTGAGGAGAATGGCCGCACGTTCTATCGCACGGTAGACACGCAGGACATCCTGGCCGTTCCTTGCGACATCCCCGTCGTGGGCTATGCCGGCGAGACTGTCAACAAGCTGCGCGTCTGGGCTGCCGAGCCGGTCGAGGAGCACTTCGACCTGGAGGCCTTCAACCGCGGTGACTATGCCCGGCCGACGCCGAGCGCGCCGAGGCCGAGGCCATCAGTGCCATCCTCTACCCCAACGACGCCGGCGAGCACGGCCGTCTGCTGCGCCTGAAGCAGGGTACCTGTTTGTCTCGGCCGGCATCTACAGCCTACTCGACACCTTTGAGAAGGAGCACGGCGAGAACTGGGATCTGCTGCCAGTTTGTTGCCATCCACACCAACGACACGCACCCGGCCATGTGCGGCCCCGAGCTCATGCGCATCCTCATCGACGAGAAGAAGAAGCTCGGTGGGATGACGCTCGAACATCGTGACGCAGGTCGTGAGCTATACCAACCACACCATCCTGCCCGAGGCCACTGGAGAAGTGGCCCATCGGCATGTTCTCCAAGCTCCTCCCCCGCGTGTACCAGATCATCGACGAGATCAGCCGTCGTTGGCACGGAGTCGTTCGACACCACGCAGGAGGCTGGCAGGAGCGTCTGCGCCGGACCGCCATCCTGTGGGACGGCGAGATTCGCATGGCCAACCTGTCCGTGATCTGCAGCCATAGCGTCAACGGCGTGGCCAAGATCCACTCCGACATCATCAAGAACATCGTGCTCAAGGACTTCTATGCCCTGACGCCCGAAAAGTTCAACAACAAGACCAACGGCATCTCGCACCGTCGCTTCTTTGCCGAGGCCAACCCCACCTACGCCAAGCTCGTGACTGAGGCCATTGGCGATGGCTGGCTCAAGGACGCCTTTTGAGCTGGAGAAGCTCAAGGAGTTTAAGGACGACACCGAGTTCCTCTGAAGGCCGTGGGTGCCTCCAAGCGCGCCAACAAGGAGCGCCTGGCTGCCTACGTCAAGGCCGAGACCGGCTTGGTCATTGACCCCAACACCGTCTTCGATGTCCAGGTGAAGCGCTTCCACGCCTACAAGCGCCAGCTCATGAACATCATGAAGGTGATGGACATCTACAACCGTCGCATCGCCGATCCCAACTTCCACGTGACGCCGACGACCTTCATCTTTAGCGGCAAGGCTGCCTCCAGCTACACCTTTGCCAAGGAGACCATCCGCCTCATTAACTCCGTGGCCGACGTCATCAACAACGATCCGCGCGTCAACGAGGTCATGAAGGTCTGCTTTATCCCCAACTTCCGCGTGAGCAACGCCCAGCTCATCTACCCGCTGCCGAGATCTCGGAGCAGATCTCCACGGCCGGCAAGGAGGCCTCGGGCACGTCCAACATGAAGCTCATGATGAACGGCGCCATTACGCTGGGTACCCTCGACGGCGCCAACATCGAGATCGCCGACCTGGCCGGCCGCGAGAACGAGGCCATCTTTTGGTCTGACCGCCCCCGAGGTCGAGCAGCTCTGGGCATCGAACAGCTACTTTGCGTGGGATACCCTCAACGGCGACCGTGAGCGTCTGGGCCGCGTGATGGACGAGCTCAAGGACAACACCTTTGCGGGTCTTTTTCGGGCAACTTCGAGAGCATCTACAACGAGCTCATGAACAACAACGACCCCGACCTGGTCATGGCCGATTTCCGCAGCTACGTGGATGCGTGGGAGAAGCTCACGGGCAGCTACGGCGACCAGGAGACCTGGAACCGCAAGGCCCTGCTCAACACCGCCTCGAGCGGCTGGTTCTCGAGCGACCGCACCATTCGCGAGTACCGCGACGAGATCTGGCACGCGTAAAGAGCGCGCGAGCTCCCTATGCCAGCACGGCATTACTCGACGGGCGTGACGTTGCGCCGCGCCCGTCGCTAATGGGTTTAGGAACATCGATGACAGAAGGAGAAATCGATGAGTAAGAAAGAATGCATCGCGATGCTCCTCGCAGGAGGACAGGGCAGCCGATTGGGGGCACTCACCCAAAAGATCGCTAAGCCGGCGGTTAGCTTTGGTGGCAAAAGTTCCGCATTATCGACTTTTTCGCTGTCCAACTGCTCCAACTCGGGCATCGACACGGTGGGCGTTCTGACGCAGTATCGTCCCTACCTGCTGCATGCCTATGTGGGCTCCGGCGAGGCCTGGATCTGGACAGCCGTGACGGCGGCGTATCGATCCTGCCGCCGTACGAGACGCAGACCGGCGGCGCTGGTATGCGGGCACGGCCGACGCCATTACGCAGAACCTGGACTACATCAAGGCCAACGACCCCAAGTACGTCCTGATTCTTTCGGGCGATCACCTGTATCGTATGGACTACCGCAAGATGCTCAAGACGCACATTGAGAACAACGCCGACCTCACGGTGAGCGTTATGCCCGTGCCGTGGGAAGAGGCCAGCCGCTTTGGCATCCTGACCACCGACCCCGAGGACGGGCGCATCACCAAGTTCACCGAGAAGCCCGATAAGCCCGATTCGAACCTCGCGTCCATGGGCATCTACATCTTCTCGGCCGACGTGCTGATCGAGGCGCTCGAGGAAGACGCTCTGGACCAGCGCTCGAGCCACGACTTTGGCAAGGATATCATCCCCAAGCTGCTCAGCGAGGGCAAGCGCCTGTACAGCTACGAGTTCCACGCCTTTTGGAAGGATGTCGGCACCATTGCCAGCTTCCACGAGACCTCGATGGACCTGCTGGGCAACAACCCCGAGTTCGATCTGTTCGACAAGCACTTCCCCATCATGTCCAACATCACCACGCGTCCGCCGCACTACATTGGCCCGGACGGCCGCCTGGGATGACTGCCTGGTCTCCAACGGCTGCAAGATCTACGGCACCGCGCGCCACTCGATCCTTTCGACCGATGTCATCATCGAGGAGCGCGCCCTGTGGTCGAGGACTCCGTGCTGCTGCCGGGTGCGCACGTTAAGAGCGGTGCGCACATCTGCCGCGCTATTTTGGGCGAGAACTCCACGGTCGAAGAGGCCGTGAAGCTCGGCTCTGTCGATACCACCAAGATGCGGCCGTCGTTGGAAATGACGTCGTTATCGGGAAGGGGGAATGATCCGATGATCAATCGCAAGGCCATCGGTTATATCACCGCTAACTACTCTTCGACCTACGGCAGCGTGCTGCTCAAGGACCGCCCCATCGCGTCCGTTCCGTTTTTTTGGGCCGCTACCGCCTGATCGACTTCCCGCTGTCCAACATGATGAATGCCGGTATTAAGACCGTTGGCGTTGTCATGCCGGGAAACTACCGCTCGCTGATCGACCACGTGGGCTCGGGTAAGGACTGGGGCCTGGACCGCAAGAAGGGCGGCCTGTTCATGGTGCCTGGCAACGCGTATGGCACCACCAAGGGCGGCATGCGCTTCCTGCTGCGCGACATCATCTCCAACAAGACGCTGTTCCAGCGCTCGGACAAGCCCTACGTTGTGATGATGGGCACCAACATCATCTTTAACATGGACCTCAACACCATCATCGATGCACACGAGAACTCCGGTGCCCAGATGACCGTGGTGTACTGCAAGGCCACGCGCAACGTCGATGACGAGACCAAGCTCGAGATCAACGAGAACGGTCGCCTGACGGGCGTGAGCGCCGGCGTCGTGTACGGCGACAACGCCTCTATGGACTGCTGCATCGTCAACCGCGAGACGCTGCTCGAGATCATCGACCACTACCAGGCCGCCGACTATCTGGACCTGCTCGAGGCACTCCAGGGCGACTTTGGCAACATCGACGTGTGCAGCTACGAGTACAAGGGCGAGGTCGTGGGCGTGTTTAGCGAGAAGTCGCTGTATCGCCGCAGCATGGACCTGCTCGACCAGACCGTGGCCGACCAGCTCTTCGACCCCCGAGCGTCCGATCCTGACCAAGGCTCACGACGTGCCGCCTTCGCGCTATGCGACCGGCAGCCACGCGTGCAACTCGATCATCTCGGCCGGTTGCATCATCAAAGGGCACCGTGCGCAACTCGATTCTGTCGCGCGGCGTCGTGGTCGAGGAGGGCCTCGGTGACCAACTCGATTATCAACCAGAGCTGCATCATCAAGAGCGGCGCACGCGTCGAGAACGCCATTCTGGACAAGAACAACGTGGTTCCCCACCAACACCGAGCTTCGCGGCACGCCCGAGAACATCCTCGGTGCTGGGCAAGGCTCCGTTAACTTCCGACACCACCATCGTACGTTAACGTTGGCACCGCGACATCGCTCGTAACAGGTAGAATAGCCGCCCGGTTAGCGCCAGGCGGCTATTCTCGAATTGCAACATGGGAGACAATATGGCTGATTCCAACAAAAAGATGCAGATCGTGTTTGCCTCGGCCGAGTGCGCACCGTTTGTTAAGACCGGTGGCTGGGCGACGTGGCGGGCTCGCTGCCAGCGGCGCTTTGTGCGCGCCGGCGCCGAGGTCATCGTGATGGTGCCCAAGTACGCCACCATCAAGGACGAGTACAAGGCGCAGATGGAGCACTTTGCCGACTTTTACGTGAGCCTTGGCTGGCGCAACGAGTACTGCGGGCTGGAGAAGCTCGAGCACGACGGCGTCACCTATATGTTCGTTGACAACGAGCGCTACTTTGCGCGCGACTATCCGTACGGCTTCTTTGACGACGGTGAGCGTTTTGCGTTCTTCTCCAAGGCCATCACCGAGAGCCTGCAGCACCTGCCGGCCGGCTTTGAGTGCGACATCCTGCACTGCAACGACTGGCAGACGGCGCTGGCTCCCGTGTTTTTGCGCGAGTTCTACCAGGGCCTGCCGCTGTATGACCGCGTTAAGACCGTCTTCTCGATTCACAACGTGGCGTTCCAGGGCCAGTTTAGCGATACCGTGATGGAGGACATCCTGGGTGTGGCACATATTCCGGCGGCCGCCTCGCAGCTGCGTTGCGACGCCTGCAGCATCAACTACATGCTGGGCGCCCTGCGCTATGCCGACGCCATCACCACGGTGAGCCCCACCTATGCGGGCGAGATCCAGACGCCCGAGTTTGGCGAGGGCCTGGACGGCGTGCGCGCGAGCGCTCCTATGCGCTGCAGGGCATTTTGAACGGCATTGACGTGGCGGGCTTTGACCCGGCGACCGACAAGCGCATTGCTGCAAACTACACGGTTGATGACCGTGGGGGCAAGGCTGTGTGCAAGGCCAAGCTGCAGGAAGAACTGGGCCTCGAGGTTCGCGACGACCGTCCGCTCATGGTGATGGTCACGCGCCTGACGCGCCAGAAGGGCATGGACCTGGTCATGTACGCGCTCGACCGCATCCTGGCCGGCGGCGTGCAGGTGGCGGTGCTGGGCACCGGCGACCGCGACTACGAGGACGGCCTACGCTACTTCCAGGGACAAGTACCCCGGCACCATGGCCGCACGCATCGAATTCGATCCAGCGCTGTCGCAGCGCATGTATGCTGCCGCCGACATGTTCCTAATGCCTTCGAAGTTTGAGCCCTGCGGCCTGTCGCAGATCATCGCCATGCGCTACGGTACCCTGCCCATCGTGCGCGAGACCGGCGGCCTGAAGGACACCGTGATCCCGTACAACGAGTTTACCGGCGAGGGCACGGGCTTCTCGTTTAGCAACTTTAACGGCGACGAGATGGGCGATGCGGTATTCCGCGCGGCGCGTCTGTTCTGGGATAACCGCGACGCATGGAACCAGCTGGTCACGCAGGCCATGAGCCAGGGACTTTAGCTGGACGCGCTCGGCCGATAAGTATCTGGACCTGTACTTCTTTATGCACCCGGAGATTGAGCGCCCGGCGGCTGTGACTGAGGTTGCAGCTGTCGATGAGCCCGCTGCCGCTGAGGCCGAGCCTGCGGCGACCATTAGGGAGCCCGCTGCCGCTAAGGGGAGGCCAAGGCCGAGGAGAAGCCGGTTGAGGCTGAGCCCGCAAAGGCCGAGCCTGAGGTGAAGGCTGAGGTTGCTCCTGAGACAGAGGCCGAGGTCAAGCCCGCTGCAAAGCCCGCAGCTAAGAAGACTACGGCCCGCAAGACGACGGTCAAGAAGGCTACGACAACCAAGGCTGCCGCAGCAAAGACGACTGCTGCCAAGGCAACGACCACGCGCAAGCGCACGACCGCCACTGCCAAGAAAGCCGCCGAAGCCGAGGCTGCTCCCGAGGTAAAGGCCGAGGCCGCTGAGGCCAAGCCCGCCGCAAAGGCACCGGCCAAGACCACTGCCAAGAAGTCGACGGCGTCCAAGACCACGACCGCCAAGAAGTCAACGGCCGCCAAGAAGACCACGGCAACCAAGTCGACGACCGCGAAGGCCGCCACGACCAAGGCAGCCGCAAAGCCAGCCGCCAAAGTCGAGGAGACGCCCGCTGAGTCCAAGGCGGAGGCAACCGTCGAGGCCAAGCCCGCCACCAAGACCACCACGCGAAAGCGCACGACGACGGCCAAGAAGACCACGGCAAAGACCACGACTCCCAAGGCAGAGACTAAACCCGCTGCTGCCAAAGAGGAGCCCAAGGCCGAGGTAAAAGACCAAGCCGGCGCCGAAGGCCGCTGAGGTCAAAGGCCGCACCGAAGGCTACGGCCAAGCCCGAGCCCGCCAAGGAGACTCCGATCTCCCCGCCGCCCGGCAGAGAAAAAGGGCCCCCGTCCAAGAAGACGTCCGTCCGCAAGGCAACGGCCACCCGCAAGCGCCGCTAGCCCACAGACGATCCAAAACCTAATCAAACCCTATGCAAGGGGCGCTCCAACCGGCGCCCCTCTCTGTAGATAGTTGGTAAAACGATTTTCTAGGACAACCGTTCGCCGATGGTAAACGGATGTTGTTTATACAGCCTGTGTACAACAGATATACTTTACATCCTGTGCGTAAAGCCCATGGCCAGCATGCCATGATTCTATTGAACTAGACCGTACTATGAGATTGATACACAACAGCCGTCTGCCGCAGTTTCGCACTCCGTTTGGCGCTGTGACCACAGGAACTACCCTTTCGCTCTCCGTGATTCTGGAGGATGCCGATCCCAACCAGGCAACGCTTACCCTGCGCACCGGGTCGATGAGATCGGTGAGTCTCTGTATCCCATGACGCACGAGGGTGACGGCATATTTACCGTAGAGCTTGAGTGCACCGAGCCCTGTCTTATCTGGTACAGCTTTATATGCAATATTGAGGGCCAGCCCGAGGTCCGCTTGGGCGCACCGCAGGGCCGCACCGGCGGCGAGGGCGTAACCTACGACTACGCCGAGGTGCCGTCATTCCAGTCACCGTCTACAAGCACCGCGAAGTTCGACCCGAGTGGTACGAGCGCGGTATGGTCTACCAGATCTTCCCCGATCGCTACGCCCGTGACGAGCATTGGCGCGAGCGCACGCTGGCCCAGGTCGAAAAACCGCGCAAGGGCATTCAGCGCCGGATGGTCGAGGACTGGAACGAGCCGCCCGTGTACGAGCGCTCCGAGGACGGCTCCATCAAGACCTGGGACTTCTACGGCGGCTCGCTCAAGGGCATCCAAAATGACCTGCCCCGCATTGCCGAGCTGGGCTTTACGGCCATCTATCTCAACCCCATCTTTGAGGCCGCGAGCAACCACCGCTACGACACGGCCGACTACACCAAGATCGACCCGATACTGGGCACCGAGCAGGACTTTACCGAGCTGTGCGAGGCGGCCGAGAAGCTTGGCATTTCCATCATTCTGGACGGTGTGTTCAACCATACGGGCGACGACTCGATCTACTTTAACCGCTACGGCAATTATCCCGGCGTCGGTGCTTGGCAGAGCGAGGACTCGCCGTGGCGCGATGCATTTTACTTCCATGAGGACGGTTCGTATGACTGCTGGTGGGGCGTGCGCAACATGCCCGCCATCAACGAGAATTCCGAACTGGTGCGCGATCGGCTCCTGGGCAAGGACGGCGTGATCCGTAAATGGCTGCGCGCCGGTGCCCATGGCTGGCGACTCGATGTGGCCGACGAGCTTTCCGACGACTTCCTGGCCGAGATCAAAAAGGCCGTGCTCGCCGAGAAGCCCGACGCGCTGCTGCTCGGCGAAGTCTGGGAAGACGCCTCCAACAAGATCAGCTATGGCCACCTGCGTCGCTATCTGCAGGGCTCGGAGCTCGACTCCGCCATGGACTACCCCTTCCGCGACATGGTCATCGGCTTTTTGATGGGCCACAAGAACGCATATCAGGCTGCCGAGGATATCGAGACCCTGCGCGAGAACTACCCGCGCGAGGCACTGGCCTGCGCACTCAATCTGCTTTCGAGCCACGACCGTCCGCGTATCATCTCGGTGCTCGGCGGCGGCCCCGACGAGTCGCAGCTGCCCGAGAGCGAGCGCAGCAAATGGCGCCGGACGATAACTCGATGGGCCTGGCCAAGAGCCGTTTTTGGCTGGCGTCGCTCATGCAGATGACGTTCCCGGGGTGCCCTCGATCTATTATGGCGATGAGTACGGCCTGGAGGGCCTCACCGATCCGGGCAACCGCCGCACCCTGCCGACCAAGGATCAACTCCACGACTTCGACACGCTGGTCATCGTTAAGAACGCGTCTGCCGTGCGCCGTGCGCTGCCCTTTATAATCGACGGCGAGATCAAGGCCTTCGCGCTCAACGACGAGGTGCTGGCATACAACCGCACGGGCAAGGATGGCGAGGCCGCGACGGTTATCATCAACCGCAGCCTGCGCAATTCGCACCGCGTGACGATTCCGGCGCTCGGCGAATGCGCGAGCGACGTGATCAGCGGTCACGAGTGCGAGATCCACAACGGTACCGTCACACGCTCGACCTGTACCCGCTGGGCTCTTCGATCATCTATCACCATGCCGAGAAGCGCCTGCAGGAGCCGCTCGATCATGGCGCGGGCGTCGTGTGCCATATCACCTCGGTGCCGACCGACGACGGCAAGCCCGGCACGATCGGTGCGCCCACGCGTCGCTTTATCGACCATCTGGCCGCTATGGGCATGCGCTACTGGCAAGTCCTGCCCGTCAACCCCACGGACTTCTTCCGCTCCCCACTACGCCGGTCCTTCGGCCTTTGCAGGCAATATCGAACCTGCTACCCGAGAGCCACGAGGAGCTGGCCGCCGACTTTGCTGCATGGAAGGCTCGCGGCGGCGAGGATGCCGACCCGCTGTACACAGCGTTTAAACATCGCAATGCCGATTGGCTCGAGAAATACTGCGTCTATATGGCCGTCAAAAAGTACTTTGAGGGCGAGTCGCGCCACGATTGGCCGGCAGATGTCGCGCGCTACAACGAGCATCTGATCGACGACAAGCGTTTCCACGACGAGGCCGAGCTGCAGGCGTACATGCAGTATCGCTTTGACCTTGCCTGGTGCGAGCTCATGAACTATGCGCACAAGAAGGGCATCGAGGTCATCGGCGATATCCCGATGTATGTCTCGGACGATTCGGCCGACGCGTGGAGCGAGCCCGAGGACTTCTGGCTGTCCGATACCGGCAAGGCGATTGAGATTTCGGGCGCGCCTCCCGACAACTTTGCGCCCGAGGGCCAAGGGTGCAACCCCACCTTCCGATGGGATCGCATTGAAGGAGAACGGCTATCGTTGGTGGCTCGACCGCCTGCGTCGTGCGTTTTCGCTCTACGACCGCGTGCGCCTGGACCACTTCCTCGGGCTTCCACAGCTTCTTTAGCATTCCCGCCGGTAAGGCCTGTGCCGACGGCCGCTGGCTGGCAGGCCCGGGCAAGGACCTGTTCCAGACCGCCTATGACGAGCTGGGCCCGCTCAACTTTATCGCCGAGGATCTGGGCTATCTGACGCCCGGCGTTCGCGCCATGGCTTCGACCTGCGGCTTCCCCGGCATGGACGTGCTGGAGTTTAGCGACTACGACGTTCGTTGCGGAATTCAACCCACACCGGGAAAGATCCTGTACACCTCGACGCACGACACGTCGACACTTGCCGGCTGGTGCACGCGCTCCTTTGCAGGCGGCGATGAGCCGAGCGGCATTACATTGGCAAGCGAGCTCATGGGCAATGCCCTGGCAAGCGATGCACCACTCGTTATGATGCCGCTGCAGGACATACTGGGCTGGGCGACGATGCACGTATGAACGTGCCGGGCGTGGCCACAGGCAACTGGACATGGCAGGCTGACGAGGCCGACGTTGCGGCAGCCGAGGAGAAAACTGCGAAGCTCCTGCGCAACACTCATAGATTCTGGGGCGAAGCGTGATAAAACCCCCGATATAGGGTACAGTTACAGCTGTTTGAATTTTTGCGGGCAGAGCGATCTGCCCGCTTTGTGCTGAAAAGGAAGTATTATGGCGCGCTACGATTACAAATGCTCGAGCTGCGGCAACGTGTTCGAGGTTGAGCATCCCATGTCCGAGACCCCCGAGGTCGTGTGCCCGAGCTGCGGCGCTCCCGGCGGCCAAGACGTTCTCGGCCAGCGGCATTAAGTTCGACGGCAGCGGTTTCTACAACACAGACCAGCGCAGTGGCGGCTCCAGCACCAGCGCCACCAGCGGCTGTTGCGCCAACTGCCCGCACAACCACTAGAAACCAATCAGCCCCGCGACCGACACCGATCGCGGGGCTGATTCTTTGCGCTATAGGTGGCTCTATGAGTTGCGGTGAGATAAGGACTGTTTGGTGGGCTGAAGCCGCTATTCAATCCCTATTTCACCGCAACTTAGTAGTTACTTGTGGACCAGGCGGGCGCAGAAGTGGCCGTCGTAAGAGTCGGCGTTTACCGGCACGCTTTGGAAGAGGCCACGGTCGTTCTGTCGTACGGAAACGAGCTTCTTGGCCTGATCGAACTCGGGGAGTTGCAGAATCTGTGCTTCGGAAAGCGGCGCCACGCTAAAGCCGGCACCCTCGGGAGAAGCAAGGAACGCGTCCACCACCTGTGTGTTCTCCTCGTCGAAGACCGAGCACGTCGCATAGATGAGCTCGCCGCCAGCAGCCACGCGCGCGGCAGCTTCCTTTGAGCATCGTCAGCTGCAGTTTGGGCAGATCAACCGTCACGTCCTTTTCGGTCAGTCGCCAAACGGGATCTCGGGATGACGGCGCATGGTGCCGGTGCCCGAGCACGGCGCATCGATAAAGACCGTGTCGAACTTAACCGGCTCGCCAAGCATGGCATCAAACGATGTGAGCACCTCATCAAGCTCGCAGGCATCACCCGAAACCGTACGAACGCCCTGAATACCAGCCTTATGTAGGCGAGCGAGATTCTGGTCGCACTTGCGATCATGCAGATCGAGCGCCGTATGCTGACGCTCATAGCCCGCACGCTTGGCCTGGCACATCATCACATAGGTCTTGGTGCCACGACCGGCACCAATCTCAAGGCAGCTACCAGGGCGCGTGGCAGCTGTGGCGATAAGCTGCGCGTTAAGGTCCGAGGCCACCGCGGCAGCACGCTCAAACACACCCGAAGCAACGGTAACTGGGCATCAACCGGGGCATGGCAGCCCGGGAAGACAGGTGCGACGAGCTGCGAGAGATATACGGATCGGGCTTGGTCGCAAAGGCGTTCTCGTGCAGGAGCCAGCGGCGCGGGGGCCAGATTGCCGGCAAAGTTGAGCGCACCCTCTGGCGTGTCAAACGAAGCCATAATACGAGCGCACAGCCAACGCGGCAGACCCATCAGACGCGACAGACGTACCAAGCGTCGCTCAGACTCATCCACATCGGATGCCGTAGCAAAGTCCTCAACATTGTCCGCAACCTTATGCAGTACAGCATTGGCCAAGCCAGCGGCGGACTTAGCACCGCAGCGAACCAGCTCAACGCCCTGACTCACCGAAACGCGACCAGGCGTATGCAGATAGAGCATCTCGAAGGCCGAGATACGAAGCGCCATGCGAACACGCGGCGCAACCTTTTTAGGCTTATCAAGAAACTGATCGAGCAGTTCGTCCAAAAATACCCTGCGTGGCGGCAACACCCAGCGCTAAGCGGGCGGCAAAAGCGGAATCACGCTGGTCAATAGCCTTGGCCGATGCGCGAGAGGACAACACGTCGCGCGCATACATGCCGCGGCGATCGGCCTCCATCAGAACATCGAGCGCAAGCTTGCGTGCGGGAGACAGCTTGCTCATGACAAAACACCCCAGATAAGATCGGCGCCCTGCAGGCCGGCAGCCCAAGCGGAAGCGGCCATAGCACGCTTGCCATCGGGCTTAACCTCGAGCAACTCAACCGGGCCATCGGAAAGACCAAGGTAAACACGCTTGTTCTTAACGTCAACGCCGCCCTCGCCAAGCGACACATCAGCCGGCGCAGCATCGAGCACACGCACGGTCTTGCCGGCAATCACGCAACGAGCAGGCGCGGTATCGGACGAAGCGAGCACATGACGCACGCAATCGAGCGCAGCCATCTGCGGATCCAGACGCATCTCCAGCTTGGAAATCTTGGCAGCATGGGTAACGAGCGCCTCATCCTGTTCAGTCCACACGGCGGTGCCATCGGCAAGAGAAGGAAGCGTATCGGCAAGCAGTTTGCCGCCAAGCTCACCAAGCTCCATGGTCAGCGCCTCAGCATGCTTACCGGCAACCGACGTGGAGGCCTGGGCACAATAAGCACCAGTATCAACGCCATGTCCAATACGCATAATGGAAACACCAGCGACCTCATCACCAGCAAGAATGGCACGCTGAATGGGAGCAGCGCCTCGCCAACGCGGCAGCAGCGAAGCATGAACATTCACAATGCCAAGCGGCGCCATATGCAGCACCTCATCGGGCAAAATGCAACCATAAGCAGCCACACAGAAAATATCGGCATCCGCAGCTTGGAGCGCCTCAACAACCTCAGGCGTCATACGATTGGCCTCAACGACCGGCAACCCCAGCTCAAGCGCCTTAGCCTTAACAGGAGACGGCTCCAACTTTTTACCACGCCCACGAACAGCATCGGGACGAGTAACAACAAGTGTAATCTCGTTGTCAGCCTCAACAAGCGAAGTCAGCGAAGGCACAGCAAAATCAGGCGTACCCATAAACACAATACGCATAAAAGATAGTCTCCTCTCAATAACGAGCCGAGACGGCTACAAAAAAGCGTTCCAGGTCGCAAGCGCACCCAGCCGCAAGAACAGTTCAACAGAAACAAATATACCCAAAAACAAAGAAAGAGCCGCATAAAAGCAGCTCTTCCAACAAAGCAATTATCAGCGAAGACGCCCCTCCCTGGCCCAACGGCACCCGGGCGAAGCAAGCCAGAACAACGCAGTCCCCGGTGCTGAGCGCCCACATATCGTCCCGCGCGCAGTTTCGCAGCGCAGCGAGAATGTTTGAGCACGGGATGATATGTGGGCGCTCAACCTGGGGACGTTGGGACCTACTCTGTCTCGCCCGGTCGAGCGCCGCGGGCCAGGGCGTCCTGGTACTCCTTGACGGCCTTGAGCCTCTGCATGGGCTTCAGTCGCTCGAACATGGTATTGCCGTGCAGGTGATCGATCTCGTGCTGCAGGCACACGCAGAACAGATCGCCCGTGGCCTCGTAGCGAATCAGGTTAGCGTCCAGGTCATACGCCTCGACGACAACATGGTCGGGACGCTCGATCTCGCAGCTAATGCCGGGGATAGACAGGCAGCCCTCGCTAAACGGCACCAGATGGTCGCTCTGCTCAACAATGACAGGGTTGATGAGCACGTAGGGGTCATAGTCGTTCTTGTCGCTGTAGTCGCAGTCGATGGTGACAAGCTGAATGAGCTCGCCGATCTGCGGGGCAGCCAAGCCGCAACCGCCGTTCTCGAACATCATCTTCTTCATCTTCTCGGCAAGCGCCTCGATCGCCGGGGTGATCTCCTCGATGACGGCGCACTCCTGGCGCAGACGAGGGTCAGGCGACAGTACGATTCCGTTGGCTTCCATGGCCATCCTTTCGGGTTGTTACATCAAATCATAGGCGTCGACGTCAACGCTCACGCTCACGCCACGCACGGAGCCCACCTCTTTGAGGCAGGCGTCAATATCATTAGAGACATGGTACCCCACGGGCGACTTCACAAGCAGATGGAAGCGGTAGCGGTCCTTGGCTCTCTCGATTACACACGAAGCCGGGCCCAGCACCTGCGGCACGGCACTGCACGCCCGCAAAAAGTCGGGCGCGGCGGCATGCCAGCGGCGCTTAAGAAGCTTTGCAATGCGCCCGATGTAGTCCTGCGCGTCGTCTCGGTTCGCCGACCACACCAAGATGTTGACCAAGCGAACAAACGGCGGGTACAGCGCGTCGCGGCGCTGGTCCAGTCGTAGTCGGTAAAGATCGAACGGTCGTGCTCAGCGACGGCGCGAATGACCGGATCATCGGGCAGGTAGGTCTGGATGATGACCTCGCCGGGGCGATCACCACGACCGGCACGGCCGGCGACTTGCTCCAGCAGATCGTAGGCGCGCTCCCCTGCGCGGAAGTCCGGCAGCTTGAGGGCAAAGTCGGCATTGACCACGCCCACGAGCGTGACCTCGGGAAAGTCGAGGCCCTTGGCGATCATCTGGGTGCCCAGCAGCACCGCACAATCGGCGGCATCGAACTGCTCGAGCAGCTTTTTGTGCGCATCCTTGCCGCGCGTGGAATCGGCATCCATGCGAATAATGGCGACGTCCTCGGGAAGCATCTGGTGCAGTGCGTCCTCGATCTGCTGAGTGCCCAGACCCATTTTTGCCAGGTAGCGACTGCCACATTTGGGGCAACGGCTCGTGGGCGCGGGATACGGCTGCACGCGCCAGGACGAACCGCAGGTGTGACACTGCAGCGTGTGCGTGCGCTCGTGGTACGTGAGCGCGGTGGAGCAGTGGTTGCACGTGGGGACACATCCGCACTCGCGGCACATCAGGAAGGGCGCAAAGCCACGCCGGTTGTGCAGCAACACGGCCTTTTCGCGGCGCTCGACCACACGCTCCAGCCTTCCATCAGAGGTTTAGAGAACATGGAGCGGCTACCGTGCGCGAACTCGCGGCGCAGGTCGGCAATGCGAACCGTAGGCAACACGGCGTGTCCCGGGCGCTCGGGCATCTCAACGCGCGTCCATGTGGCACCGTTATACGTGCCACGGCGGCAACGATCGAGGGCCTCGGCAGAAGGCGTGGCAGAGCCCAACACGAGCGGGCAGCGGTAGCGGCGCGCCATCTCGGCCGCTTACCTCGCGCGCGTGGTAGCGCGGACTGGAGCCCTGCTTGTAGCTGGTCTCGTGCTCCTCGTCGATAATGATGAGACCCAAGTCGCTGAGCGGGCAAAAGAGCGCCGAGCGGGCGCCGACGACCACGCGGGCCGCACCACTGGCGACCATATCCCACTGGTCCAGGCGCTCGCCGGCCGAAAGGCGCGAATGGAACACGGCGACCGTCTCGCCAAAGCGCGAGCGGAAACGGCCGACGGTCTGGGCCGTCAGCGAGATCTCGGGCACGAGCACGCAGGCCGAACGGCCGGCGGCCAGCACGCGCTCGATAGCTGAGAGGTAGACCTCAGTTTTGCCGGAGCCCGTAACACCGTCCACGAGCACCACGTCGCCGTGCGCATCCAGGCGAGCGCGCTCAATCTGCGCGAGCGCCTGCTGCTGGCCGTTGGTAAGTGCGACCGGCGCCTTGCCGCTTGCCGAGGACAGCGTGGTCTGCTCACTGCAGCCACGCCAGGCGCGGCGCTCCTCCACCACCACGACGCCGCGTTTTTCGAGCGCCTTGATGGTCGCCGACATGCTGTTATAGAGAAGGTTGAGGTCGCGCGTCGTGACCGGTCCGCACTGGAGCGCCTCGATGAGCTGACGCTGGCGAACGGCGGTCTTGGGCGGCGTATAGTCAAATCCCTCGGGCGTGAGCATGACCCAGCGGTTTTGGATAGGCTTGACGGCGGGACGTTCAACCGTCCACACGCCATCGTCGCCCTTGACCACACGCGGGCTTCCACCCGGTGGCAAGAACAGGCGCAGGCACTCGGAAAGTGTCGCGACATACTCGCGGCTCATCCAGCACGCGATACGGGCAGCCTCGGCGGTAAAGAGCGGCTTGCTGAGGATAGCTTCGACGGGCTTAATGCGCGAAGGGCAGATGGCGTTGTTGCCCCGTAGGTCGCCCAGCTCAGGCGCAATGTCGACGATATAGCCCGCGGCCGCACGGTTGCCAAAATGAACTAGGACAGTGGAACCGATCTGCGCCTCGTTAGCAAGGGACCGGGGGATGCCGTAGGCGAATGGCTCGGACAGCGCACGCGTCGGGATGTCGAGGACTACGCTCGCATAGGCGACGACGGGTTCGAGTACGGGCTCGGGCTGCGCCGGGACGGCGGCAGGAGCCGCGGACTTCGGAGCTTCCTCCGGTTCCGGCGAACCAAACAGCGAAAGTTGCTCGGCCATTGCCTCAGAACCTCCCATCCCATACGTCTACAGAAACAAGAGCCCCGCTCGGGGTGAACGGGGCTCGGATACATACGTTTGCGCAGCGATTACAGCGTCATCGTGCGGGCGCGGTCGATACGCGCCAGGCAGTCGTCACGGCCGACGAGCGCCATGGTCTCGCCCAGCGGAGGCTCACCATGTTGCCGCAGACGGCGACGCGCACAGCCTGGAACACCACGCGCTTCTTGAGGTCCATCTGCTCGGGCAGCGGCTCAAGCGCAGCGTCGATGGCCTCGGCCGTCCCACTCGGTAACACCCTCAAGCGCGGCCTTGGCGGCGTCCAGAATGGCACCCATGCCCTCCTTGGCCAGACCCTTGTTGACGGACTTCTCGTCATACTCGAGCGTCTCGGCCGTGGCAAAGATGGGAGCGGCGACGGTCACGGCGTCGGCCGGCATCTTGGTGCGCGGCGACGATGGCGGCAAGTGCATCGATCCAATCCTCGCCGTACTCGACATTACCCTCGATGAGACCCGCCTCGTGCAGCTCGGGGACCATGATCTCGTCGGCAAACTGAGCATCGGACATGCCGTTGATGTACTCGGCATTGACCCAATCGAGCTTTTTGGGATCGAAGGTCGCCGGGTTCTTGGAAATGCGGTCGAGCGAGAACTTGCTGGCCAGGACATCGCGCGGGATGATCGTGGTCTCGCCGTCGAGCGACCAGCCGAGCAGCGCCGTAGTTGACGAAAGCGTCGGGCAGGTAGCCGGCATCGCGGTACTCCTCCACCGAGGTGGCGCCGTGGCGCTTGGAGAGCTTCTTGCCGTCGGCGCCCAGGATCATGGAGATGTGAGCGAACGTGGGCACGGGAGCACCGAGGGCCTCGTATGACCATGACGCTGGCGCGGGGTGTTGGACAGGTGGTCATCGCCGCGGATGACATGGGTGATTTTCATCATGGCGTCGTCGACGACGGTCGCGAAGTTGTACGTGGGCGTGCCATCGGAGCGGAAGATGACAAAGTCGTCGAGCTCCTTGGCGTCGAAGGTAACCTCACCGTGGACGGCGTCGTGGATGACGACGTCACCGCGGTCCTCGGGCACCTTGATGCGCAGGACGTAGGGGCTCTCCGGCCTCGATTCGGCGGCGCGCTTCCTCGGGATCGAGATCGCGGCAGCGGCGCTGATAGCCCTGGAAGGGGTCCTTGCGCTCCTGCGCGGCCTTGCGATCGGCGTCGAGCTGCTCCTTGGTGCAGAAGCAGGGATAGGCCTTGCCCTCGTCCCAAAGCTTCTGGGCGGCCTGCTTGTACAGGTCCAGGCGCTCGGTCTGGGCGTAGGGGCCAAAATCGCCGCCCACCTCGGGACCCTCGTCCCAGTCCAGGCCCAGCCAACGCATGGCGCGCAGGATGATCTGCGTGTTCTCGTCGGTGGAGCGGGTGGGGTCGGTGTCGTCGATGCGCAGGATGAACGTGCCGCCGTTTGCACGGGCGAAAGCCCAGTTATAGATAGCGGTGCGGGCGCCGCCGATGTGCAGCTTGCCCGTCGGTGAGGGTGCAAAGCGGACGCGAACGTCTGATGCCATGGAAATCTCCTCGATTGCAGGATGGATGTCTAACCGCACCAGTATAAAGCATCAAAGCAACCTCCGCACAAAGGGCACCGACCTAGTCATTGGGGACAGACTTAAATGAGTAGTCGTTGGGGACGTTCTTAGCTTAAGGCTGGATCGTTTAAGTCTGTCCCCAATGAGTAGGTGCGGAAAGGGTGTGAATGTTTGATTTACGCGCTATGATGTCCCCCTGCATAGAGAGCCTAGCGGAATGGTAACGGTCGCCGGGACACGTTTTTGAAAGGACAATCATGTCAGAAGAACTTCGTTCCATCCCACCCCAACACGGGTCCTTTGTTTTTACGTCGGAGTCGGTGACCGAAGGTCATCCCGACAAGATCGCTGACCAGATCAGCGACGCCGTCCTCGACGCAATCCTCGCCAAAGAAATAGAGCTCCAGGAGCAGGGCTACATCGCCCCCAACGGCGTGCCTGCCAACGTGGAGAACGTCCGCTGCGCCTGCGAGACCCTCGTGACCACCGGAACCGTCATCGTCGCCGGCGAGATCCGCACCCAGGCCTACGTTGACGTACAGGAAATTGCCCGCGGCGTTATCCGCCGCATTGGCTACAACCGTGCCAAGTTCGGTTTTGACTGCGACACCTGCGGCGTTATGAGCCTCATCCACGAGCAGTCGCCCGATATCGCCCAGGGCGTCGACGAGTCCTTCGAGACCCAGACCGGCGCTACCACCGACCCGATCGACCTGATCGGTGCCGGCGACCAGGGCATGATGTTCGGCTACGCCTCCAACGAGACCAAGACCCTCATGCCAATGCCGCACTACCTGGCGAGCCGCCTGGCCGAGCGCCTGGCCGCCGTGCGTCACGACGGCACCCTCGCTATCTGCGTCCCGACGGCAAGACCCAGGTCACCGTGCGCTACGAGGACGGCAAGCCCGTCGAGGTCACGACCATCGTCATCTCCACGCAGCACGCCGCCGAGATCGAGGACATGGGCAAGATCAAGGCCGACCTCATCGAGCACGTCATCACCCCGGTCATGGCTGCCGAGAACATGCCGTGGGATAGTGCCGACATCTATGTGAACCCCACCGGTCGCTTTGTCGTGGGTGGCCCCATGGGCGACACGGGCCTGACCGGCCGCAAGATCATCGTCGACACCTATGGCGGCTACGGCCGTCACGGCGGCGGTGCCTTTAGCGGCAAAGACTGCACCAAGGTCGACCGCTCCGCCGCATACGCCGCTCGCTGGGTCGCCAAGAACGTGGTAGCCGCCGGCCTTGCCGACCGCTGCGAAGTCGAGCTGGCCTACGCCATCGGCGTGTCCAAGCCGCTTTCGATCATGGTTGACACCTTTGGCACCGCACATGTTGCCGAGGACAAAATCGTTGAAGCCGTAGAGAAGACCTTCGACCTGCGCCCGGGCGCAATCATCCGCGACCTGGACCTGCGTCGCCCCATCTACGAAAAGACGGCAGCCTACGGTCACTTTGGCCGCGAAGACCCCGACTTCACCTGGGAGAAAACCGACCGAGTCGAACAACTCAAAGCAGCCTGCGGCCTGTAATTGGGAACCGCTAAGGTCATAACAACATATGCACTTTCAAAAAGAAGTACCGGTCCCAACCGGTACTTCTTTTTTATTTAAAGGTGGTGAAGATGAGCCTACCTGGGACATGGAATAAATCACAGGCCGATAAATTTTGCAGCAGAGCGACTCCAACCATGTATCCTAAGTTCCGAGGGCTTTGGTATTTGGTCGGTCGCGAGTTCCGCACGAGCCGAAGGCCACTTAATGTGGCCTTCGTGCGAGCAGGACTGCCCGAGCAGGCGACCAAATACTAAAGCCCTCGGAACGGCGGGACAGAGTATGCCCCGCCCCTCGGGACGACGGGATAGATCAGGAGCACCCATGGCAGGCAAGCCGCAAACACTAGCTACGACCTCGGCATTCGAGATCTTGGGCCCCGTCATGGTCGGCCCCAGCTCATCGCACACCGCCGGCGCCCTGCGCTGCGCCCAAGTTGCCGCCAGCCTGCTGGAAGGCCGCATCACCAAAGTTACCTTTGGCCTGTGGAACTCCTTCGCCCACACCTACCGCGGCCACGGCACCGATCGTGCGCTCGTCGCGGGCATCCTGGGCCTCGACACCGATGACGAGAACATCAAGCAGGCCTTCGACCTCGCGCGCGAGCAGGGCCTCGAATATCACTTTGACATCAAGGGCGACGACGCCCATCCATCCCCCCAACACCGTCGACATCGACATGGTCGACGACACGGGCGCCACGGCACAGGTCCGCGGCGAGAGCCTGGGCGGTGGCAAGATGCGCATCAGCCGCATTAACGGCGTCGGCGTCGACATCTCGGGTATGTATTCCACGCTCTTCGTGGCGCACAAGGACGTCCCCGGTGTACTCGCCGCGCTCACCAACCTGCTCGCCTACGCCCACGTGAACATCGCATTCTGCCGCACCTACCGCACCGAAGTGGGCGGCCAGGCCTACTCCGTCTTTGAGACCGACGGCGCGCCCGACGACACCGTCGTCCCCATGCTGCGCAAGCTCGACAATGTCGATTACGCAACGTTTATCGAGCTCCCAGGCTCGGCCTCGTCGCTCTCCCCGGCGTCTCGGCCAAGGAAATCTTCGACGACGGCGAGCAGCTGCTCGATGCGTGCGAGGAACAGGGGCTCAGCATCGGCGCCGTCATGGCCGTTCGCGAGGCGCGTCTGACCGGCGAGGCCCACGCCGTCGCCGCCATGCGCCGCGTGCTCGACGTCATGCGCGAGGAGACCACGGCCCCCATCGCCAATCCGCAACGCTCGCTCGGCGGGCTTATCGGCGGCGAGGCCAAGCTCGTCGAAGCAACCCGCTGCAACGATTTGAGTGCAAACCTGATGGGCGCCGTCCAGACCGACGCCGTTGCCCGCGCCATGGCCGTGCTCGAGCGCTCCGCTACCATGGGCGTGATTGTCGCCGCCCCCACGGCAGGGTCCGCGGGTGTTGTGCCCGGCTGCGTGCTGGCGCTTGCCGATCGCCTGCAGCTCGACGACGAGCAGGTCATGGACGCGCTCTACTGCGCAGCCGCCATCGGCCTCAACCTCACCACGAGCGCCTGCGTTGCCGGCGCCGAGGGCGGCTGCCAAGCCGAGGTGGGAAGCGCCGCCGCCATGGCAGCCGCCGCGCTGGTGCAGATGCTCGGCGGCACGCCCGAGCAGGCGCTCGACGCCAGTTCCATCGCGCTGAGTAACCTGCTGGGCCTCGTTTGTGACCCCGTCGGTGGCCTCGTGGAGGTGCCCTGCCAAAACCGTAACGCCATTGGCGTGGCAGCGGCCTTTAGCTCGGCACAACTCGCCCTCGCGGGCATTAAGAGCTTGGTGCCGTTTGACCAGATGGCACATGTCATGCTCTCGGTGGGTCACGCGTTGCCGGCCACGCTGCGCGAGACGGCAAAGGGCGGCATCGCGCAGGCTCCGGCCGCACTTTCGGCCTGTGCAAAATGCGGTGTGTGCGGATAGCGACTAAGAACGACTCAAAGGTGGGACATTTGTCCCAGCTCTTTCGAATGCCACCGTTTCCGTACCACAAACAGCAGGGCAATCGCTATAATGCAAGCCCAGTAAAAACACGATGAACCGCAAGGCGAAAATCGAAGGATATGCATACGATGTCGCAAAACGATCGAACTCAACTGATTCCCGATCCGCAGCAGCCGAACAGGCACACCGGCGGCGTTCAGTCGCCGCGTCCTATCGCGCCGAGCCACGGTCAGCAGCGTGGTGCGGCAAACGCTTCCCAACGCCCGAACCAACAGCGACAGCAGCGTCAACAACGTCAGCAGCGCCAGGCAAACGGCAATGCGCCCAAGCAGCCCCCCACGCACGCTCGAGGCGATCGAGGCCCCGCGCGCAAGCCCGCCGAGAACAATAAGTCGGGCAAAAAAGACAACGCTCTTTGTCGTCCTTGGTCTAATCGTCATTGTCTATATCGTAGGCGTCGTAGCGTTTTCGCAGGTAGCCTACCCCAACACCACCATTGCCGGCGTCGACGTCTCCTTCTCCAACGCTTCGTCTGCCGCCACCAAGGTCAACTCGGCATGGAAGCACTATAAGCTCACCGTGACAGGAGATGACTTTAGCTGGACCTATCAGCCCGAGTCCGATGAACCCATCGTCGACGGTGAAGCTGCTGCAAAAGAGATCATCAGCCACAACGAGGCCTTTGTATGGCCGGTCCGCCTTGTGGAATCCTTAAGCGGCAAGACCAAAACAACCGCTACCTCCAACGAAGTCGATCTTGATCAAGACGTCGACCTGTCCATGCTCTCCGACACCTTTGACCAAAAGAAGTTTGAGAAGGATCTGGGCGCCGCCATCGACGAGTTTAACGAGGGGCGTTCGGGCACGTTCGAGGCCAATAGCTCCTATGACGAGCAGGCCGGCAAGTTTACCGTCGAGAAGGCGCGCTCCAACGAAAAACTCAACCGCGAGCATGTCATTAAGTATGCCGAGCTCGAGCTTGCCTCGCTGGCCGAGACCGTAGATCTTTCCAAGCTCGGCAACGATGCCTATGAGCCGCTCAATGGAACGCTGACAGATGATCAGATTCAGGCCGCATGCGATGCTGCCAACAACTTCCTGGGCGTCAACGTGACCCTCAAGCTCAACGGCGAGGATGCCGGCAAGGTTGATGGCAGCTCCGTGTTGCAGTGGATCAGCTTTGCCGATCCCGCCAACCCCACGCTCGATACTTCGCAGATCAGTAGCTGGGCAGCCGAGCTCGCCAACGGCTTTAATACCGTGGGCTCCACTCGTTGGTGGACGCGCGCCGATGGCAAGCAGTGCGCCGTCGAAGGCGGCGACTTTGGTTGGTCCATCGACAGCAGCTCGCTCGCCAAGCAGGTCGAGGACGCCATTAACAACAAGCAGACCGGCGAGATCGAGATCAAGTACTCCCAGAAGGCCGATACCTTTACCGCAAAGGGAGAGCCCGACTGGAAAGCGTATATCGACGTCGACCTGTCCGAGCAGCACGCGCGCTACTATGACGAGAGCGGCAATATCGTGTGGGAGGCCAACTTTATTTCCGGCAAACCGGGCGAAGACGCCACCCCCGAGGGCGTGTGGCAGATCAACAGCAACGACGGCGGCAGCACCCTGATCGGAGCCAAGGACCCCGAGACCGGTAAGCCCAAATACGAGAGTCCGGTGAGCTACTGGATGCCGTTTGAGGGCAACATGATCGGCTTCCATGATGCCACCTGGCAAAACGACAAGAGCTTCGATAACGCCGAGTCGTACAAAGTGGTGCGGCAGCCACGGCTGCATCAACCTGCGCCTGGCAGACGCCAAGGCACTTCACGACTGCATCAAAGTCGGCCTGTGCGTGGTTGTCCACTCGTAGTGCAACGCGCGCATTCCTACAACGTGGAACCGCTGCGACCAATCTAACAGTTCCGAAAGAAACCGTCCTATGCGCCCGCCCCAACCGGTGGGCGCATATAATTATCGAGGTTCTTTCTATAAAGGAGACGCTATGCCGAATGTCCCCACGATCACCCCGGGCCCGGATGATACCGAGCGCACGCCCGAAGATGTCACCGAAACGTTTCCTCTGATTACAAACGTACATGCCGATAAGCAGAGCGGACGCGCGAACGATGCGACCGAGATTTCCGATGAAGAGGCATATGCCAAGCTCAAGGCAAAACATGCCGAACGTCGACGCAAAAAGCTCATCCGACGCGGCATTGCGGCCGGCGTCGTGGGTGCCGTCGCGCTCATTGCCATTGTTGCAACCCTTGTTATCAATGTGCAGCCACAGGGCGCTAGCGGGCCTGTGACCGACATGGTGACCGAGGGCACGTTTACCACAACGGTCGAGGCGAAAGGCCAGCTCAAACCCATTTCGTCCTCAGTGGTCTCCCCTTCTGTCGACGGCACGGTCGATTCGATCAACGTGCAGGCAGGCCAATCCGTCAACGAGGGCGACATGCTTATGACCATTAAAAACGACGAGCTCGATCGCAACGTTGCCGAGGCGCAGCGTGCAGTTGCAGCCGCTCAAGAAGACCTCGCCAACGCGCAGAAAGCCGCAGCTGCCGCGCAGGCCACCCCCAACGACGGACGTCGAGGGAGCTTCCGCAGCGGCTGGCGTCTCCGCCGCATCAGCGGACACGAACGCCGTATCGGCCGCGCAACGCAGCCTCGCATCAGCCCAGGCAAACCTAGACCAGGCGAACGCCAAGGCAGCCAGTCGCACGGTCACGGCCCCGAGCTCGGGTAGCATCGTGGAGCTCAACGCCAAGGTGGGCGCCACGGTAACAGGCGGCATGATCATGGGCGAAAGCGATACGAGCGGCGGCAAGCAGTGCATGCAGATCGCCGACCTATCTAAGATGAAGGTGACCGTGCAGGTGGGCGAAAAGGACATCGCCAAGATCGCCGTTGGGCAGAGCGCCAACGTCACGTATCCCGCGTTTCCCGATATCGTGAGCCAGGGGCACCGTCACGGCTATCGCGTCGGTGGCAAACTCCGACGCCGCCAACGGTGGCGGCGGCAGCGTGACCTTTAACGTCGACATTCTCATCGAGGCGCCCGACGCGCGCCTGAAGCCGGGCATGACGGCCGAGGTATCGGTGGTGACCGAGCAGCTCAACGACGTGGTGATGGTGCCGACGATGGCGCTCATGACCGAAGACGGCGAACACTATTACGTCAACGTGGCGACTGATGACGAGGGCAAGCAAACCCATCGCGTGAAGGTGACCGTCGTGACGCAAAACGACAACGAAGCCGTAGTCGGCAAGACACAGGTTAAGCGCGACGACCAGGGCAACGAGATCAACCCCAACGTGCCGGTTACCAAGCTGCGCGATGGCGACACCCTCGTCATGGACACCGGAGCGGACGCAACGGCTGACGGCGGCTACGGCGCGGATTCGGGCAGTATGTCTGCCGACGAGGGCATGTAATGCGTCCCGTTATCGACATCCGCAACGTACACCGCATCTTTGAGAGCGAAGCGGGTTGCGCCCACATCCTGCACAACGTGAGCCTGGCGGTAGAACCCGGCGAATTCGTCGCTATCACCGGCCCCTCGGGCTCGGGCAAATCAACGCTCATGAACATCCTAGGCTGCCTGGACAAACCGACGGCGGGCGACTACTACCTGCAAGGGGCTCAACGTGGCCGAGCTCGACGATGACGAGCTCACCGAAGTCCGCGCCCTGAGCATTGGCTTTGTCTTTCAGAGCTTCAACCTGCTGCCGCGCCTGTCGGTTATCGAAAATGTGATGCTGCCGCTGGCCTACACCAATGTGCCCCGTAGCCAGCGCGAGATGCGCGCCGTGCACGCGCTGCAGGCTGTCACGTTGCCCGTCGACCACTGGGACCACCGCATATCCGAGCTCTCGGGCGGCCAGATGCAGCGTGTCGCAATCGCGCGCGCCCTCGTCAATGACCCGCCCATCATTCTGGCCGACGAGCCGACGGGAAACCTGGACTCCGCTACCGGAGCGCTTGTGATGGAGACCTTCCATAAGCTCCAGAAGCGCGGCAAAACCATCGTGCTTATCACACACGACCCCGGAATCGCCGCCGAGGCCGACCGTGCCGTGACCATCCGCGACGGTCGCATTCACGACGGCGCGTATATTCCACATGCACCGCGGACCCTGCGCAGCGCCGTAGATAGCCTGCCCATGATTTCCGTCTCCGCCAACCCGCCGAAAGGAGAGATGGCATGAGCGCCCGCGATCTCATCCAGGAAGCCCTTCACTCGCTCGAGGCCAACAAGGGGCGCAGCCTGCTCACCATCCTGGGCATTGTCATCGGCATCGCCTCGGTTATCGCCATGACTTCGCTCATCGGCGGCATCCAAAACAGCCTGGTCAACAGCCTGGGCCTCAATGCGGCACGCATGGTGCAAATCTATTCGTCGCAAGAACTCACCGAGTCGGACATCGAGAAGCTTCAAAAACTGGTGCCGCAGATAGAGCAGATCGGCATTGTCGACAGCGCGTATACCGAGTACAAGACCGGCGATAAAAGCTATACCGTCATGGCACAGGGTGTCGATAGCGACATGCTCGACGCCGTGGGGGCCAGCAAGCTCGTTGCGGGGCGCACCTATTCCCAGGCCGAGTCCCAATCAGGCTCACGCGTGGCGCTCATCAGCCGCGGCGGCGCCGATCAGCTTTACGGCAACGAACAGGATGCGCTGGGGAAAACTATCAAGGTGTCCAACGGCGAGGTGCAGATTGTAGGCGTGATAGATGGCGGCAGCGACTCAATGGGCTCGCTCACGCTGTATATGCCACGCGAAACCATCTCCGGCCTGTTTGGCGACGAGAATCCTTCATTCCCCAGCGTGACGGCACTTGCCGCCGAGGGCACGGACATGGATGAACTCTGCAAGACCATCGAGTCCAAGGTGCGCGCGATGAAGGGCATCGCGGAGGATGATGAGTACGACAGCGTATCGGCGACCTCCATGAAAAGCGCCATCGATGCACTCAACTCCTTTATGGGCGCGTTCTCGCTCATCATGGGTGCTGTCGCCAGCATCTCGCTGCTTGTCGGCGGTATCGGCATTATGAACATGATGCTCACCAACGTGACTGAGCGCATCCGCGAGATCGGCATCCGCCGCGCTCTGGGCGCCAGTCGTCGCGATATCACCGCCCAATTTTTGGCCGAGTCCTCGGCGCTGTGCGTCACCGGCGGACTGTTGGGTGTCCTGATTGGCTATCTGCTGGCCTGGGGACTCACGTTCTTTGCCGCAAGCTCGGGCATCATGAGCAAGTTTGGAGCCACCGGGACGATCACGCCAAGCTTCTCCATTACGACAGTGTTGATCGCGTTTGCCGTATCGGTCGGCATCGGCGTAATCTTTGGCTTCTACCCCGCTCGCCGCGCAGCAAAGCTCGACCCCGTCGAGTGCCTACGCTACCAGTAAGCCAACACCAACAAGTTGCGGTGAATTAGGGACTGAATATGCTATCTAGCAGCAAAAAAAGACACTATTTCACCGCAACTTATTGAAGGGCTACTTGCGCCAGTTCCGGGCGTCGTCCTCGAACTTTTGGCGGATGACGGGCTTGTACGGGTCGAGCTTGCTCGGGGCGCTCCTCCTCGCGGGCGGAAGGGCGCGCAGGCGCGGCGAGCGCCTAGCGCGCGAACTCGCGTAAAAGCGCGTCTTCCACTTCCCGAAGCGAAAGGGCCCCGCCTCCCTCGGCGGGACGGGTGACCACGATGCAGCGCGCTCCCGCGCGCGCGCAGCAGCGAGCTTCACGGCCGTGCCGCCTACGGTTCCCGAGTCCTTGGTCACAAGCCACTGGGCGCCCACCTGCCGAAGCATCGCCTCGTTGAGCTCGCGGGTAAAGGGCCCCTGCATGCCGATGACGTGCGACGGCGAAAACCCCGCGTCGATGCACTTCGTTATAGCACCGGGCAGCGGGAGCACACGCACGAAGAAGCGCTTCGCGAAATCGGCGACACGCGTGTAGGGAGCAAGCTCCTTGCTCCCCGTCGTGAGAAGCGCGCGACCCGGGTTCTCGGAGAGAAAGCGCGCCGCGCAGGCGATCGACGCGACCGGCACGACGCCTTTGGGCAGCACCTCGGCCGGGCGCGCAAGGCGCAGGCATCGTGCACCCACGGCGAGCGAAGCGGCCCGAATGTTGCCGCTTGCGAGCGTAGCGAAGGGGTGCGTGGCGTCGACGACGATGCGCGCGCCGGAAAGCTCGCGCTCCATGTCGGCCTCGTCGAGCCTGCCCGCATGTACCTCGATGCCCGGAAGCTCGCCCAAAAGCTCGCCTCCGTACTCGGTTGCCGCGTAGGCACGGGCGGGGATGCCCGCCCCGCTCGCCCATTCGCACAGAAGGCGGCCCTCGGTGGTGCCGGCGAAGATGCGCAGCGCCGGCGCGGATGCGGGCGGCCGTCACTTCGGGCCGCCTGTGCGCGTGATCTGGTAGAGCAGCGCGTTCATAATGGCGGCCGCCACGGTCGAGCCGCCCTTGCGACCCCTCGCGACGATGGCCGGCACGCGTCGCGCGAGTAGCTCCTCTTTCGCCTCGACCACGTTCACAAACCCGACCGGCACCCCAACGACGAGCGCGGGCGCGATCTTCCCCGCGTCCATGAGCTCGGCGAGGCGCAGAAGTGCTGTGGGAGCGTTGCCGACGGCCACGATGAGCGGACCCTCGATGCCGCAAGCTTTGTCCATGCTCGCAACGGCGCGAGTCGTGCCCGCAGCGCGCGCCGCCGCGGCGACATCAGGGTCGGCCATGTAGCACACGGCCTTGCAGCCGATCTTCGCGAGCGCGGGCTTGCTTATGCCTGCGAGCGCCATGTTCGTATCGGTAAGCACCGTAGCCCCTGCGCGCAGTGCGTCGAGCGCACAGTGCGCGGCGTCATGGGTGAACACGAGGGAATCGGCGTACGAGAAGTCGGCAGTGGTGTGGATGACGCGCTTCACGACGGGCTCTTCGAGCGGCGGGAACGTGCGGCCGCCGAGCTCTTCGGTGATGATCTCAAAGCTGCGCCGCTCGATGTCGCCGGGCGCCATCTCCTTGGAATCCATCTAGTACTCCACTCCTTCCCTTGCACATATCCCCTGCTCGTAGGGGTGTTTCTCGCACCGCATCTCGGTTATGTAGTCGGCCTTCTCCACGATCTTGCGGGAAGGCGCGCGCCCGGTGAGCGCTACTTCGACGCCGCGCGCGGACATATCGAGCGCGCGGTCCACGAGCGCCTCGTCGACAAGCCCCTTCGAAAGCGCGTCGAGCGCCTCGTCGAGCACGAGCAGCCCCTCCTGCGCGCCCTCGAGCTCGGCGAGCGCGGAAGCGAGGTTCCCATCGTGCAGCTCGCGCGTCGCGGCAAGTTCTTCCGACGTCATGGACCAGGTAAACTTGTCCGACGCCTTCCCCGCGAACACGGGCACGCCGAAATGCTCGGCGAGCAGGCGCGCCTCCCCGCTTTCGCCGTCTTTCAGGAACTGCACAACGACGACGCGGCGGCCTGCGGCGAGCATGCGAAGGGCGAGCCCCATCGCCGCCGTGGTCTTGCCTTTGCCGTCGCCATGATACACGTGGATCATACGCCCTCCTCGATAATGCGGTAGACATACTCCATGTCGAGCGCCCCGCGCACGGAGTCGGCCAGGCGGTCGAACTCGCGCGCACGGTGATCGGCCGCGGACACCGCGCCCGCAGCACCCACGACGCTCTCGGGCAGGCCGCGCATGCGCGCGAGCGAGCGCGCGAGGGCGAGTGCCACCCCCGGTTCGTCGAACAGGCCGTGGAGATAGGTTCCGAACACGTTTCCGCAGGCCGCGCCTTCTGGTTTGCCGCCAATCGTGCCCGCAGGGGCGCAGGAGACGGTCGTTTCGCCGTCGTGAATCTCGTACCCGCGCGCCGTCATGCCGTTCCACACCGAGAACGCGCCTTGGGCGCCCGTGATGCGCAGCTCCGACTGGGCGAGGCGCTTTTCCTCCTTGAACACCGTACTTGCAGGGATGAGCCCGAGCCCGCGCGCGGTGCCAGCGCCTTCCCTGCCGTGCGGGTCGGAAAGCTCGTCTCCCAAAAGCTGGTAGCCTCCGCATATGCCGAGCACCGGCGTGCCCGCGCCCGAAAGCGCGCGTACACAGGCTCCGATACCGCTAGCCGCAAGCCAGCGCGCGTCGTCGACCGTGGACTTCGAGCCGGGAAGCACCACCAGGTCGGGTCGGCCCAGATCGGTCGTCGAGGAAACGTAGCGCACGCCCATGCCGGGCACGCGCGAAAGCGGGTCGAAGTCGGTGAAGTTCGACAGATGCGGAAGGCGCACGACGGCGACGTCGATGACGCCGCGCGCCTCGCGGGCAGATAGGCGCGGCGCGAGCGAGTCCTCGTCGTCCAGGTCGAGCGTAAGATACGGCACGACCCCCACGACGGGAACCCCGCACATCTTCTCGAGCGGGGCCAAACCCGGGCGCAGGATTTCCACATCGCCGCGGAACTTGTTCACCACAAGCCCCCGCAAAAGCGCGCGGTCCTCGGGCGCAAGGAGCGCGACCGTGCCGTAGAGCTGGGCAAACACCCCGCCTGGGTCGATGTCGCCCGCGAGCAGCACGGGGGAGGACACGGCGCGCGCGAGCCCCATGTTGACGATGTCGTTTTCGGCAAGGTTGATTTCGACGGGGCTGCCGGCGCCCTCAATGACGATGACGTCGTTTTCCTCCGCGAGCGAATCGAACGTCTCCAAAATCTGCGGCATGAGCGCCTTCTTTCGCGCGAAGTAGTCCCTCGCAGCAAGGCTCCCTGCGCCTTGCCGGCCACGATGAGCTGGCTTCGGTGGTCGCTTTCGGGCTTGAGCAGGATGGGGTTCATGCGCACGTCGGGCGCGATGCCGCACGCCTCGGCCTGCATGATCTGAGCACGCCCCATCTCGAGCCCGTCGGCCGTGACACCGCTGTTGAGCGCCATGTTCTGGCTCTTGAAGGGAGCCACGCGCAGGCCGTCCTGCGAAAGCACACGGCACAGCCCCGCCGCAAGCAGGCTCTTCCCCGCGTTCGACATGGTGCCCTGGATCATGATGGGCTTCGCCCTACCCACGGGTATCGACCTCCTTCGCCGAGCCTCGGCCATCCGCGCCCGCCATAGCGTCGCTGCAAGAAGCGCCGCCCCGTTCGTCGGGTTCGCCTTCGCCCGATGCGCCTTCCGCCCGAAGCGCGCGGCTGAACGCCATCGCAAGCCGGGCGTTCTCCTTGCGCGTGCGCACCGCGACGCGGCACCAGAAACGGGACAGTACCGAAAACGAGTCGCACGTGCGGACCAAAACCCCCTGTTTATACAGGCGCTCGGGGAGTCTTTCGCCGGCGTGCGGACTAAAAGGAAGTTCGCATCCGACGGCACGACGGAAAGCCCGAGCGAGGAGAGCTCGTGGGAAAGCCACGATCGCTCGCCCGCCAATACATCGCGCGTGCGCGAGACGTATTCGACGTCTTCCAGGGCGGCGATGCCCGCGGCCTCGGCGACCGAGGAGACGGGCCACGCCTGCCCCGCCCGGCGAATCCCCTCGATGAGTTGGGCGTTTCCGCTGATCAGATATCCTAACCGCAACCCCGCCATTCCGTAGAGCTTGGTGAATGCGGAGAGCACGGCCACATGGCGCGAACACGCGGCGCGTGCGGCCACGCTCCTTTCGCGGGCGTCGGGCGCAAATCCGAGGAAGCACTCGTCCACGACGAGCAGCGCGCCCACCTGCTCGCAGCGGCAAGCCGCGGCATCGATCACGCGGGGGTCGACGAGGCGCCCCGTCGGGTTGTTCGGATTGCAGAGGTACGCCACGTCTCCCGGCCCCTCGATCGCGCGGGCGAAGGAGGCGGGCACGTCGAAGTCGTCCGCTTCGGAGAGCGGGAACTCCTGCACGCATGCGCCGTAGTACGATGCCGCCTCCGCATATTCAGAGAACGTCGGCGCGCACACGACGATGCGTTTCGGGCGCACCGCCGCAGCGAGCCGCCAGATGATGTCGGACGCGCCCGCGCCGCAGACGATAGTATCTTCGGGAATGCCCTGGGCGCGCGCTAGGGCGCGAACGAGGGCGCGGCTTTCCCTATCGGGGTAGGCATCGATTCGAGAAAGCGACTTGCAAGCTGCGGCGACGGAGCGCGGCGAGGGGCCTGCCGGATTCACGTTCACCGAGAAGTCGATGAGGTCGGAGGCGCCCCCTTCGCAAGCGATGCCGAGCGATTGCGAGCTGCCCCCATGCGTACGGGCGCGCAGGATTCCCCCGGCAGCCCGGAGCGCGGCGTGGTCTTCCCTCATGCCATCGCCCCCAAGGCGAGCACGACCGCCGCGCGCGCGGCGCCGAAGACGACGAGCGCGCATACGGACGCGGCGAGCATGAGCCTCGTCGCCCGGGCGATGTCGTCCCACTCGATTTCACGGGACGCGTCGCCTATCGTCGGTTTATCAACGAGCTTGCCAAAATACACCGCGGGTCCTGCCAGGCGCAGCCCGAGCGCGCCCGCGCACGCCGACTCGGTCTGCGCCGCGTTCGGGCTCGCATGGCGACGCCTGTCGCGGCGCCAGATGCGCGCCGCCCCGCGCGCGTCGAGCCCGACGATCGGGCACACGGCGATCATGAGCAGGGCCGATAAGCGCGAGGGAATCCAGTTCACCGCATCGTCGAGGCGCGCCGAGGCGCAGCCGAAGTCGATGTAGCGCTCGTTTTTGTAGCCCACCATGCTGTCGAGCGTGTTCACCGCCTTGTACGCCATACCCAAGGGCGCACCCCCGATCATAAGGTAGAAAAGCGGCGCGATGACGCCGTCGCTCGCGTTCTCCGCCACCGTTTCCACGGCGGCGCGCGCAACGCCCTGCTCGTCGAGAACAGACGTGTCGCGTCCCACGATGAGCCCGACTGTTTCGCGCGCCGCGACAAGGCCGCCCTTCGAGAACGCGCGGGCCACGGCCAGGCTCTGGCGGCGCAGCTCGCATGCCGCGAGAATCTGATAGCTCGCCCATGCCTCGGCCACGAAGCGCAAGCCGGGGTGAACCATACCGCAAAGATGCAGGATTCCCCAGGTCAAAAGCCCACACGCAAGCGGAAGCGCCACGGCGAGCACAAGCCCTGCGGCGCGCGTGGCCGCGGGCGTTTGCGGGAATACGCGCCGCAGGCGGCCTTCGGCCCACGTGATCGCGCGCCCCATGGCGACGACGGGATGGGGAAGCCAGCGCGGGTCGCCGAAGACAAGGTCGGCCGCGAACCCGGCGGCGACGGCAAGAATCGTCATCACTGGGCATCGCCCCCCGAAGCGGGGCGAACGTCGCGAAGGCAGCGTCCATCCCAGGTGGCGGCCCATGCGCCGCCTAGCTCGGTATGCACGTCGAAGTATCCCATTTTTGGGACAGCTAGCTCGGAGAGCAGCGCTTTCACGGTACCCGCGTGAACGACGAAGACGGCGCGCCCACTCCCCTGAGCGCGCTCCGATTCGCACGCCTCCCGAAACGCCGCGACGACGCGGCGGGTGAAATCGCTCTTGCCCTCGCCATGCGGGCAGCGCGTCTCGCACCAGGAGTCTACCCAGGCGCGGTAGCGCGCATCCTCTTTAAGCTCGGCGGCGTTTCGCCCCTCGAAGTCGCCGAAATCCATCTCGCGCAGACCGGGGCACGCCATAAGCTCCGCGTTCGGGAAGAGGATGCGCGCCGTCTGGTCGGTGCGGGCCATGCCGCTCGTGATAACACGGAACACGTCACGATCGCACGCGAGGTCGCGCAAAGCGCGCTCGCCCGCGCTCGACAGGGGCTCGTCGGTGCCCGCCCCGCTGTAGCGATGGTCTTCCGTGCCCGCCGTGGCACCATGGCGCACGAAGACGACCTCCAAAGGCGCGCCCGCGCCCTGCGTCCTCGAGGCGCATCGGCAAGGTTTCCTTTGATGACCTGGGGAATCCCGCACGTCATGCGCACGACGACGTCGGCGCGCGCAGCGAGCGCGCATCCCAGGCGCCCCGCGCGCTCGCGCCATTGGGCGTCTTCCGCACGCATGGGGACGACCCCCGAACCGACCAAGGGCAGAATCACTGCGTCGAAGCCCATCAGCCGCTCGAGCGCCCGAGCGTCGAGCGCGCGTACGAGTTCCTCAGCACGGTACGCGACACGGCCGGCAAAAGCCGCGGGCACGCCGCCCTCCGCAAGCTGCGCCGCGTCGACGAAATCGTCCGCCGCGAACCCGAGCTTTTCGCGCACGAAGGTCCTCTTCCCCGAATGCGCGCCACCTACCACGAGAATCATAGGAGCATGCCCCCCGCCACCAGCATGGCAAGCATCGCGAGCTCGGCCCATTGCAGAAACCATCCGGCCAAATCACCCGTCACCCCGCCGAAGCGGGACAGGGCAACATGACGGTACCACGCGAGCGCCAAAAGCCCCGCCACCGCCATAAGGGCGCCGACGGCCCGAGCGCACGCGACCATCCCTGCAGCCGAAGCCGCAGCGAAAGCGCAAAGCGGCACGACGATCTCCGCGCGCTTCTTAGCAGGCGAGAGTCCCGCGGCCATGCCGTCCGCCCGCGCGGCAGGCCAGCATTCTACGGCGAGCCCCGAAAGCGCGCGGGAGAACACGAGCGAGCACAGAAGCGCGAGGAACGCCCCCGCCGTAAGTGGCAGCGCGGTGAACAGGGAAAACTGCAGAATAAGGTACACGACAACACCAATGACCCCGAAGGCGCCTGCCCGCGGGTCGTGCATGATCTCGAGCTTTCGCTCGCGTGGGGCCCAACTTGCAAGCGCGTCGGAGGTGTCGCAGAGCCCGTCTAGGTGGATGCCTCCCGTCACCGCCACAGGCAGCGCCACGAGCACGGCCGCGACGATGGTCGCGGGCACGCCGAGCAGGTTCGCCACGTGCCCCCACGTCGTCATGAGGAAGCCTTCCGCAACGCCCACCAGGGGAAACGCGGCAAGCGCATGGGTTGATCCGAAATCGGTCCAGGCCGATTTCGGGACGGGGATGCGCGAGAACGTTCCGAACGCCGCGCCGATTGCCTCTGCTATCTTCACCTTGTAGGTCCTTCGCCTTTCATCCACACGGGAATCCCGCATACCACTTCGACTGCGCGGTCGGCCAGCGCCGCCACGCCCGCGTTCACGCGCGCGAGCGCGCGCCTCCATGCCTCGGTCCCCTCATCGTAGCGCATCCCATCGGCGAATACGTCGACGGTGACCACCACCGTATACGCAGCGGCTTGAGCGAGCCGTTCGATGCCTCCGAGCACCTCGCGCGCCGCGGCGTCGGGGTCACGTGGGGACAAGCCGCCTTCCGCGAAAAGCTCGTTCGCAACCAGGTTGCCCACGTCCTCCAAAAGAAGCGTGCAGCCGCGCGGAAGCCCGGGCACTGCGGCGCCCACGTCACGCGTGCGCTCGAGGGTGGAAAACCCCTTGCCCTCGCGCAGCGACCGATGGCGCGCGATGCGGCGGGCTCCCTCTTCCCCGAAGGGCTCCATCGTTGCCAGGTAAACGCGGGGGCCGTCGTGCCCGAGGCACAGGGACTCGGCGTAGGCGCTCTTACCGCTCGCGGCGGCGCCGATGACGAGCGTCACCGTCATTTCCCGGCCTCGAAATGCTCGTAAGCAGCCATGCCAGTCGCCGTGAACGTCTTCCCATCCCGGTACACGCGCAGCGCCGAATCCAGAAGGGGCAGATACGCCATGGCGCCCGCGCCCTCGCCCAAGTGCATGCCTGCGACGAGGGGTGCCTTTATACCGAGCTCGCGAAGGAGCTCCTGGCTTGCGGGTTCGCTAGATGCGTGGGTGCCCACGAGGTAGCCCAAGGCGTTAGGGCACAGGCGCACCGCGCACAGGGCCGCCGTGCAGGATATGACCCCGTCGAGGAGCGTCGGCGCCTTCGAGGCCGCGGCCCCCAGGTAGAAGCCGCACATCGCCGCGATGTCGAAGCCGCCCACCTTCGAGAGCACGTCGATCGGGTCGGCGGGATCGGGCGAGTTCGCGTCGATAGCGCGCTCGACCACGTCGCGCTTGCGCGCGAGCGAGGCGTCCGAGAGCCCCGCGCCGCGCCCGACGAGGCTCCGTGCGTCCGCCGGAGGAGCACTGCGGCCACCGCCGCCGAGGTGGTCGTGTTGCCGATGCCCATCTCGCCCGCGGCGAGAAGGCGCACGCCGGCGCGGGCAAGCCCGCACGCGACGGCGATTCCGACTTCGATCGCGCGCACGGCCCCATCGCGAGACATAGCGGAGCCGTGCGCGATGTTGCCGCTCCCCCGCCGCACGTTCGCGAGCACCATGCGCGCGTCTTCTATGCCCCGGGCCATACCCACGTCGACGGGCACGACCTCGGCACCCGCGAACGCCGCCATGCGGCAGGCGCTCGTGGCCCCCTCGCACATGTTACGCGCGACGGCTCGCGTCACGTCTTGCCCGCTTTGCGACACGCCTTCGGCAACGACCCCGTTGTCGGAGAAGAATACCGCGAGCGCACGGGGAAACTCGGCCACCTCGGCGCTCCCCTGAGCTGCGGCGATACACGCGACGGCGTCTTCAAAGTCGCCCAATCCCCCCAAGGGGTGCGCGATGGAGTCCCACGCGGCGTACGCGGCGGCGCGGGCGCACTCGTCTGCGGGCGCGATCCGGGAGAGCGCGGCTTCGAGCACGGCGCCCGGCCCCGACGAGAACGCGCGCTCAACTTCCTCGCGGATGCAGGCAAGCGCGGTTTCGGTTGCTTCAGCCATGCCGTCTCCTCTCTGCGAACGACGCTGCGGCAGACGCGAACGCGCGCGCAACGTCGGGGTTCGCAGGATAGTACACATGCGGGAAGCCCGCAACCAGGGACGGGGTGGTCGTCATGCACGGCCAGCCCTTGTCGCGCCGGGGCTTCTGCGCCCAGAAGTCGCCGCCCGGGCAGGTGGACTGCCAGTAGTGGAACTCGTGCGCGCGGATGCGTGTGCCGCACGGCCCGTAGAGCCCGTCGCGTTGGGAAGTGAGCTCCACGTACCCGAAATGGGACAGCCTTCCCCCGTTCTCGCTTGCGCCCTCAAGGGCGCCCGCAACAGGCCGGCGCCGCCCCTCGCTATCGGAGATTTCGCGCTGCAGGTACAGAAACCCACCGCATTCGGCGACCGTCGGCATGCCGGATTCAACCGCGCGCCGCATCGCCTCGCGCATCGGCGCGTTCTCGGAGAGCTGCCGCGCATGGAGCTCCGGGTAGCCGCCCCCCAGATAGAGGGCGCTTGTCCCCCGGGGCAACTCGCTATCACACAGAGGGCTGAAAAAGGCCAGCTCGCAACCCAGGTCCTCGAGCGCGCGCAGGTTCTCCTCGTAGTAGAACGAGAACGCCTCGTCACGCGCGACGGCGATGATGGGCCGCGCTCCCGCGATCGGCTCCAACCGGTAAGGTTCCTCGCGGATATCGGGTGCCGTCGCCGCTATTTCGAGCAAGCGGTCGACGTCGACGCTCTTTTCCACCAGCTCGGCCATCTTGTCGATGCGCGCGGAGAGCTGCTCGACCTCGTCGGCGGTCACAAGCCCCAGATGCCGGCTTTCGAGCGAGAACGCCTCGTCGGCGGGAATATTACCCAAAACCGCGACGCCCGTGTGCTTCTCGATCGCAGGCTTCGCGTAGGCGCAGGCAGCGGCGCTCGTCTTGTTCAGCACGACGCCGCGCACGTTCGCACAAGGCAGGAACTCGGCGATGCCGCGGATTACGGCGGCGAGCGATAAAGACGCCCCGCGCCCGTTCACCACTAAAACGACCGGCGTTTCCGTGTCGCGCGCAACCTGGTAGCTGCTCGCGTCGGCCACGCCGGGCGCCATGCCGTCGTAGAAGCCCATGACCCCCTCGAGAACCGCGACATCCGCGCCCGCGGCGCCGCGTGCGAGCAGGGCGCGCAGCGTCGGGGCGTCGGTGAAGAAGCCGTCTAAGTTGCCCGAGCGCGCGCCCACGACGCGGCGATGAAAGAGCGGATCAATGTAGTCGGGGCCGCATTTGAAGGCCGCGCATGCGAGGCCGCGGCGCGCGAGCGCGCGCAGGAGCGCGCACGTAACGACCGTCTTGCCGCTCCCGCTCGAGGGCGCAGCGACCATGAAGCGCGGGATGGACGTGCTCACCGGGCACCGCCTTCCCCACCTGCACCACGCGCGCTGACGAGGAACACGGGGTTTTGCGCCTTCATAAGATGATGCGAGCCTACAGCCTCGGCACGGGCGGCCGACACCTGGCACGCCTCGAACCCCTTAAAGCGCGAACCCGAGAGGAGCGCGCACGCCTCGGTGAGCGTCTCAACGGTGACGCATGGCACGCACAGGCGAACCTGCGAGTTCTTCTCGAGCGCCGCCTCCACGATAGAGGGAAGCTCGCCCGCGCTCCCGCCGACGAACACGGCGTCGGGGACGGGCAGTTTCGCGAGCGCTTCGGGGGCGACACCGGGGACCGCATGCACGTTGCCGCACCCGAATGCATCCGCGTTCTCCCGGATGAGCCGCACGCCGGTCGCGTTGCGCTCGACCGCCCATACCGACCCCGCTCGCGCGACGAGCGCCGCCTCGATCGACACGCTCCCCGTGCCGGCGCCTACGTCCCACACGGTGTCGGTCGCGGTAAGGCGCAGTTTCGCGAGCGCGACGGCGCGCACCTCCTGCTTGGTCATGGGAACGTCACCGCGGATGAAGAGCTCGTCGGGAATGCCCGAGGAAGCGTACGGCCAGCGGGAGCTCGCGGCGCGGGATGCGCTAGAGCCCACAGGCGACCCGGCGCCGCCTGCGAACTCGATAAGCATCACGTTCAAGTCGTCGAACGTCTGACCTACGATTTCACTTGCGGTCGCACAGGTGATGCGCTCGTCGGGGTACGACAGGCGCTCGGCCACCGTCACGCGCGCGTCCCCGAAGCCCGCTTGCGCAAGCTCGCACGAAAGCCGCGAGGGGTCTTCCCCGCCCGACGTGACGAGGAAGAGCTCACCTGCGCGCTCGGCCTCGGCCACGATGTCGCACGCCACGCCGTGAGCGCTCGCAAAGCGCCAATCCTGCCATGGACGCGCAAGGCGCGCGGCGAGATACGACGCTGAGCTTATGCCGGGAATGACGCGCACGTCCACCTGCGCGTCGCCGGAGAGCGCCTCCACCAGGCGGCGCGCGCCGCTGAACAGCCCCACATCGCCCGTCATCACGACCACGGCGCGCTGCCACGACGCCGCATCGGTGAGCGCGGCGACGATGTCCGCCGTCTTCACGAGCTCGCATCTCACCACGTCGGGCGGCACGTCGATGCCGGCAAGCGCGCGATGAGCGCCGATGACCACGTCGGCGATGTCGATCGCGTCGAGCGCCGCGCGCGAGAGCAAGTCGGGGTTTCCGGGCCCCGCCCCGATGATCGTTACCTTTCGCATGGAATCTCCCGATACCCGCGCGGCGTGACCATACGGCCGCCTACGAGCGTCGTGTCAGCGTTGCCGACGAACACGGTGGTGAACATGTCGGCGTCGATCTCCCCCAGCTCGGAGAGCCTGCACATGCCCGACTGCTGCCCCTCGCGCCCGATGTTGCGTACCCAGCCGCAGAGCGTGTCGGGGGCCTTCCATTCGAGCATAATCTTCGCCGCGCGTGAGAGCCTGTCGGCGCGCTTTCTGCTGCGCGGGTTGTACAAACAGATGCAGAAGTCGGCGCTCGCCACGGCGGCGAGCCTGCGCTCGATGACCTCCCACGGCGTGAGCAGGTCGGAGAGCGACACGACCGCGAAGTCGTGGGCAAGCGGGGCGCCGAGCACCGCCGACCCGCTCTGAGCCGCGGTGGCCCCGGCGATAACTTCCACGTCTACATCGGGGTAGTCCTCCGCAAGCTCCAACACGGGGCTCGCCATGCCGTACACGCCCGCGTCACCGCTGCACACGAGCGCCACGGCTTCTCCGCTCTGCGCGCGCGAAAGCGCCAGGCGGCACCGTTCAACCTCGTGCATCATCGGCGTCGCGAGATGCGCCGCGTCGGGCACGGCGGCGAGCGCGAGCTCCACGTATTTCGTGTACCCCACAACGATGTCGGCCGCCTCGAGCGCGCGCCGGGCCGCAATCGTCATGCCGTCGGGGCCGCCCGGGCCGATCCCCACCACGAAGAGCTTTCCCATCACCGCTCCTTAAACGAAAGTTCGATAGTTACCTTTGAAAACGCGACGGTCACGCCGCTGTGAGCGAGCTTCGGGAAGATAAGTTTGCCCCCGTCCGCGAGCGCCGCGCGCTCACACACGTTGTCGACCCCCACCGTCGCGCGCACGAAATCAGATGGCGAAACGCTGCCTTCGACCTGCGACAACTCCTCTGCGGAATACGTCGCAAGCGGGATATTGCGCGCGCGGCAGAAGGCGAGCAGACCCTCCTCATTCGCCTTCACGTCGATCGTCGCCGCCTCGCGCACGGCCGAAGGCGAGATACCCGCCTGCCCGCACGCGAGAAGAAACGCCTCCTCGATCGCTTCGGCGCACGCACCGCGACGGCACCCAATGCCCGCAACGATGCAGGGCACGACAAGGCGAAGCGGCTCGGGCGCAGTCGTCTGCGCCCGCACACCCGCCGGCTTCCCCGTCTCACCGGCGGGCACGACCTCGCCCGTTGTCTCCGCCGCGCGAACGGACGCACCTGCATTCGCGCCAGCGAACGGCGACACGACGATATCGGCCCGTGCGCGGTCGGACGCAATGTCAACCCCCTCAGGCGGCTGTCCCGAAATCGGCATGTCGGAATAGAGCGCCACGCGCCCGCCCGAAAGCAGCCGCGCCGACACTCGCTTGATGGCCTCGGGATTCGAAACGGGGAGCCCCTCACAGCGCGCCCACGTATCCACCGCCCACACGCCGCGGACGTCGGTCGCCGTGGTGATGACGGGGATGGCCCCTGCCGCGCGTGCCACAGTTTGCGCAAGCTCGTTCGCACCGCCCAAATGCCCCGACAAAAGCGGGACGGCAAAGCGCCCCGCCTCGTCGATCACCACAACCGCGGGATCGTTTGCCTTCGAGGCGACATGCGGCGCGATCGCCCGCACGGCGATGCCCGCCGCGCCCACGAACAGAAGCGCGTCCGATGCTTCCCACGCGAGCGCCGTCCATGCGCGCAGGTCGGCCTTCCCCTCGCCGAAACCGCGCGAAACGGAAACGTCCCAGCCAGGGTCATCTTCACCTGTCTGCGCGCAATCGGAAAGCGCGCGTGCGGTGCGCTCCGCCAACGCATACCCCCTCTCAGTGAACGCTATGCAGGAAACCCTCATCTAGCGCACCACCATCGTCGAGAAGTAGCTACCCCGATCGGGCACATCGTCGAGCGAGCGGTACACGCGCTCGCCCGGAAGCCCACAGTCCTCTACGAGCTCGGCACCGTCGAAGGCGCCCTCCTCGTAAAGGAGCGCTTCGTGTCCGCAAGCGAGCGGCGCGCCTTCATGACCACCTTCGTCCCCGGCCAGCCGATTGCGCGGCCCACCCCATACAGCACGCCTTTACTCATACGTCGCCCCCAATTCCCCGATAACTGCATCGGCGCCCGACGTGCGGAAAAGCTCACGGCGCTCCGCGTCGAACACGACCGCGGCGATGTCGCATGCGCCCGCCGCGCGGCGGCGCAACCTGTCCTCGATTGCCGCAGCGAGCGAGGCGCGCGCAGCGTCCCCACGCCGGCGGCCTCGATTACCTCGAGCGCCGCCGTGGTCGTGACCGACGACATGATCTCGCGCACGGTCTTCGCGCCCGCGCCGGCCAAGGCCGCGTGGGCGGCCAGAATCTCCGCGCGGCAGTCGGCGGTACGCGAATGGGTGTCCATGATGCCGCCAGCGACCTTCACCAGCTTGCCGATGTGTCCCACAAGAAGAACATTGGTAAATCCCTCGCGAACGCAGCAATCAATCGCATCGCCCACAAAGTTGGAGATGAAGACCACCGGCGCTCCGTTTAGGTGAAAATGCCCCGAGATGAACTGCTCGCCGTAGTTGCCGGGCGTGAGTACGACTCCGCGCCGCCCCATAGCCGCATGCTGCCGGATCTCGAGCTCGATGCTGTCGCGCAAGGCAGCGAGGCTGCGCGGCTCGACGATGCCCGTCGTGCCCAGGATGGAGATGCCGTCCTCTATCCCCAGGTGCGGGTTGAAGGTCTTTTCGGCAAGGGCAACACCCTCGGGTACCGAAATCGTCACAGCAATATTTCCAGAAAAGCCGTGCGCGGCGCACACCTCGCGCACCGCCGAAGTGATCATCGCGCGCGGCGTCGCGTTGATGGCGGCCGCCCCCACCGGCTGCTCGAGCCCGGGCAACGTCACGCGCCCCACGCCCACGCCGCCATCGACGGAAACTTCCGATTCGTGCGCGGGTACGTCCTTGCTGCCCGCAGCGCCCGTGCCCGACCCCGCATGTTCCACGCGCGCGTACACGAGCACGCCGTCGGTCACATCGGCATCGTCGCCTGCGTCCTTTCGCACGGCACACTGGGCGCACCCCTCGCCGATGCATGCGTCGACCACGTTCGCCTCGACGGGCAGCCCGCCGGGGGTGACGATCGACACGTGGCCGACGGGCTTTCGTGACAAGAGCATCTCGCAGGCCGCCTTCGCCGCGAGCGTGGCGCAGCTCCCCGTGGTATAGCCGCAGCGCAGGCAGGTCGTCCCGGTATATATGTAGTGCTCGACGGCCACGCTAGCTGCTCGCCTTCCGATACCCCGTGGCAAACGAAGGGTCGTAAAAAGCTTGCTGCGCTCGTACGACTCCGCTTGCGCGCCGTCGTGTGCAAGCCCGCCGCGAGCTCCGAGCACGCGGCCCACCACCACGAGCGCCGTGCGGTCGATGCCCTCTCGCGCGCACCCGCATCGGCGAGCGTGCCCACTGTGCAGCGCACCACGCGCTCCTCAGGCCAGGTCGCCTTGTACACGAGCGCCGCCGGCTCATCGGAGCTGCGGCCCGCGGCCAAAAGCTCGGCGGAAAGCTCGGCGAGCATACCCGAGCTCAAGAAGATGACCATAGTCGAGCCGCTTTCCGCCATGGTGCGCATGCCCTCGCCCGCGGGCATGGGGGTGCGCCCGGAAAGCCGCGTGATCACGACCGACTGGCTGATTCCCGGCAGCGTATATTCCTGGCGAAGCGCCGCCGCGGCACCGCAAAAGCTCGACACGCCGGGCACCACCTCGTAGTCCACGCCGCGCGCGTCGAGCGCGTCCATCTGCTCCTGGATGGCGCCGTACAGGCACGGGTCGCCCGTGTGCAGGCGCACCACTTCCTCGCCCCGCGCATCTGCCGCGCACATCACGTCGAGCACTTCCTCCAAGGTCATGTGCGCGCTGTCGTAGACGACGCAGGATTCCTTGCACTCGGCGAGCAGCTCGGGGTTCACAAGGCTCCCCGCCCAAACGACCACGTCGGCCGCGCGCAAAAGGCGCGCCCCGCGCAGCGTGATAAGGTCGGCGGCGCCCGAGCCAGCGCCAACGATATGAATCATCCGAGCCTTCCCTTCCCGTTTCTCATCGCAACCGTTTACGCTGCCATTCGCGCAGCGGCCAAAACACGGCGCCTGCGGCGGCAATCGGCGCAAATACGCAGGCAGGAGGCGCAATGCCGCCCGCCCTGGCTTTGACACGTTCAAAAGTGCCCACTATCATAGTAAAAGATTCGGCAACGAGCATATGACAATCGGATAAAAGGAAATGACCGGCGCGGCGCCCGCACAGCCCGCGCTGGCTTGCGGAGGGAACCAGGTGGGAATCCTGGGCAAGGGACATTACTGTATAGGACGCACGGGCGAACCGCCTCGCGCCCCAAGCCAGACTGCTTCGCCTTTTCCTCACGGCATCGCCGTGGCGTTAGCTCCTTGTGAACCCCGAGGGGTGCGCTTTTCTTTCGCTTGTGCCGACAAGCAACTGTCGCCGGGGGACCGGCAAACCGAGGAAAGGAAAAACCATGTCCGACCAGATGTCACGCCGCGGCTTCATGGGCGCCGCAGCAACCGGAGCCTTCGCGCTCGCCGGAGTCGCGCTCGCGGGCTGCTCCAGCACCTCCGCGAGTTCCGAGAAATCGAGCGAAAAGGAGAAGGCCGTGAAGCCGGTCATCCTCGTCACGAGCTTCGGCACGAGCTACAACGACTCGCGCCACATCACCATCGGCGCCATCGAAGACGCTATCCGCGAGAAGTACTGGCAGGACTACGACATCCGCCGCGCCTTCACCGCGCAGATCATCATCGACAAGCTGAAGAAGCGCGACGGCATCACGATCGACAACATGACCGAGGCGCTCGACCGCTGCGTGGAAGACGGCGTGAAGGAAATCGTCGTGCAGCCGACGCATCTCATGGCGGCCTGGAATACGCCGACGTGAAAGACGAGCTCGACAAGTACGCCGACAAGTTCGACAAGATCTCGCTCGGCGACCCGCTGCTCACCTCCGACGACGACTACAAAGAAGGTGGCCGCCGCCATTAAGGAGAACATGGCGTCCTTCGACGACGGCAAGACGGCGCTGTGCCTCATGGGCCACGGCACCGAAGCCGATTCCAACGCCGACCATGCCAAGATGCAGGAAGTGTTCAAGAACGAGGGCTTGACGCAGTTCTTCTTCGTCGGCACCGTCGAGGCTGAACCGACCTGCGAGGATGTTATCGCCGCCGCGAGCGCCGCAGGCTACAAGAAGGCCGTGCTCGCGCCGTTCATGGTGGTCGCGGGCGACCACGCGAACAACGACATGGCAGACGAGACCGACCCCGACAGCTGGGCTGCGAAGTTCGTGGCCGCCGGCTTCGAAGTGACGTGCCTGCTCCAGGGTCTGGGACAGAACGCCGCGGTCGACGACATCTACGTCTCGCACGTGGACGACGCCATCGCCAAGCTGTAAACTCGCCGCGCACGGGGGCGCCGGTCGCGTCCCCGTGCAACGGGCATGCGCCTTCCCCAATGACGGTGCATGCCCGTTGCATTCAGCCCCGCCCGCCCACCGCACGGCGCGGGCGGTCGAAGCGATTGAAAGGAACCCCTCCATGTTGAAGAAAACCCTCGCCTTCGCCCTGTCGGCGGCGCTTTTCGCGTTCTCGCTCGCCGGCTGCGGCGGGGTTCAATCGACAGCGCAAAGGCAAGCGATGCCGATTCCCGGAAAAAAGACCGAACAGGCGGCCGATGCGCCCGAGGCGCAAGCGCTGCCCCATCACCGCCGACAAGGTGGCCGACGGCACCTATCCGATCACCGTAGATTCCAGCTCGAACATGTTCAGGATTGTGGACGCCCAGCTCATCGTGGAAAACGGCTCCATGCACTGCGTGATGACGCTTTCCGGCACGGGCTACGGCAAAAAGCTCTTCATGGGCACGGGCGACGAGGCTGCCGCCGCGAGCGAGCCGACTTCATCCCCTATGTGGAAAACGCGGAAGGCAAAAAGTACACCTACGACGTGCCCGTCGATGCGCTCGACGAGGACACCGCCTGCGCCGCGTGGAGCATTAGAAAGAGCAGTGGTACGACCGCACGCTCGTATTCGAATCCGCCGGCGTCGATCTGCGCGCCGACGCACTGAAGTAACGCCATGCGGTCGATTCTTCCCAAGGGGAAAAACAGGAAGCGCCGCAGCATCGCGGTGCGATCGCCTTTACGTCGCCCGGCGCTCGCGCTTCCTTCGCGGGGCAGTGCGAGCCTCGAACGCGACCGGTGCCACAGCGGACTTTCAGGAATAATTGTGAGCGTTCGCTTCGGTGGGTCGGGCGTGCCATCGCTCGCTCACCATACTGTGAAGATGCAAGCACACTTGCCACCGCGACCATCACCGGGTCGAGTTCGAACTACGGCCGCATGACTGTCGACGGTGCGTGACTACGCGCCTGCAACGACGGCGGTAACTCCATCGTTCCGGAGATACCCGTCACGCCGACGAGGACATGGCCGTGCGCCGGCTGGCACCGTCGCCATGTCGACGCCGCACACCATCGACTGGCTAATGCCCACTTCGACTCATCCACCATGAAGGAAAGAAAAACGGGCGACGAAGCAGCGGCGGCTCCCCATGAGAACGGTTTTCAAGCGCCGTGGCCGACTCCACAACGCCGATTTTGGCTGTGGCTGGAAGCCGACGGGGACGTAAGCCACGGAATGCGCCGAAGCACTTCGCAGTCGACTTTGCGAGTTCGAGGCGGCCTGCGGCTTATCTGCATTTCAGAGCGGGGGCGGCGCTTCTCGTGGTGCCGCAAGAGATGCGAGAGAGGTACCTGATAGGTTGAGCTCCGACATGTCGCAGTCGCAGCGCGCCGACAAGGTGATACGCTCATCGTCGTCTGAGCGACGGTAATGTGCTGGTCGACGCGCTCCGATGCAGGCGACAATATCATCATGTGTCGAGCACTGAAGGCCGAGCGATTGCTCGGTCGCGGGCTTCAAAGCGCGCTCGAAGAGTGGAGACGTCGCTACGGCGGCAGAGAGCACGAGCGCGCCGACGCGAGCGAATATCGGTCTCGGCTGCACGCTCGCCATCATGGAACTTTACCATGATCAACCAGCACACCGATGTGAAGGAGGCACCTGCGGCGACTCCGCGCTCGTCGTGCTCACCGGACGGTCGTCAGGCAGGCCCGAAGCACTCCGGGCGCGTCGAGGTGATTAAGCTCAGGCGTCCTGTTCGAGCCGGGAGGAACGAGGCCGCGCACCTGTTCGGCGCGAGCAGAAGGCCCGCGTCGAGACGAAGCGTCGGGAGACTCGCGTCGTCCGTAAAACAAAGTGGCGTATTTCACCACGCGTAGCTCGACCGACCGCCGTCACGTCGGCAGGCGGGCATTCCCGTGGCACGAATGATCGAGCTTACCTTGCAGGCGGCAGCTACGCGCGCTCGGTGACTTGCGCGAGACGGCGTCGACGTCAGGACTGGCAGTCAGTAACGCTCAAAATGGAACGCCGCGCTTCTGCACGCGACGGCGAAGGATGCCGACATCATCGTCTACAACGGCACCATCGACGAATCGGTTTGCCGCAACTAGCGGCGGCGACTTCGTGAGCAGCAACGCGCAATGAGTTCGCGCTCGAAAGCCGTGAGACGCACGGCAACGTCTGGGTCACAAAGCGCCGACATGTACCAGCAGATGACTTCTTACCGCCGACATTAATCGACGAGCTGCACGGGGGCGTTTCGCCGGCGACTGGCGCATGAGCGACTTCCAGCCCATCTGAGAGCTCGGCTAGCGTCGCTGAAGCCAGCTTTCCGACAGACGACGAATCAGCGCGCGCCGCTGCGTCGCGTCGTGACGGCGCTGCTCGCTGTTGCCCTCAGCGTGCTCGTCGTCAGGGCCAACCTCTGCATCAGGAGCGATGCTCGTGCCCGCAGACCCGCAGCGGCATCCCTTTCCGGGCGCGGCGCGGCCAATTCCGCCGGAAAGCCAAGTCATCCTGGGGAGATTCGCCTGACGCGCGTGCTTTCAGCCGTGCTTCTCGGCGAGGTTGCACTTTCGCTCTCCGGGTTCCTGCTGCGAGACGTCAACAATCCCATCGCACTTGACCCGTTCATGCGGCGTCTCCTCAGCGCAGTTCGTCGTCGCGCTGCGATGATCGTACTTCTGGGCGCGAACCGCCATGTCTGCGCTGCTGCGGCCGTGGTGGCCGCAGCGTTTCACGGGGGCTGCGCCGCCACCATCGGCACAAGTGGCTCCTCATCGCGCACGGCGCACTTAAGTTCCATGGCCATGCTCATCGTGGCGGGCGTCATGGTGGAATACATCTGCTCGGCGGCGACGAGGCTTTACTCGCCTTCGCCGACAGACCAGTCCATCGTGAACCTGCACAACTGGTCTTTGGGCGCTTCTCGGGCGGGTTCGAGCTGGGACGACGTCGCGGTCATCGCGGTCGTGGTGATCACCGTGAGCGCATGCGTGGCGATTCATCGGCCCCTTTCCGCCTTCCAGCTGGGGAAGCTACGCAGCGTCGGCGTGAACGTCGCACGCTTCCGCGTGGTGCTCGTATCCTTCTGGCGAAACATGCTCTCCGCCTGCGTGACCGCGTTCGCTGGTCGGTGTCGTTCGTAGGCATCGCGGTTTCCGCATCTCGTTAAGTCGGCGCTGAAGTCGTCGAAGCCTATCCGCGTGAATTCCTGCGTGCTTCTTGGGAGGCGCCATCTTTTTGCGCGGGCTGCGTTTGATCGCGCACGCTGTTCTCCCCGTCGAGCTTTCCATCAGCGCCGTCACCGCCATCTTCGGCGCGCGCCGGTGGTTATTGCACTCATGTTGAAGAAGCGGTGAGGTAGATGGGGGAATTCGTGCCGCGGACCAAAAACGCTCGGAGGGGACATTCCATGCTTATGACAGTCCTGAAGCTCGCACGAAAGCGCCAGAAGGCACTTTTTCGGCTCGTGCGGAACTGCGCGCGGAACGCCTCCTTCGAGCGGAGTCGAACCTCGAAACCCCGGTCGAAACGCAGGCTGATGGAGCGCCGCTTTTCCGCATAAGCGACCTGTCGGCGGGCGTTACGACAAGAAGGTCGTAGTCGAAGGCGTCGATCTGGAGGTTCGCGCGGGCGACGTCGTGGCACTCATCGGGCCGAACGGCTCCGGGGCAAGTCGACCATCTTGAAAACCATCACACGCCATCTGGCACCGCTTGCCGGGCGCGGTCGAGCTCGACGGGCGGGAGATTTCCCGATGGAAGACGGCGGAGTTCGCAAGGAACCTTGCCGTTATGCTGACAGATCGCCCCCGGACCGAGCCTCCTCACCTGCCACGATATCGTGGAGGCGGGAAGGCATCCCTACACCGGGCGAATGGGCACACTCTCGCCCGACGACCATGGATGAGGCCATGAAACCGCACATGTGGAAGAGCTCGCCGAGCGCGACTTCATGCGAATAGCGACGGGCAACGCCGCGCGTCATGCTCACCGCCGCGCAGGATCGCATGCTCGTGCTCGGCTGAGCCCCACGTCGTATCTCGGCATATCCCACCAGATCGACCTGCTGCGAATACTTCGCCACACTCTGCGAAATCGCGGAATGTGGCTGTCATCATGTCCATCCACGAACTCGAGCTCGCGCAGAAAAGCGCCGACAAGGTGATTTGCGTGAAGGACGGCCAGGGTCTTCCGCGCCGGCGCAGC
>VOFK01000392.1_pt1 | contig 52001 bp, 77 predicted proteins | sample 5384121 | NCBI WGS metagenome assembly VOFK01 (sample SAMN12384730, study PRJNA508395) | human gut metagenome | isolation source: healthy gut J | host: Homo sapiens | reverse complement strand
TACCCCCGCCACTGATTATTAAAGTAGTTAAGCATCTTGTCCGGTAAATAACGGAACCAAGTTACCATATCATACCAGTTTGAATATTCCATACCGAACTCAACACGGCGTTCGCGGATAATGTCATCCAACGTGATGGAAGACTTTTTTTATTAATCTTTGCACGCTCACGTACACGGTTGAAGAAGTAAAGACCACGACCGTCACTCAACGTAGAATTGTTACCCAGACAAGCTTCCGCATACGTCAAGTAGACATCTGCTAAACGCAAAATATATAAGTATTAAGTGGCGAATTCATTTGTTTCACCTTACCGTCGTTATCGTCATCCGGCCCTCCCGGAACACCTTTTTAATAGGAGAAGCAGTACCCTTATAAGTATAGCCACCATCTTTAATGCAAATATAAGAGTAATAAGAACCCTTGGTAAAAAGGTAGCGTTCTACGCAACGTATCTGCCAACTCGTATTGCTGAAGCATATCAATACTTCCATTATAGCTACTCCAACAATTGACACCACCCGTCACCTCGGTCGAGAATGCCAAATCAGACAAGAGGGTATTACATTCATACCACTCCCCCAACGGCACCCACTGCATAGCGAGCAGGGATTCCTGATTGTTATTGCTCTTATACTTGAAGAGATCTTCGTAGTTTGTCATCAAGTCCAACCCACTATTCTCACACACATCACTGGCATATTGACGGGCAAGTTCTAAATCACCTTCATCACGCGTACCACCATTGTTCCAGCCCGAACGTGCCAGATAAACCTTTGCCAATATCCCTTTTTGCCGCCCACGATGTAGCCCGTCCTTTATCACTCTGCTCCGACAAATTATCGACGGCGTAATTCAAATCATTAATAATAAACTGAAATACATCTTCTTCACGATTGAGCGGACGAACGGGATTGTCAACCAACTTCTGGTTATCTTCAATGAGAATCACCGGGCCCCAAATGCGCAACATATAGAAGTATGCACATGCACGCATCAACCGGGCTTCTGCAATTGCCTTTGTCTTGGCAGCTTCGCTCACACTACCCTGTGTCTGCGTCTCTACCGCATTGATTACAGAGTTCGCCATCGTTACTACCGAGTAGAATCCACTCCATGCACCCGACAGATTTTCATCCAAAGCTGTCACTTGAAAGTAACAAACTGCGGATAATTCCAGGGACTGTACATATCATTGGCACGCCCGCTACCGATAGGAACGATGGAACGTTGATTGTAATCAAACCATGCCCGATTGTAAAGCGGGAGCGGTGGCTGCTTCTAACGCTTCGTCAGAAGTATAAAATGTAGCGTCTACATAGTTTCCTTCCGGTGCTCTATCCAGAAAACTGTCACTGCATGCTGCAAACAGCAGGGCGGTAGTTGCTATTACTAATAATTTACTTTTCATAAATATTCTCATTATTTGTCAGGTTAGAAACTAAGGTTAAGTCCGAAAGTATAAATCCGTTGTGAAGGATAACGGGCATTATCGATACCACGCGTCAGCACATCATAATTGTAAGCACCCACTTCAGGATCATATCCTTTGTACTTTGTAAAAGTGAATGCATTCTGGATATTCATATACACCCGTAGATTGTCAATATTGAGCTTACTTATCCACTTTTTTAGGGAAAGTATAACCTAACGAGATATTCTTGATACGAAGATATGAACCGTCTTCCTACAAAGCGGCTGCTCATACGGTTATTATCGTTAGCATTGGCAGCAGTGATGCGCTGTACTTGTGCCGAACCGGCATTCGAGACATAGACATTGGAAAGCGTAGTCGGTTGTGATGGATCGATCAGTTCCACACGGGCGATATTAACAGCTTCTTTCAACATTCCACTGTTGTTCATCGGATTGGTAAATTCTTTACGTAGCATATTCACCACTTTATTACCGTATACACCATTGATGAAAATATTCAGATCAAAGCCTTTATAAGAAAACGAGTTGTTAAAACCGTAAGAGAACTTCGGTTCGGGATTACCTAAATAGGTACGGTCTTTCTCATCAATAACGCCATTGTCGTCAATATCCTCATAAATATAGTCTCCTACCCATATCTCACTTTCAGAGATATTCTTTCCTTTTGGAATAGCCACTTTCACACGCTCACCATTTTTTATCGAGAATATAATTACCGTAAGAATCCCGCTTGTAAAAAAGTCATCCTCCTTCTTCGTAAACATGCCTATCACGTTATATCCGTAAAACTGTCCTATTGGCTGTCCCACCTCCGAGTAGGTGTAAGTCTCACTGTTGATAGTACCGGAAAGTCCTGCTGTCTCTGTGTAAAGCTTTGTAATCTCATTCCTATTAAATGAAATAGTCAGTCCTGATCTCCACATGAAATCATTTTTTATTGATAATAACCGTATTCAACGTGAATTCCAGACCTTTATTGGTCATAGCACCCGCATTTACCCACGGTGAGGAAATAACACCGTTAACATAAGAAGGAAGAGATGCTTTCATTAACAGATTATCTGTGTTTTTGTAATATCCGTCAATAATCAGTTCTACCCGGTTACCAAAAAAGATTAATGTCTAGTCCGGCATTCCATGCTTCAGTCTCTTCCCATTTCAAGTTTTTCGTTTCCATAGTTCTCCGCATAATATCCGCTTCCCCAAATAGTTGCCACAGTTCTCATCTTTACACCATAAGCATAGTTTTCTCTGCCGCTTGATTACCAACCAATCCCCAACCCAGACGTAACTTCAAATTATCCAACCAAGAGACGTTCTTCAGGAATTTCTCATTCTTCAACTTCCATGCAAGAGCTGCCGATGGAAATATTCCCCAACGATTGTTCGAGCAAACGTAGAAGAACCGTCACCACGTACAGTAAGTGTCAACAAATAACGGTCATCAAATCCGTAGTTAACACGACCGAAGTAAGATTCGATAGCAGAAGAACCTTTGGAACTACTATTCTTTGCGGTAAGTGAGCTACCCGCGTCCAGTTCGTGAACAGAGTTGAGAAAATAGTCACCCGGGTGCCGGAAAGTGATTCCCAATTATTCTCCTGCGCTTCATGTCCCGCCATGGCAGTAATTTGATGTCGACCGAAAGTATTAGTATAAGTTAGATAAGTCTTTAATGTCCAGTTACTACCATTGCTGGCACTACGACTACCTAATGACTCTTGGGTATAAAGACCATAGTCATAAGACGGAGTATTATACTGATAATTGTTGTTATAATAATAATTGCCTGCATACTCAGCTCTGAACACTAATCCCTTGTAAAGTGTAATATCAGCAAAAGAAATCCACATAGAGTTGTAATCCCTTTTCGTAGTTCTCACGCATCAGCGCTTCTGCTACCGGATTCGTAAAGTAAGTACCATACATGTTTTCTGACTGCATTCCCCATGAACCGTCAGGATTCTTCGCCGGTACTTCGGGGCAACTGCTGTATCGCCGTGCGGATGATATTACCATTGTCGATCGTATTGTTCTGCTGCGTCTTGGCAACAGAAGCACGCAACCCGGTAGAGAGCCAGTTCGTTATCTTATTATCCATATTGACACGGGCAGAGAAACGTTCGAAGCTAGAACCGATACCGATACCATCCTGACTCAAATAACCACCCGAAAGTGAATAAGTAGTTCCCTCATTTCCTCCGGAGATATTGATCTGATGATTGTGCATAGATGCATTGCGGAAAATCTCATCCTGCCAGTTCGTCCCTTCTCCCAGTAAGCTGGGATCTTTAAACTCCTCACGGTCACCAAAGCCCAGTACTTGAGCGCGTAGATTTTGATATTCCGCATATTCGCGCAGATTTAAAACATCCAACTTCTTTGGTAATTGCTGCAAGCCATAATATCCTTCGTAAGAAACTTTTTGTCTTACTGGCTTTACCCTGATTAGTGGTAATCAGTACCACACCATTGGAAGCTCTCGAACCATAAATAGCTGTAGCCGAAGCATCTTTCAGAATTTCCATAGAAACGATGTCCGAAGGGTTAATGGAAGACAGTACACTGGAGTTACCGTCCGTATTACCGGAAATCGCTACACCATCAATCACATACAGAGGTTCGTTACCATTCAAGGAATTGATACCACGAATACTCACAGAGATACCTCCACCCGGGGCTCCCGAATTTTGTGTAACGGAAACACCCGCTGCACGCCCCTGCAAAGCTTGGTCTAAAGAAGTAACAACAGACTTTTTTTCAGTTCATCTCCGGTCACGGAAACAACTGAACCTGTCAAGTCACTTCGTTTCATGGTTCCATAGCCGACAACTACCACCTCATCCAACGTTTTAGTATCTTCTTTCAGAACTACGTTAATGACAGGTTTTGTTGCAACAACCTGCTGTTCCATAAAGCCGATGTAGGAGAAGACCAGCGTCTGTCCGGTAGATACATTCAGCGTATACTTACCGTTCAAGTCTGTAATAGTTCCTGTCGACGTACCTTTCACTTGTACGCTTACCCCAATCAACGGTTCTCCGTCAGTCGCGGAAGTTACTATTCCGGACACCTTTAAGTTCTGTGAAGGAGCAGCCTCCAATATCGTTATTGGCAACCAAAGTAATATTGCCAACGCAAGACAGTACCAATGTACAAATGTACATTTTCCAAGAAAGTGTTTATTCATTGTACCTTATTTAAATGGTTAATATTCAATTTAATCCTTTCATAATCGCTGCTATGGATGCTGCATTATGCGGTTGTCCTGTAGTACGGTCAAACAGTTTTTCGGTATAGCCGGCATCCCAGTACAAGGGAACGAGCTTATTCTTCACACAGGTTTTCACTACATATTCGATATAGTCATTACGCGATTTCAAATGATTCTCCAAAGCCTCTCCGGTCAACTGGTCTCTTAATGTCGGACCATATTCGCCGATGATTACAGGAACATTATTATTGATAAATACATTCAGCGAACTTAAAGTAGCCTCTATGTCCCCCCTCCTGTCCGGTAGCAGATACATCTCCACCTGCAAACGCAGCTCCCCATTGACTCTTGAAATTCTCATCGTTAGGCATGATTGTGAAATCATAAGGATCATAGTAATGACATTCCAGGAAAATACGATTTTGAACAATATCGAGCGGCATTGTGAAATGCGCGACCGCTTTCGCCACATCGGTATTATATGCCTGCACAATCAGATGACGGTAATGATTACGTCCTCCGGTAGCTCTAACCGTATTTGACAAACACCTGATTGAAACCATTCTGTACCCGGTAATTCTCCTCTGTAGGCTGCGCACCGTTAGCGTCGTCATTATTCACCTCATTGGTTCCGGCAAAGAGCAGACGGTCGTCATAGTCTCTGAATCTTAAGGCGATCTGTTTCCACATCGCTTCCAGTCTTTCATCCAGAGCTTCTTTATTGGCATCTACCGGATGGTTCAGCCAGCCACCTTCCCAGTGGATATTGATAATAACATAGAGACCGGCATCAAGCGCAGCTTTTCACGGCAGCCTCCACCTTATCCATCCATGCACTCTTAATCTTATACGTTGCCGCATCTTCAAACTGATGAGAATAAGCTACCGGTATACGCACGACATCAAAGCCCGCTGCTTTGATACCCTCGAAAAAGAACCTTGTTCGGTGTAGGATTTCCCCAACACGTTTCATCGCCGGAAAGACTTCCGTCATTTCCCACAATCACCGCCTCAAATGTATTCCCTACATTCACTCCGGCTTTCATCAATGCCGACAGTTGCATGGAAGTCAAATCACGCATCCCTGTATTATCAGGTGCAATGTATTCATCGTATGCAGGTACGCTATATAGGGACTGCTTTACATTGATAATAATATCAGGAGCGCCACTCGCCGAAACGGTGACGGTAGCCGTCCTCTCTTTCTGCGTATCATTGGCCTCTACTGTGATATTTTACATATTGTTTTCCTTCACCGATAGTATGTGAACTTTTACACCAACTTTCCGAAGTACTGATATGCCATTCGGCCGGACCGTCTATCTGAATAGTCTGCCTGCTTCCACGAGCGTCAAACTCCAGATTACGATATTCCTGTGCCACTTCAGACTTCCTCCTTTTTCATCACTGTTGCTACATGATATAAAAAGAGGTGGTGAGCAACACCAGCATAAATATGACTCGTTTAATACCCAATGGACTAAATAATCCATCACTAAATGACTGTTTTTCCATATTCTTCTATACTATTAGATTAAAATTTAAAACCGTTAACCTTGCCTCATCAAAACACATTTGTTTTCTACACCACAAAATTATGTATTCGACATGTAACTTCACTTCTGTAATGTTATTCATATAGGGAGCGTTTTGGAAACGATGGGGTGAATTTGTTTTTATAAAAGGGATTCATTTGTTTTCTCCCGGTTTCCTTTATACTTAAAGTACTCAAAATCAGCATACGCCTTCGAATCTTTAGAAGCTGATGTAATGTAAAGCCCCAATACGAATCCGGTAAATCCGCCTGCTGTTTCAGTGCTTAGATAACGCGTGTTCATCTTACCCAGATCATGATATATTCCATTCACTTTATAACCAAAATAATAGTAATTGATATCCGACTTCACCACCAGTTCCACCTCACCATCCGTCGGTAGGGAAACTTCTTTGGCATAATGGGTAATCTCTCCCAGTTTATATCGCAAGCCAACAGAACGTTTCCGATCCTTATCCTGACGGACAAATAAATCGTAGTGAGAATAGAAACTCCATAAAGACGGAAATTCCCGCTTCATCATTCACTCCCGCTTTCTGCAAGACTACCGGAGCGGATGCTTCCATATCAAAATGTTCCTGCCGCAAGGCGACAAAGGTAGGGCCTTTTTCCAATCGCTTAACGTAACGGGAGTCGCTATCAAACGAAGTTTTCCATCTTTGGTAAAAATATAATTCTTCGCTTCGGGATTCTGCAGATGAATCCATTCGGGAGAAAGCTTTCCTTCTTTAAAGTCTATTCGTTCCGGTCTGCCTTTCATTTCCTGTTGAGGCAGAGTAGGGACGTCCATCTTCAAAGAAATGGTTCCATTGCTATTGACTACAGGCCAGGCGTCCTTATCCCACCGCACCGGAGCCAGATACGTTTCACGTCCCAATGTATGATGAGTTCCCGGCATAATTCTGTATGCCAGACAAACCATCCACCAAGAACCATCGGTGCCTTCCACCAGATCAGCATGCCCTGTTCCCTGAATCGGACTGGATTGTCCCGATTCATTGGCATGGGTCAGAATAGGATTTGCCGGATTTCCCTGATAAGGCCCGTCAATGTAACGGCTGCGGGCAATGGTTACTTTATGTCCCAATTCCGTACCGCCCTCCGAAATCAGCAGATAGTACCAGCCGTCTTTCTTATAAATGTGCGGACCCTCGGCATATCTGCCTCCAGTGCCGTTCCATATTCGTTTGGAAGAAGAAAGCTGTTTGCCTGTCATGGGGTCAATCTCACACAGGTTGATGTATCCATCCGGATTACTGACCATAAAACATTTGCCATCCTCAAAATAAAGCGAAGGATCGATGCCTCCTTGCTCGAGCCAGACTGGTTCCGACCATTCACTACGGGGATCAGTAGTATGTACCAGGAAATTCCCCTTACCGGAGACATTAGTCGTAATCATGTAAAAACACTCCATCATTGTAACGAATGGTAGGAGCGAAAAATACCGCTTCCCGAATTAGCATTAGTCAGATCAAGCTGGGACGGACGGGTCAGACAGTTTCCTATCTGCTCCCAATGCACAAGGTCTTTACTGTGAAACAAAGGCACTCCGGGGAAATATTGAAAGCTGCTGTTGACTAAATAATAATCATCCCCTGCCTTGCAAACACTCGGATCGGGATGGAAACCGGGGATTACAGGATTACTGTAACCTTGAGCTGATGACTTGCATACGGAACAAAGCGAAATAAAAATAAAGGAATAAAGCGTTTCGCATATTATATAATTTAAGAGTTAAACATCTTTTGCCAGCCGACGATACAAAAGTAGATGTTTTTCCCAAAGGAAATATGGTATTTCGTTCACACCCGGTCTGCCAAATGTTTTTACCCATACGCACAGAATGTTTCCCTTTTTGCGTATGATTTGTTTTCAACCCTCTTCAGCTTAGTCCAAGCAGCGAAAATCGAACCAGTCAAAGTCGGCCGGATTTGTATTTGCCTGCCCATTACCGGATGCATACATACCTATAAATACACCGGTAAATCCACCTACCACTTCATTGGAGACATCACGCGTGGAAGCTGTTCCCAATATAGCAGAAACGTGGGCTGCCTTTATCTCAAACGTATAGGTCGTCTCGGTGGCGGTGATGGATAAGATCACCTCTCCGGTAGCAGGAAGTTCTTTGCAGGTGGTATCGACCACTTTATCCTTCAAAGTTTTACGGATCATGGCAACCCGCTGTCCGTTCCGCTCCGTTATCAGCAGGTCATAATGATTCTTATCATCCGCTCTTACTACCAGTCCCGCCTCTTCATTTTCCACTTTCGGAATAAAGTTGACTTTTGCAGATGCAGTCAGATTGAAAGCAGCCTGCCGGCGGCCGATAAAAGAAGGAGAATCATTCGTTGTGAAGTTGATTGCTGTTCCTTTCAGACGCAGCGAACCCGGCTTCTCCGTCAATGACCAGAACGAATGAGCAGGATTGCGGATAAAAGTCCAGTCCAACCCCAGTGTTTCCTGATCGAAATCATCACGAACCGGTTGTTCCATCCAAACGTGTGACGGCAGGTTGGGGAAGAGATATGTTTCCTGTACGACACCATCTTTACCCACCTTAGGCCAGCCGTCGGCATCCCACGTCACAGGTGCTAGGAACGTTTCACGCCCTAAATGCTGGTACTTGCCGTTCACTGGTCTTATTCCCAGACAAACTGCCCACCAGCTTCCATCTTTCAGTTGGACGAGGTCGGCATGACCTATCGCCTGGAAAGGATGATCGGGACAGTTCATATTCGAAAGGACAGGATTTACAGGACTGGGCTCATACGGTCCCCAAGGGGATTTACTCCGTTGTATGACTTCCCGATGCTCGTAGCCCGTTCCTCCTTCGGCAGACATGATATAGTAATAATCGCCTATCTTATAGAAATGAGGTCCTTCCGGTGAAGAGCCTCCCAGACCGGAAGCTACTTTTCTCAAAGGTTCCACAAACGTTCCGGTTTCGGGGTCCATCACTCCCAACAGGAAGCTGCTTGCAGCTTGATTATCCGGACTCAAAAAAGTACATCTTTCCGTCGATAAACTCAATAGACGGATCTACATACCAGTTCCCCACCCATACCGGATCAGACCAGGGACCTGCAGGATTCTTTGCCGTCACATAGAATACTCCTTGCGAACCTTTTTCCTCCATAGTTCGTGCCAATCACATAGAATGTACCGTCATGGTATCGTAACGTCGGAGCATACTGTCCGCCGGTGGAGGCATTGCATCCCATCAACGGATTATTTTCCGGGCGGGACAGGGCATGACCGATCAGTTTCCAATGAACAAGGTCTTTACTATGATAAACCGGCAGACCGGGAAAATATTCAAAGGTAGAAGTAACCAAGTAAAAATCATCTCCCACCCTGCAAATGCTCGGGGTCGGGATTCATTCCTGTGATAATGGGGTTCCTGAATGTCTTTTGTGCGAGGGAGACATTAGCCATCCATAATCCGATTAAGATTAATAAAAGTCTGCAACTGTTCTTCATCATTCTTATTTTTAAAGTTTGTACTGATGGCAAAGTTCACCATAATCCGGCAGAAACAAGGTTCGTTATGTTTCAAGGTGCGGAACGTTTTCTTTCAGGATAGCGTTTTTCGTTTCAAATATAAGGCAATAATGTTACATTCGGAAAGTCTCGCAAGGCATAGAAGAGAATAGAATGTATTTTATTGGGGCATGATTTGTATTCAATTGCATTTCGCCCTTTCGGGTGAGTGCAATTCTTCCTACATTTGTAATAGAATTAAAGTCTCACTCTAAAAAATATCAACTCATGAAAAACATTAAGAAAATGGTATTAGTATCAGCCTTTGCCGGTACTTGTCTTACGCCTCATGCACAGACTGCCTCTCCTGTCATCCCGACCGATCCGGCTATTGAAACTCATATCCGGGAATGGCTTCAGAAAATGACTCTCGAACAAAAAAATCGGTCAGATGTGTGAAATCACGATTGATGTGGTATCCGATCTTGAAACCAGTCGTAAAGAAAGGATTCTGCCTTTAGCGAGGCAATGCTCGACACGGTTATCGGTAAATATAAAGTAGGTTCACTGTTGAATGTTCCTTTAGGGGTAGCACAGAAAAAGGAGAAGTGGGCGGAAGCCATCAAACAGATACAGGAGAAATCGATGAAGGAGATCGGTATTCCCTGCATCTATGGGGTAGATCAGATTCATGGAACGACTTACACATTGGACGGAACGATGTTTCCGCAAGGCATCAACATGGGAGCCACCTTCAACCGCGAGCTAACGAGAAGAGGTGCCAAAATCTCCGCTTATGAAACGAAAGCAGGCTGCATCCCTGGACGTTCGCCCCGGTAGTCGACTTAGGCCGCGACCCGCGCTGGGCACGTATGTGGGAGAACTATGGTGAAGATTGTTATGTAAACGCAGAAATGGGTGTATCGGCCGTGAAAGGTTTTCAGGGAGAAGACCCGAACCGTATCGGAGAATACAATGTAGCTGCGTGCATGAAGCATTATATGGGTTACGGTGTACCTGTTTCCGGTAAAGACCGTACTCCATCTTCCATCTCACGCAGTGATATGCGTGAAAAAACATTTTCGCTCCTTTCCTTTGCCGCTGTACGTCAGGGTGCATTGAGCGTAATGGTAAACTCCGGCGTTGACAACGGACTGCCTTTTCACGCCAACCGTGAGTTGCTGACCGAATGGCTGAAAGAAGACTTGAACTGGGACGGACTGATTGTTACAGACTGGGCGGACATTAACAATCTCTGTACCCGGGATCACATCGCTGCCACCAAGAAAGAGGCTGTCAAGATTGCCATCAATGCTGGTATCGACATGTCGATGGTTCCTTATGAAGTGAGTTTCTGCGATTATCTGAAAGAGTTGGTTGAAGAAGGAGAGGTATCTATGGAGCGTATCGATGATGCAGTAGCCCGTGTGTTGCGTCTGAAATATCGTCTGGGATTATTTGACCATCCATATTGGGACATTAAGAAGTATGACAAGTTCGGTTCTAAGGAATTTGCAGCTGTTGCCCTGCAGGCTGCCGAGGAATCGGAAGTGTTGCTAAAGAATGACGGAAATATCCTGCCGATAGCGAAAGGCAAAAAGATTCTGCTGACCGGTCCGAACGCAAACTCGATGCGTTGTCTGAACGGCGGATGGTCGTATAGCTGGCAGGGACACGTTGCTGATGAGTATGCGCAGGCATATCATACCATCTACGAGGCTTTGTGTGAGAAATACGGAAAAGAGAATATTATCTATGAACCGGGAGTGACCTATGCTTCTTACAAAAACGATAATTGGTGGAAGAAAACAAACCGGAAATTGAAAAACCGGTGGCAGCGGCAGCACAAGCGGATATTATCATCGCCTGCATCGGCGAAAACTCTTATTGCGAAACTCCGGGCAACCTGACGGATCTTACCTTATCGGAAAACCAGCGCAATCTGGTAAAAGCTCTGGCCGCTACGGGCAAACCTATTGTCCTGGTTCTGAATCAGGGACGTCCACGTATTATCAACGATATAGTGCCTTTAGCTAAAAGCGGTTGTCAACATCATGTTGCCAAGCAATTACGGTGGTGATGCACTTGCTAACTTATTGGCCGGTGATGCCAACTTCAGTGGAAAAATGCCGTTCACCTATCCCCGACTTATCAACGCTTTGGCAACTTATGACTACAAGCCTTGCGAAAACATGGGGCAAATGGGAGGTAACTACAATTATGATTCGGTGATGGATATTCAATGGCCGTTCGGTTTCGGATTAAGCTATACGAATTATAAGTACAGCAATTTAAAAGTAAATAAACCGACTTTTAATGCTGACGACGAACTGATATTCACGGTTGACGTAACCAACACGGGCAAAGTTGCCGGAAAAGAGAGTGTGTTATTGTTCTCTAAGGACTTAGTGGCAAGCAGCACACCGGACAATATCCGTTTACGAAACTTCGAAAAGGTTTCTCTGGAACCGGGAGAAACAAAGACGGTTACGCTGAAACTGAAAGGAAGCGACTTGGCATTTGTGGGATATGACGGTAAGTGGAGACTGGAAAAAGGAGATTTCAAGATTAAATGCGGTGACCAATGGATGGATATTGTATGCGATCAGACAAAAGTATGGAATACTCCGAATAAGAATACGCTCCACAAATAAACCTCTTTTTATATATTTCTATATAAACATCTTCATATAGGATCTTCTTCTCATATAAAAAATACACATTCCTCTATCACCTATCATTTTTGCTGACATCAGCAAAATGGTATTCTGACAATAAATGAGAGATACCCTGCGACGAGGTATCTCTCATTGCCTATATCATCCATCAATAAGACCTAAATTCAATTATTCTTATTAATCAAATTGATTACTACCTTCACCATCACGTCCTTTTCTTCCGTCCGGCTTTCGGCAATCATTAACGTAAGTGCTACAAACGTATTGTTGGTCATTATCGCTACCCACATGTGCGAATTTTGCACACGTGATATCACGCTCCAACTCTCCTTCCCGATATACATTATTTATATGTCTACCGATGACAGTTCTATCCTTCTGGAATAAGTCTGCCATTTGCGCCTGCGTCAGCCACACCGTCTCATTCTCCAACTTTACATCAATGGAAGTTTTCCCATCCTTTGTCTGATAAATGACAATATTTCCTCTATTGTCCATAAAAGACCTCCTTGTTTATGCATTGCGTCCGTCCATTACCTTCGTAGTAATGGACGGACACACAAATGTACAACTTTCAAAAAGAAATAAAAATACAAAGCCGTTTTTAATTATTTGCTCTGAAGCGTTATAATAGAACGTGCCGGAATCTGAACAATCTTTCCACTTTTCACTGTCCCCACCGGAAGCAAATCTTCCCCTTCTTTATCTGAAGTACGATAAATCTGCCATTGTGCATTTCCTACTTTTCTTTTATGAATAGAAAACTCTTTTTCTTCATTGGCATAATTAATCACTACCATCACATACGTTCCGTCTACATTCTTATAAGCAGAACACATCAATCCCTGCTGATCGGTGTCGCCATCAGGAATCAAAGCGTCTGTTTGATCGAAAGCCGAAACGGACAACCGGACTGCCCCCGGACGAATAAAACGACTATAATTACCTAAAGCCCACATCAGTTTGGAGTCTTCTACTCTGCCATCTAAGAAATTATTGTCCGTAGTACATTCGCGAATCAATCCATCCTTATAATCACCACCAATAGCACGCCACCATTGCCAGCTTTCAGCTTTGGCATACACAATATCGTGATGAATGATACGTGCCACATAGAGTGCTGTTTTCATCGTATGGTCGAAACCATTTCCACCACCAATTTCTTCATCATTGCCCATGATGCAGGTTTCTGTTTGCCAGAAACCAACTTGATGTTTATCTAATGTATCCCGTAGCTGGCAGCGGATATTACGTAATTCACTTAACGGAGTCGTTGTCCAATAACTATGACCGAGCATCAGGCGGGGAACATTCGGAGTATCTCCCAAATACGTATCCACACTATCCGGACAGAAGAAAGCCTGAATCTGATACCCCCGTTGCCAATCCGTTTCATGAGTGCGGAACATACAACGATAATCGGAAGACTCATTGACCATAATCTGTGTATCCATGTCCCGGTCTACAAACTCTTTGCTCAATAGACGAACGGTGCGAGCTATTTCCCCTGTTCGTTGCCGGACAGCCTTCCTGCTTCGGACCGACCCAGTTCCAGTGTCCGTCCGGCTCATTGAAAGGACAGATATAGTTGAACTTGATGCCATCGTGTTGTTCTACTCCCTGCACTACATCAGCCAGAAAACGAGCGTACTTTTCATAACAATCCGGTTTCAGGTTCGCCGTACCTCCACGGCCGGTGTTGGTAGCCAATCCGTTCTGTGTGTAATATACGGGAGGCGAATTCAGGAAAGCCAGAAATTTGCTGACTCCCCGTTCTTTAGCCAGTTTCAGAAAGTTGCGTTGACCTTGTTGCTTGTTCCAGTCGTATGTTCCGTCGGGATTCAGGAAACATTCGGCACGCATCCAGGGGGAAGCAATCTGACTGTTCTCTCCTTGCTCCGTGCTACCTGCTCCGACATTGAAACGCCAGAGTGACAGGCCGATACCTTTCGGTTGTCCGTTGGCGTCATTCTCCGTGCTGAACAGCCAGTCGGCTATTTGGTTTTGTTTCTCCTGCGGCCAAAGCCCGATGAATTGCATACTCCAGGCATCGGAAGCACTAAAGTATGCCATCGTCTGACAGAGTTGGTCTGTTTCTATCTGATAACGTATATTGGGGGCAGGTTGGGAACATCCACCTGCCGCACCGGCTATTGAGAAGAAGCCTAAAGCGGCTAAAATCTTTTTTACCTTTCATCCTATCCATCTAAAATTTTTAATTATTCAAATCACACAATACAGTTCTAAAAACATACAAACAATCTATTGAAATCCGAAAAGATATAACTAACGGGTTGGGTATTACTTGTTTAATGCTCCCATCTTCATTAAATTCCATGCGATCTATGCATACTTCACGATGAACACCGGGATCACTCTTCAGATAATTCTTATTAATGCGATGATAAACAATATACCACTTATCAGTACCGGGAACCTGTAATATGGAATTATGAGCAGGGCCATATATTTCCTTTTCCGGGTTTTGGATCAATACGACAGGGTTCTTAGCTACTTTAATCGGTCCCAAAGGTGATGTCGAAGTGCCATAAGCTACATGATAATTAGGAGAGCCGGTATCGTCTACCGACCACATGAAATAGTAAAGCCCGTTACGATAAAACACATAAGCAGCCTCACGGTAAGCATAATCCTGTAGCGTTCCTCCTTCGGGAGTCATCACCGTGATAGTCTCTTTCTTAATTGAAATCATATCATCATTAAGCTCTGCACCTGCCATATAACCGTTTCCCCAATACAAATATGACTTCCCCGAAGCCGGATCGGTGAACACGTCCACATCAATCTGTTGCCCGTGTCCTGTAGGTGAATCTGTTATAATAGGATGTCCCAAGTCAACAAACGGTCCGGCAGGCGAATCACTTATAGCCACTCCGATCTGCTTTCCTCTCCTCCTGCTTTAGGATTTCCACTGTAATAAAAGAAATATTTATATTGATCTCCTACTAACTTTTCCTCTATACATGGCGCCCACGCATTACCATCCGCCCAAGGTACCTGATCTGATTTTAAATCCAGCATCACTCCTTCGTCCTTCCAGTTCTTCAGATCGACAGACGAAAAAACAGTAAAATACCAACCACCCCATCCAGGCTGACCGTCTGTGGTAGAATAAATGTAGTACTTCTTTTTGTCTTATTGGAATACAAAAATTTCAGGATCGGCATGAAAACCCGGCAATATAGGATTATTGGATTGTGAAAAAGCAGGGAACGTTACTGCTAACATCAGACCGAACGCAATTAGAGTTTGTTTAATCGTTACTATCATTATTTTCATTCATTAGATAAAGGGGGAAATATCAGGTTGCGATACTTCCCCCTCAAGTATTATATTTCTTGATACTATTTATTTCAATGCTACCTTAATAGACTGACTATAGCAATATTCTGATGATTTGTCCGATTTGACTCCCACACGGGCGTAAAGATACGATTCGTTTACCAAACCACTCGGGATTTCAATTTCAGCTGTGTTTTCTTGATCGAGTGAAACAGCATTACCCAACGTCAACTCTGCTTCTTTCTGCTTCTCATCCGTCAGGATACCTGTACCTAGATAGATACCTACGTTTTCCATATTGGCATTGGCAACCACTTTGTTAATGGTGAAACGTGCTGTAATCTTGTTACCGTTTTTGGCAAAAGACACGTTTCTGACAAAGAAATACGGCGTCACAGGAATATCCTGCACTGTGTTTCCTCTTACGGTAATATAGATCGTATCATTAGAAGGTCTTTCCCAAGGTGCATTGCCCATACGCACCAATTTGTAATCACCATTGAAAAGGGACACGGAATAACTTCCATCTTGGGCAATATACACCGGAATAGAACCTTTCAGAGCATAACCATCCTGAAACAAAGCAAATTCGGAACTTCCGCTTCTAACCCCTACTGCCTCACCGTCATAAATAGCTTTTCCGGTTAATGTGGCTTTAGGTTCCTCAAAGTTGTCGTAGCTGCAACTGCTTACTGCCAACAAACAACATATCATAATAAAGAAAGGTATAATCTTTTTCATAATCTCTTATTTTTTTATTGGAATGGATTTTTAACAATCGTCGGATTGTTATTAATTACATCATCAGCAATGAATGAATAATAGTTGGACTGCTGGAAGGTTCTTGCCACCTTGAAACGTTCGGATCTGGTCTTTACGAAAATGTACTTGTCCTGATCCTGTGTTCCCGGTTTTGCCACTGCAATACGATAAGGATATAAACCATATACGATAGCTTTATCATTATCAGTATTTCCGTTCCAGGTAATATCGTCAGCTATTCTCCATCGTTTCATATCAAAATAACGGTGATCTTCGAAAAGCCAGTTCCACACGACGTTCGTTCTGAATCTTTTCTATTGTCAGGCTTGTTAAGCTGTTGGCCGGGAAACCGGCACGCTGACGCAAACGGTTGATGTAGGGTAAAGCTGTCGGTTCGTCATTCAATTCGAAAGCAGCTTCGGCGGCATTCAAATAGATTTCACCCAAACGGAACCAAGGCCACCAGTTTTCAGCGTAGTTACGGAGAGTGTAACCGGATGCCTCACTGATAAACTTACGGATGTAGAATCCGGTGTTGCTCACATTAGGACTGTTGGTTTGAGGTCCGTCCTGGCCGACAAAAAGTTTTATTATCTTCATAAAAACTTCCCAATTTCGGGTCTGTCAGCAAGTCATAAGAACCGGTCTTATCGTTCCAAACTGCTACTCCTGCCTGAATATCCACATCTTGATTTCTGAACTTGGAACCCGGATAGATAATCGTACCATACAAACGTTCATCCTTATTGGCAAAAATATCGCTTGGAGTGTCATATACTACATAATCATTACCATTTTTATAATGTAACGTTCCCGGAGTTCCATCCAGATAATCGAAAAAGCCTCTACCAATCCTAGTGACGGGCCGATGCAAGAAGAGTTGTCGTTATCCTCTCTTAAATGATGAACTACATTATCATAACCGAAGCTATGCACCTTCAGAGGATTCTTATAATCTTTCACCCAAATTGCTTCCTTATTCAGGGTCTTGTCCATAAGCATCTTGTAGAAGTTCACCCCTTTATCTGACTCCTTCTCATAAAGTTCATATCCACCTTTTTGTGATAATCTCTTGCGAAGCTGTCAATGATTTGCGATAGTAATCATCTGCCATATCGGACGGAATACCCACTTCTCCACCGGAAGTCACAATATTAGGAGTTTTTCAGCGCGTTGTACTTAGCGATAGAACCGGCATACAACATAGCGCGACTTTCCAACGCTAACGCTGTGTAATAGTTGGCACGAGTCTGACTGCCTTTATTACCCAATTGCGACTTAATCGCTTCACATTCACTATATACAAAATCATATATTTCGTGTTCCTTTGCACGTGGATTGCGTAAATAAGAAGGATCTCCGCTAAAGTCATACTCCAAAGTCGTTGTAATCAATGGTACACCACCCATACGTCTTACAAGCTCAAAATAAACGTAGGCGCGGATAAAACGGAACTCTGCTTTGAACTGAAGTTTCTCATCTGCCGAAATATCGGTCCCATACTTATCGATATTCTCAATAGACATATTGATGTCACGTATCAGTCCGTAATCCCACCAGCGTCCGTAGTCGTTTCCATAACGCAGTTCGTTACGATAATTCTGATCTAATGTACCACAATACATCGCATCGTCTGTTTCACACATACCACCGGTATTGAAATCACCGTGCAACTGTGGAATACGATTATAAAGATTGGCCAACTGCGATTTAATCATGTTCGGATCATTCCATACCAACTCATTAGTAAGAATGTTTTTGGGTTCTCTTTCGAACCAACTGTCACCACAACTCGACAACATGGAGGTGATGGCAGCTCCCATCAGAAGTATTTTTATAGATTTGCTTTTCATGATCACTTTCGTTTTTAGTATGTAATATTAAATCCAAGGAGGAATGTACGTTGTTGCGGATATACCACTGCAGCTGCGGCGGTAATTTCAGGATCGACTCCAAACTTACCCACATTGTCGAACGAACACAAGTTAGAAACATTCGCATAAACACGTACCTTCTGTGCACGGATCGGTCTCAACAGTTGAGCCGGCAAGCTGTAACCCACTTCCAAGTTCTTGATACGCAGATAGCGTACATTGTGCAACCAAAAGTCACTATTCTTATTGTTATAGCTGAATTCACCTTTACGGATGGCCGGATAACGTCCCGGTATCCATTCACTATCCGGATCATACAAGTCGGCACGATGCCAACGGTCTTCCAACAAATAAACCGGAGAGTTTCCGTTGCCATGATATGCATTGGCCAACTCATAGTTCTGTCTCCATCCTTGCATAGCACCACCGGAAAGGTCGATATTCAAGTCAATGCCCTTCCACTGCAAACCGATATTACCACCAAATGACATGATAGGTGCCCAGCCTTCAGGATAACCGATAGGGACGCTCATCCATACCATTGATGATGCCATCACCATTCACATCTTTATAGATAAAGTCACCAGGAAGCAGGGTGCGGTTATTATTTCCATCCAGGTTTACCGGATAATTACGAATTTCTTCTTCCGACTGGAATTGTCCGATAACCTGATATCCCCAATAAATACCTCCCCAACGGCCTTCCGCCGAATTGCGGTATTCATCCCAGGAAAGTTATTAAAACGCGGTTTGTAAGTCTCAATACTTTTGTAACGTGAGAAAGTAAAATTACCGCTTACGGTATAATTCAAATCACCGATATGGTCGGTCCATGTAACCATACCCTCCGCACCGATATAAGCTTGTTTATTCAAGTTTTCATTAGGTAACGAATAGCCTACTTCGCTCGGAAGCAATACATCATAGCGAGCAGCCGGCACACCAGTAATATCCTTACGGAAAGCATCGGCTGTGATCTTCAAACGATTATTGAACATAGTCAAATCAAAACCGATATTCGATGTCGTATTCTTAGTCCAGGACAAATTTGTAATAGGCAATCCTCTTTGATTCAGTCCGGTAACCAGTTCACCATCCAATACAGCGTTACCATTATTCCAGGTATAACCACTCAAGTAATCGAACAACTTTACATCTTTTTCTGTACCTGTCTGACCGATAGAAGCACGAATCTTTAAATCATCTACAACTGGTCTCAACTTTTCAAAGAATTTCTCTTCCGAGATTCTCCAACCGATAGATACACCCGGGAAGAATCCCCAACGATTATTCGCTGCATAAAGATAAGAACCATCATAACGAGCCAGTAATTCGACCAGATATTTATGAGGGCAAAATCGTAATTGATACGACCAATCCATCCGGCACGTGCCTCGTAACTCCATTCATCACCGAAACTGTTAAGTTCATCGAACTGCAATAGCGGCAAATAGTCGGTAGAAGGTTCTGTTCCATAAGTCTTCTTAGTCCAATCGTAATCGGAGGCTTCATAACCCAAAACAGCCGAAATATTGTGATTCTTAATCTGTTTGGCATAATTCAATTGTAACTGCATATAACGCGCAGGAACGCTACGATCAATTTGACTTCTCCAACGTCCTACGGCAGGAGTTCCATTATAAGTATCTTTCTTTTATCGTAGGTATAAATCTGATAAGCATATTGATAACCGTCAAAACGACTGTTAGTATAATTGTACGAGAAAGTAGCCTTTGCAGTCAAAAACCAAATGAGAAATCATACTGCGCATAAGCATTGATATTGGCATTACGAGTCAGATTATCTTTATAGCCGGCAATATCACGGCTGAAAGCTGCCGGATTGTAACCATTCTCATGTACATTATTGATATACTCCGGATTATCATTAGCATAAGGACTTTCAATCGGTTGCATTTTGAACATAGACAAAATAGCCGAATAATATCCATCACCGCCAGGCAAACCTACATCTTCGGTCTTTTCGTATTTACCGCTGATCTGTGCACCGATCGTAAAACGGTCTGTAATCTTTGTATCAATATTCAACTGAAGGTTGGTACGTTCATATTTGAAGTCGCGCATCATGGCATCCTGTCCGGTATGGGCTACAGAAAGGTAGTAATTGGTCCTTTCAGAACCACCCGTCACGTTAGCGTTAATGTGGTACTGTGGCACATTTTTTTTCTCATCACCATATCATAATAGTCATAACTCTTATATCCCGGTTCCGTACCGGCTTCCCATTTCGCCAGTTCTTCCGGGGCTATATAGCTTGCTTGGATCTTCGCCTCTGTTCTGCGCTGCTTCAGCCAACCCTCTTACATATTGTCCTGCATTTGCCAGTTTCGGGAAACGGGTCAGGTTTTGCCAGCCATAATATCCATTTACATTGATACTTACCTTATCATTCTTTTTACCTTTCTTGGTGGTTACCAAAACCACACCATTTGATGCACGCAAACCGTAAATAGCAGCAGAAGCATCCTTCAAGACTGTGATACTTTCAATATCTTCAATGTTTAGAGCATTAAAGACATCACTACCGGAAACATCCGATGCCTGCAACCAGTCACGACTATTCATACCTCCATAAGGAATACCATCAATTACAAACAGCGGACTACCCATATTACGAATTTCGAGATTAATTCCCCTACCCGGACGAGCATCCACAGCACGTGTAGATACACCTGCTATTTTTACCGGACAACGCTCCGGCAGTGGTGGTAGAAACAGAACGTGTCAACGCATCAGACTTGACATCACTGATTGCTCCGGTCAAACTTTTTCTTGGTTTGTGTACCATAACCTACCACTACAACTTCATCCAAAGTTTCGGTATCTTCTTCAAGAACAATCTGAAGACGTGCCTTTTCGCCAATCTTCACTTCTTTAGTCTTATAACCAATAAACGAGACTGCCAGTGTTCCATTCTTATCATCTACATTGATTGTAAAAAATTACCATCGATGTCTGTAATTGTCCCATTAGAAGTTCCCTTTACAGTTACATTGGCACCAATGATATCCTCTCCCCTTACATCAGCTACATGTCCTGTAACTTGTGTTTGTGCAAATGCAACAGCAGACAGAAACAGCTGTATGATACATATGCATAAGATTCTTAAATACCTCATAAATTAGAATTTAAAGATTAAACATTTTTTGTTGTTTTTTCGAACACAAATATACGTCATTGATATAGACTGAATAAACAAAAATCATGCATAAGAGCTACACAAATCATGCAATGAACGATTTACATACTCTAAATAAAATATTTATTCCTATTTTTGGACTTGTAATTGAAACAAATAAGCACAAGTTATGAAAAAAACACATTGCTTCTATTCTATTTTTATTCTTGTTATCAACTTTTCAGTTGATAGCCCAGTCTCATTCTGTAAAAAGATTGGGGATAGAGCAAGGATTATCAAATAATTATGTAGTCAGCATTACACAAGATAAACAAGGGTTCTTATGGTTTGCCACAGAAGAAGGACTTAATAAGTTTGACGGTACCCGCTTTTACTACTTACTATAAAAATGATTTGACACAGGACAATCAGGGAATCACCGGCAACGAGCTTAACCGGGTGTATGCTGACACGAAACGTCCCATTATTTGGATAGCCACTCAACGAGACGGACTAAATGCATATAATTATAATGAGCAAACATTTACCGCTTATCAGCATAACCCGGAAGAATCCACATAGTTTGATTACGAATGACGTAACAGACATTTCTCCTTCCACTCAACATGATGATGGTTTATGGATTAGTACCTATTATAGAGGTATAGAATATCTTGATATCACCAGCGGACAATTCACTCATTATAATAAAAGTACAGTTCCCGGTCTACCTTGCGACCAGACATGGACAGTATTGGACGGAGGTGATGGAAATTTGTATATCGGGCATGTCGGAAGCGGGTTCAGTATTTTTTCTCCAAAAGACAAGAGCGTAAAAACTTCCGAACGAAGCCGGAAACCCAATGAGTTTACCCGGTAATGATGTGTTTTTGTATTATAAAAGATGCAAATGGAAATATCTGGTTAGGTACAAATAACGGATTGGCTCTATATGATGCTGCTAATGAAAACTTCATAATGTTCAAAAACAACAAGAATGACAAGTATGCTACTTTATGCAGCCGTATATTATCCATCCGCCAACTGAAAGATAATAGGCTTTGGATTGCTTCAGAACTCAATGGCATTGCCATATTAAACCTTAAACAAAGTATGTTCCTTTCACCAGAACAGATCTCTCTCGAATATATACAGGAAGGTGATGACAGCCGGAGTCTCTCCAATGCAAGTGCCCGATGCATATTCCAGGATTCTTTTGATAATATCTGGATAGGCACATGGGGAGGAGGAATCAACTTTATCAGCAGAAAACCACCTTTATTCACAACATTGAGCTATTCCCCTATTCCAAACAATGAGAACAGTTTGAACAACAAAGTAGCCAGTAGCCTCTGTATGGACAGACAAGGACGGGTTTGGATCGGAACAGACGGTGGAGGAATCAATGTATTTGAAGGAGAGAAACGTATCGCTATCTATAAAAAAGAGAGTGGAAATATTCCTTCGAATTTTATATTAGCCTCTTTGCAGGATTCAAAAAGGTAATTTATGGTTTGGTTCCTACCAAGGGGGAATCAGCTATTATGATAACCGGAATAAAAAATTCGTTCCATCTCTTTATGGGGCAATCTAATCTGGATGTCCGTACGATCTATGAAGATACCCAGCACAACATTTGGGTAGGATACAGTGGAGGGATTGTTATATTGAACCCTCTTACAATGGAGATTATCCGACATTACAATACAGAAAACAGCGAACTACAAAGCAACTTTATACGCTCCATAGCTCAAGATGAGAAAGGGCGTTTCTGGATTGGGACTTTCGGAGACGGACTTGGTATATACACCCCGGACTTACAAAAAAAATCAAAACGTTCACTCAAAGGGATGGTTTCTGTTCCAATACTGTCAACCAGATCATACAAGATAAACAAAAAAGAATGTGGATAGGAACAGGAGAGGGATTGGTTTGTTTCCTGTCTACCGATGAACTGAATTATAAGACTTATCAACGGAAAGACGGCCTGATCAATACAAATATCTGCGCTATAGCAGAAGACAAAAAAGGAAATATCTGGTTTAGTAACAACAAAGGTATCAGCTGTTATGTTACAAGCAAAGACTGTTTTTACAACTATGGTCACTCTGATGATGTACCGGCGGGAAGTTTCTCAAGCAGTTGTGTTACACAAAACAAGAACGGATGGATTTATTTCGGTTCTATCAATGGAGTATGCTGCTTCAATCCCGATATCACCATGAACGAACAACCAGCTCCGGCAGCAGTTATCACAGAAATGAAAAATACTCGGACGATTGAGCAACCTGGAAAATCAATGACATGATTATCAATTTATCCAAAGGACAGAATGTAGAATTAAGTCATGCGCAAAATAGCTTTGGACTTACATTTAACGTACAAAACTACTCACTAGTCAACCAAGTGGAATATGTTTATATGCTGAAAGGGCTTGAAAACTCATGGTACACCGTCAATGAGAACAACAGCGTCACTTTCCGAAACATTCCTCCGGGAAAATATGAATTCCTCATCAAAGCAAGGGTACATAATCAAGAATGGCCTGAAGAAGCTACTTCACTTACCATCCGTGTCAATCCCCCTATTTGGCTGACATGGTGGGCAAAACTTATCTATATTTTGGTATCTATCAGCATCATTTATCTTATCCTGCATGCATATAAAAAGAAGCTGGATTTGGAAAGCCTCTATACTTTGGAAAAGAAAAACCATGAGCAGGAACAGGAATTGAACCAGGAACGTTTGCGGTTCTACACCAATATCACCCATGAACTACGTACACCGTTGACCTTAATCCTCGGTCCCTTGGAAGATATGCAAAAAGAAACCTCACTTCCGGCAAAACAAGCCCAGAAGTTATCTGTCATTCATCAGAGTGCACTACGGCTGCTCAACTTGATTAATCAAATACTGGAATTCCGGAAGACAGAGACACAAAACAAGAAATTGTGTGTCAGCAAAGGCAATATCGCTCCTCTGATCTATGAGATAGGGCTTAAATACAAAGAACTAAATCAAAAGACCAGGATTGATTTCCAGATTCAAACAGAAAAAGAAGAGATACTCCTTTTTTCTTTGATAAGGAAATCATTACCATTATATTGGACAACCTGATTTCCAACGCGATCAAATATACGGAACAGGGACGCGTCACTCTAAGTTTGTATCAGACAATGCGCAATGAGGTTGCTTATACAGAGATAAAAGTCAGTGACACGGGATATGGAATTTCTGCTGAAGCCCTGCCACATATTTTTTTTGACCGTTATTATCAGGAAAGCGGCAAGCATCAGGCATCCGGAACAGGCATTGGCTTGGCCCTAGTGAAAAATCTGGTCACCCTGCATGAAGGAGAAATCCGGGCAGAAAGCATACAAAACGAAGGAAGTACTTTCTATATCAGCCTATTGACGGATAATATCTATCCGAATGCCTTACACGCAGATTCTACAGAACCGATTCAAGAAGATACGAATCAGGAAGCAAGCCTTGAATATCCACAAGAAACCACACTGGATACCGGCAAACCAATCCTGTTGATTGTAGAAGACAATGAAGAGATACAGAAATATATCGCCGAGTCCTTCGCTGATTCGTTCGAAGTACTCACAGCCTACAACGGAGAAGAAGGGAAGCAACAAGCTCTTTAGCCGCATCCCGGATATTGTAGTCAGCGATATTATGACGCCTGTCATGGACGGTATCATTCTCTGCCGGCAATTGAAAGAGGACGTACGAACCAGTCATATCCCCGTCATCTTGCTGACAGCCAAGGATTCTCTGCAAGATAAAGAAGAAGGATATGAGGTAGGAGCCGATTCTTATCTGACAAAGCCTTTCAGTGCTTCTCTGCTGCGTAGCCGTATCAATAATCTGCTGGAATCAAGAAAGAAACTGATAGCTCAATTCCAGACACAATCCGTTCCGGGCAATCAGGCAGATTTAAAAGAAAAACGTATCGTAATCGCCGAAGCTCTAAGCAAGCTGGATAATGAATTTATTGAAAAAATCACCCTTTTAATCGAAGAAAACCTCTCTTCGGAGAAAATTGATATTACCTATCTTTCAGACAAGATGTATGAGCGGTTCCACCCTCTACCGGAAAATGAAAGCACTGACAGGATTATCGACCAACGAATATATCCGGAAAGTGAAAATGCAAAATGCAGAACGTTTATTGCTTGAAGGGAAGTTCAAACATCTCTGAAATCGCCTATAAAGTAGGAATGAACAGTACGGGGTATTTCCGTCAATGCTTTAAAGAGGAATTTGGCGTCTCGCCTTCGGATTACCTGAAGCAGATCATACAATCATAAAAAGGGAGAGAGCCATTTACACTTAATACGTTTTGAGAAACAAATTAAGCTCCTACCGAAAAAGAAGAGGGTAAAGTCATAATGCCTAAATTAAAAGGAAAGAGTCCGGTGCTAATACCGAACTCTTTATCTATCTTGCTAATTTATAAACCTCCAACTTTTGGAGGCCACTTCAAACGATGCGGCAGGAGTATTTCTCTAAAGAAAAGTGTTTTAACACATTCTTTATAAATCTAATTATAATAAAGGAGGGGAGGAACCTATTAAAACAGAACCTGTTAAACAGCATCTACAAAAAGGATTTACAAGTAGCAGTCGTGCGAACTAAGTCATTCCCTCAATTCTTCAGTCATTGTTTTTAGTAATGACCTGCTGTCACTTAACGGCAAATCCGTAGCTAAATCCCAACTCATCATACCTTTCAGCTTCTGTTCCTTTGCATAACGGGTTTTGATACGAATGTTATCCTGACCGTCAAACACATAAGTATCTCCCTGATAGGTCACTTCATTCTGTGCAGGCGTGGTAATCAATCCATCCTGTACAAAATTGAAATAAGCCTCTGTCTTCTTTGAATTATCTTTGGTCACCCCATAAAAAGAAGAACTCCTGCCACCAGTTTTTCCTTCGGAATACCATACTCCAATACCATCTGTATATCCGAACAATATTTATCGGAAAACGAACCGGTGAAGGACCATAGCACTGAAGTGAAATAAAATCAACAGCTTCAATAGCTTCCTTACTAATCTTATAACAAACAGGATGCAAAGACACACTGAAAAGATATTTGTCTCCCAACACCTCTCTCATTTTCAGGATAGCCAGACTATAATCTTTGTATTCTTTCTCATTCTCCGCCCACTCAAAATCAAGATCAATGCCATCCAGCTTATTCTTTTCCAGTACAGTCTTTATATTCTTTGCAAACGTCGTACGAGCGGCCTCATCGGCCACCATCGCTTTCCATTCGCCACTGGAAGCTCCCAAACGTATTTTCACTTTTGTACCTTTTACTTTTGCACGAACCGATTTAATCAAACCTTCCCAAGTGGTCATCCCTTTTCCCTGAAATACACGCGGATTCTCAAATGACAATGATCCGTCTTTATTAGGATGAACATTCAAGAAAATAAGGTCGTCACTTGCCCGCAAGCTTTCTGTAGAAATACGACCACGGTTGTAAAAATTACCCCGCACATAAGAACTGACCATATAGTCTTGTTGTGCAAACAATGATAATCCAACAAACACAAAAAGAGAAGAAGAATACAATTTTTTCTTAGCATTAGCATAATGATTGATAATTAAAACGTTTAGATTGCAAAAATACGCATATCAAAAGGAAACAGATGTTCAAAAAAACAACCTATAATACTTCCAAAAATCAACATAAAGTTTTCTATTCAGAAATTTACAACAGATAAATATTGAATTCTCTAACATCATCCAAAGGGATAAGAATAATATTTGCAGGTTTCTACTAAAACATAAATAAAAGAAAGAGTTCCATTTCCCGCAAAAAAAGCCTATCTTTGTTCCGTTAAGATAATAAATCACGCATAAAACTCATGCCAGGAGATTCATTTTGCATACAATATACCAACTGTACGGGATGTCCAAAAAATGTTGAGAATATCCTTGTATATAGAAACTTACCTAAAGGAGAGCATATCCCCAAGGATAAGTGTACGCAGAATTGTATGCTTTTTATGATAAAGGGCGAATTACTTATCAATAGCGAAGAGCATCCCGGAATAACGTTACGCGAGAGACAAATTGTTTTGCAAGCTATTGGCTCCAAGGTCGAAATACTGGCACTGACAGATGTTGAATACGTTGTCTACTGGTTCAACGAACTGCCTTTGCTTTGCGAAGACCGATATAGGGAAATGATGGAACAGGCGGAAGCTCCTTTGACCTACACTCCACTGATTATGAGCGAAAGGCTTTACCACCTTGTCACCAGTATGCCCGAATTCCTCGCTGAGGAAAACCCTTGCAGCAAGTATATCGACTTAAAATGCAAAGAACTGGTTTTCTTGATTACCAACTTCTATCCGCTACCCCAACTGGGTTCATTCTTCTATCCGATCAGCACTTATACGGAAAGTTTCCACTATTTCGTCATGCAGAATTACAGCAAGGTGAAGAACGTGGAAGAATTTGCGCATCTGGGGAGGATATACGACCACTACTTTCCGCCGCCTTTTCAAAAACCTCTATGGTGTGCCCGTATACGAATGGATACTGGAAAAGAAACGGGAAGGAATCCTGGAAGACCTGCAGCACACCAAAATGCGAATCACTGAAATCTGTAACAGATACGGATTCGACTCCCTGTCGCATTTCGCACACTTTTTGTAAAGACTCTTTCGGAGATACCCCCACGCGCTTTACGCAAGAAAGCAGCCGGTGGTGAGAAAATCGGAAAGGTACAATAAACAGTCCCATCCTACTAATGTGCCAATCAGTTGCACCATGCGCGCATACTGGCTGGCATATTGACACATTGGCGCATTGATTCATTATTAAGGAATTATTTCTTTAATTCTTTGCTCAATCAATCTATTTCCCCTATTTTTGCAGTCTGTAAGAGGTGTAAAACGTCGAAATTTTAGTTCTAACAATTAAATAATTTAAATTCAATCATTTATGTGGTTAAGTTCAAATTCATCTGTAGGAAGGAAAGTGGTGATGAGCGTTACCGGTATCGCCCTTGTCCTGTTTCTAACATTTCACATGGCGATGAACTTGGTTGCAATCATCTCAGCTGATGGTTACAACATGATTTGTGAGTTCCTGGGAGCAAACTGGTATGCGTTAGTGGCTACCGCAGGACTAGCCGCTCTTTTTGTGATCATTCACATCATCTACGCATTCTGGCTGACAATGCAGAATCGCAAAGCGCGTGGTAGCGAACGCTATGCAGTGGTTGACAAACCAAAAACTGTAGAATGGGCATCTCAAAACATGTTAGTGCTGGGTCTGATCGTTATCGTAGGTCTTGGTTTGCACCTCTTCAACTTCTGGGCAAAAATGCAGTTGCCAGAACTGATGCACAACATGGGCATGCACGCTGATACACTGACGCTGGCTTATGCAGCAAACGGTGCTTATCACATCCAGCAGACTTTCTCTAGCCCGGTTTACGTAGTTCTTTACCTCATTTGGCTGTTTGCTTTGTGGTTCCACCTGACTCACGGTTTCTGGAGCTCTATGCAATCACTGGGATGGAACAACAAAGTATGGATCAATCGTTGGAAATGTATTTCTAACATCTATTCTACGATTGTAGTACTCGGTTTCGCACTGGTAGTAGTGGTATTCTTCGTGAAATCACTGATTTGTGGCGGTGCTTGCTAAATAGTAAATTGTAAATGATTAAATTGTAAATAATATTATGATCAAGATAGATTCAAAAATTCCAGAAGGCCCGGTGGCTGAGAAATGGACCAACTATAAAGCTCACCAGAAATTGGTGAACCCCGCTAATAAACGTCGTTTGGACATCATCGTTGTGGGTACGGGTCTGGCAGGTGCTTCTGCCGCTGCTTCACTTGGTGAAATGGGTTTCAGAGTATTCAATTTCTGTATTCAGGATTCTCCCCTGTCGTGCACACTCTATCGCTGCACAGGGTGGTATCAATGCTGCGAAGAATTATCAAAATGATGGTGACTCCGTTTACCGTCTGTTCTACGATACTGTAAAAAGGTGGGGACTATCGTGCCCGTGAAGCAAACGTATATCGTTTGGCTGAAGTGTCTAACGCTATCATTGACCAATGTGTAGCGCAAGGTGTTCCTTTCGCTCGCGAATATGGCGGTACACTGGACAACCGTTCTTTCGGTGGCGCACAGGTATCCCGTACATTCTATGCTAAAGGCCAGACTGGTCAGCAGTTGCTGCTGGGTGCTTACTCTGCATTGAGCCGTCAGGTAAACGTAGGTACTGTTAAACTGTATACCCGCTACGAAATGCAGGATGTTGTCATCGTTGACGGACGTGCCCGCGGTATCATCGCAAAAAATCTTGTAACAGGCAAATTGGAACGTTTCGCTGCTCACGCTGTAGTAATCGCTACCGGTGGTTACGGTAACGCTTACTTCCTGTCTACCAACGCTATGGGTTGTAACTGTACAGCTGCTATCTCTTGCTACCGCAAGGGTGCTGTATTCGCAAATCCTGCATACGTTCAGATTCACCCGACTTGTATTCCGGTACATGGTGACAAGCAGTCTAAGCTGACTTTGATGTCTGAATCTCTCCGTAACGACGGTCGTATCTGGGTTCCGAAGAAGAAAGAAGATGCTGTAAAACTCCAGAAAGGCGAAATCAAAGGAAGTGATATTCCGGAAGAAGACCGCGACTATTACTTGGAACGCCGCTATCCGGCATTCGGTAACCTGGTTCCGCGTGACGTTGCCAGCCGTGCCGCTAAAGAACGTTGCGACGCTGGTTTCGGTGTAAACAACACAGGTTTGGCCGTATTCCTCGACTTCTCTGAAGCTATCAACCGTTTGGGTATCGACGTTGTTCTTCAACGTTATGGTAACCTCTTCGATATGTACGAAGAAATCACTGACGTTAATCCGGGCGAACTGGCTAAAGAAATCAGTGGTGTGAAATATTATAACCCAATGATGATTTATCCGGCTATCCACTACACAATGGGTGGTATCTGGGTAGACTACGAACTGCAAACCACTATCAAGGGTCTGTTCGCTATCGGTGAATGTAACTTCTCCGACCATGGTGCAAACCGCCTCGGTGCTTCTGCATTGATGCAAGGTTTGGCTGACGGTTACTTCGTATTGCCTTACACTATCCAGAACTATCTGGCAGACCAGATCACTGTTCCTCGTTTCTCTACCGATCTTCCTGAATTCGCTGAAGCTGAAAAAGCTGTTCAGGCTAAGATCGACAAGTTCATGAACATCCAGGGTAAAGAATCTGTTGATTCTATCCACAAGAAACTGGGTCATATCATGTGGGAATACGTAGGTATGGGACGTACGGCAGAAGGCTTGAAGAAAGGTATCGCTGCACTGAAAGCAGTCCGCAAGGAATTCGAAACAAATCTGTTTATCCCCGGTTCTAAAGAAGGTATGAACGTAGAGCTTGACAAAGCAATCCGTCTGTACGACTTCATCACTATGGGTGAGCTTGTTGCTTACGACGCATTGAACCGTAACGAAAGTTGTGGTGGTCACTTCCGTGAAGAATATCAGACTGAAGAAGGAGAAGCAAAACGTGATGACGAAAACTTCTTCTATGTAGCATGCTGGGAATATCAAGGTGACGATGAAAAGGCTCCGGTATTGCACAAAGAACCGCTGGTATACGAAGCTATCAAGGTTCAGACCCGTAACTACAAGAGCTAATCGGTGAAGTTAAACATTTAAAAGAATTAGACGAAAATGGATAAAAATATATCATTTACACTGAAGGTATGGCGTCAAGCAGGCCCGAAGGCTAAAGGCGCTTTTGAAACCTACCAAATGAAAGATATCCCCGGTGATACTTCCTTCCTCGAAATGCTGGATATTCTGAACGAACAGCTCATCAGCGAAAGAAAAGAACCGGTTGTATTCGACCACGACTGCCGCGAAGGTATCTGCGGTATGTGTTCTCTTTACATCAACGGACATCCGCACGGTCCTGCAACAGGTGCTACTACCTGCCAAATTTATATGTCGTTTCAACGATGGTGATACCATCACTGTTGAACCTTGGCGTTCGGCTGGTTTCCCTGTCATCAAAGACTTGATGGTAGACCGTACTGCATACGACAAGATTATGCAAGCTGGTGGTTATGTAAGCGTACGTACAGGTGCTCCTCAGGATGCCAACGCTATCCTGATCGCGAAACCGATCGCTGACGAAGCTATGGATGCTGCTTCTTGTATCGGTTGCGGTGCTTGTGTAGCTGCATGTAAGAATGGTTCTGCTATGTTGTTCGTTTCTGCAAAAGTTAGCCAGTTGAACTTGCTGCCGCAAGGTAAACCGGAAGCTTTGCGTCGTGCAAAAGCTATGTTGTCAAAGATGGACGAACTGGGATTCGGTAACTGTACCAACACTCGTGCTTGTGAAGCTGAATGTCCGAAGAATATTTCTATCAGCAACATCGCTCGCTTGAACCGCGACTTCATCATCGCAAAATTAAAAGACTAGAAACTGCTAGATTTCAATAGCGAGAGCTTAATTTGATTAATGACAGAATCCCCCTGCCGGCTAGTCCGACAGGGGGATTTCTTTATCTGTATGAGTAGATCACAATTATTATTAATACGGATCAGTAACATGAACTTTTAATTCATAAGTTTCACCGATTTCACCTTATAGCCAAAACTGTTATGAATGAGAGAATTACGGGTGAAAGCGAGGATTGAAATAAGGTAAAATCATTCGTTACCGCTTTCACCTGTCTTATTAAAATATCCCTTGAGCTAAAACAATTATCATTATAGCTAATCTGGATATGCTTATAGCAAATCCGCTTTCAGGTGTTAATGAGTGAACTGTGCGGATGTAATACTTTGGCCGCCAGGTCTTAACACCTTAGTTCTCATGTGTTAATACTTGAGTTGTTGCATCTATATATCTAGCATCTTGGAGCTATATATCCAACATCTTGGAGCTATATGTCCAACAGTCGGTATGAATAAACTCAATAGGTGAAACCAAGAAGGTTCAGTTTCGCCTGAATTTCTCCCTTTGCTTTCACCCGCTGTTACCTTATTCATCGGCATTTAGAGAATTGGGTGAAACCGGTGAACCGCAATTATCTTACATAGTTGCATTTATGAAATGTCTTGCCTACGTAAATTACGTGGAGAGGCACCAAAAGATTTCTTGCAGAAATTAGAAAAAATGGGGTAAAGATTCAAAACCATATTTATAGCATATCTCCGAAATGCTATATTCGGAGTTGTTCAAGTCGTCCAGAATGCCCTCTTTTACGTCTCGCCAGCATCCATTCATAAACAGGTTCATGAAAGACGTTATTGAAGATACGACGGAATGTACTAAGGGTATATCCACCCAATTGTGCCAGTTCTTCCACTGTCTTTACTTTCTTATAGTTTTGAATACCGAAGTATTGGAAACTGTTTACATATTTAGAGAGTGGATGCACCAAGCTCGAAAGATCATAATCGGAATAATAGTATCCCAACACGAACGCTAATTCTTTTCGTTTCAGAGATAGCAAATCCCGACAGACTTTATCTCCTTTCAAATAAGTAATAGACCCATTGAGGAAATATTGCAGTTCTGGAATTATTTTTAATGGAGTATAAATAAGTGGAGGAGATACTTCCTTCATGATATGATTGAAACGGAAATCACAAAACAGTTCGGGCTGGATAAAACGATAATAAATGCACTCACATTCAGTCATAGCAAGCATCTCAAACATAGAACCAATAGCCTGAAGGATAAATTCACCTTCCTTAAGCATTGTCCCCGCATATTCCTTACTATTGACCAGTATTTCTCCCTTCATCAAAAAAAGGATAAGATTTTCTTCACACTTTTGAGCCGGTTTATGAAAACCACGCTGATAAATTACATGAGTAATGGCATTGCTCACTGCTTTCGGACATATTTGACAATCCCAAGTTCCTTGACAAATAGATGGCATACGCTGACTGTGTTTGTTTTTGTTTATGCTGCCAGCAAAAATATATGAAATCTTTCATATTGCCATAAAAAAAGGAGAAAAGTGAAAAAAGAGGTTGAAGAGAAATATATAAAACTTCGTGAACTGGCTTTATCTTTTAAGATTCAAGATCAATAAACTAACAGCCATAGGTCTAATTTAGTAAAACCTACGGCTGTTATCCTTTCGTCCTTACCGGACTCTATATATTTCTAAATATATATTAATTTGCATCAGGTGTCACAGGCTTATCATTATCATCTTCCCAATTCTTTACATCTGTTGCAATATCTATCTTATCTGCTCCAGCTGGCAAAGTCAACTTATAGCGTATACTATTACCTATACCCCATTTTGAATCTTTAGAAAGAGTAACTGTTTTAGAACCATCAAAGAAAGTTTCGTTAGCACTATTTACCATCTTCGTTGTTTTATATTTTATAACAATCTGAGCACCTTCAACATCTTGCGGTAATAACATTAATGAACCATCGGGCGAATCTAAACCAAAATAGCCACTGGCATCTGCAGTGCTTGCAACAGTTATCGGATAGGTATATCCAGCAGCTACTGTTTCACCAGTGCTCCATGTCCCAACAGCAACATCAGCAGCATAAGTATATGTAGCATTTCCTCCTTTTACACCCGTAATCTTTATTTCAGTAATAGTATAGGTGAAACTTGTATCTTCCGGTTTATAAGAGAAATTAATCTTAGCAAGAATATGTTTAAAATCCAAAGTGACTGTGTTACTATCAGCTGGTTTAGCTGTATTTTTAGCCGCAACAACTAAATCTGTTTGTTCTGCAGAAGTTGCTCAATAGCAAACGCAAAGTAGGATATCCTTTTGCGGCATCAGTAGGATTTACCAATGTTAAAGCGCTCGGATAACCAAAGAACTGTACATTTTTGCCTACAGGCCAATAATATTTATTATCACCTGAAGTTATCCAACTACCCTGTTTTCCTGTATATTCAACTCCATCCATATACGGAGAGCCAAGAAGCGTTGTTGAAAAATCAAAATCATTTGCCACAATAAATGAACTTACTTTAAAGGAACCAAAATTCACATTAGTCATTTCTGCTGCTCTTGATGTTCCTTTAACAATCGTACCAATATTAATCTCCGCTTTCTGTGCAGCATTCTCAAATTCTTCATTCTGTGAGCAACCCGTAATTGCCAAAGCAGCTGTAACTGCCAATAAAATCTTCTTCATAACTGTATTTTTTAAAGTTTATAATATTGTTATATTTTGTTTATAGCATCTATTTCAATTCACGGGTAACTCAACATTATCTTCGGGTCCCCATTCATCAACATTGCCACCCATTCCTCCACCTCCATCAGGATTCGGTGGTGTTTCCGGCTTATCAACCTCAATCTTATCATCAGGCGGTAACTCAATCTCCGGTGGTGGGGTTGGTTTTCCATCTTCCCCTGTTCCAGCATTTTCAAGTGTACCTATTATTTCAGTAACATCAATTGTTGCTTCCTGAACTGTATTATCTGTTTTGATAAATTTCAATATTAATATTATAGCATCTTTCTCACTAGAAGTTTCTCTCTCTGATGTTGACATTCGCGTCGGCATTGTCATTTCCTTTACTTGTTTGAAAGCGGTGAAAGATGCCGTTACCTTATTGTCTCCCTTCCTTACCTCAAAGTAGATAGGTTGTGAGCTACATACTCCACGACCTTTGCCTATACAGTAACAATCGGATAATCCATCAATGCTTCCTACCACTGTTGCAACATACTCCAAACCTTTAGCCTCTACTGCAAAAAGAATATTTTTTCACCACAGATTCCAACTTCCAGTCTAAGCGAAGCACTTCTTCACTCTTCTCTATTTTCAGCTCATCTATATTCAACACATACAATGAATCCGGTGACCAAACCATCTTTTCCGTTCCTTCAATCCCTAAACCATTACAGTTTCCCGTGTAGGCTTCTATCGTTTCATAAGACTCTTCGCCCCTGATTCGTATAGATTCCGTGTTATAGTTGTAGGCTACTACCGAATACCGTCCCGGAGGAACTTTCATTTCTCCGCCTCGTACCGAAAGGTACTTATCTACTTTCCTGCCATCTCCGTACTTCGGATAAAAAATCACCCGAACTCCCTCCGGCAGTTGATCTGTCACTCCATCCCAATCCAGCTTTATATCTACCCCACTTACGGGATAATCATCCAATATATCGCGACGGCTACATCCAGTTAGCATCAGCAGCAAGGACAAAAAGCACAAGAAACCCGTATCTTGTATTTCGCATTGCGCCCTCCTATCTCTTTTTTGTTGTTATCAGCCATACCAAAGAAACTTTCGCCTTGGTAGGACCAATAAAGTTATAACGTCCACTATTTGTCCATATAATATCTCCCTCATAAGGAGTATATTTTTTATATTCTGTTGTCAAATACCCTATGCCAAGACTGAATTCAATGGAAAAATGCCGTGCCAGTTGCCGTGCATATCCGTAAGTCACTCCCGCAGCTCCATAATACTTACCTTGATAGCCGTCTCCACGCAGCTGGAAGTCATATATCCCGCCTTCAGCATAAAGTCCGATAAAATGTCCGGTCAATCGGTCGCGTTTCTGACGGTTTCCCAGCCAACAACGTCCTTCCATCCCTCCCGAAAGGAGCTGATAGCAGAAATCATGTTTGCTATTCAGCCACCACGGACATTTATATTCAGTATTCAAAGACCACCTCTTGCCTATCGGAATTTCCACTTCTATATTTGGCGCCAATGCCAAATCATATAACAGATTATTCTTCACTGCAAGCACAGTTTGACTTTTCACCGGCCCTTCTGCCTCCGATATATCGACCTCACAGGCCTGTTTTTCTTCACTTTCTCCCACAGGCTTATCAGGTTGATCTTTCGGAAGCGCCTCTTCCTGCTTTGAAACAAACAACCCGGAGACAGAAGATACCGGTTCAAAAGCCTCTTTACCTAATTTCGAAAGTTTCTCCGACAATCGTAATAACCGATCTCCGCAGTTCTGGAAAGATATTGTGAACAATGTATCGGTAAGCAATTCCCCGATTCAATTTTCGCAACAGTTGTTTCCGTTTATTGACATCATTCTTATGATAATCAATCAATATCAGCACTTCTTCCCCGATCTGGCAAGTTGGAGTCGGATGCCACCAACTTACGAAACTCCGACCAATCCTCTCCCTCTGAAAAAAATGAATCTTATCAACACTAACATCCGAATTATACCGTTGTAAGAATTCCTTTATCGAATCATTTCTCCGAGCAGCCAAACTTCTATTATAAGATTCATCACCATCAGGAGAAACAAAAGTTTCCACATTCAGCGCTGTTATATATTTCGTATTCAAGTTTCCGAGAAGCAAAGAATCTAAAATTGTAATTACCTGATTATTACCTTTATAACTAAGATCCACTTTCGCTTCATTCGCATCAAAATATATCACCACCCGCCGGATTGTATCATTCGCAACAGCGAAAAAAATGGAATCGAAGCATACCCACTTTCTGGAAGGCTTAATAAAGCCATAAGAATAGTCAATATATAGATACCATGGTTCATTGTCGTTCGTTTCTGATGACAAATATAGAAGTTAGAAAAACAAACCGAATCATACTTTTAGAACAAAAATCAAGACATGAAAGATTCTGTGAAACGATTGAAACGATTTTGCAAGTTTTGAGAGTTTAAGGTCAATAATAAACAGAAAAAATGTCCTTGGTAACTCATCTGCGTGATAACACCGTACTTCTGTTCCGCCTGCATCAGCAGTTCACATTCATAGGAAGTTCTGACAAGCGGCTTTTCCACATACACATGGATGCCAAGCTTCATCGCCTCTATACAAATCGGGAAATAACTATGATCGGGAGTCGCCAAGAATTTTCTACGAGATATTTTATACCCATCCAAAAATTTCATTGAAGAAATCATGTATCAAAGTGGGTTTATGAATAGATCACATTTCTATAAGGAGTTTACAAAGCGGATGGGAGTGGTACCTAAAGACTACCGTTTTGCATAATAAAAAGTCAGATTATCAATATTCTTAACAGTCTCACCTATGGTTTGCAAACGCATACAAGTTGCATCAAAAATATCCATCTTATCAGGAGAAGCTAAGAAATCATTTACAGAAATGACACTACCACATCTTTCTATAGTTGTATTAATACGTTCTTCTACAAAAAGAAGCATATCCAATATGTCAGCATTAGATATAGATTGCGTCTTTCTCTATATGATCGCGAAATAAACTACGCATAATTGCGGTTAAAGACACGACATCCACTTTTGCATTAAAACGCTCTTCTAATGACTCTTTTATTTCCATTCGAGTAAAATAATCCGGATCTTGAAGCTTTACACAAATATGAATATCACTATCCTCTTTCTGCTCACCACGAGCCACAGAACCAAAAAGTCCTAACTTTTTTCAATTCCATATCTCTCCCCAAATTCTTCCTTAAAATTCTGGAGAATAGCGATTATTTCATCTTTTGTTTTCAACTGACACTATTGTTATAATGCAAATATTAAAATTAATATTGGAATTAGCAGATTCTTAATCATATTTTGTAGTATCACTAATTAAAATAAGATGCACAGGTCATCGAATTTTCATCGATCCCCTGTACACCTACTACTCTAAATTTCTACTTCAAAACATAAATAGCCTAATTATGCTGCCGAATCCATTATTAACAATCATGTTAGTTTTATCCATCAAAAGTACAGAACATAATTACGTAAATAGTTCAGAAGTGCCCAGAACGCCATCATCATTGCCAATACAAACAAAACGACAAATCCGATTGCCAAAGCAATCCAATGTTGTGAATGATCATCAGAATATTCTTTATGACCATCATTAAACTTGTATATTGTCCGCACTGTCTGCGCTCCTGCCAATAACCCGAACACTCCGGCAAAAATACCATTATGAATGTTTCCACCGCCACGAAGTGCCCGCTTATCAATTAAGAATTGAGGCGTCCTGCTCGCTACCACATACAAACCGGTAGCTATTAAAGTAGAAAACATCATACCGACTCCCATCATCCAATACATCAAGATACCCACAATGACACCTAACCAGATTAATTTCCGAACCATCAAAATGACGTTCTTCACCACTATTAATCACATCAGTCAATGAGTTTAAGCGTTCTATGACATCAGCGTCAGTAGGACACATACCGATAACCTGATCAATCAAAAAGAACAGATTTCTTAATTTGCTTCATCTTTGTCGGCTTTCTGAATTCATCATCATCTGTTTTTTCAATCACCGTCCAAGTAGCAAATGCCTCATCCATCAGCTTCCACGCCTCCGTTATCTCTTCATCCGTCATTTTCTCCGGCATTCCGGCTGCAAGGCGTTTATTCAACATTCCTTCTACCGTAAAAACCTCTTTATAACGTGCGCCCTTATACCATACAAAAAACATATGCCCCACAATAAATAAAACAACGGCAATATACAAAATCAGTTGGAGAACAGCCAATATCTTTACTCCCAAAGGAACTCCGTCATCCGCCGCAGCATCAGCTATTGCATCAGCTCCACTACCGCTTTTTACAAGTGTCAATCCATTAAAGGCAGCATCTTTTCCGCCTTTATCAAGTCCGGAAAACGACAACTTATCATCTTTATAAACGACTTTGCATTGACCGGAAATCCCGGCATCAACCTCCGGACGTCCGCCTACAAAAGAAAGAGTCAGTTCATTCCCGTTCATACTCTCGACGTAAAACTCATAAGTTGCCATCAAAGATTCCCTTCCACCGGGTTCCAGCATATTCACTTCCATAAATCCATTGCATCTGGCATTCTCATTATAAGGATTCAATTGCCAATTACCATCCCAATTCAATGTGAACGCAACCTTTAAATCGCCTTCTTTATTTGCTCCTAGCCAGTCACCGCTAAAAACATCTTCCTGCGCAAATGCAGTCATCGAAATAACCATCATTACAATGGCACACAAATACTTTTTAATATTCTTCATAATATAATAAAATTAATATTTCAACACCTTGGCTGCCACGTTCTTAAATTGCGGCATAGCAAGCCCGATAGAAGCTCCAATATAAGTCGGATCACAAATTATGTACTTCTTTCCGCTTACAGTTATATAAATCTCCATCAATGTTTTCATCAAAAACAGACCGCTGTTGCCATGTGATTGGGATATTCCAACAATACAACATCAAGCCCCATAAGAGTACGTACCAAATAAGAGTATAACACAGCACGGTCTTCGCAATCGGAATAAGGATAGTAGAACAGCTCATCCACAAAGAAAGGCTTTTCATAACCAAACTGGTCACCATCTGTCTTATAATCAAAAGCTGTCTGCACGAAATTAATCAGTATATTAGCGGCTTCCGATTGTTTTTTCCCTTGTATGGCAGCTTGCAATGATGGAAGCACCGTCTGTTGTACTTCCTGACTGACAGGAGCTCCCACATAGACAGAAAAGTCACATTGCGGATAATCCTTATAGAAGGAAATAAGTCCCGAATTTACTTTCGAGCAGACTTTGACGGATGGATAAGCTTTTTCGCTTGCAACGTTTTCTCCACGTAAGTTCCTGAAAAGGGTTGGGGAGTAGTGATATTCATATTTACCGGGTTCTTCGCATTGGCGAAATCACGGTTGTAAGTGTAAATAGAATTAGTTTTTATCCGGGGTAGTATCAAACCTGTAATAGTTTACTCCATTCAAAGTAATAAAACAGGTAGCATAAATCATGTTACCCGAAGCATAGAATAAAGTAAGGCGGTTATCCATACGCGCCACCTTAACCCTATATCCCGATTGAGAAAGGAGAAACATTTGCATAAGAGCTATTTCATCGGAATGAGTACTTCCACATAGTTCAGTAGCCACTTTCCTCGTCAACAGCAGATAACCATAGTCATTCAGGGCATTATCCTTTTTAAAAGCCAGACAGTCGTCTATCAAAGGCTGATAGTTGCTACGCGATAACGTCTCCCATCCGGCAGAAATATCTTTCTCTGCAATCCCTTTTAAAGTGAGCCGGTTCTTCAATGAAGCATTGACAACACAATCTTTACTGTAGAACGAAAACTCTACACCGGAAAGTGAGCGTTTGGCCGGAACGGTTTCTTCAGGCTTCACTTCCGGTTTTATTTCAGGGAGCACCGCAAAATCCTTTTCCGGTTCTACAGCCACATCTTTACCTCCCGGTACAACCGGAACCTGTGTTTTCCCCTTTGAAGGAGAAAATGTCGCACTTGGAGTCACTGTCGGAATGGGGAGTCGTGTCACCTCCCTACTTTAACCTCTTGCGGTTTTGTTGCCGGCTTCTTATGGTCAAAGCTGACCGGTTTTACAGGCTCCGGCCTTTGAGGACGTGCCACCGGCTTCTGCAAGTCATACTCTTTCCAGGTTTCTTTCAGAAATTCGGCAAATTCCTTATTCTGTTCGCTCACAAAATCATCAAACTCTTTTTTGCTGCTGCTTCACAAAATCGTCAAACTCCTTCATGTCTTTATCTATTTGCGCAAAAAGACTAAACGGCAAACACAATGAAAAAACTACCATAGATAGTATTCGTATCCTATTTTTCCTCATTTCCTTATTATATTTTGTTGTTCTGTTATCTGCCAATCCACATACAGCTTATTATTCCGTATATCTTTGATAAAGGGGGAAATGGACAAGACAGCGACAACCTTCTCCCGATACAAACCACAACCGGAATCAGTGCCGCCATTGAAACGATCGTCCACCTGCTTGACATTTACATCAGAAAACGGATATAACAACAGCGCCTTCACCAAAGAAGACATATAGGCATTCCAAAAGGCATTCCTCATATCCATCTTCTCCAATCCGTCCTGACCTCCGAAACCGGCATCTTCATACCAACAGCCTTCCTGTAAAGAACAAATTTCAACTCCGTTCATATATGAAATTATTTGAGGAGATGACTGTGTTCCCTTAAGCTGAAACCATGACTGGTCTGATTGCTCCCTACAACTATCCGATTCCAACAATAAATTGAATTTCACCTCTTCTTCCTCAACCCTTTCTTTCGTAAACAAAAGCATCAACTCACTAATGGAATGATAAGAAAAAATCGCAACTATCATTCGATGGAGTAAAAGATACCTCCAGAAATTTCTCTCCAAATATAGAAGTATATTCATGCTCAATCCGGTAGGAAACATGTTGAACGGGATGTTCGATCACTCCCAATACAAGCATTTTGTTTCTTTGGTCTTCGTATGTATTACTGGCAGTCTCCATGGTGGAAAAAACGTCCGAGAGAAGTCTCAATTGTACCCCTTGCTGCAATGAATACAGATAAGCCGCTCTTTGCAAAGCAAGCATCCTTGCAGCTTCGGATTTCATACAAGGATCAGATATACCAACTACCCGGCCTTTCCGTTGAGAAGTAAACACCCATTCCGGCAAAGTCTCCCGCTGTCCCGGTCTCCAGTCATAAGATTGGTTATAAACTGTATCAACAGGCATTGCCTGTGAAAACACATCAATACCGGGAGACAAAAGCAACTGGATAATAAAAATAACTACCCAATTATATCTTATATCCGACAAATTAAGCTTCATCATTCAATCTTCAAATAGTTGGGTAGTTATTAAAGAGATCATTACTATCCGCAATGTTTTAAACAAGCTGCTTATTGGGCGTTTTTACTCATTTCTTCTTCAAATACCTTTTTGAACTTTTCATATTCAAAGTCAATGCGCAATTTGTCATCATTCTTAATACGATTTGCCATAGCATTCATGATTTCCTCTCCTGCCAGTTCAAGAGAGACATATACTTTGTATTTACCATCAGGAGTCTTCATGGTTTTTTCACAAATTACACGCGTACCGCTCAATTCCTGTTCCACTACCGTACGGGTCAATGATTGATAACGACTTTTGCTTTCATCATTTTCACCTTGCTGATAAGAGGAAACATAACTATCGGTTACCGATTTCACTTTTGCATTGATAGCAGTAGCAATTTCAGCCCGGGCCTCCGTCATCGCTTTTTTCTTCGCAATAGACATATCCGTAGAAAGTCCCATCGAACTAGCTCTAAAATACTCTTTGTTCGTTTGAAATTCCGGTCCCGAACAAGGAACATTAATTTCTACGTCCAGTTGCACTGCCGGTTGCTGCACTGTTTGTGTTACAGGTTTTGAACTACCGCAACTTGTCATAACAACAATAGTTAGCAATGCTGTTCCCAATAAATTAATTCTTTTCATTTCAAGTCTTTTTTAATGTTAATATATGATTCATTTCAAGCCTCTCAACTTCACTATATTATTTTTGAAATCCTTCAATTGCAGCAGTGCCACAGATTGCAACTTACCCTCAATAACCATCTCCGTAGGCAGATCAGGCACAATGAGCGCAGTGACTCTGCGGTCATTGAACTTAGAACCCAGTTTGAGACTGACAATCGAAGATTCTTCACCTTTTTCGTTTATAACCGTCAGATTTCCACTATATAAGTCCATTTCGCAATCGTCAGCATTTGTATTCACAATCTTAAGATGTATCCTCGATTTGTCTCCCAAAGTTGCAAGTTTGTCAAATTCAACAAAGACACCATCCAACCATTCGCAACCCGAATTGCCTTTTGATTCTCTGGTTTGGCGGACTTAACCGGAACCAAAGGAGCAGGAATAACTTCCGGCACCACAACAGGGACAGATATAACCGGATCAGCTTCTTTTTCCGGTACGGAAGGACCAACTACCGGAACAGGAACATCCGGCAACATCTTCTGTCTTTCCGGAATCTTTCCGGTTCTGTCGAATGTTATTTTCTTCAATTCACGTGCAAACTCCCGATTCAGCCGTTTTATCAATTCACGCGCCGCCATATTCTTGCCTTGAGAAGCGGACTTATTTTCAGGTACTAATGTCCGTTCATCATTAATAGAATAATTCAATAGGATTTGCCCCGTCCGGTTATTTTCTATTTTAATCCCCAACGTAGAAAAGAATTCGATGAAGTTGTACAGTTCACCCGGAACGGTATTGCCTTTACGACACTTATTATCCAATGTAACGATAATGTCGGCTTCAGAAGGAGATGCAACTACGTTAAAGAAATGATTGTTCAGCAAACTCTTCACAGTTCGTTCCACCGTCTCTATATCGCTCTGCGCACTTCTAACATAAGCAGAAGTCTGTGTCTGCGCCGTGTTGATAGTCAACGTTGCTCCGGGAAGAGAAGAAAGCATTTGTTTGAATAAAGCTGCATAACTTCCCTTCCGGAACAAGCTGAACACATCATCAATTAATGAAATTCCAATTTCCTGCTGTGCCTGTTTAGAAGTAATATTGCGCACATAAAGAGCGGCAACTCCCGATTCGTCGGTGGGAGACATGGAAGACAAATCTCCCGCCCCGGAAACAAACTCGGCTTTCAACCGGATATTCCTTAACGGATTTCCATTACGGTAAACACCTATAGCAATAGGCTCCCTTATACCTTGAAACGGCGTGACTGAAACGGTTACCGGATTCAGAACAATCGTTATTCCATCAAATACTCCGGCCAAAAGCCGCATATAGTTCAGTCGCCAGATTAATCGTCTTTCCTTCGTAAGAGCAGAACAACTCCTGATTAAGCACCGAGCGTATAGCCTCCATTCCATTTGAGAATAATTGAATGGCAGTCATTAAATCTCCCTGTTGTAAGGTAATGTGTCCCTTATACCAAAAATCGAAGCCGTTACGGATTGCCTTCTGACGACGTGCTTCCACCAAGGCCGCATAATCATCCTTATTCAGTTCATAATAAACCCAATACTCATTGTCACTTCGCCAGGAATCCACCAGACGAAAGTTCTCTATTTCCGCCCGGGCTTCTGTACGAATACTTTCTGCGAAGGTTTGTTTCACATTACCATCGTCCTCCAACGTATTCAACAAAGAATTGGCGGCAATCACCACTTGAATTTCAGATACAAGATCAGACAAAAGCGTTTTTGCTTTGCCTTTTGCTGATAATCTCCTTCCGATATTTCAGCCATTCCTATTCCGATGTAACTTAAACCACTAACAGGATGCTGTTTCACCCAGTCAGGACGGTTCGTTTGTTGACCGGAAAGCGGAAAGCAAAACCATGAAATCACAAGAATAAATAAAAGCCAATGTTTCATACGTCCTTGATTTATTGAATAGTCAAATAGATGGTACTTCCATCCACTCTATGTTCACTATCTATTCCGGAATCATTCAGATAATTAACCAGATTATCCGCAAACGTGATGCAATCCATCGGCAAGCCGTCGCTGTCCTTTGCAGGAATCTGTATCGAATCAAATATCAGACTATCGTCCACAGCACCTTGAATATGGTAGCGTCCTCCCTGGGCATTTTTTCGTACCCAATTGCGTATATGCGCCGAAAGAGTAGTACTACCGTTTATCCGGCTATTCATCGTATTGATAGCATTATCTGAGAGACTAACCCGAAGAACAACCGTATTCCCCTGTTGAACTTTCCGGGCAAACTCTTTCGAGATATCTTTCAGAAAACCATCCAGAACATCTTGTGCCGCATATGCGCATAACTTATCCACGTCCGTCGTCCTAAAGCGGTTCGTCCAGCTTTTCCGGCTAGCCAAATCTACTCCGGTAGCCGTTTCACGAGCAGTCATAATCAATGAGACTCTACTTCCCGAAGCTGCAGATATGTCTTTTTTGTAAATCAACAATCACATAGACGTCCGCTCCCGAATTCATCAACAACTGCTTATCATTGGAATCAGCATTCTTACTTTCCCATTCGGAAGCACGCAAAGTTCCTGACTGTTTTCCCTCGGCAGCCACTGTCTTCACGCCAAGCTTAACAAATCCCTCCTTTACCGTACTTACGGCTATACGAAGATCAAAATCATTCTTCAGAATATCAGCGTATGAGCTTCGGTCATTGCTTTTATAGGGGACTACCATGATTGTCGGCAAAGCAATTTGTTGCCGGGTTTCCTCCATCGACATTTCTTCCTGGGGTCTCGTCATCAATTTGTTCCGTATCAAGTCTTTTTTAAGCGCACCTAATAAGATTTGAGCCGTTACTGTACCATTGTATAGCTTGGAAGATTGTCGTACCGGATCTCCTACCGTTTCATAGTTCTTCACAAAGAGCATATAACGTGAACTGAAAAACTGATTCATATAGTAAGAATCTTCTTTCCCGACGAGCGGCTGTCCGTTTTCCACTCCGTCAATGCCGTTGAGAAATATAGCATTAAAGATCGACTTCAATGCCATATTATATACATCTTTCTTTTTTTCGGCTGTTCCGGAAGCGGTGATAACGGCTATGTTATCATCTGCCTTCACACAAGTTACGTCATTGGAGTATGACTCCTGTGCCATGAAATGAATAGTGTATACAACTAGCAGGTTCAAAAGCAGTATTCGTAACTTCATCATAGTCCAAGTCCGCCTAAAAGGTATTTTTTTTCGAGAAAGAATAATCAATTTCTTTTCTTCTTTCGATGCTTTCATTATCTCCTCACCGCCTTTGCTCACGGTACATAAAGAACGCGTTCCGCTCAATACTTCTTTCACATTCAAACGTCCGACTTCTTTCAATGACAGTTCTCCGGCAATATCCATCTCTATGTAAACGATAAATTTCTGGCCTTTTTGTACCCCTCTCTTGGTTCCAAGATCGATATATACAGTTTGTGCTTTATCTTTTTTGGTACTCTCAATCTGTACAATCGTTCCTTTCATTTTGAAATACTCGTCAACAAAATCGTCCATGCTTATTACTACATAATCCAAAGTCTTAATGATAGCTTCATCAGGAGTATCGCCAATATTCCCGGTCAACCCCTCGTGAGTGAATGTCTGGGTTCCTTTGAGTGTACCGTTAGAAGGGTCTACTATTTTCAACGTGTAAGAAACACTCCCCTGATAATAGGTCTTCCCTTTACTATCTGTTTTTTTTAACTCCCTGCATACTGGTAATATTTCCCTGAATAAGATATTGGGCGCTAACGTTGTCATGACCTCGCTTCTGCAAACGGCATCTCCCATAGCAGAAGCCTCTTGGCGTCTTTTTCGCTTCAGTCTTCAATGCTTCATTAGAAATCAACATCAATAAGTTCTACACGATCCATCTTCTGGATACCTTCTATTACTTTATTACGCAATGCTTCCGCCAAAATATTACTGATAGTACCGGGACGCGAGAAATAATCAATATAGACTCTTTCTTTACCGTTTTCATCGGGTTTTGTGCATAGCCTAACATTGGAATTAGGCAAATAGAGAACAATAGTAAAATCTTCTTCATGTCTGTTTATTATTTATTATTAATGCTATGTTTGTTTTTTAGTGCAATATCTCGCTCTTTTAATACAATATAGAATGTTCTTTTTTCAATAATGATTTACTGTTATGAATGATTGTGTTTTCTCTGACTGCAAAGTTAAGCACACATTAAGGTGTATTGTATACACAATATTTACTACAACCATCCGTTAAACGAATAGTTATCTCCAAATATCAATGAGAAAAGGGAAAAGAGTGGTATGTTCAATAAAACGAGGTCGTTTTTTCCCCGTCTCCAAGCTATTTGCACCATCGCATTTTCCACAGTTCTCTCGAATAAGTATAAAATAGCATTTGTTATATCCACTAAAATTGTTACATTTGTCCAATAATAAATTGCTTCCCAATAACAAGATACATGGAAACAGATTTAAAGAAGATAGTAGGACATCGGCTGCAAATGCTTCGTATGGAAAAAGAATCTTACACAAGAACAAATGGGAGAAAAGTTGAACTTATCAACAAGTGCCTATTGTAAGATTGAATATGGTGAAACTGACCTCACGTTAACCAGGCTGAATAAAATAGCAGAGGTACTAAATATGTCTGCATTAGAACTATTTAATAAAATAGACGGGAATGTGTATGTCAATAATTCCGGTACTATCGGAACTAATATTGGAGTCGCTAAAGACTGTAGTAGCGTGCATATCGAAGCGGCAGATGATCTTCGTGAGCTAATAAAAGCAAACAGTCGGCTCCTTTGACATGTTATATAAACGTATAGAGCTTTTAGAAAATAAAGTGCTCTTATAGTGATTATACGCCTAGAGAAATCTCATCAAGGTTTAAAATAGCAGAACATACCGGTCATCGAGTTCGAACAGATAAAGGTGCTCATAAACGTTCTGCATTGAATATATACGAAAAAAGGCTGCAACTTCGTAAAAGATTGCAGCCCGTTTTTTTATTGGGTAACCTCTATACCCTAACTCTTATAAGAAGTCTCACGCAAAGATATCGCTCCGCAGAATATAACCGATAACATCTCCCTTACGTACGGTAGCGCCTTGTTGTGCACATATTTCCACCACACGTCCGGTAAATCCAGTCAGAATCTTTTTCATATTCTCCCCATGGAGTAGAAAGATAACAAAAGACTTCGTCATGCTGATATTTACGTCCGATGAAAGGAGCAATGGATGGACCCTCTACGGAAACTTCCCAAAGTACCTGCCCGTTATCAGGAGCAATGACCGGGTCTGCCTTGGCGCGTTTCAACTTCTTGATATCTTCCTCGGAATAACCACTCTTTGCCATAGATGCATCCTTAGCATGTTGTAATTCATCCTCAAAACGTTTCTTGGCAACACCCGACTTATAATCGCGATACTGACGATCGTGCATAGCCAGTTCAAAAAGTTCTTCGTCATCCTCTCCATACTCCCAACCATTCTCATCCATTTCCTTGCGATAATCATCCAAAGCATCCGGATAATTCAACTGCGGATCAGTATCGACAAACTCATATCCTTTAGACTTCGCCAATTCTATAATCTCCGGAGCAAGCGTACCTGGCAGACGTCCACTTTTACCCAGAATCATATCCCAAGTATGGTTATCTATCATTGTCCAACGTTCTTCCCCTTTTACCTGCTGCATAAGATTCATTAATGCAACATTTTTTCACATACTGGCTGAAAGGAGTCACCAAAGGAGGATAACCCAACTTAGGCCACACATATTCCACTTCGTCGAAAAGCATTACCAGCAAATCGTCAAGACTAAGTTCTGGTTCGTTCTTACTCTTTAATATCATATTGATACCGGAATGCACTCCTTTCAAGTCTGCCATCATGGAACCCATCATACCACCCGGCAAACCACATTTCAATAAAAGCGAAGACATATATTTGTTGGTAGGATCCATGAAGTAACCCAGAAAGTCATCAATGAATTCCTGCGTCATCGCACGAGCCTTCATATATGCTTTCATATTAATATCCGGAACCTGAAAACCTAAATCTTTCAACATAGCCTGCACAGAGATTACGTCCGGATGCACTTTGCCCCAAGACATCGGTTCCATAGCCACATCAATGATGTCCGCACCATTTTCACAAACCTCAAGGATAGAAGCCATAGACAATCCCGGTCCGCTATGACCATGATATTGAATCAATATATCCGGATGTTTCTCCTTGATAGTCCTGACCAATTCTCCTAACATACCCGGACGACCGATACCCGCCATATCCTTCAAGCATATTTCAGGTGCACCGGCCTCAATCAGTTGATCAGCAATTCGAGCACAATACTCAACAGTGTGTACGGGAGAATAGGTGATACAAAAGAGTTGCCTGCGGAATCATACCTGCTTCCAAAGCATATTTAATAGAAGGAATGATGTTTCTCGTCTCATTCAGTCCACAGAAGATACGGGTGATATCCACTCCTTGCGCATGCTTGACTTTATACATCAGTTTACGCACATCTGCCGGAACCGGGTACATGCGCAACGCATTCAATCCGCGATCGAGCATATGCGTTTGAATACCCGCTTCTCTAAAAGGTGCAGTAAAAAGCACGGACAGCTTTATTAGGATTTTCGCCGTACAATAGATTCACTTGCTCAAAAGCACCTCCATTCGTTTCAACTCTTGTAAAACAGCCCATCTCAACAATCAATGGAGCTATACGTACAAGCTGGTCAACCCGAGGTTGATACTTACCGGAAGATTGCCACATATCCCGATAAACAAGACTGAATTTGATTTCCTTTTTCATCATAGCCAATAATAAGTGATTTTTTCGGTTAACTTCACATATACAAATATAAAGGTTTGTTTTGACATATAGTCAAAAACAACCTTTAAAAAAAATGGGTGAATAGAGATATTTTACATCATAATGAAAGCAAACAACGTCTATATTCTTCCAACTATAATAAATAACAAATCAAATTGTCTAATGTTCAGATATATCCCCTTAAGAATCCAAAGGCTTCACGAAGTTTATTCATACTAAGGTTTGCACGAATGCAAATCGCTTTTCAAAGTCATCATTCGGTATAAAAAGGGTAAGATAACCATCAGGCATAATCCATCTATCACGAAGTTTATCATATTCAAAAGTACTATTGCAATAATTAATATAAGATGTTACATTAGTGGAGTCATTAAGATAAAGAATAGATTTATTACAGATATCATTTTCTAAAAACACAAACTAAGACAGCATTGTCCACTACAATTTCAATGCCTTTACTTGCTTCCTCCTTAAACAAGTATTCATATATACACATCTCTTTTTAAAAAATAATCTTTGAATGCGGCTACTTGTATTAGTGAGCACGCTTCTTCCCACATACAGTAAATTTTCAAAGTGTGAATGCAATTTAAGAGTATCCATTTCATCATTTTTTTATTTGTTATTACTCTGCTAAATATTTTATGTTCAACATTAAAATCCATAATACAATCATATATGATTGTGGATATGCAAATATAAATACTTTTTCTTTGAAAACAATCATATATGACAGAAATTATGCTCGATAAACAAAAAACATTAAATGAGATAGGTACTAGAATTAGAAGATTACGGGAAAGTAAGAATCTATCTATTCAAGAGTTTGCAGATAAGCTTGAAATAGAATACAATAATGTCATTCGAATAGAGAAAGGAAGAACAAACTTCACTATTGGTACTCTTGTAAAAATCGCTAATACATTAGAGGTGAATTTAAAAGATATAGTATAGTCATTAAAGACAATGATATGTGGCTATACTTTTATTATATATAATCGTTTGTACAATAAAGTATATAGCTGCCTAAATTTCAAGCAAACTTATTAAGTCTTAGTTAAAGTTCCAAAATTTCTCAACAAGGAAGTTATTTCAAAGTACAACTCAAACACTACTACCAACATTGCCAGCTTGAGAAACATATTATCACAAGTTCCATACTTGTTAGATAAAACACCTGCAAATGTCACAATTATTAACCACGCAAAAAATTCAATATAGAAACTTCTCGTACTGTTCATTTCAGGACACCGAAAAAAGTTTATCTTTTTCTGCATAAACGACTTTTGAGTTTCTAATAAATTCTCAAGGAGTTTATAAAAAAACGGTATCCAAGTTTATTAAAAATCTGAATGTAGCTTTCAGAAGGATTCGTGTTGAATTTATGCAACAAAAAAGGCTGCAAACCCTATAAAAGGTTGCAGCCTCAAGCTTTTAATCGGGTCGTCTATACCCTAATCCTCATAAGGATCTCCTAGATGTTTTGTTATAATCTTATACTGTTTTATCGTCAGATAACGATGATTATACGGCATATAACCGGTCGGTACAAGTTCTTTGGTCAACGGGTTATAGTCTTTAATCCATCGGCTTAGACAACGCACTGCATTTTTACTGGTTGTACATCCGGGGAAGTACAATGCAGCTAATACAGCAAAAGATAAGATTGTCTCATTTCGTTTTTAAAGTTTTAATTTGTCGTTTCATTGTTTCTTTCGTTATACAAATATACAACATCAAAAAGCGTTTGTCAAGTCTTTTGGGATTTTGCCGTTAATATAAAGGATTATTTATCCATACAAAGCTAATTATCAACCAATTAAGCTATCATTTTATTTTTTTCAATATTTGACATTAAAATTATTGCAAAGCACTTAAAATATAGCAATATCTTTCCTTTAAAAGGAACACCCCGTTGGTTTTTAAAGGAAAGATGCCTTGGTTTTAAACCAACGGGGTGTTCCTTTTAAACCAAGAAAAACACTTATATTCAGACCTTATTTTCTAATTTTCCCAGAGGCTGTAATGGTATTCAGGAAGACTTACTTTCCTCCCTATTACCTATCCCAAAAAGCATCCTACTTTAGCCATTAAGAACGCACCGTGTACGATAACAGTGAAAATCAGTGAAAGAATTTAAAAAGAGAAACAAATACAACAGAATTATTTGGAGGTTAGTTTGCAAAGACATACATTTGTCATGTGATTTTTTTTTCATAGTATTAGATTTAAGGTTAACAAAGGTTGGAGCAAGGCGTTGCTCCTTTTTTTATATCCATATATGAGGTTAGTCTATACGAGTTAATTCAATAACTGATACATTCCTCCTGCCAATACACGAACTACTCCTTTCATTTCCAGTTCAAAAAGAATAGCATTTATCTTATGTACGGGAATATCTGCTTCTACTACCAGAGAATTAATCTGTAAATTCCCCTGTTTCTCCAGGATAGAGACA